>Ga0302325_10017505_pt1 | contig 15151 bp, 14 predicted proteins | sample Palsa_T0_2_FD_201948 | JGI IMG/M metagenome (GOLD analysis project Ga0302325, IMG submission 201948) | Peat permafrost microbial communities from Stordalen Mire near Abisko, Sweden - Palsa_T0_2 | ecosystem: Environmental > Terrestrial > Soil > Palsa > Peat permafrost | place: Sweden: Abisko... | reverse complement strand
TGCATCTACAACGGATTATTTCACACATTGTTATGAAAAGACTATACTTCTTCTCTTTTATCGGAATCTTTTTTGTGTCGCGCGTTCTCGCCCAGAGTGGCGACACGCAGGGGGGCACGCGTGCGGTCTCGCTGCAATTGAGTGCCAAGAGCGGCTTATATGACCGGGTCGCGGTCCTCAACTTTTTACAGAACCAGGAATTTGATGAAGCGATCGCCTACCTGGCGCCGATCCTGCAAGCGGATTCGAGTAATACAGGTTTGCTTGGTTATGCCGGGTATGCCTATTATATGGGCGACGAGCCGCATGCCGCTGCCGCCTGTTATGAGAAGTTGCTGCGCATCGATTCGAATAATATCCCGGCGCTGCATTATCTGTTGCTGATCGACATCAACGAGCGTCCTGTCGAGGCGATGGGATATGCCAGCCGGCTGCTGCAGTTGGAATATAACCGGGCGGTCTGGTGGCGGATGATGGGTGAGCTTTGCGCCAGGACCAATCAGCGGGACTCGGCCATGATATGCTATGATCAGGCCTATGCGCTGGCGCCGGGAGATATCCGGACGATTGCGGGGCTCGCCGACCTGCTGCTGGGCGAGAAGGCTTTTGACCGGGTGGACAGCATGCTGGCGCTGGCGGAGGCGAAGGATTCGATGAATGTGACGATCCAGAAGCTGGAGGTGCGGACTGCGTATCTTTCCCTGCACTATGATCGCGCGATCATCCCCGGCGAACGGCTGGTTCGCTCCGGCGAGCCCGCGATACAGTCGCTGACCTGGCTGGCCCTCTCCTATTATGGACTGAAACAATATCCGAACTGTATCCGGGTGTGCGAGCATATGCTGGACCTGGGGCTGACGGAGGAGGCGATCTATTATTATGAGGCCAGGGCGCAGGCCAAGCTTCATCAGTACCGGGTAAGCGACAGCCTGCTGACGATTGCCCGGCAGATCGCCATCTCGCCGACGGCGGAGTGGTATTTTGATGATCTGGGCACCAATCATGAGTCCCTGAAAGAATATAAGGAGGCGGTGGCGAATTATGATTCGTCGTATTATTTGTTCAAGGACCCGCTGTTGTTGTATACCTGCGGGCGGATCTGCGAGACGGAGCTGCATGACCTGGCGCGGGCGAAAAGATATTATACAAGGTATTTGGCGGTGGCGAGGCCGAAGACGAAGGAGGAGAAGGAGGCTTGGGGGTATGTGAGGAAGAGGTGGGGGAAGAAATAGGGGGGTCAATGTACTTCTATCCCGATTTTCCTGTTCAGCTCGGTGATCTTGTTTAATACTTTTTCGCCAAATTGGGAATCCATGACCGATTTTTTTTCAATTGCCTTTTCGTAGCGCTTTTTCGCATAATCCAGTTTCTTTTTGGCAATAAATATATCGCCTCTGTCAAAGGCAATTTGGGATTCATAGGTCTCCAGTTGAGCTTCCGTCATATTTGGGACAGGCAGGTTGTCCAAAAACGCGGGCTCCCCCTGCATATATTCCTTCATGGAAGCAAGAGATTTCCGACATTTCTCAAGATGAGCAGGCAGTTTCTCGATGTCGTACAATACAAGTTGGGCGTCACAGATGGAGTTGTACGCGGCGATGATGTTTTTTTGCAACAGCCAGGACACTACATCGGAGTGAATTTTGGGATGTATCTTTTTATAGCCGGATAAGGCGAGGAAGAGAGAACTGATCGATTTTTCGACGAGATATTTAATTTCCACGGATGGCCGGGCAGAATCATAGAATTCGGAAATGGCGGCGAGACCGACACCATGCTGAAAACGCGCGTCGTGCAAATCGAGAAGCTTCCATTTTTCTTCCAGGATACTCACCTTGTTAAAGAGAAGATTCCGGCGATAAAGCCAGATGAGGATATAGCTGATTTCCTTGAAAATGCTGGTCGTTTGATCCTTGTGTTTTCGAGGGGCTTTCTTTTTTCTTATCTGTTCAGCTTTTTCCGCGACCCGAAGACGCCTCTCCAGGGCCTGGATGAGAATCATTTCCATGCCCTCTTTTTTCTCTTTTGTTTCTTCGGCCGGATCCGCGGGTTTTTCAGGGCTGGGGCTTCCGGAGGCGGCCAGCAGGTCGATATAGGTCAGGATCAGGAAGTCAAAGGATCTTTCTTTGAAGCTGTTGCTGTCGCTTTCGCCCAACTGGCCGAGGTAGTCGAGGACGGCTTTGTCGCTATTGTCCGATTCGTCCTCGATATCACTGATGTATTGAAGGAAAAGATAAAGGGCATTATATTTCTCGTGCAACTCCTGCGAAAAAAGAAAGGGTAGGAATGGCAGGTGATGATAATTGAATTTAATGATATCGATGCCGAAGTTGACTTTTATAGCAGCTACTTTGATGACCCGGAACGCCAGGGCGTTTTTGAGAAGGGCGATTTGTCCCAATTTATTGATGTCATAAGCAAGATCCTGGACGTAGGCATCCTGTTTTTGCTTTTCGAGGTATTCGTTGAATTGCAGCATCACCTGAAGTTCCTCGTTCTTTTTGACCTTGTCGGAAAGGATGGACCTTAAAGTTTCCTTATAATTTGACAAGAGGCTCTTGTAAAAGTGGTTCTCTATAAGGGAGGTGTATTTGTCCAGTAATTGATTGATACCGTCGGGGATGAAGTAGTCCTGACCGGGATTTCGCTGGTATTGCTTTACCTCCTTCAGTTTCTCGAGGACATTCAAGGCCTGAGCGACGGAATCGGGGTACTCATTTTGAAGGACGCTGAGCAGGAAGACCTGGAAGTTGTTCCTTAGGATGTCGGTTTGAGAATGGGGAAAGATGTTGCGGAAGGAGAAATGGTCTTTGAATCTGGAGTCAAAAATGTCGAAGATAAGTTTGGACTTAAACGGTGTGGAGGAAAAATAATAGAAAATGTTTTTATTGAAAACCTTGGATTTTGAGACTGCCTGATTGGCGGAAAGCAGCCTTTCAATGGCCTCGATGTCGTGATAGGTGTTTTCCAGGTATTTGTAAAGCTTCTCTTCATTCAATCCCTTTAGTCTGCCGGCAGATCTTTCCACAAAGGCGTCATACACTGTTGCTGCCGAGGGTTTGTCGGCTTCTTTTTTAAATGCGCCGATGGCAAATTCATCGAATTCGGGCGTCGCGGTCTCAAAATACTCTACATGCATTTTTATATCGAGGAATTTGAGAAAGCTGGTACCGGTGATGCTAGTCTGGCGTTTAGAAAAGATAAGGGATAACATAAACAACTCGAAATTCCTGGCAATGACCACTGGAAGGGATGCTCCTGATTCAATGAGGGCCAGGATTTCCCGGACCAGTTCCAACTTATTCTCCGTTAATTCGACGGCATGTTTGACCTTTTCGAAGAAAAGGTCTTTTACCTGGAATAATTCCTTTTTATATTCATCTAATAAAATGATGCTGTTGCCGCTATTGCTGGTAAAAAAGCTTTCGTAGCAGATAGCCTCCTGTGCCAGGAAATTGAGACGTTGCTGCTCAAAGTTCAATTTATTGAGATAGGGAGCGAAGAAATTGACGAAGTCGTAGGTGTCCACCGCGTAAAAGAAGGTGTAACCCTGTGCCCGCAGCCGGATATCGTCCTGGATGGCGTCGATTTCTGCCGGACTCAACCGAAAGATCTGATTTCTGAAGTCGCTATTCAAGCGGGTTGGAGTTTTGAAGTGAAGGAATATTTAAAGTTTTTGAATCGCTCGATAGCGGCGGGATCTGCCGGCGTATCGACAGAGTCGTGCACGGTTGCGAATGGGCTATCACTTAATTCGCGACGGATCTGTTCTTCGACGGTAGCGGAGATGGTCAATTCCCCAAGCATTTCGGCTTCTTCGGCTATAGAGATAGGATCCGGGATCGAGTCATTAAGAAACTGTAAATACAGTCCCGCATTTCTTAGAAGCAAGGGATAGCGATCCCGCCGGTGAAGAAAGGTGAGATACTGTCTAAGTATTCTCCTGCCGTCCCGGACCTCGCGGGCAAATTTCTCTACCGATAAAAGATAGTGCGAAAAGAGAACACCCGATTCGTCTATATAAATGACGTGTAGCCAGGTCAATGCTTTGATGTGCGTGGCCATAACGAATTCCCATGTTCTTACCAGGTTGTTGATCCTGTATATTTTCTCAACCGGAGATGCATCATTTAGTTCCTCTGCCGGTAGTTCTATTTCGCTTAGCCTGAAGTCCGGATCATTCTTTTGATATTCTACATTAATGTGCGTAATGAGTATCTTCTGATAGCCAGGCATCTGGAAGAAATAGGCAAGGGAAAGCTTTGCAAAATCAGACATCCGTTCCGAGGTCAGGAACCGGTACAGCCGGCTGGCAATCTCGTTGAGGGTGCCGATTACCTCTTCCTGCGGGAGCGCAGGTAAATAGCAATATATGGCAGTATCGCCGATCTTTCGCGCTTCCTGTTGCGACAAGTACGCTATTTGTAGTCGTCTGGTTTTTGTACTGATCGGATAAAACCCGGTGATATGATGATCCGTTATTTCAGCGACATACGGATTCTCTTCGCTGCCATAATAAATGGGGGCAAAGTCGACAATGGGAAAAGGAGGCAATACGTAGCCGAGTGGCTTCAGGTACGGTTCCATTTTAAGGTGGTTGCTTTTTCTTTTATAAAATCCCGGATTTCCTTATTGATAGAGTCCCGGTGTTTTCTGGAACCGCCACCACCTGTCGTATCCGCGGTATACATTCTGATGGTACTGGTGGGAAAGGCCAGTTTTAATTGGGAAGGGTCATATTTTTCGTTGGCAAAATTGTGCGGATAAAGGATAAGCCAGGGCTCGAGAGGGACGGGTTCGCCATAATGAATTTCTATGGATCTGCCTTGAGGGCCAATGGGGCTGTTTTCCGTCAATTGTTTGGTATATATCTCTTCCAGTATCCGCAAAGCGGGAAATAAGGTATATTTTTTGACCAACTCTTCAAAGTCGTGTTTGAATTTGATGTAATTGTTATAGTTTTTGTACAGAAGGACTACCAGTTTCAGATAATCTTCCCCACTTGGGTGTTCTATCTCGAATTTGGTTATCGGGATATTCGATGGGACGCCATAACTTTTGAATGCGCCCGAATCGAAGGGCAGCATCCGCTTTGCTGTCCCTTTTACCAGTCGTGGGTCCATGAGGAAGACAAGGGGCGGATAAATCATATTTTCCGCTTCCTTTTCATCCCGTGGGATAAAGGCATTCCGGCCATAGGTAAAGAAAAGCAAGTCTTCATCGTCATAGGGCTTATTGCCTTTCGAGCATTTCAAGAACCTTGCATCTACGATATCATCGATGAAATTCAAATCAGGAACGTGCGTAATTGGCAGATAGATCTGATCGGCAATGTCTTGTTCTTCCACAATATTCAGCAGTTTTTTGAAATTGGTGACTACCTCGTCTTTCCGCATAATGTCAGGCTTTATTTTTTATTTGTCTTTATTTTTCTGGTAGGCGTTATCGAGATCAGAGACAACCCAGGAATGGTATTCCATGGCCCTATTCAGTAACAGCAGGAACAGCACTATACCGGCGGCAAGCGGCAGGATACCGAAAGACCGGAACCGGATATAATAAAGGATATCCAGGATCAGCAAGCAGAGGGCTACAGTGGCGCTGAAATTTTTCATCACGTTCCAGATCTCGATGCTCTTCTGATTTTCTTTGGCAGACTCTCTTACGATGACATATTTCATGGATTTGGTGATGCCGGTGCTCGTGGTAAGAGGATGTCCCGATTTTATCAGCCGACTGCGCATACGTAGGCATAGGTTTAGAAGAATGTTGGCCATCGAGCAGAGGATGAAACCGGTGACGTAAGCAAGCGCGATAAATACGACGATGGGCAGGATGCGGTATTCTGTGGTAAAAAAGGCCGGATCGATCATTGAAACAGGGTGCCCGGGTACAAAGGCTGTTATGTAAACGGTGCAGAACAGGAAGAAGGTGCCGGGTAATGCGTAGGCGAACAAATCGAATAAGCCATATTTAATATTCTCCATGAGCAAAGCGAATTGCAATGAATACAATTTAGTACAACGGCGCCTTAATCAGAGATGGTCCATTTCGTGGATGGATAATAAAAGCGGGAATTTTCGGTGGGAGGATTAAGGGTTAAGTGCGTTAAAAATAGCCGGTATTTTCTACAAATGCAATTTTTATCAGGTAAGTGAATACTCTTAAAATCCGGAAATACCGTTAAATCACCCAATTTGCCGCTAACTTAATGACATGGGTCAAAACACCCATATTTCGGCATGTCCGGACCGGTTTCCATCGAATTATAGCGGAATGACATCCAGTTTAAAGTCGCCGTTTGGAGGGATATGGATTCGGTACGCGCCAATCCGGATACCGTCCGCTGGTATGGGTGATTGGACCGGATGTTGCAGCCAGCGCATGAATAGAATGGCGTCCAAATAGTGGATGAAGGTTAATTCAGGCTTCTCGCCGGTGATCATATTTTCTATTTTTATAATTGGGTTATTCGCGAGGATGGTATCTGTCCCGCGACGGATGACCCACGCTTTTGGCCATACCTCGTCTTTAACGATGAGGGCGGTTACCGGCTGACTGAAATGGCCATAATAGTATTTCACTGCGTCATCGCCTTCGAAATACGTGTCATCGCCCGTTGCTACATGCCGGATCAGATAGTTGCAAGAGAGGTTGGCGTTGAGTGCATCTTCTATCAACTGGGGAAGCAGGTAGGTAGTGCTCTTCACTGTCACCTTCTCCTGCTTAGTCGCGTCGGCTTTGTCGTCAAACAGATTGGAGAAGGAGTAGATGTATCTTAGAACGATGCCTTTGGCCTTCATGCTGACTGTAAGAGACGTTCTGCCCAGCAGGGTCGTCGTGGGGACGCTGTTCATTTCCAGCACGAACCCTTTTTCGGTCAGATGTCCGCTGAGTGAAACGTATTGCTGGATGAGCGAGTCGCTCTGCTGGAAGCTGTCCGTTTTGGACAGCGAACCTACGGAGGCAGTCACCGTGCCGATCGTCACAGACGGATTGAGGGTGGCGGCGGTGCTTCTGCCAAAGCTGATACCACCGATATTATACTGACCGTATTTGGTAGTCAGCTGACTCCAGCCGTCGAATTTTTCTTCTTTGCTGGCTGTTTCGTCCAGGGTCATGCTTATATCCAATCTCTCGATCCGGTCGGCAGGGCTAAGGGTCCTGCTGACCAGCGAACTCATTTCTTCGCTAACATCGAAGGTGATCTGCCGGTTTTGGCTGGTAAGATCAATGATGCTCTCGTCCTGTTTCGTGTCCTGGAAGGTCATGTTAGCCAACGCCTCGAGGGCAGAGTCTATTTTCGGATCTTTTTTGGCCGTGAGCTCTTCCATCTCGGCCTGTCCCTTAGGGGTGAGATCAAATAGCGTTTTTTTTGGTTTGGGCGCATTGGACGCTGCGGGCACGGGAGCTATTTCGGTGGCGATCTTCACCAGGGCGGAATCATTACTTCTCGGTTCGTAGCCGATGAGGGATTTGTACCTGTCCGGTATTGTTTTGGCCGCGTGTTTGGAAGAGCAGCAACCGGAGATCAGCGTTATGGCCAGAAGGGCGAACAACAGTCGTTTCATTCCTTTAGATTTTGTAAATGAGGGTATTTAAGGGCGCGCCGGTCTCTATGCAAGTGATCGACTGGCTGGTTACGAGGATGGCGGTGGGCAAATTTTTATGCTGTCCCGAAGCGCAGGCGGGAGTTACCCGGGCGAACAGTTGAGTATAGGAAGCATCCATATCTATAACGTATAGATCGGATAGGGCACTTTGTGATGGGTCGACGCGTAGATACATGGTGATATTTTTAAGTTGTCCCGAAGATAGCCGACAGGAATAAGACAATATACGGGAAAAACACCCTTTTATCGGAAGGGGAAAGAAATTTTTTGATTACCAGAGCCCTGAGCGATCGCGGCTTTGTTATAAGATCAAGAAGCTCAAAGGAGGATGGATTGACATCGCATAGAGCGGCAGGGGGATCCCGGGCCGCGTATTTTCCGCGGGCTTTCCGTCCTTAGGACATAACTACAGTCAGTTTTTTTATTTATGGAGAAGGAAGACTCCATCGATCCACACAAGATCTGTTGAGCGTTTCTTAGTTCCTCACTAGCCAACCAGATCGCCATTTCATTTCTGCGAAGCTGCCAGTTGCGGCTCCCTTCCGGGTTAGGGGTCGATGATCACTTTGAAATTGATCGGTACGACGTTGGATGGGCTGACGGTAGCATAGGCGCCGGCCATTGTCACTTGAACCTGCAGAGCGGCGGGCAGTCCGGGTGCTGGGAACCCGGTTATATACATGTAATCCACGCCTGAAATAGTAAATGGCATCAAAGTTTGGATATCCGATTGGGTCCAATAGACGTATACTCCACCGGTGTCGATGATACCCTGAGTCAGTGCGGGAATCTCCGCGGTATAGTTCCATGTGCCTGGAGACCCCGAAGTTGCAAACCAGTCGGATGATTGGGCGGTGAATTGATATGTTTTTTCGTTGGCTGCGCCTGATGGACCTTGTGGACCGGCGGGGCCCTGAGCACCTTGAGCGCCTTGTGGACCTACGGCCCCTTTTTGGCAGGAGATCATCAGAATAGCTGCGGAGAACAATATGGATAACGTTCGCCTCATGGTCATTTGCATGGAGAGGTTCATAGTCGATTATTTTTTGGTTATGGAATTCGAAATAGATTACATTGATTGCCGATCACCGAGATGGATCCACCGGCAATGGAGCAGCCCCCGCTGGTCGTTACCGTGTAGGTATACAGTCCCTGCGCCAGGTATAGGTAACCTCCGACCTGATTGACGCAATCTGGTGGGGCGCCGTTGTAATAACCAGTGATGTTGGTCTGCTGACCATTGTTCAAGACAATGGTTAGTGCTCCGCAAGTATTGAGTTCTGCATTGTCGCTGGTCCAGAACAGAACACCTCCTTTTGGCAGGTTGGCAGAATTATCCGACGAACTATTGGTATTGTTGCTACTATTGTCGTTGTGCTTCGAGCATCCCAGTGGCAGAAGAAAAGCGGCCAGCAGCGCGGAAACGAGTGTTTTTTTCATACTGAAGTATTTGATACAATACTACTATCCGGTGGCGGGGCTGCATTCAGTAGTTTTCACGAAAAAAAAAGGGGATTTTCCCGTGGGAGGGTGAGAAAGAAAGACAGAGTAACTATAGGTTGACCAGTCCGTTCTTGACGGCATAGAGAGCCATCCCCACGCGGGTGGTAACGTTGAGCTTTTTGAAGATAGAGTCGCGGTAGCCGTCGATAGTCCTTTCGCTAAGGAACATTTCTTTTGCAATCTCAAAATAGGTTTTTTCGCTGCAGGCTAGCTTTAGGAAGCTGAGTTCGTTCTCGGTCAGTTTGCTGAACACGCCATTTTCGTCTGCGTTATCGCCGAGATGGTGGATGTTCTGGAGGACTGTCCTGGATACGAGGTCGTTGAAGAAATACCCGAGGCTAAGGACATCATCAAAAGCGCGCTTCAGTTCAGCGGGCTCGGCATCTTTCAAGACATAGCCTCTTGCGCCGTTCCTGATCATTTTGATGATGGCATTCTCGCCTTCCATGGTACTTAGCGCGAGGATGCGGATTTCCGGATAGTTGAGGCGGATCCATTTGGCGGTGGTATAGCCATCCATTTCCGGCATGACGATATCGAGCAGGAGGATGTCTGGCGGGTTTACCGATTGCAGCTGCTTAAGCAAGTCCTGGCCATTGGCAGCTTCGAGTTGGACTTGATAGCCCGGGAAGAGATTGATCAGGGATACGAGTCCTTTGCGGAACATGGTATGGTCGTCAACGATAGCGATATTCTTTATCTCACTCATAAGGCATATTTATTATGATGGTGGTACCGGTTTCCGGCCGGCTTTCGATCTTACTGCGACCCCCGGCGAGCATGGCGCGGGTCCTGATATTCGACAGACCGAGGCCGGTACTGCGGTTGGTGGCTTCGACTATATCGAAACCCTGGCCGTTGTCGCTGATGACGGTCTCGACTTCGTCGGTGTTATAACTGAACCGGATGATGGTCTCCGAGGCCTTGGCGTGTTTGATGATGTTCTGGATGCTTTCCTGGATGATCCGGAACATGATCAGTTTTTTGTCTTCCTGCATTTTTCTTTCCTGACCTTCCACTTCGACATCGATCTGGATGATTCCACTTTTGTTGAGGCGTTCGGCTTCGCTGAGCGCGGCCGCATGGACGCTGAGGGTGCGGATACGGTCGCTGCTGAGGCTACGGGCGATGTCGCGGAGGTCGGTCATGGCTTTGCCGATATTGAGCTTGACGTCGTTTAGCATGTCCTTATTCATGTCGTTCGATTCGGTCATGATACTGATCTGCACTTTGGCGAGGCTCATGATCTGGCCGACATTATCGTGGATCTCCTGGCTGATCCGGTTAAAGGTCTCCTCCTGCATTTCCAGTTGGGATTTCAGGAGCTCTTCGGAGAAACGTTTTTTCATATCGCGTATCTGTTGATGGTGCCGGGCTTTTTTCCGTTGGTAGACGAGGATGATGAGGACAACCATGACAGTAATAAAGAAAAAGATCATTACACCCACTAGGTCGTCTACCAGGATCTCGTTGTATTTGTCAGTCGTCGGCATAAGTAGGCATATATAATCGTAAGATACATTAGGATATTCAGGATCTGCAACACATCTTCGAGCCAAAGGGTCACCTGTTTGTGATGCGCGGCGAGGTAGTTGAGGCGGCCGGTTATTGGGATCTCACTGCAACAATATATGAGTGTGCCCGCGGTGATCCAAAATTCCGCCGATGTTTTCAGGTCGATCAGTTCCTCCGACGCGAGGACCTCAAAAAGATATGCCGCGCACATCCCGACAGTGGCTGCGTCGCCGATGAGGACAGCATAGCTATTCCAGGTAGTGATATGCAGCCAAACTGTCGTCGCGATCCAGATAAGGGGGAAGATCAGAAGGTAGGCGGAAAGCACCCCCTTTATCCTGGTATTCCTGATAATGGACTTGAAAAATAGGGCATACAGACAATATTCGGGCAGCATAAATGAATTGTAGATAATGTAGTTGGTTTCCCAATGATAGTAGATGGCTATGTTTGCCAGCGTCTCCGTGACGACCGTCAGACCGAGAAAAATGGAAAATATTTTCAAGGCATGGGTATGCTGCCTGAAACGGATCAGGCTGCAAAGAAAGGAAACACATAGGACAAACAAGTAGGTCCAATAGAGCAATAGTATAGGGTTTAATTATTGGTTTGGTAGCAGTACGCCGACATCCGTCCCACAGGGACTTGGCGGTGGGCAGGGTTTTCCGGTGTCGCTGCCGCCGGAACTATCGCCTGTTGCCGCAAATTCTTTCTTAAATGCATATTTTGCCCAGGGAGATCTGTCGAACGAATTTAAAGTTAAGTATTGTTTCGTCTCGCCTATGTCCAGTTGGAAGACGATGCTTAGCTTTTTCCTGTATCCGATAAAATTTGAGCCAACGAATGCGGCGAATTTCGCGTAGACCTTTGTTTTCGGATAGCAACATTTTTTGCATTCTAGGATATCCAATAAGCCGTTACTCCAGTCATCGCTATGCTTTACATAGTCTATATTATACCAAAGGTTATGCGTTTCGCGGAAATTCCTTTGCCATTTGTGGCGGCGGCGGCTTTCCAAGGTATCCAGAACCCGGTGTTGAGCTTTGTTGATCCACATCGAGGCAAATCTGGCTGAAATGAGAACGGCCTGATCACCGTTGATGAGCCTGCAATTCACCGTGTCATCGATGTGACGGCGATGTTTTATCCAGCCAAGCCGGTAGTAACCTTTCCACTTCGTGGGAACATAGATCACTGTCAATTTGTCCTCCTGGCCTTTGGGTACCAGGTTGTAGCCGGAATCAGATGGGTTTGGTTGTTTGGACGGATAGACTCCAATATAAGCCCTGAACCCGTCGTAATCAGTCTTATACGTAAATTTGGTTAGCAGATCGATGGCGCCATTGATGGTATATTCGACTTCTGTTGCCAGTTTCAACCCGCAATCATTTATTTTATTTTGGTAGGCCCGCATTCTGTCTTTTGCTAATCCGGGAAGTATGATGGTAAAAGGCGGCCGGGATGTACAAGTGCATGTCGGACAATCTCTGGTGAATTGGTTTTGTTGACTTATAAACAGGAGGTCTGCGGCGTTATATGAAGTATCAATTTTTTTCTGCGCGGTAGCGGCGTAGCCGATCAGGGTCAGGAGCAGGAGAGGCAGGAACTGTTTCATTGTTGTGATTTTCTTAAAGATAGACAGCAGGCGGGCGTCAAAAAACCGTGAAAACACCCTTTTTATTACTAAACAGGCGGAGGAAGTGAGGGTCTCTGCTCACTGGTGAGGAAGGGCAGCCGCCGGAGCGACCGCCCTATTCCAGCATGTGCGTGGGGCTTAGACGAGTATGATCAAACCGGGCAAACGGCGGCGAAGCCCTTCTTCAAGAGTAGTGCAACCAGCCCAATTACAATTGGCAGCAATACGGCCGGCAGGCCACCGGTGAATGCGGGTATCAGGGCGAGCAGAACGCCCTTGATTATATCCTCCGGTTTACCGACATCCAGGCCGTTTACCGTCTCGCAGAAGATCTTTTGGATCTTTTCCTTTAGCCTGCCGAAAAGCTGAATGCCGGCATCCGATGGCTGTAGCGTCAAATCAGTTGGACCGGGAGTAGTATGAGCCGCCAGAAAGGAGCGGACCGGCTGGTCGTTAATCTTTGAATCGGCATACCGGGTGATGGCCTGATCCTCTTGCTGTGACAGCGCGCTCGACTCCCGGGCGAGGCTGGCGACCAACTGATCGCTGACATCTTCCTTGTTCAAGGTTTCCATATTGAGTTTTTTTTAGATGTTACTACAAGTGCGTTCTTCAAGCCGCCTCCTTTCGTTTGACCGTCTACGTTACGGAACCCTTTGCGAGGCTGGATGGTTGGGGCGGATGAGCTCAGGGCAGTTGCAGCAGCGCGGTCGTCAGTTCCGTCAAATCCGGGACGCCGATCCCTGTAACCATATCATATCCATCGCCTGCGCTAAAGGCGCCGTTGCTGCCGGAAGTGATATCGCGGAAGGCCGGAGTGCCGTTCAGTTGATAAAGATGGCTGTTGAGGAAAGGAAGCGGGGATTTGCCGGCCTTGGTTCTCGCCTCATTGAGCAGCGCGCAGAAGCCGGCCCAAACGGGTGCACTCCAACTGGTGCCGCCGACGCCCTGCTGGACTCCATGGAGTACGATCATCGCTCCCTTATTGGGATCGGCCGTCAGGCTGACATCCGGCACGAGGCGTTGACTTCCGGAATCCACGCCATTGCCGGTCTGCCATTCGGGGCGCTGGAAGAAGGAACTGATCCCGCCGCCGCCATTGACCCATCCGGTTTCTGATTCGACCGATCCGTCCGCAGCGAGCGAAAGGCTGGTGCCGCCTACCCCGATAACATTGGGGTCGGAGGAAGGATATTCGACCTGAGTCGGACCAGTGGGATGATGACCGCTGGCATCAGGATTAGAACCTGCGTCACCGCTGGAAACGAAGACATTTACGCCGGCCGCGGCGAACCGGAGGAATTTCTGTCCCTCAGTGGAGGCTTCGCCGGATTCGCCGCCAGGGATAAAAGTCTCCCCCAGCCCCAGGCTAATGGAGAGTTGACGAAGGCTGGGAATGGAATCCAGGTCATCGAGAATGGCGTCGAGGGCCTGATCGAGGTCGACCCATGCGAGGGAACCGCTGGCATAGATGCGGGTAGCGGCACCGGGGGCGATCCCGCTGGCCCATTCGGCGTCCAGGGTTTCCTCACCAGTGGGGGCTGGGAGAGTGCCTCCATTGACATTGATCTTCTGGATTTGCGCAGGATTCACCGTGATCCCATTCATAGACCAGAATGCGCTCAAATCCGCGTCGGCGGGAAATGTATCGATTAGGATAGCGATCGTTTGACCGGCGCCCGTTACCCCAAGACCGGCAGCGTTATAGGCGCCGAGGATTTCGTTGACGAGGTAGGGTGGAGCATTTTGAACCTGGGCCGAGGGACCGGCCGCTTTCCTTACCGCAACGCGGGTGGCGGGTAGCAGCCGACGTTTATTGAGCTGCCTGAAAGGCTGAAGACCGGCAATCGTCTGCACACTGTTAGCCACTTCCGAGGGTAGGCTGGGCGCATCCTTGGCGGCAGTATAGGTGATGCCGTCCCTTGTAACCCTCACCATATTGACCTGCAGGCTTTTTTCGATTTGAGAGGCGGGTGCTTTTGCGTAGACGCCTGTACCGTTCGGCGAAACCCTGACATCCTTGAACCCCTGGCCTTCCAGCCAGGATACAAGCGCAACGGTGTCCTTCTGATCGGCGACATAGGTCGTCTTCAACTCTTTCGGCGAAACCACCTCCCCTCTGGCTACGCGCTGTTCAAGTTCCTTTTGCTTGTCGGGCGGCATGGCAAGCGAGAAAAGGATATTCAATTCGCTGTCCTGATCTTCTGCCAGGGCCTTGTTGACCATAAGGCCATGGCTGGTAATGCCCGGCTCGTCGGGCAACGGAATGATGCTGTTCGGAAATGATTTACGGGTGCTCATGATATTCCCCCTTTTGTTTGAGTAAGTGATTGTTTGAGTAAGTGATTGCGAAACGGAGAGCAAGATAGCGCCACCGTTATTCCGGAACAACGGGAAAAAGACGGTATTTTATTTGCCTGACGGCGGAGGACTGGAGGACAAAGGGCGGCCATATACGGGAAAAACCCCGGTTCGGCGAAGAGAAAAGCGCGGTAATTTGTATTTCACTAATCAAATTCAATCATTATGTCAAATATCGACCACGGCCATGCGCGGTTCGGAGATCCGCGTTATGAGGCTGACGATGCGGAACTGTATATATCGGATATGCATTTACTGGTGGCGAAGAGGCAAAGGCAAACGCTGGTCGGAGGAGTTTCGCTTTCCGATCGGGAACTTGCCTTTCTTCGGCTGGCATGTAGTGAGAAAACCTATTTCGTGATTGCCCGGGAGATGTACGTCAGCGAAAGGACAGTGGATGGATACCGGGATTCCTTGTTCAGAAAACTGAATGTGGTGTCGCGGGTTGGACTGGTCCTTTATGCCGTGAGGAACGGAGTCGTTCGGGTGTAAGCGCGGGTGTGTCTTATGGCTTAACACTGAC
>Ga0302325_10017504_pt1 | contig 15152 bp, 8 predicted proteins | sample Palsa_T0_2_FD_201948 | JGI IMG/M metagenome (GOLD analysis project Ga0302325, IMG submission 201948) | Peat permafrost microbial communities from Stordalen Mire near Abisko, Sweden - Palsa_T0_2 | ecosystem: Environmental > Terrestrial > Soil > Palsa > Peat permafrost | place: Sweden: Abisko... | reverse complement strand
TTAGCCGATTGTAGGAAACGATTGCCATGATAAGGCCATCCTTTGTGCAGCGCCGCAGCAAGTTTAGTTTATGGGCCGGCTGTTTAGGTAGGCTTGGAATTGGCGTGTGGTTTGGGCCTGGGCCTCAGCGAGCGCGGCCAGCGCGGCTTCGGTTTTGACCTGGGCTTTGGCGAGCTCATTCATGGTGCGACGGAGCTGCTGGGCGTCGTCTTCGGTTTTGACCTGTGCTTCGGCGAGCGCGGTCATCGCCTGTTCCAGGCGGCTAATCTGGCTGGTGTGCTGGCTGAGGTGGTCTTTTGTGTTCATGAGGCCGTAACCAATCTCTATTTTAGCTGATGTCGAGCTCGCGGCCATGATGTAAGAATTGTTTGAGCGGCGCCGATGCCGAACGAATCGGAAATGGAACCCGCAATCGTAGCTCCCGTAATGCGACTCATCGCAGTTACAGACGCTGAACGAAGCATCCGCTTCTATCGCGATACTCTCGGATTCGAAGTGCGCGAGCAAGCGGACGCAATCGAAGCCGTGTGCGGCCCGGCTCGTATCCAGTTCGAGAGACACGATCCGCCTAAGCCGGCCGTCCTGTTCTTCCAAACTGACTGCGTGGAAACGATGCGCGCGGCGATTCGTGCCCGCGGCGGCGCGCCTTCGGAGATAGAGAAGGTCAACTGGATCAAAATGCGGATGTTCGAGATCCGCGATCCCGATGGGCACACGCTGTGGTTCGGCCAATCTTATGACAAACCTCACTCGCCGCGACCTTCGCCCATGATGTTGCAGGCTCTCCCGGAGCTGCCCTGCGACAATGTAGCCGCAACTCTTATGCCGCTCCCCGCGGGAACTAAACTCGGCCCGTACGAGATCCTCGAGATCATCGGCGCGGGCGGCATGGGCGAAGTCTATCGCGCCACCGATCCTCGCTTGGGGCGCGATGTGGCCATCAAAGTATCCGCCGAGCGCTTCAGCGACCGTTTCTCCCGCTAGGTGCACGCCGTGGCGGCGCTGAACCATCCTAACATCTGCACGGTGTATGACGTGCGCGCCAATTACATCGTGATGGAAATGATCGAGGGGGAGAGTCCGAAAGGTCCCCTGCCCGTCGACGAAGCTCTCCGCATCGCCCGCCAGATCGCCGCCGCCCTCGAAGCTGCGCACGAGAAAGGAATCGTGCATCGCGATCTGAAGCCCGGCAACATTAAGATCAAGCTGGACGGCACCGTGAAAGTTCTCGATTTCGGACTGGCGAAGGTAGTCGAGGCGTCAGCTAGCGCCAGCACCGAGGCTTCGCCGACTATCAGCATGGCCGCCACGCAGGCCGGAATGATCCTCGGCACGGCCGCGTATATGTCGCCGGAACAGGCGCGCGGCAAGCCCGTCGATAAGCGCGCCGACATCTGGGCGTTCGGCGTGGTGCTGCATGAGATGCTCACCGGCAAGCGGCTGTTCGAGGGCGAGGATCTCACGGAGACGCTGGCGTCGGTGGTAAAGGAGAAGCCGGACCTGAGCGGCGTAGCCGCGCCCGTGCGGCGGCTGATCGAAAGGTGTCTCGAAAAGAATGAAGAGCACGAAGTGGCGTTCCTCGAAAACTTCCTCGATTACCTCCGCCAGAAAGCGCCACCGCCGAAGTAGCTTGTAACGCCAGAGGCAGGCCAAGCTTTGCGGGGCAGATTGGCAATCCGCCTGCCGGCCTTGGCGCGCCCCTGCGAGTGCATCCGTAAAACGCAGAGGCGGATTGACAATCCGCCGCAGGTTAACAACTGCCCCACTTTGGGTAAACTTAGCTGAATCGCTCTTATGGCGCTGTCACCGGGCACAAAACTCGGGCCGTACCAAATCCTCGCGCCCATCGGCGCCGGCGGCATGGGCGCAGTTTATCGCGCGCATGATTCCCGCCTGAATCGCGACGTCGCCATCAAAGTCTCCAACGCGCAATTCACCGATCGCTTCACCCGCGAGGCCCGATCCATCGCCGCGCTCAACCATACCAACATCTGCCATCTCTATGACGTCGGCCCAGACTACCTCGTCATCGAGTACGTCGAGGGCGAGGACCTGCGCGGTCCGCTCGGCTTCGACGACGCGCTTCCCGTCATCGAGCAGTTGATCGACGGCATTGAAGCCGCGCATGAGAAGAACATTGTTCATCGCGACTTGAAGCCCGCCAACATCAAGATCACGCCCGAAGGCGTCGTCAAGATTCTCGACTTCGGCCTCGCGAAGGCCATGGAGCCTCCACCCTCGCACGATGGCAATGTGGAGAATTCTCCCACGTTGACCATCGGCGGGACTCAGGCGGACGCCATCCTGGGAACGGCCGCCTACATGGCGCCCGAGCAGGCTAAGGGCAAGCCGGCGGACCGGCGCTCCGACATTTGGTCCTTCGGCGTGATTGTTTACGAACTGCTGACGGGCAAGCGCCTGTACCACGGCGAATCCGCCGTAGAGATTCTGGGCGCGGTTTTGAATCGCGAGCCCGATATGTCCGCCGCGCCCGCCCGCGCGCAGAAGCTGCTTCGGCGGTGCCTGGAGAAGGATCGCAAGCAGAGGTTGCAGGCGATCGGCGACGCGCGCAGAATGCTGCGGGAACCTGAGGGCGCGCAGTCGCCTCCGCCATCGCGGTCCCGGTTTGGTAGCGCCGGCGGTCTTGCCGCCGGTGTCTTGGCTGCGCTTCTAGCCATCGCCCTCTGGGCGCCGTGGCGCTCGGAAAAGCAAGTAAGCTATCCGCTGCTCCGGCTGGACGTCGATTTGGGCGCGGATGTTTCGTTGCCCAGTCTCGAAATTCCGACGGGGACCAACTTCGCCATCTCCCCCGATGAAACGCGCCTGGTATACGCCTCCGGCACGCCAACCAAGCTGTTCCTCAGGCGCCTCGATCAACCAAAGGCCGCCGCGCTTCCGGGAACAGAGGGGGAAGTGGGCCCGTTCTTCTCGCCGGATGGGCAGTGGATCGGATTCTGGGTCAACGGCAAGCTCAACAAGATTTCCGTCGAGGGCGGAGCCGCTATCCCACTCGGGGTAACTGGCGCCTTCTTCGGCGCGGAATGGGCTGAGGACGGCAGCATCCTGGTGAGCGATGGGTTAGGCAAGGGTCTGTTGCGGATTCCCGCCGCCGGGGGCGCGCCCGAGAGGATCGCGGAAGTGGGCAAAGGACAACTTTTCCTCTTTGTCCCGCAGTTGCTGCCGGGAGGCAAAGCGGTATTGTTTTCCGCTTTTGCCGCCAGAACGGGGAACGCGGGTGGATATACCATCGAGGCAATCACGCTGGCGGATCGACATAGGAAGGTCGTGGCCACGGGCGGCGCCTCCCCCCGGTATGTGGCCGCGCCCGGCGCGCCGGGTCATTTAATTTACGTCAACAAGGCAACCATGTTCGCGATCCCGTTCGATCCGGAAAAGCTTGAAACGCACGGGACGGCTGTGCCCGTTCTAGACGATGTCGCCTATGACTCCGTGTCGGAGACCGGTCAATTCGACTTCGTCCCGGCGCCTAATGGGCACGGCACTCTGGTATATCGCAGGGCCGGCAGCGGCGCTTCCCGAACGACGACGCTGTACTGGGTCGATCCAACCGGCAAGAAGGAACCGCTGCCGGCCAGACCGGGCCTCTATGATCATCCAAGTCTTTCGCCGGACGGCAGGCGCGTAGCCCTGCAAGTCTTCGAGGAACAAAGTGGAGACGTTTGGGTCTACGACCCGCAGCGGGACGCCATGACTCGCTTGACTTTCGGCGGGGCGATCTTTGATGACCCGATTTGGAGCCCGGACGGCAAATACGTCGTTTTCACGTCTTACGGCCATGGCATGTTTCAGGCTCGCGCGGATGGCGCGGGCCAGCCGAAAGCGCTGATCGAGAGCGGGGCGAATCCTTTGCCGTGGTCCTTCGCGCCCGATGGCAAGTGGCTGGCTTATGCCGATCCCGAAGCTGGGAAATTGCAAATCTGGACCGTGCCGCTGGAGGAGCAGGGAGGCCAATTGAAGGCCGGCAAACCGGAACAGTTCCTCAAGAGCGGGTTCTCCGACGGCTTCCCCGCGTTCTCGCCCGATGGGCGCTGGCTGGCGTATCAGTCGAACGAATCGGGGAAGGACGAAGTATACGTCCGGGCGTTTCGGCCGCCCGCCGCCGGACAAGGTGAAAAATCGCAGATCTCGAACAACGGCGGCGTGGCGCCGCGCTGGTCGCGGAACGGACACGATCTGCTCTACCGTTCGGGCGACCAGATCATGGCCGCAAGCTACTCGGTGAAAGGCGACACGTTCGTAGCCGAGAAGCCCCGCGTGTGGATTTCGAAGCTCGACGGGATAGAGTGGGATCTGGCGCCGGACGGCAAGCGCGCGCTGGCGCTGCACCAGGGAGAATCCGCGGATGCGCCCAAGCCGGATCACGAATTGGTGTTTCTGCAAAACTTCCTCGACTATCTACGGCAGAAAGCGCCGCTGAAATAGCCCCACGGTAGCCTACTTTTCTCGCCTACCTTGCTTGGCAGAGGTTCGCCCTACACAAACGCGTAGCTTTCCGTGATGGCCGCTTCGGTCTAAACTGCCGATCATGAGGCTTGGGATTGCTCTTATAGCGAGCCTGTTTGTGCTGGCGCCGGCTCTCCTTGCGCAGAAGCCGCGCACGCCGCTGGGCATCTACGCCGTGGTCAAGGTCGAGGACGACGTCACCCAGCAGCAGACAGCCAATCCCTCGGTCACGACCGCGCAGTTGGACGCCTTTTTCAACAGTCTTTACCAGGGTCTCCTGCAAGACCCGGCGATCTCCGGACTCGCGCTCCAGGTGCACTGGGACACGCTTAACCCCAATCCCCCGGGCGCCGCCAACACCTACCTTTGGAATTACGTCGACGACGCCTTCGCGCAGGTGGCAGCGTGGGACGCGCAAAACACCGCCCAGGCCCCGAAAACCATCCAACTCATCGTCACGCCGGGCTTTCAATCGCCCCAATGGTTGCTGACGGAGATTCCGAGTTGTGACGGGCTGTTTGAGACGCCCAGTGTCGCTACTTCCAGTACGTGCGGAAAGGCGACCTTCACGGGTTACCTGGAAGCGGCCGACGGCAACGTGCTTCCGCTGCCGTGGAATCCGATATATAAGAGCGCATGGCAAACTTTCCTGACGGCGCTTGCTGCGCGGTACGGGTCAAATCCCGCGTTCATTTCCATAGCAGTCGATGGCCCCACGGCCGCATCGGCGGAGATGATCATGCCCAGTAACGGCAATAGTTCCGTCCAAACCCAGTTCGGCGGGATTATGCCGAACGATATGTGGCGTGCGCTATTTGCGCTGCAATACCCCGGCATGGCGGCATACCAGAGCACGGACCAGGCATTCATCGATGAATGGGAAAACGCCATCGACATGTTCGGACAAGTTTTCAGCGGCGTGACTTTGGTCGCCACCACCGGTGACGGCCTTCCCAATTTCAACTCCAACTACACGATTCCTCCCGCGCTCAGCGGGGATTGCCCCAGCCCCGACCAGGATTGCGGCGCCGAGACGACGATCCTCGCCTACTTCATGGAGCCCGCCGCCGGCGGCGCCAATGCCAAGGCAACGCAGACGAGCGGGTTGGAGGCTGCGCGCGGGGATGTTGTCCACAACATGGGAGTGGCCGGCGTCAAACTGCAATCGCAGGCCACCGAGCAACTCACCACGCCATCCACCCAGATCCTCGGTGGTGCGCAGTTCAATACTTCCTTCTCGAACGACCCCGTAGGGGAAGGATGCACCAGCGCGTTTCCCCCCGACTCCAGCGACACGCCCGCCGCCTGCACCGACCCCAGCGCCCCCACACAAATGCTTGCCGTCGCATGCATCCCGCAGGCATGCCTTGCCCCCGGCGTCACTCAGGCGACCCTGGCAGGCTACGCGGACTACAATGCCGTTCCGAACAAGGACCTGATCTCGCCCGAGCAGGCGGAATACAACGTGTTGAATGTCTATTTCGGCGGAACCGCGGCGGCGCCTTACTTCGGCGCGACGGCGGGACCCACCCCCGCGCCGATGAATTACATGCAAATCTATGCCCCGGACATCCAATACGCGCAAATGAATGTCAATGCCCCAGCTCAGGTGGTGGAGACCAATGGCACTGTTTCCACAACTGCGCAGGCCCTGCTCAACCTGGCGAGCCAGGAGCTCATGCAAATCGCCGAGCCGCCGACGTTTTTCGCCGGCGGTGTCTGGCTGGGCAGCGGCGTCTACTATCTGCAATTCCTCGATAGCAACCTGTTCGGCTACTTTACCTACCTTACCAACGGCTTTATCTATCACTTCGACATGGGATACGAGTATGTCGACGCCGTGCCATCGAGCAGCACGGCATATCTGTGGGACCTAAGCAGCGGACACTGGTGGTATGCCAGCAGCAGCCTGTTTCCCTACCTGTACGACTTCACGCTGAAAGCGTGGCTCTACTATTTCCCGAGCACAACCAATGCGGGTCACTATACTACCAACCCTCGATATTTTTCAAATCTGACCACGGGGAAAGTCTTCACAATGTAGTCCGGACGTAAAGTGGGGCGGACCCCCCGGTCCGCGCGGGTCCCCCTGGACCCGCTCTTCGACGCGCCGAGTCAGCCTCAAGAAAGCCCCCGGGGGCCGGCCGCGGACCAGGGGGCCGCGCCCCACTTTTGTTTCTTCGCCTTGAACAACCGGGCGTAGAATGTACTGGATAGCGGAGGCCGCACATGAGATGGCGCGCGATCGCGCTTGGCGTGGCAATCTTTCCCTTTTTTCTGAAGGGCGAATTGTTGCCGATCCGTACCTACACGACCGCCGATGGACTGGCCGCCGACAGCGTCTACGGCATCGTGGCCGATTCGCGCGGCTTTCTGTGGTTCTGCACAACGGAGGGCCTTTCGCGATTCGACGGGTACCGATTCGTTACCTATGGCGTCGATGAAGGGTTGCCCCACGGGCTCATAACCGCGCTGATCGAAACCCGGTCCGGCGATCATTGGTTGGGCACGCCACGCGGGCTGAGCCGGATTTCGAGCATCGGCGGAAGCGCTCGTTTTGCCAACTACCGCCTGGCGCCGGAGGCGGCCGCAAACTACATCCGCGCGCTGTTAGAGCTGAAGTCTGGCTCGATCCTGGCTGCCACGCGGGCCGGCTTTTTCGAATTCGCCGCCCCGCCCAACTTCCGGCGGAGGCAGTTGCCGGGGATCGATCCATTGTTCGTCAACGACATGGCGGAGGATCGCGACGGCAATTTGTGGATCGGGACAAGCACCGCCGGTATCGCTCTTTACGGACCCAAAGGAATCGTTCAAAATTTCAACCAGAACAATGGTTTGCCCGGCAACTGGGTAAACATGTTGCTATTCGACTCCAAGGGCCGATTGTGGGCGGCTCTGCGCGGTGGTTTGGCGATGCTCAGCCGCGGCCCGGCGGGTAACTGGCGCGTGGAACAGGCATATGCGCAGGGTTCAGGGCTGGTTGGCACGGATGTGACGGCGCTGCACGAGGGGTCAGATAAAAGCCTCTGGGTTGGAACGGCCTCGGGAATCAGCCGGCTGACCTGGGATAACAGCAAGCTGCCCGCGATCGAGAATCTGACCCGCGATCAGGGATTGAGCGACCAGGAGGTTCTCGCTCTGGACGAAGATCAGGCCGGCAATATTTGGGCGGGAACGGAAGGCGCGGGCGTCATGCGCATCGACCGCGTCGGGTTCACAACCTATCGTGAGCAGGACGGCCTGGCGAGCGATCGCGTCTTCTCGGTGTTCGAAGACCGGGCCGGCGAACTTGTGACGGTGACCTCCGGCGCCCAAAACAAGAAGACTCATTCGGTCGATATCTTCGATGGCTCCCGGTTCCACGGCGTATCCCCGGTAGGATTTACCGAGAAACCCTCCTGGGGCTGGGATCGCCTCTTGCTGCAAAGCCGCACAGGAGAATGGTGGGGCGCAACCGATCGGGGGCTCTGCCGGTACGGATCAATGAAGGCCCAGGATCTCAACCGGCGTAATCCGCAGACCTGCTACTCGACCGATACGATTTTTCGCATTTTCGAGGACTCCCAAGGCGGCATCTGGGCATCTTCCCAGTCCAAGCCGGGAAATCGGTTGATGCGATGGGACCCGCGGACCAAGCAGATTTTTACCTTCCCCGAACCGGCGGTCTCCGGCGGGCCCGGCGGCGATCTGGTGAGCGCTTTTGCCGAGGACCGGCAAGGGAACATCTGGATGGGGCTCTATGTTGGCGGTTTGTATCGTTATGACGGCCACCAGTTCAAGTACTTCCAAAAGAGCGATGGTGTGCCCGGGGGGGCCATCCTGGCGCTCTTTGCCGACGAGGGCGGCCTATGGATCGGATCGAATGGCGGACTTGGCAGACTCGAAAACCCAAGCGGCGACAAACTGCGCGTCGAGACCTATGACACCTCTCGCGGGATGGCCAGCAATAGCATCTTCTGCATCACGAGCGACCTCCAGGGACGAATCTACGCCGGCACCGGCAAGGGCGTGGATCGCCTGGAACCGAAGAGCGGCCATATCCGCCATTTCACCACCGCCAACGGCCTGGCGCACGGCGCCTTGCGATCGGCCTTCCGCGATCGCAACGGCTCACTTTGGTTTGCCACCACGCAGGGACTCTCCAGGCTGATTCCCATGCCCGACCGGCCGGCCGCTCCGCCGCGCATCCTCATCACGGATTTGCGAATCGGCGGCATGGCCTATCCGGTATCGCAAGTGGGGGAAACGCGCATCTCGCGACTCGAACTCAAGCCCTCGCAGAACCAGCTGCAAGTCGACTTTGTCGGCCTCGATTACGAGCCGGGAGATACCCTTCGCTACTCCTACCAATTGGCGGAAGCCGATTCCGGCTGGAGTCCGCCGCGCAGCCAGCATGCGGTCAACTATGCGGCCCTATCCGGAGGGACCTATCGCTTCCTGGTGAAAGCCGTCACTTCGGACGGCTTGGAGAGCGCGGTCCCAGCCGAGGTCGATTTCATGGTGCTGCCGCCGGTATGGAGGCGCTGGTGGTTTGACAGTCTGGCGCTTGCGCTGGCGCTGGCAGGCGTGTTTGCGGCGCACCGCTATCGCGTGGCGCAGGCGGTAAGTCTCGAGCGCATACGGACCACAATCGCCACGGACCTGCACGATGACATCGGCGCCAGCCTTTCGCAGATCGCCATCTTGAGCGAGGTGGCGCGCGTCAACGCAAACGGTCAGGGACGCCCCGGCGAACCACTCGAGCGCGTGGCCACTCTGGCCCGCGAACTGGTCGATTCGATGAGCGATATCGTGTGGTCCATCCGTTCCGAGGCGCACGGAATGGAGTCGTTGATCCGGCGCATGCGCGAATTTGCCATCGATCTCCTATCCTCACAAGGGATCGATTTCGAATTGCGCACTCCGCAACTGGGCAAGAATGCGGAATTGAGTTTACAGGCGCGCCGGCAGGTCTTCCTGATTTTCAAAGAATGCATCCACAATGCCGCCCGTCACTCCCATTGCACGGCGGTGGTGGCCGAGCTAAAGATTGCGGATCGCGACGCCGTGCTCACCATCGAAGACAACGGTAGGGGACTGAGTCCGGAAGAAAAGCCGCCCCGCTCAGCTGGAGGCAATGGCATTTCGAATATGCGTAGACGATCGCAGGAGTTGGGTGGAGAAATGCAATTAACTTCGAGACCCGGCGAGGGATGCCGCATCACGATTCACTTTCCGCTGCATCGCAGTACTTTCGCCAAAGCGAATTCCTAGCGATTGCCTGCCCCAAATTGGCATCGCCCCTGCGCGTTTGTGTAGGTGGCAAGCGGCCTGGCATGCATTACACTGGATCGTCGGAAGTCGATGCCCAGTGGACGAAAACCAATCGGAACCCCCAGTTATCGGCGTAGCGATCATTGAAGACCAGAAGGAAACCCGCGAGGGGCTCTCGTTTCTGATCGACAGCGCGGCTGGCTTCGAGTGCCGGCATGTCTATGCTTCGATGGAAGCCGCTCTGGAGGGAATCGGGCGCAAACTGCCGCGGGTGGCACTGGTGGATATCGGGCTGCCTGGGATGAGCGGGATTGAAGGCGTGCGAATCCTGCGCGAGCGCTACGCTTCGATCGCGCCGGTTTTGTTGACTGTCTATAAAGACGACCAACGAATCTTCGAGGCGATTTGCGCGGGCGCCTGCGGCTACCTTCTAAAAACCACACCGCCTCGCCGCTTGCTCGAAGCGCTGCGGGAGATTGCCGAGGGCGGAGCGGTGATGTCCCCGGAGGTGGCGATTCGGGTGGTGGAGCTTCTGCGCAAGCCGCAATCGCCCGAGCAATCTCTAGCGAGTCTCTCGCCGCAGGAACTGCGGTTGTTGAAGCTGCTGACCGAGGGACATCAGAACAAAACGGCAGCGGCGGCAATGGAGATTAGTGTTCATACAGTCAGCTTTCACCTGCGCTCCATCTATGAGAAATTGCACGTGCATTCACGATCGGAGGCGGTGGCGCGCGCGCTTCGGGAAGGCTTGTTCCCATAGACCGAGTCCTGCCGTAATGCCAGTCCAATAGGTGCACCCTGCACAAACGTGCAGCTTTCGAACTTGGGCGACCGAATCAGGATGCAGCCCAACGGCGGGCCAGACCAGGACCAGTGCGATAATTACACCTGGAACGAGGTGACACCGCCTGCGCCACGGAACATGTGCTGTGTTTTCGGCGGTGGGGCAGACGGGTGGTTTTTTCTCAGGGAGTGGTTGTTTCGAATCGCCGGGGCATTTGCGCCAGGAAGTTAGGGTTACTCTTGCTGGCGGCCGCTTCGGCCGAGGGTCCCTACACAAGCATATAGCCTTCGGAGAGCCAAGCCTGTTCTCTGCGCTTTTAATTCTGAATTGTAATTAACGTTCCAGCTTGCGTAGTCTGGCCGCTATAAGTGGCCGTGATCGATTGGTCGCCGTTTGCAAGGCTGGGAGGCACCACGACATTAAATTGATACTCGCCTACGGAAACCAGACCGGCGAATTGCACCGTGGCCGCGATTCCTCCTATCTTGATCGCGGGCAGCGGCGACAGGCTTCCCGATTGCGTGACCGATCCGCTCATGACGGGTGTCGACGTCGATCCGAAGCCGTTGGCATAGAGGACGATGGTTTCGCCGGGCTTGGCGGGCGTGGTAGAGCCGGGGTAAAGCGTGGCCGGGCCGATGTAGGCGCCGCCGGCATGGGTCGCAGCGACGTAGGGTCCCTGCGCAGTGAACGCCGCGCCCACGGTTCCATTGTTGGTCACGACAACCTGCACCGGGCCCGTCATCGCGTCGGGCGGCGTCAGGATATTGATCTGCGCCGGGCTGAGGTAATACACATACGCGTTCTTGCCGTTCACCATGACGCTGACGTGATTCAATTGTGTCGGCATTTGATTGCCCACGAAATCCGATGCCTGCCAACAATATCCTGGTGCACAGGCGGGGCTGGAATAACCCGCCGGCGCGAGGTTCGCTCCGCTGATCTGCACCCACGTATTCGGCGCGATAGTGGGGCTCTGGCTTTCGGCATTTACCACCAGCGAAATTGCCGGCCCGTATGCAAGGGTAAAGTCCGATTCCATCAGCACTACCGTGTAGGGGTTCCAAGTAGAGAGCGTGTAGAAGATCTTCATCGTGTTGCCGGCGATCTCCGTGAAGCGCTGGATCATCTGAGGCGCGTATCCGCCGCCCTTGGTGGTTTCCGGATCGTTGGAGCCGATGGTGGGACCGGCTGGACCGGCGGAGTTGGGGGCGGTGGTGACGCCGGCGGGCATAGCGGCGGGGCATGTGTTCCCGGACGCAACCGCGTAGTAATAGTGAATGAACGCTCCCAATGCATTGTCGCGGCAGTCGTTAAAGATCCGCTGGGGCGTACTCCACGGGCCCCACGGCTGCGGCGCGTAAGCGAAGTAGACCCCGGCGGTCGTGTCTGAACCTTTGCCTCCGTCGAATGTCATGAGCCAAAGACCGAGTTGCGTCGAGTAGAACGCGGAGAGATTGCCGATGGTCGGATTGCTGGGGTTGATGTCGGTGACCACCGGCACGGAGTCTGATTCATTTAAGGACCAGGTCGGCTGGCCGTTGCTCATGCCGGTGAAATAGCGCGTCGAACTGTTTCCGCTGGAGTCGACTCCGCTCGCAAACTCGCTCGAGGGGATCACCGAAAGATAGATATTGCTAGCCCGGTAAAGTCCCGCGCCAAACATGACGACGTCGGGCTCGGGGAGAACCGGGGCGGGACTTCCGAGAATCCCGGCGGGCGCCTCATAGAACGCGACGGTGGTAAAGTGTCCTCCCGGCGGTGACGTGGTGCGTCCGGAAGTGAACGTCTGCGCGGTCTCATTGAATGTCCCGAGGACTGCATAGTCGGTGCTGTCGTCGCCGTTTCCCGCGCTATCCGTGGTGTGGCCGGTCTTGTAGCTGATAAAGATCGTGCCGTTGAGGGTAATGCCGCCATTGGGAACGTTAAACGCTCCCATATCGACCGCCGTGCCATTAGGCTGCGGAGGCGGCGCAACCTCCAGTCCGTGATTCCCGCTCTGAAAAAAATTGAGGAGCAGGCCATCCTCGGCATGCAGGGTGGTGCTGCGCGCGATCGGGTCGTGGGCATTCCACTGAAATGTATTTTGGAAGGCGATATAGGTGGGGTAATATGCCGCGGTCGCGCCGATGGTATCGCCGAACATCATGATCAACTCACCGTTGTTTTCGAAGGACGTAGCGACGTCGTCTCCCAGCACGTCGGCGTTGGTCGCGGTTTTGCTGGTGGTCGGTTTACAAGTCGGAGTTTTGTTCGCAATGGTTGCGTCCCAGACAGCCCAATCGCAATCGCCGTTGATCTGATAGAGCTTGACGGAGGAGCCGGGGATGTAGGTGAGAGTGGGAACATTGGACTGCCCGGCCGCCTGCTGCGCGAGCACAACTGCATTGAGAAACAATACCGCCAGAGTGGCGCGAAGCGGATGTTTCATCTAATTCCAAATCCCCGGTCCACATGCTAGCCCAAAGCGAAACCCTCCACAACCCGCACATTTGTGTAGGTGGCGAAAATGCCGGTATGGCCGTAGCATAACTGGCAAGGAGACTCGCATGAAAGCGCCCTGTTCACAGAGGTTGTGGGCGATTCTCTTTCTGGCCGCCGCGCCGGGTCTCATGGCGCAGACCCCGCGCCGTCCGCAGGGGATCTACGTCGTGGTCGATACCGAGCAGCTCATCAACCAGCAGCAGCAAGCCAATCCATCGATTACGACTGCGCAGCTGGACGCCTATTTCAATAATCTTTACCAGGATCTGCTGAGCGATCCAGCGGTTTCGGGACTTGCGCTTCAGGTGCACTGGGACTGGCTCAACCCCAATCCTCCGGCAGCGGCTAATGCGTACGCGTGGAATATTGTGGACGACGCCTTCAATCAGGCTGCGGCGTGGGACGCGCAAAATCCGGCGCAGGCTCCGAAAACCATCCAGATCATCGCAACGCCGGGCTTTAATTCGCCCGCATGGATGTTGGCCCAGATTCCCTCTTGCGACGGGCTGTTTCAATCACCGGTTCAGACTCCCCCGAGCACCTGCGGAACGGTGACCGTCAAGGGTTACAACGAGGCTAACGACGGCGACGTGCTTCCCTTGCCGTGGAACCCCTTTTACAAGAGCGCCTGGCAAACGTTTCTAACGGCGTTCGCCGCTCGCTATGCGTCAAACCCCGCGTTCGTCTCTATCGCCGTCGCGGGCCCCACGGCCGCATCGGCGGAGATCACCAATGTCAGCGATGCCGATTCTAACGATCCCCAAACCCAGTTCTCCGGCGGACCCATCTCGCCGAACGACATGTGGCTCGATCTGTTCGCGTTTCACTATCCCGGCATGGCGGCATACCAGGGGACGGATCAGGCGTTCATCGATGAGTGGGACGCGGCGATCGATATGTACGGGCAGATCTTTAGCGGCGTGACCCTGGTTGTCACGATGGGCGATAAACTTCCCAGCTTCAACAACAACAATTACCCGATCCCTGCAGGCTTCGGCGGGGACTGCAACACTCGCAGCATGACATGCGCCGCTGTGACAACGATTCTGTCCTACTTCGCGAATCCCACCGTCGGCGGGGCCAACGCGAAGGCGACCCAGACAAGCAGTTTCATCGCTTCGCGCGCGACCATAGATCTGGGCATCGAGAGCGTGAAAATGCTGTCGCAGAGTACGGCCCAGTTACCGGCGCCTTCGGCGCAGATCCTCGGGGGGATACAGTTCGATCAGTCCTTCGCCGATGCCCCCGTGGGGGAAGGATGCAGCGCCGCGTTTCCACCCGGCGCAGGCGACACACCCGCCGGGTGCACCCTCCCGGCCACCTGCACCGGCTCGGCGTGCGTTCCGGTCGCATGCATCCCGCAAGCTTGCCTCGCCAGCGGCGTCACCACGGCGAGTCTGGCCAGCTATCAGATATTCAATAACGTCCCTGCCGCGGACCTGCTTCCGCCGGAGCAGGCGTTATATAACTTGCTGAATATCTACTTCGACGGAACGGCGGCCGCTTCCTCCTTCGGTGGAACCCCGGGCGCCGCGCCGCTCAATTACCTGCAAATTTACTACGAGGATATCCAATACGCGGAGGCGAATGTCAATGCGCCGGTCAAGGTGACAGAGGCCGGAGGCGTCACCGTCGCCACGACGGCGCAAACTCTGCTCAACCTGGCTAGCCAGAAGCTGTTGACCCTCGCCGAGCCGGCGCTCCCGGCCATCGCGGCGGGTGGCATCGTACCCGGTACGATTGAACCCGGCGAGTGGGCGACGATCTTTGGAACCAACCTGGCCAGCGGTACGGCAACCTGGACGGGAAACTTTCCGCCGTCGCTCGGCGGAACCAGCGTGACGATCGGCGGCAAGGCGGCTTATCTCTCCTATGTAAGCCCCGGACAGATTGACTTGCAAGTCCCGGGTATTACTGCGACTGGCGCCGTGCCCGTGGTGGTTACCACGGCCAACGGCAGCGCCACGGCCAACGCAACCCTGTCTTCGTTCAGCCCCTCATTTTTCCTGCTCGATTCTAAACACGTAGCCGGCATCATCCTGAGATCCAACGGTTCGGGAGCCTATGGCGGGGGCAGTTACGACATCGTCGGGCCCACGGGAACGTCACTCGGCTATCCAACCGTGGCGGCGAAAGCGGGCGATATTGTCGAGATCTTCGGCACCGG
>Ga0302325_10017503_pt1 | contig 15152 bp, 9 predicted proteins | sample Palsa_T0_2_FD_201948 | JGI IMG/M metagenome (GOLD analysis project Ga0302325, IMG submission 201948) | Peat permafrost microbial communities from Stordalen Mire near Abisko, Sweden - Palsa_T0_2 | ecosystem: Environmental > Terrestrial > Soil > Palsa > Peat permafrost | place: Sweden: Abisko... | reverse complement strand
CCATCCGCGCGACGTCGAGTACTTCGGGTGTGGTGACCCGGAATCCGCCCTTGAAGTCGCCGGCAATGCCGAGCCGCTTGAGCATGGCGCTGATCTGCGGGCCCCCGCCGTGCACCACGACCGGGTGAATGCCGCAGTTGCGCAGGAAGGCCATGTCGGCGGCGAACTCACGCCGCAGGGTGTCGTTGGTCATGGCGTTGCCGCCGTATTTCACCACCACGATCTTGCCGTGCAACTGGGTCAACCAGGGCAGCGCCTCGGCCAGCACCTGCGCTTTGACTTCGGTCGAGATCATGAGCGGTGCGATCATGAGCTGTACGCCGAATTCTCTTCGACGTAAGCGTGCGACAGGTCAGTGGTCCGGATCGCGGCCTGCGCGGCACCCACCCCCAGGTCGACGGCGACCTCGATGTCGGTGGCCGACAGATCCACCTCGCGTGCCCCCGGCGTGCCGACGCCGTCGACGCAGACCGCTGAGCCGTTGAACGACACGGTGATCCGGTCGGGGTCGAGCTCTACCGGCGCCATGCCGACGGCGGCCAGCACCCTGCCCCAGTTCGCGTCGGAGCCGAACAGCGCGGTCTTCACCAGGCTGTCGCGCGCGATCACCCGGGCCGCGGTGACGGCGTCGTCTTCGCTGGCCGCACCGGTCACGCTGATGGTGATGCGCTTGGTGACCCCTTCGGCGTCGGCTTGCAATTGGGCGCACAGATCGTCGCAGACCCGCAGCACGGCATCGTCGAGGTCGGCTTGGCTGGGCGCGATTTCGCTTGCGCCTGAAGCTAATAGCAGCACGGTGTCGTTGGTCGAGCAGCTGCCGTCGACGTCGAGCCGGTCGAACGTCAGCGCGGTGGCGCGCCGCAGCGCCTGCTCGAGCGCGGATGCATCGGCGACGGCATCGGTGGTCAGCACGCACAGCATGGTGGCCAGCGACGGCGCCAGCATCCCGGCGCCCTTGGCCATGCCGCCGACCGTCCAGTTGCCCGGATGGTGCAGCGCAACCTGTTTGGGCACCGTGTCGGTGGTCATGATGGCGCGGGCGGCCTCTTCGCCGCCGGAGATGCCGCCGGCCATCTCGTGCACCAGATTCACGACGCCGGCGAGAATCTTGTCCATCGGTAGCCGGTCACCGATCAAGCCGGTGGAGCACACCGCGACGTCGATCGCGCCGGTCTCGGTGCCCCACTCCGATAACGCGGCGGCCAGGCCCTCCGCGGTGGCATGGGTGTCCTGAAACCCGCCCGGCCCGGTACAGGCGTTGGCACCACCGGAATTCAGGACCACCGCGCGCAACTGCCCGTCGGCCAGCACCTGGTGGGTCCACAACACCGGCGCCGCTTTGACCTTGTTGCGGGTGAAGACTCCGGCGGCCGCGTGATCAGGTCCTTCGTTGAACACCAGCGCGAGATCGGGTCCACCCGATGCCTTGATGCCGGCCGCGATGCCGGCGGCACGAAAACCGGCCGGAGCGGTGACGCCTTGCGCGCGTACCAGCGGCGCGAGGTCTGCGCGAGTCACGGTGCCACCCCGACCACCGAAAGACCTTCGGCTTCCGGCCAACCCAGGGCCAGGTTCATCGATTGCACGGCGGCGCCGCCGGTGCCCTTGACCAGGTTGTCGATTGCCGCGATCGCGACGAAAGTGGCCGCGTCCTCGTCCAGGGCGACCGCGATGTGGGCGGCATTGCTGCCGATCACCGCGCCGGTGCGCGGCAGTTGTCCTTCGGGCAACAGATGCACGAAAGGCTCATCGTGATAGGCCTTTTCGTAGGCAGCCCGCAGCTGCGACAAGGGTGCCGTGGTCCGTGCGGTGCAGGTGGCCAGAATTCCGCGCGAGGTCGGGATGAGCACCGGCGTGAATGACACCGTGACATCGCGACCGGTTACCTGGCCGAGTCCCTGAACGATTTCGGGAGTGTGCCGGTGCGCGCCGGCGATGTTGTAGGCCCGCGCCGAACCAATGACCTCCGACCCGAGCAGATCGGTTTTTGCGGCGCGACCGGCACCCGACGTACCGCTGACGGCGACGACGGTGACGGCGGGGTCGATGAGATCGGCTGCCACGGCGGGAAACAGCGCCAACACCGCGGCGGTCGGATAGCAGCCCGGTACGGCGACGCGCCGGGCACCGCGCAGCGCCTCCCGATTACCGGGTAGCTCGGGCAACCCGTACGGCCAGCTGCCCGCGTGTGGGGAGCCGTAGAAGCGCTCCCACGCGCCGGCGTCGCTCAGCCGGAAATCCGCGCCGCAGTCCACCACCAACGTTCGTGGGTCGAGTTGTTGGGCCAACGCCGCCGAATGCCCGTGCGGAAGGGCCAGAAAAACAACATCATGGCCGTCCAGCACGTCAAGCTCGGTGGGCTCAAGCACCCGCTGCGCCAATGGCACCAGATGTGGATGGTGCTCGGCCAGCGGGGTGCCCGCGCTGGCGGCGGCGGTCAGCGCGCCGATCGTCAGCCGTCCATCTTGGTAGGCCGGATGTCCGAGCAGTAGCCGCAGGATCTCCCCGCCCGCGTAGCCGCTGGCGCCGGCGATCGCCACCCGTATGCCCTGGCTCATGACATCCATCGTTGCATGACTATGCATGATGATGCAAACTCATTCTTAACGGCCAACTCAGCCGCGCAGTACCGCGCCGACCTGCTCGGCTGCGCGCTGCACCGCCGCATCGCGAGCGGCGCTGGCCTCGTCTTCGGTCAGCGTGCGATCGGGCGCGCGGAACCGCAGCGCGAAGGTCAGCGACTTGCGGTTCTCGCCAACCTGCGGACCGGTGAAGACATCGAACAACCGAATGTCCTCGAGCAGTTCGCCGGCGCCGTCGCGAACGGCGTCCTCCACCGCCTGTGCGGGGACGTCGGCGCCCACAACGAGGCTGACGTCTTGGAATACCGCGGGAAACGGTGACACGCGCGGTGCCGGGAACGCATCGACGATCGGGAGGGCATCCAGATTGAGCTCGACCGCGCAGGTGCCCTTGGGCAACCCGGAACGCTCGATGACCGCCGGGTGCAGCTGCCCGGCGTGGCCGACCACGGTTTCGCCAACGAGTACTTCTGCGCAACGGCCCGGATGCCACGGCAGGTGCTGAGCGGCCCGCAGCGTGACGTCAATTCCGCTGGCGCGGGCAACGATTCGCACCGCCTCGAAAGCATCGGCCGCCTCGGATCGCCGACCTTCGCCCCACGGTCCGCGCGGCTCGCGCAGTCCGGTCAACACCGCGGCGACGTGCTGGGGCTGCCGCGGAAGCGACGCATCCAGTCCAGCGATCTCGTCGTCGGTAGGACGCCGGTCCACCGGGATCAGCTCGACGGCCTTGGTCTGCTCGGTAGGCTGTACCACCTGCGCGACGGCGAACAGTGCCACGTCGACGATGCCGCGAGAGACGTTGCGCGCCAGAGCCTCAAGCAGCCCCGGCAGCAACGTCGTGGCCAGATGCGGGCGATCGGCCTCCAGCGGGTTGAGCACCTGCGTGGCGTTACGCCGTACGTCGTCGGCGGGCAGGCCCCAGGCGTCGAAAACACCGGCGGGCAGGAACGGCGTCGGAAGGATCTCGACGTAGCCGGACAGCGCCAGCGACTTGCCGATGGCGCGGCGGCGGCGCTGCGTGGCCGACAGTCCACGGCCGGCCGGCGCCAACGGCAGCACCGACGGAATGACGTCCAGACCCTCCAGCCGCAGCACCTCCTCGACCAAGTCGGCCGGCTGCAAGAGATCGGGCCGCCAACTCGGCGGCGTGACCATCAGGCTGTCGACGGCATCGCTGACCGCGGCGCCGATCTGGGTCAATCGCCGGGCCGTCGTACCCGGGCGGTAGCTCACTCCGGCCACGCGGTCCGGCAGATCAGCGGCGAGCCGGACCGGTGACCCAGCCCAATCGGCGATCGAGTTGCCCACTGGCGGATCGCCCCGCCAGTCGGTGAGCTTCGCCGACACCTGACCGCCGGCGATGTCGGCAAGCAATGACGCGCAGCGATCCAGCGCGGCAACGGAAATGGCCGGGTCGACCCCCCGCTCGTAGCGGCGGGCGGCCTCGCTGGGCAGACGCAGCCGTCGCGCGGTCCGCGACACCGCAGCCGGATCCCACACCGCGGCCTCCAGCAGCACATCGGTGGAGTCGTCGCGCATCTCGGTGCTGCCGGATCCCATCACGCCGCCGATCGCCGCCGTCGCGACATCGTCGACGATCAGCACATCGGCTGGATTGAGCCGGCGCTCGACGTCATCGAGCGTCTCAACCGTCTCGCCGTCCGCGGCGAACCGCACCGCGAGCCCGCCGGTGATCCGGTTGAGGTCGTGCGCGTGCATCGGGTGACCGAGTTCGAGCATCACGTAGTTTGTCGCGTCGACGGCCGGTGAAATCGACCTGATTCCGCTGAGTAGCAGCCGGCGCTGTAACCACCACGGCGACACGGCAGTTGGGTCGATACCGGTGACCGGGCGCAACGCGAATCGGCGCACACCGGTCTCGGGCTGCACCGTCAGCGGCCAGGCCTCTCCTTCACAAGGCAACGCAGGCACATCGGCGGGATCTTCGAAGTCGAGGTCGTAGGCGCAAGCGATCTCGCGGGCCAGTCCGCGTACCGACATGCAGTAGCCCCGGTCCGGGGTGATGGCCAGATCGAAGATGACGTCGTCGAGCCCGAGTACCTGGGCGCCGCTCGCACCGGGCTCGGCGGTTCCCGGAGGCAGCACCAGGATGCCGGAATGGTCTGCGGCCAAACCGAGTTCGGCCGCCGAGCAGATCATCCCGTCGGAGGTGTGGCCGTAGGTCTTACGTGCGGCGATGTTGAACCCGCCGGGCAGCGTGGTGCCGGGCAGCGCCACCACCACCAGATCACCAACGACGAAGTTGGTTGCTCCGCAGACGATCTCGCGTGGCTTTTCTTCGCCGACGTCGACATTGCAGGCGCGGATCGGCTTCTTGAACTCGGTGAGCTCTTCGATCGAAACGACACGTCCCACCGTCAGTGGACCGTCGACTGGCCCAAGGGTGATGATCTCTTCGACCTCGTGGCCGATGCGAATGAGTGCCTGTTCGAGGTCAGCGGGTTTTACGTCCCAGCCGGGAGCGCCGGCGCTGACGACTTCTCGCAGCCAGCTATAGGGGACGCGCATCAGGCCCCCACCCCGAACGGCAACGAGAACCGGACATCGCCTTCGACCATGTCGCGCATATCCGGAATACCGTTGCGGAACTGGAGCGTGCGTTCCAGGCCCATCCCGAACGCGAACCCCGAATATTCCTGCGGGTCAATGCCAACGGCGCGCAACACGTTGGGGTTCACCATCCCGCAGCCGCCCCACTCCACCCAGCCGGCGCCACCCTTCTTGTTCTCGAACCAGACGTCGACCTCGGCCGACGGCTCGGTGAAGGGGAAGAAGTGCGGGCGAATCCTGGTGCGCGCCTGCGGCCCGAACTCGGCACGGGCGAACGCGTCCAGGGTGCCGCGCAGGTGGGCCATCGACAGGCCGCGATCCACCGCCAGCCCCTCGATCTGGTGGAAGACCGGGGTGTGGGTGGCGTCGAGTTCGTCCGTGCGGAATGTGCGACCGATCGAGATCACGTACACCGGCAACGTGCGCTCGAGCAGCGCGCGCACCTGCACCGGCGAGGTGTGGGTACGCAGCAGCTGACGCGAACCGTCCGGTGCGATGTAGAAGGTGTCCTGTTCACTGCGGGCCGGGTGGTCGGCCGGGAAATTCAGCGCGTCGAAGTTGAATTGCTCGGTTTCGACTTCGGGCCCCTCGGCAAGTTCCCATCCCATCGCGATGAACGTGTCGGCGATGTGCTCGGCCAAGATCGTGATCGGATGGCGTGCGCCAGTCGGCTGCCGCGTCGCGGGCAGTGTCACGTCGATTCGCTCGGCGATCAACACCGCGGCATCGCGCTCGGCGCGTAGCGCCGCCAGTCGTTCGTCGTAGCCGCGCTGGACATCGCCGCGCGACGTGTTCACCCGCTTGCCGGCATCAGCCCGCTCGGCCTTGGGCACGGTGCCCAGCGCCTGTCGCGCCAACGCCAACGGCGAGCGGTCACCCAGGTGCTCGGTCTTGGCACGCGCCAGCGCGTCGAGATCAGCCGCGGCCGCGAACGCCTGCCGGGCTGCATCGACCGCGGCGGTCAACGCCTCCGGCGACAGGTCGACGGGTTGGTCAACCACGCGGCGACTCTCCTTATCGGGGTGAGGTCATCTGGCGAACGCGCGGCACCGCGTGACGCGCAGAGCCGATCATATGTGTTGACGTGCTCGCCGCCATTAATGGCGAGGATTCCCGCGGCGGCTTATCCCGCTGTGGGTTTGCTTCCTGTTTCGGCACCCGTTGCCGCAACAGGTTGCGGTCTTATGTGGGCTCCACAGGCGTTTCGTCTCTCTGCCCGCCCGGCAGCGAGAATGACTTGAGCGGCGTTGTGGTCGCGATCGTGGATAGCCCGGCAAGCCGGGCACGTCCACTGTCGAACCTGCAGCGGTAGATTGTCGAGGCGGTGTCCACAGGCAGAGCATGTCTTGCTGGAGGCCAGCCAGCGCGACACCGTGTGCACGGTGCGCCCGTAGCGGTCGGCTTTTTCGGTGATGATCCGGACGAACTGTCCCCACGCCGCATCGGATATGGCGCGCGCGAGTCGGCGATTAGCAACCATCCCCGCTATGTTGAGGTCTTCGACGTGGATCACTTGGTTTTCGCGTATCAACGCCGAAGCCTGCTTGTGGTGATAGTCCCGCCGCGCTCGCGCTACCTCGTTGTGCGCGACAGCGACCTTGCGCCTCGTCTTGTCCCTGTTGACTGATCCTTTCTGGCGGCGGGATTTCTCGCGCTCCAACCGCGCCAGCTTGCGCTGCTTGCGGCCCAGGTGTTTTGGGTTTTGCACATCCGTGCGGGTGCCGTCGGTGGTGGCGATCGTCGCCAACCGCGTGAGCCCGACATCTACGCCAACCTCGCGCTGCACCGCCGGAAGTGGGGCAGCGGCGACATCGACAACAAAACTGGCGTAGTAGTGCCCATCGGGTTCCCGAATGATCGTGACTGACGACGGTGCGCTGGGCAGCTGCCGCGACCAGCGCAGCCGCACCTCGCCCACCTTCGCCACAAACAACCGCCCGCTGGGCCGGACTGAGAATCCGTTGCGGGTGAGCCGCAACGACTGCCGGTGATCCTTGCGTGACTTCATCCGTGGCCGACCCATCCTGCGACCTTTGCGTTTCCCGGCCGCTGAGTCGAAGAAGTTGCGCCAAGCACGGCGGGAATCGTTCACCGACTGCACCAACGCCACGCTGGGCACCTCGCACAGCCAGGCTCGCCGCTCGCTGGTCTTCGCCGCGGTGATGACCCGGCGCTGAATTTCACCGTCCGACAGCTTCACCCCAGCCCGGTACGCCTCATCGCGGACGCGCAGTGCGTCGTTGAACACCACCCGACAGCATCCGAACACCCGCGCCAGCATCTGCTGCTGGGCCGGTGTCGGTTCGATGCGATACCGGTAACGCACCTGCATAACCCGACCGTAAAGGTGTCCACCGACAAGGCCTACCGACGTTCGCGGCACAGTGTGTCGCTGCTGCGCGCTCAACTGGTGTTCGTGACCAAATACCGCCGACCCGTGCCGGGGATAACAACAGTCCGAGGCTTGCGCCCAAGATTATGTGGTCACCTTGGCGGCGATCGGAAGCCGTCAGCCTGATTTCTCACCCGCCGTCCGCGCGGCGACCATCGAACGGCCCACCCTTGAGTATTTTCGTGGGGTGGCGACGCCTCAAGCTCCCGAACTGGTCCCGGCGCAGTACCTGTTGTCGCCGCGCGCCGCGGACCCGCGCACGCTGATCGACATCCTCTACGACACCGCCGCGCGTTACCCGGAAGCCGCCGCGATCGACGACGGCACGGTTCAGCTCACCTACAGCGAGCTGATCAGCGACATCGAAGCCAGCGTCGCTTGGCTCGCGGCCCGCGGCATCGGTCGCGGCGACCGAATCGGCATCCGGATGCCGTCGGGCAGCTTTGCGCTCTACGAAGCGATCCTCGCCACCCTGGCCGTCGGCGCGGCCTACGTCCCCGTCGATGCCGACGACCCCGACGAACGCGCCGAGTTGGTGTTCGGCGAGGCCAACGTCGTCGCGATCGTCAGCGAAGCCGGCATGGCGCGCGGCCCGGGCTCCTCGCGAGGCTGGCAGGCCGGCGCGCCACTGCCGCGCGATGACGCGTGGATCATCTTCACCTCCGGATCGACCGGCACACCCAAAGGGGTCGCCGTGACGCACCGCTGCGCGGCCGCGTTCGTCGACGCCGAGGCGCAGATGTTTTTGCAGGACAACCCGATTGGGCCGGGCGATCGAGTACTGGCGGGGTTGTCGGTGGCGTTCGACGCATCGTGCGAGGAGATGTGGCTGGCCTGGCGGCACGGCGCCTGCCTGGTCCCCGCCCCGCGGTCGCTGGTCCGCAGCGGCATGGACCTCGGTCCGTGGCTGGTCAGCCGCGACGTCACGGTGGTGTCCACCGTGCCGACGCTGGCCGCGCTCTGGCCCGCCGAGGCGCTCGAGGCGGTGCGGCTGTTGATCTTCGGCGGCGAGGCCTGTCCCCCGGAGCTGGCCATCCGCCTCGCCGTGGAAGGCCGCGAGGTGTGGAACACCTACGGCCCAACCGAGGCCACCGTGGTCGCGTGCGCGGCCAGGCTCGACGGTGTCGGGCCGGTGCGCATCGGTCTGCCGCTGGCGGGCTGGGACCTGGCCGTCGTCGACAGCGACGCCCAGCCGGTGGGCGACGGTGACGTGGGCGAGCTGGTGATCGGTGGCGTAGGCCTGGCCCGCTACCTCGACGAGGCCAAAGACGCCGAGAAGTACGCGCCGATGCCGACGCTGGGCTGGCGGCGCGCCTACCGCAGCGGCGATCTGGTGCGGCTGGAACGCGAGGGCCTGATCTTCTGCGGCCGCGCCGACGACCAGGTCAAGGTCGGTGGCCGTCGCATTGAGCTGGGCGAGGTCGACGCCGCGCTGGTCCACCTTCCGGGAGTCAGCGGTGGCGCGGCGGCGGTCCGCCGGACGGCAGCCGGCACGCCGGTGCTGGTCGGCTACGTCGCCAGTGCCGACCCGGAATTCGACATCGCCGCCGCGCGCGCCCAGCTCGCCGCGCAGCTTCCCGCCGCGTTGGTGCCGCGCCTTGTCCGGGTCGACGAGCTGCCCACCCGTACGTCGGGCAAGGTCGACCGCGACGCGCTGCCCTGGCCACCGCCGGGTGGCGCCGACCCCGAGGGAACGCTCGAGCTCAGCGGTACGGCGCGGTGGCTGGCCGGGCTGTGGCAGGACCTGCTCGGCGCGACCGTGACGGGCCCGGAGGCCGACTTCTTCGCGCTCGGCGGCGGGTCACTCGCCGCGGCACAGCTCGTTGCCGCATTGCGAGACCGGTATCCGCGGGTCACCGTCGCGGACTTGTACGACCATCCGCGGCTGGGCTCGCTGGCCGGCTTCCTCAACGAGCTCGAGGCACCGCCGGACGTGATCGAGCGGTTGGTGCCAGCGACCCCACTGTCTTCGCAGCTCGCTCAGATCATGCTCTCGGTGCCGTTGGCGACGTTGGCCGCGCTGCAATGGGTGACGTGGCTGGCGCTGGGAAACAACGTCGCCCGGTCTTTGCACCTGGTGCCCTGGACCGTCGCGGTGAACTGGTGGCTGGTTGCGGCGGCTTTCGTCGTGTTCGTCACGCCAATGGGCCGGATGACGATCGCGGTGTCGGCGGCGCGGCTGCTGCTCCCGAATGTGCGGCCGGGAACCTACCGCCGCGGTGGCTGGGTGCACCTGCGGGTGTGGCTGGCCGAGCGGCTCGCTGAGGCCAGCGGCGCCGGGAACCTGGCCGGGGCGCCGTGGCTGGTGTACTACGCGCGCGCACTGGGCGCCGATATCGGTAAGGGCGTCGATCTGCATTCGATCCCGCCGGTCACCGGTCTGCTGACGCTCGGACACCGCAGCGCCATCGAACCCGAGGTGGACCTGTGCGGGCATTGGATCGACGGCGATGACTTTCACGTCGGGGCGATCACGATCGGCAACGACGCGACGATCGGCGCGCGCACGACGTTGCTGCCCGGCGCTGTCGTCGGCAAGAACGCCGACGTCGCACCCGGCTCGGGCGTCGTCGGAAAGGTGAAAAGCCGCCAGTACTGGAAAGGTTCGCCCGCGGTGAAGTCCGGTCGCGTGAAACACCCCTGGCCAGACGAACGGCCGGCGCGCAGGAGCCACTGGGTCGCGGTCTACGCGCTGACGTCGGTGCTGCTGGCTGCGATGCCGCTGACCGCTCTGGCGGCCGGGCTCGCGGTCATCGGCCTGGCTGTGCATCACACTCACCGGCTGTCGCAGGCAGTGCTGCCCGCGCTGCTGTGGACGCCGGTCGCGGCGGTGGCCGCGCTGGCGGCCTACGCGGCGATGACGATTGTGGCGGTCCGGATGCTGTCGATCGGGCTGCGGGAGGGCTACCACCCGGTGCGCAGCCGCAGCGGCTGGCAGCTGTGGGCCACCGAGCGGCTGATGGACGGCGCGCGCAATTACCTGTTCCCGCTCTACGCCAGCCTGGCGACACCCGGCTGGCTGCGGCTGCTCGGCGCCAAAGTCGGCCGCGACACCGAGATTTCGACGGTATTGCTGACCCCGAAGTTCACCGTCATCGAGGACGGCGCGTTCCTGGCGGACGACACGATGGTCGCGTCGTACGAACTGGGCGGCGGTTGGATCTACGCGGCCACGGCGACGGTCGGCAGGCGCGCGTTTCTCGGCAACTCCGGCATCACCCAGCCGGGCCGGCGGGTCCCCGAAGACGGACTGGTCGCGGTGTTGTCGGCAGCTCCGGCCAAAGCCAAACGCGGTTCGTCGTGGCTGGGCAGCCCGCCCATGCGGCTGCGCCGGCGTCCCGCCGAGGCGGACGCGGCCCGCACCTACGAACCACCATGGCGGTTGAAGGCGATGCGGTCGGTTGTCGAGGCTTTCCGGGTGCTTCCGGTGATGGTGACCGCCGCGATCGGACTGGCGGTGCTGGGCACACTGCAGGCGCTGGCCCGGATCTTCGGCATCTGGAGTGCCGCCCTGTGCGGGGGGCTGGTGTTACTGGCCGCGGGCGCGGTCGCCGCCGGCGTCGCGGTGGCCGCGAAATGGCTTCTGGTGGGCCGGATTCGGGCGGGCGAATTCCCGCTGTGGTCGTCGTTCGTGTGGCGCAACGAGCTCGCCGACACATTCGTGGAAACCGTGGCGGCGCCGTGGTTCGCCCGCGCCGCCAGCGGCACACCCGTGATGAACATCTGGCTGCGCGCACTGGGCGCCAAGGTCGGCCGCGGCGCCTGGTGCGAAACCTATTGGCTGCCAGAGGCCGATCTCGTTACGTTGGGCCGGGGCAGCACCGTGAACCGCGGCTGCGTTGTGCAGACACACCTTTTTCACGACCGGATCATGCGGATGGACGCCGTCGTGCTGGAGCACGGCGCGACGCTGGGCCCGCACGGCGTAGTACTGCCATCGGCCCGGCTCGGTGCGGGAGTGACCGTCGGTCCCGCATCGCTGGTGGTGCGCGGCGACGAAGTGCCGAAATCGACACGCTGGCAAGGTAATCCGATCAGACCATGGGATACGCCACGGGAGAAGTCCGGCAAGAAGGCCGCCGCGTGAAACGTGTTGTCAAGAAGCTCGCGCGCAGCGCCGAGCAGACGGTGATCGACCCGTATCTGCCGAAGAGCGGAAATCTCGGCTATCGGGTGTCACGCTACGAGCTTGCACTGGAATACAAGGTTGCGGTCAACCGGCTTTCGGGATCGGCGACGATCGCTGCGGTGACGCTTACCGAGTTGGGGGAATTCAGCCTCGATCTCTCGGATGCGATGACCGTGTCGAAGGTGTTGGTGAACGGCCGACGGGCCGCCCACTTCGCCTGCCGCGAAAAGAAATTGCACATTCGGCTGTCCACAAAATTGCCAACTGGGGCGGAGATGTCGGTCGTCGTGCACTACCACGGGACGCCGCGACCAGTGCGATCGTTTTGGGGCGACGTCGGTTTTGAGGAACTGACCAACGGTGCGCTGGTCGCCGGACAGCCCAACGGCGCCCCGTCGTGGTATCCCTGCGACGACCACCCCAGCGCCAAAGCCTCCTACCGCATACAGGTCAGCGCCGATAACCCCTACCGGGTGGTCGCCAACGGCAGGCTGGCCTCCCGGCGGGTCCGGGCCGCGCAGACCGAGTGGACCTACGAACAACCCGAGCCGACCTCGACCTACCTCGTCACCCTGCAGATCGGCATGTATGAGCTGACGCGGCAGGGTAAAACGCCGGTGTCGATGCGGGCCGCGCTGCCCGAACGGCTGCGCCGCAACTTCTACCATGACTTCGCCCGCCAACCCGAGATGATGGAGCTGTTCGTCGAACTGTTCGGTCCGTATCCGCTGGCGAACGGCTACACCGTCGTCGTGACCGACGATGATCTCGAAATACCCCTTGAGGCTCAGGGAATTTCGATATTCGGAGCCAATCATTGTGACGGCACCCGGGGCAGCGAGCGGCTCATCGCCCATGAGCTGGCGCACCAGTGGTTCGGAAACTCGGTCACCGTGCGGCAGTGGCGCGACATCTGGTTGCACGAGGGATTCGCGTGCTACGCCGAGTGGCTGTGGTCGGAACACAGCGGCGGGCCCAGCGCCGACGAACTCGCCCGGCGTTATCACGAGAAGTTGCGCGATTCGCCGCAGGATCTGGTGCTGGCCGACCCCGGGCCGCGGGACATGTTCGACGACCGGGTGTACAAGCGTGGCGCGTTGACCCTGCACGCACTGCGTCGACGATTGAGCGACGAGAAATTCTTTGCGCTACTGAAAGATTGGACGACTCGCTACCGTCACGGCAACGCCGTCACCGACGACTTCACCGGCCTGGCCGCCGGCTACTGCGACGAATCGTTGTCGGGATTGTGGGACAGCTGGCTGTACTCGAAGGCCGTGCCCTAACGGGTCGATCAGCTGTTGAGTGCCGGCTCCGGCGTCAGCTCGGGCAATCCCACCCGTCGACGCACGGTGCGTGAATGAGTGATCAACTCGGCCGCCACGGCGCCCAGCGCGCCCACGGCCGCTGCACCCCACATCGACCAAGCGCCGTGCGCCAACAGGAGAAAGCCGAAGACCGCGGACACCGCCAGCAGCCCGCACCGGACTTGTGTCCAGCGGGCCGGGCCGCCCAGGCGGAGGGAGACCAGCATGCCCAGCACCAACGCGACGGCGTGCCCGACATCGGTGAAATCGTCGCCCAGTGCGGCCGCGGCGATACCGACCGGCAGCCACCAGCCGATCCAGGCCGGTCGCCAGCGCTGAGGTATCGCTGCGGTCAGTGCACCCAGCACCGCTAACGCGCCGTAGCTCACCCCGACATCGCTCGCGCGCGAAACCGACAGCGGCAGCCAGCCGAATTCGATCGCTGCGGTGAGGCCGATGGCGACCAGCAGCGTCGCACCGATGTGGCCGGTGACGAACACGACGGCCAGCCGCCCGCTCCGCCAGATCAGTTCAGCCAGGGCCAGCAGGCACACCAGGCACGGCAACCAGAAGTACATCGGACCGGATTCAGTGACGAAAGCGCTGTCCAGCAGGGTGGCCAGGTGACCGTGTGCGAGATTGTGCAGATTGGTGCTGGCCTGTGCGATGACGTGCGCACGCGCGCGCGGACCGAGGTCCACGAGCGCCGCGCTAACACCGATCAGCACGGCCGCGTAGCCCAGCGTGATCCGCACGCGCGCAAGCCGCGACAATATCTGCACGATCATCGCCATCTACTATGCCTGCGGACTCTCGTCATCCGCGCTATCAAATCCTGATAAGTCGCTGACATTCTCTCTGGACGGCTTGAGCCGGTAGATGGCCAAATCAGGCGGTAGACCAGCGGGTTTACTCGCGAAGACCGGCCAATGCACGCGCTTGGCGGCGACGCCGAGTGTGACCAAGTCGTGCGGGCCGAGCTGGTCCAATGTGGTCCCCGACACCATCACGCCGCCCCGGGTTGCCCGCTCCATCACCCGCGCGGCGACGTTGACGTCGACGCCGAGCCAGTCAGCGGCCAGCCGCTGCGGTCGACCGGTGTGGATGCCCACCCGCATTCGCGGCCTGTAGCCGTCGACATCGACCGATTTCAGCGCTCGCTTGGCCTCCAGGACCGCACCGACCGCGACGAGTGGGTCGGCGAACACCGCCATGGTCCCGTCACCCATCCGCTTGACGATGTGCCCGCCGGCGTCCAGCAGTGGCGCCTCGATCGCGCGCGCGACTCGACGCAGGAGTTTGAGCGTGGCGTCATCGCCGGCGTGCAACGACCAGGTCGAAAAACCCACCAGGTCGGTAAAAACGATGGTGACCTCTTGGTTTGCCGGACGTCGGGACACTGCCTCGGTCACGGCCTGCCACATCTGCAGCGCGCCGAGACCGACCTCCCGCGACGCGCCACCGCGTTCGCCCAGCAGGCGGCCCGTGGCCCGGGCTGCGGCGCGCGGTCCGCCCTGGCCGGCCGTCGAGAGCGGGTCGCCGAAATCGGGATCGCCGGGCAAGAGTTTGCGCGCCCGCCGGACCAGCGCAATCACGCCTGGGCTTTGGTTTGTGCTGCGCAGCCACCCCGCCGCGTCACGTAATGACGCCGGCGGACGCTGTCTTGAGTCACGCGAATCCGGCGTGGCCACCGTTTGCTCGGGCTCGCCGGACACCGGGTCGGGCTCGAGTTCCACAACGCTCAGGGTAGGTGGTGTCGAGAGAGACCGGCAACGAGGTTGATAGTGGTGTCCGACACGATTCGCGGTGAACCACCTGATCACGCGGTTGCGACGCCCGCATTGACACTGGATAACAGTGCATCGCGACGCGCCCCGAAATCGTAGACAACGTGCGTTGTCATCATTATCGTGATCTGATCATCGCCCATCAGGACCGGGAGGCCGTGATGACAGTGACGTCGATGCCCTCCAAGCGGCAACGCGCCTCCGCTGCGCGCCAGCCGGCCGAACCGGACAACGCGACGACAACCTCGGCATCTCCGCTGGGGCCGGAGTCGCTGACCTGGAAGTACTTCGGCGACCTGCGTACCGGGATGATGGGCGTCTGGATCGGCGCGATCCAGAACATGTATCCGGAACTGGGTGCCGGTGTCGAGGAGCACTCAA
>Ga0302325_10017502_pt1 | contig 15152 bp, 10 predicted proteins | sample Palsa_T0_2_FD_201948 | JGI IMG/M metagenome (GOLD analysis project Ga0302325, IMG submission 201948) | Peat permafrost microbial communities from Stordalen Mire near Abisko, Sweden - Palsa_T0_2 | ecosystem: Environmental > Terrestrial > Soil > Palsa > Peat permafrost | place: Sweden: Abisko... | reverse complement strand
CCGGGACGCCGCGCCTCGGCGTGACGGAGATTGCCGAGCGGGTCGGGCTGGCCAAGCCGACCGTCTACGGGTTGCTGCGCACGCTGGTCAAGCATGATCTCGTCGCCCAGGATCCTTCCACCGGCAAGTACAGTCTCGGCCCCGGCGTCCTCCAGCTCGGCAATGCCTACCTGGACGGCTCCGAACTGCGCGCCCGGTCGCTGCTGTGGGCCGAGGCCCTGGCCCAGCGGGCCAACGAGGCCGTCTGGGTCGCGACGCTGTCCGGCTCGCGGGTGATCGTCTTGCACCACGTGTTCCGTCCCGACAACACGGTGCAGATCCTCGAGGTGGGAGCGGCGATCCCGTGGCATGCCTGCGCGCTCGGGCACGCCATCGTCGCCCACCTGCCCGCCGCCGAAGGCGCGCGGGCGATGGCCGGCGACCTGGCCCCGCTGACCGGCCGGACGAAGACGACGCGGGCGGCGCTGGGCCAGGCGCTGGCCCAGGTCCGCAGGCGGGGCTACGCGGTGGAGGACCAGGAGGCCACGGTCGGCGATGCCGGGGTGGCCGCGCCCATCGTGAACCGCGAGGGTGGCGTGGCCGGCGCGATAGGCCTGGTCGGGCCGGTCGAGCGGCTGCTGGCGCCGGCCTCGAGAGAGGAACTCGCCCGCGCCGTCGTGGAGTCCGCCCGGTCCGTGTCGAGGGATCTCGGCGCCGGCCGCAGCGGGTCCGTGCTGTCCGTGCTCAGCTGAGCTCATACCGGCGGTACCAGTGTCGGCTGAGCTCATATCGGCGGCACCAGTTTCCACACCTCGTCCACGGTCCCGGCGCTGAGCGCCTCGGTGGCCAGGGCCGCGCACGCGCCGGTGTCCAGGTCCCGGAGCCAGGCCCGGACCCGCTGGACCCGCGCGGCCGGGACGCTGAGCGTGGTCACGCCGAGGCCCACGAGCAGCGGCAGCACCAGCGGATCGGCGGCCGAGTCACCGCACACCGAGACCGGGATCCCGGCCTGGCGGCCCGCCTCGGCCACCCGCGCGATCAGGGCCAGCACCTTCGGGTGCGCGGCCAGCGCGGGCTTCGCCGCCGGATCACGCCGGTCCAGCCCGAGGACCTGGCCGGTGAGGTCGTTGGTCCCGATCGAGAAGAAGTCGACCGCGCCCGCGAACGCCTCCGCCGCGGCCGCGGTGGCCTGCAGCTCCACCATGATCCCCAGCCGCGGCAGGCTGGTGCCGAGGGCGGCGGCGGTCTGGGTGAGGACGTCACGCACCCGGCTCACCTCACCGAGCGAGCTGACCATCGGGATCAGCACGGCCAGGTCGGTGTCGCGGCCGGTCTCGAGCACGGCGCGCAACTGATCGGCCAGCGCCGTGCGGTGCGTGAGCAGCGCCGCCAGGCCGGCCCCCTCATCGGGCGGGGCCGCACCACCGGGCGCCGCGGCCCCGCGCAGGAACGGCGGGATCTTGTCCCCGGAGAAGTCGAGCAGCCGGACCGTCGTGGCCGCGCCCGCGAGCAGGCTGAGGATCGGGGCCAGCTGCGACCTCTGCTCGGCCAGCGTCGGCCAGGCCAGCGCCTCGGCGTAGGGGATCTCGGTACGCAGCAGGCCCACCCCGCTGGCCCCCGCGGCCAGCCCGCGCCGGGTCTCGGCGGCCGAGGCGACGTTGCACAAGACGGTGATCTCGTGCCCGTCCGCGGTCCGGTCCGGCCCGGCGGGCTGGGGCTGCCCGTGCTGCCCGGTGGCAACCGGGGCCGCGGCGGTTCGCTGGGCAGCCTCGGGCCCGGTAACGAGCTCACCCGAATCCGCATCCAGAACGCACAGCTGGCCCGCCGCTGCCGCCAGCACCCCGGGGTCCGCCCCGGCGATCATCGGAACGCCGAGGCCGCGCGCGATGATCGCCGCGTGCGAGCTGGCGCCGCCCGCCACCGAAACCGCCCCCACCAGCCCGGCCTCAGCGAGCTCGATCAGGTCGGCCGGGCTCACCTCCCGGCGGACCAGGATGAAGTCCCCCGCCGGGCGCGGCGCGGCGCCGGACCGGCTGAGGCGGTCGATGACGGCGTGCGCGACCTGCCGGACGTCGCTGGCCCGATCGGCCAGCTCGCGGTTGGCCAGCCCCTCGAGGATGGCGGCCTGCGCCTCCGTGGCCTGCCGTACCGCCGTGGCGGCGTCGGTGCCGTCGCGCACCGCCGCCACGGCGGGGTTGGCCAGGGACGGATCGGTCGCGATGAGCCCCCCGATCTCGATGATTCCTGCTTCCTGATCGCGCCCGGCATCGCGCAGCCGCTGGGCCAGGGCGAACCGCTCGGCAGCGACCGCGGCGAACGCGTCTTTGACCTCATCGGGCGTGGCGCTGACGGCCGCGCCGGTGTCGGCGATGTAAAGAATGCCGGTGGCGATGCCCTCGGAGACGGGCAGTCCCCTGAACCGCATGGGCAAGCTCATCCGGTCCGGGCCGCGGCGACGTCGCGCAGTGCGTGCAGGATCAGCGCGGTCGACGCCGCGCCCGGGTCCTCGTGCCCCACGCTGCGCGGGCCGAGATAGCTGGCCCGGCCCTTGAGCGCCTGCATGGAGACGGTGGCTTGCGCGCCGGCGTCGGCGGCGTCGGTGAGCGCGGAGAGGGCGTCGCCGGAGGACGCCCCTTCCGCGACCGCCTTGTTGAACGCGGCTACGGCCGGGGCGAGCGCGTCCACCAGGGTCTTCTCGCCTTCCCGGGCCGCACCGAGCTTCTGGACGCCGGCCAGGGCCGCCTCCAGCGCTCCCGCCAGGGCGGGCAGGTCCACCTCGGTCTCGTCCCCCAGTGCCTTGCTGGCCCGCCGGAACGCCGTCCCGTACAGCGGGCCGGACGCGCCGCCCACCTTCGAGATCAGCGTCGAGCCGGTGAGCAGCAGCACGGAGGCGGGGGTCGGCGTGTCGGCCTGAGCCAGGGCGGCCTGGACCGCGGTGAAGCCGCGGGACAGGTTGATGCCGTGATCGGCATCACCGATCGCCGAATCGAGCTGGGTGAGATGGTCGCGCTGGGCTTCGACGACCGCTGCTATCTCCGCTATCCAGGCGCGGAAGAATTCAGCGTCCATGTGCGCTCCTTTGCGGTACTGGGACGATGTGTCGAGTTCTACCGTCCCCACCGCAGTCCCGGCGTGTCCACCGGCGCGTCCCACAAATCCGCGAGCGTGTCGGTCAGCCTGCACACGGTCACCGAGAATCCCTGCATTTCCAGGCTGGTGATGTAGTTGCCGACCAGGTTGCTGGCGATCCGGGCGTCCCCGCGGCCCGCCAGGTAGCGGCTCACCTCGTTGTAGACGCCGTACAGCTCGATCAGCGGGGTGCCGCCCATCCCGTTGACCATGACGAGAAGATCGCCGGTCAGCGGCATGTCATCGGCGATCGCGTCCATGGCGATCCCGGTGATCTCGTGGGCGGTGGTGAGCGCGGCCCGGGTGCGGCCCGGCTCACCATGGATGCCGATGCCCAGCTCGATCTCCTGCTCGGCGAGCTCGAAGGTGGGCTTCCCGGCGGCCGGCACGGTGCACGAGGTCAGGGCGACACCGAAGGACCGGCTGCGCTCGTTGACCTCGGCCGCCACCGCCGCGACCTCGGCCAGCGACGCACCGCGCTCGGCCAGGGCGCCGGCGATCTTCTCGACGAAGACGGTCGCCCCGGTGCCGCGGCGGCCCGCCGTGTAGAGGGAGTCCTGCACGGCCACATCGTCGTTGATCACGACGGAAACGACCTCGATGCCCTCGTCCTCGGCCAGTTCGGCGGCCATCTGGAAGTTGAGGATGTCCCCGGTGTAGTTCTTGACCAGGTGCACCACGCCGGCGCCGCCGTTGACGGCCTTGGTCGCGACGAGCATCTGGTCGGGTACCGGCGAGGTGAATACCTCGCCCGCGCACGCGGCGTCGAGCATGCCGTAGCCGACGAAGCCGCCGTGCAGCGGTTCATGGCCGGAGCCGCCGCCCGAGACCAGGCCGACCTTCCCCTCGTAGGGGGAGCCGGCCCTGATGATGACCCGGTTCTCGAGGTCCACCTCAAGTGAGGGATGCGCAGCGGCCATGCCCGCCAGTGCGTCGGTCACCAGGGTGTCGGCTGAATTTATGAGCTTCTTCATGACGTGCCTTCCGGGATTCTGTCGATGCTGGCGATCGGGTCCGCCGGATTGCCTGTGGCTGCGCTGGTGATCGGGTCCGCCGGACGGTCAGTGGCGGCGCGGGGCCTCGGTGGTGCTGCCATGGGGTTCGCCCGGCCGTCGCGCGGGGCGCGGGGGCCGGGTTCCTCACCTCCTCTTTGAGACGAGTCAAGACCCGGAATACCGTTCGGCATCGTAGAACGGCATTTCAAGATGGAACATAAATCCGCAATGCTCGCCCGTCAAGAGCCCATCCCGCGCATCCTCCTACTCCTACCCCGGCCGCGCCATGCACACGCCACCTGTGCCACCCGGGGTTTTCCCGCCCATAGGCCCCCGCTGACCCCCTCTCGGCCGGCTTGGTGCAGATCACCGTGCTGATCAAGCGGTTTGCACAGCTTCCCGCGCAGCTGGCCGCAGGGGAGCGCACCGCTCTGGAGGGTGGACCCGACCGACCGGGCAGGCCGGCCGAACGGCCGTCCGGGACGGCCGGACAGCCCCTGCGTCACCTGCCCCCGGAGGCGGGCTCGTTCGGACTTTGCCAAAACTTTACTAGCATGACACATTGCCGGGAGCGCTCTCTGGCCTTACTTTGAGCGCAAGGTCCTGAGTTGGATCATTACGCCGCGAGCGTCGAGGAGGCCGTCTCATGGCACCATCCGCACCCACCGAGAGGGACAGAGAGCCCCCCCGACCTCGCCTGGAAACCTCGCCTACTCCACGAGGCGACCGTGGGTTCCGGGTCGGGCACAGTCCGGTGGAGAGCTGAGAGCGGACTGCAACGGTGATCCAGTCGGTGAACCAGACAGCGATGAACGGGGCGAGACCGGGGCCGCCCGGTCGGGTTGCCCTGAGGATCGCGAATCAGCGTGACTCAATCAGCGTGACTCAACGGTCGTGCGGAAACCGCACGACCGGCCATCCCAACAACAACATTTAGGTAAAGAGGAGCCGAGCGGCCCAACCGGGGACGAATGGAATTGTCCGTCTGACCCGATTGCGGTACACGTCCCGGCTGCCTTTGTCGACCTGCACAGCGGGAGGATAATGATGTCCGATATTACCCCTTTGCGAGGCGAGGGCCGTACGGTTGGCCGCATCACCGGCCTGTACGGCGAGCTGATGTCAGAGTTCCTAGGGTGCATCATCCTGATCTCGTTCGGTGACGGCGTCGTGGCCATGGCCGTGGCCGCCCTGCCCGGCTCGGGACGGACCGCGGGTCCCACTGTGATCTTCCAGGCGGCCGGTGACTGGCTGCTGATCACCTGGGGATGGGCCATGGCCGTCGCGTTCGCCGTATGGGTGGCGGGCGGCGTGAGCGGGGCCCACATCAACCCCGCGGTCACGCTGGCCTTCGCCGTCAGGCGCAAGTTCGCCTGGTCCAAAGTCGGGCCGTACGTGATCGCTCAGGTGGCTGGCTGCTTTGTCGGCGCCGCCCTGGTCTTCCTCGTTTACCACAACGCGATCGACGCGTTCAACCTCGCGGCCAAGACCCCGAAGAGCGGGGGAGGTGCGCTGGCGACATACTCGATCTTTGCCACGTTCCCGGCTCCCTACTTCCACGGCGCGCTGATCTGGCCGCTGATCGACCAGATCGTCGGCACGATGTTCCTGCTGATGTTCGTGGTGGCGCTCATTGACGTCAGGAACTCGGCCGTTCAGTCGAATCTCGCGCCGCTGGCCATCGGCTTGGCCGTGGCGGCGATCGGGATGTCCTTCGGCGCCAACGCGGGGTACGCCATCAACCCGGCCCGCGATTTCGGTCCCCGCCTCTTCGCCTGGATCGCCGGGTGGGGAAAGGTGGCCCTACCCGGGACCTACAGCTCGGGAACCTTCCACTTCAGCGGCTACTTCTGGGTGCCCATTATCGGTCCCCTCATCGGAGGCGTCCTGGGTGTGATCATCTACGACCTCTTCATCGGTGACGTGCTGCACGCCCGGCTCAAGATGGTGGAGGACGTGGCCGGTCCTATCGCCGAGTCCCGGCTCCCGGAGGACTCCGGGTCCACCGCGACTGGCGGCGCGACCAGCGCCTAACTGCAAACGAGGCCGGGGAGCCTGGCCGCGCTCAGGCGGCCAGGCTCCCCGGAGAGCAAGAAGTCAAGAGACCGTGATCCACCCATCTGCTACCAGCTCATCTGCTACTCAAGGAGGAGTGCATGCCGGATTTCGTCGGGGCCGTTGACCAGGGCACCACAAGCACGCGGTTCATGCTCTTTGACCATTCTGGAAACGAGGTGGCCAAGCATCAGCTCGAGCACGAGCAGATCCTGCCTCAGGCCGGCTGGGTTGAGCACAGCCCGGTGGAGATCTGGGAACGCACCACTTCGGTGATCCAGACCGCGCTGAACGGGGCCGGCCTCGGGCCGTCCGATCTGGCCGCCCTGGGCATCACGAACCAGCGCGAGACCACGATCGTGTGGAACCGCAAGACCGGCCGCCCGTACTACAACGCCATCGTCTGGCAGGACACCCGCACCGACCGCATCGCCAGTGCCCTGGACCGGGACGAGCGCGGCGGCGTGATCCGCCGCAAGGCCGGCCTGCCGCCCGCCACGTACTTCTCGGGCGGGAAGATCCAGTGGATCCTGGAGAACGTCGACGGCGCGCGCGAAGCGGCCGAGAACGGCGACGCCATCTTCGGCAACACCGACTCCTGGGTTATCTGGAACCTGACCGGCGGCGTGGACGGCGGCTCGCACGTCACCGATCCGACCAACGCCAGCCGGACGATGCTGATGAACCTGGAGACCCTCGACTGGGACGATGAGCTGCTCGGCTTCTTCAACATCCCGCGCGCCATGCTGCCGGAGATCCGGCCCTCCTCCGACCCGGCCGGCTACGGCGAGGTCCGCGGGCCGTCCGCGGTCCAGGGTGTCCCGCTCACCGGCGACCTGGGCGACCAGCAGGCAGCGACCGTGGGCCAGGTGTGCTTCGAGGTCGGCGAGGCCAAGAACACCTACGGCACCGGTAACTTCATGCTGCTGAACACCGGTGAGGAACTGGTCCGAAGCAAGAACGGGCTGCTCACGACCGTGTGCTACCAGTTCGGGAGCAAGAAGCCGATCTACGCCCTCGAAGGGTCGATCGCGGTCACCGGGTCGGCCGTGCAGTGGCTGCGCGACCAGCTCGGCATCATCTCCGGCGCCTCCGAGACGGAATCGCTGGCCCGCCAGGTCCCGGACAACGGTGGTGTCTACTTCGTGCCCGCGTTCTCCGGGCTGTTCGCGCCCTACTGGCGAAGCGATGCCCGCGGCGCCATCGTCGGGCTGTCCCGCTTCAACACCAACGCCCATCTGGCCCGGGCCACACTCGAGGCCATCTGCTACCAGAGCCGCGACGTCAGCGACGCGATGGAGCAGGACTCCGGGGTGCACCTGGAGGTGCTGAAGGTGGACGGCGGGGTCACCGCGAACGACCTGTGCATGCAGCTGCAGGCCGACATCCTGGGCGTCCCGGTCAGCCGGCCCGTGGTGGCCGAGACCACCGCGCTCGGCGCCGCGTACGCCGCGGGCCTGGCCACCGGTTTCTGGGCCAACACCGACGAGCTCAAGGCCAACTGGAATGAGTCCAAGCGGTGGAATCCCGAGTGGAATGACCAGCAGCGGGAAGATGGGTATGCAGGCTGGAAAAAGGCCGTGCAGCGCACGCTGAACTGGGTGGAGGTCGACTGAGCTCGTGGTGGCGGAACTATCCCCGGCAGCGCGGGAAGACGCGATCGCCCGGATGACGGAGCACGAACTGGACGTGCTGGTCGTGGGCGGCGGCGTTGTCGGGGCCGGCAGTGCGCTCGACGCGGTCACCCGCGGGCTTACGACGGCGATCGTCGAGGCCCGCGACTGGGCGAGCGGAACCTCAAGCCGGTCGAGCAAGCTCATTCACGGCGGGCTGCGTTACCTGGAGATGCTCGATTTCGGGCTGGTCCGGGAGGCCCTCACCGAGCGGGGCCTGCTGCTCGACCGGATCGCCCCGCACCTGGTGCGGCCCGTGCAGTTCCTGTACCCGCTGCAGCACCGGTTCTGGGAACGGCCCTACGTGGGCGCCGGGATCGCGCTGTACGACGCGATGGCCTATACGTCCGGCACGGCCCACGGGCTGAACCACCACCGGCACCTCACCCGCAAGCGGGCCCTGCGCGAGGCGCCGTGCCTGCGCTCCGACGCCCTCACGGGCGCCATCCAGTACTGGGACGCGCAGGTGGACGACGCCCGGCACACGGTGACGGTCGTGCGCACGGCTGCCTCGTTCGGCGCGCTCGCGGCCAACCGGGTCAAGGTCACCGGCTTCCTGCGGCAGGGCGAGCGCGTCACCGGGGCCACTCTCGCCGACGTGGAGACCGGGCGGACCTTCGAGGTGCGCGCCAAGCAGGTCATCAACGCCACCGGCGTGTGGACCGACGACACCCAGGCCCTGGCCGACACGCGCGGCCAGTTCCACGTGCGCGCGTCCAAGGGCATCCATCTCGTGGTGCCCCGGGACCGGCTGCAGTCCACCACCGGGCTCATCCTGCGGACCGAGAAGAGCGTGCTGTTCGTCATCCCGTGGGGACGGCACTGGATCATCGGCACCACCGACACCGACTGGTCGCTCGACAAGGCCCACCCGGCCGCCAGTTCCAGCGACATCGACTACCTGCTGGAGCACGTCAACTCGGTGATAACGTCCCCGCTCACCCGGGAAGACGTCGAAGGGGTCTACGCCGGGCTGCGGCCGCTGCTCACCGGCGAGTCGGAGTCGACCTCGAAGCTGTCGCGCGAGCACGTGGTGGGTCACCCGGTCCCGGGCCTGGTCGTGGTCGCGGGCGGCAAGTACACCACCTACCGGGTGATGGCCGCCGACGCGGTGGACGAGGCGGTCCGCGGTCTCGACGCCCGGGTGCCGGACTCGTGCACCGATCAGGTGCCGCTGGTCGGGGCCGAGGGATACCGGGCGCTGTGGAATCAGCGCCGTGCGCTGGCCGTCTCCGCCGATGTGCACGTGGCCCGCATCGAGCACCTGCTCAACCGGTACGGGTCTCGCGTGCACGAGCTGCTGGCCATGCTCCGGGCCGAGCCGTCGCTGGCCACCCCGCTGCCGGGGGCGGACGACTACCTGCATGTCGAGGCGCTCTACGCGGTGACCCACGAGGGCGCCCGCCATCTCGACGACGTGCTGGCCCGGCGCACGCGGATCTCGATCGAGGCCTGGGACCGCGGCGTGGCCGCCGCGCCCGCGGTCGCCGCGCTCATGGCGTCCGAGCTGGGCTGGGACGAGGGGCAGAAAAACCGGGAAGTCGAGAATTACCTGAAGCGGGTCGAGGCCGAACGCGACTCGCAGACGAAGCTCGACGACGACACGGCCGAGGCCGCCCGCCTCGGCGCGCCCGACATCGTCGCCCTGCCCTGACCCTGCTCCCTCTGGGCCCGTAGCTCTGCGCCCGGTACCTCTGGGCCCCTTAGCCCGGAGGTACCGGTAGCCCGGAGGCCATAGGCTGCGGTCAGCCCTTGACCGCGCCGGTGAACCCGCCCACCAGATGCCGCTGGGCGAAGATGAAGCAGCCCAGGGCGGGCATCATCGAGAGCGCCGTGAAGGCGAGGATGCTGGCTGTGTTCTGGGAGTACTGCGTGTTGAAGTTGGCGACCGCCAGCGGCAGGGTGAAGCGCTGCGGGCTGGTGAAGACGAGCAGCGGAAGCAGGTAGGTGTTCCAGCTCTGGACGAAGGCCAGCACCGCCACCGTGGCCAGCGCGGGCCGGGACAGCGGCAGCAGGATCCTCCAGAAGAACCGGATCCGCGTGGCTCCGTCGACCACGGCGGCGTCCTCGAGCTCGCCTGGTATCGCGCGCATGAACGGCCGCAGGATCACGATCGTGATGGGAAGGCCGAACCCGGCCTCGGGCAGGGCCACCCCGAACGGGTTGTTCAGCAGGCCGATCTTGTCCAGCAGCAGGTAGAGCGGCAGTGATGCGGCGTTGAGCGGGAACAGCAGCCCGACGGCGAACAGGAAGTAGAAGCCCTCCCGGCCCCGGAACGAATACCGGGAGAGCGCGAAGGCCGCCATCGAGCCGAGCCCGACCACCAGCGCGGTGGCGATCGCCGCGATCAGGGCGCTGTTGGCCAGGGGCTCCCAGAAGTTCGACGACGTGAGGATGGCGCTGTAGTTCTGCCACACCCAGGGGTGGGGCAGTGCGGTGGCCGACCCGCTGATCTGCGCGTTGCTCCGGAAGCCATCGACGATCACGAACAGCAGCGGCACGGCGATGATCCCGACCAGGAGCAGCCCGACCAGGTAGGTGACGGGCGTGGCCACCGGGATCTTCAGCCGCCGCGCAGGTGCGGCCGGGCCGGGCGGGACGCTCCGGGCGCCCAGGGTCGCCGACACTCTGATCACCCCACAGCCCGGGTCAGGGCGCCGCGGGTGTCACGGCGCAGCACGAATCGCTGGTAGATCAGCGCAAACGCGAAGCAGATGATGAACATGATGACGGCTATCGCGCTGCCGTAGCCGAACTCGTAGCTGGCGAACCCGCGCTGGTAGAGATAGGTCGCCATGGTGGCCGAGGCGTTGGCCGGGCCGCCGCCGGTGATGATGAATACCTGGTCGAAGACCTGCAGCGAGCCGACGATCGACAGGAACATCCAGATCCTGATGGTGGGGCCGAGCAGCGGCAGGGTGATGTGCCATGTCGTCTGCCATCCGCTCGCCCCGTCGAGCGCCGCCGCCTCGCGCAACTCGGCCGGAATTCCCTGCAGCCCAGCGAGCATCAGGAGCATGGCGAAGCCGAAGAACTGCCAGGTCAACACCACGATCATCGTGTAGAGCACGAGGTGCAGGTTGGCCAGCCACAGCTGGACGAGGCGGCCGAGGCCGATCTGCTTCATGATCTGGTCGACAAAACCGCCGGGCTGGAGCAGCAGCGACCACATGACCGCGGTGGTCGCGTAGGGCAGGACGAACGGCGCGAACGCGAGCATGCGCACGACGGACCGGCCCCGGATCCGCCGGTTCAGCAGCAGGGCTATCCCGAAGCCGATGGGGAGCTGGAGGGCGATGGACGCGACAGCGATGATCACGTTGTGCGTGAACGCCTCCCGGAAGACCGGGTCAGTCAGCACGAGCGCGTAGTTGTGCAGGCCCGTGAACCGGCCCAGCGGCCCGAAACCGGTCCAGTTGTAGAGGCCGTCGAAAGCGGCGAGGACGATCGGCAGCAGCACGAACCCGACGAACAGCAACAGCGCCGGGCTCAGGAACAGGACCAGCTCGGCGGTCCGGCGCAGTCCCCGCGGCCGCCGAGCCGACCGCGGGGACTGCACTGCAGCTACGGCCGGCTCATCGTTGGTCGCCGTAGCCGCAGCGGTCTCAGCGTGGGTCATTACTGGCTCGCGGAAGCCTTGACGGCCGCGATGATTGACTGCGGTGTGCCCTGACCCGCGAAGAAGTCCGCGATCGCGGCGTCGAGGGCCTGGCCGACACTGGTTGGGAAGGCGGTGTCGAAGTAGGTCTGGATGTAGGTCACCGAGTGGCTGTACTGCAAGACCTGCTTCAGCGCGGGCATGGTCAGGGCCGACGCCGCCGCCGAGTTCGCCGGCAGGCCCACGTCGGATGAGACCACCTTGGCCTGGACCGCGGGAGTGTCCAGGTACTTCAGGAAGTCGGCGCAGGTCGGCTCGGCGGCCCCGGTGGTGCAGGAGAAGCCGTCGCCCCCGCCCAGCACGGTGGTGGCCGCGCCCGCGCCGCCGCTGACGGTCGGGAACGGGAACCATCCGAGCTGTGCGTTGAGGTTCTTGTCCGAGGTCAGGGGGGCCATGACTCCGGGATCCCAGTCTCCCTGCAGTTCCATCGCCGCCTGGCCGTTCCCGACGAGGCCGGCCGAGCTGCCCGCGCCCACCTGGGCGGCGGTGCCCAGGAAGCCCGTCTGGAACGGCTTGGTGTTCATGAATGAGGTCAGGTCCCGGCCCGCCTTCAGGAAGCACGGGTTGGACAGGTTGACGGCCTTCATGGCCGACTTGAGGGTGGCGGTGGAACACTCGCGGACGGCGAAGTACTCCCACCAGAACGCGTCCGGCCACTTGTCCTTGCTGCCGACCGCGATCGGCACGATATGCGCCGCCTTGAGCTTCGTGACGTCGGCGTCGAGCGCGGTGATGGTGGCCGGCGGGCTGGCGATGCCGGCCTTGGTGAACAGGTCCTTGCGATACCAGAAGCCCACCGTGTGCAGGTCGTAGGGGACGCCGTACTGCTTGCCGTCCACCTGCCAGCCCTGGGCCGCGGTGCCGATCTCGCCGATCCAGCTGGAGGTGTACTTAGACAGGTCCGTGACCTTGCCCGACGGGACCTGGGTCGCCTCCTGGCCGCCACCCCACTGCTGGTAGATGTCCGGCGGGTCGTTCCCGGCCAGCGCGGCCGGGACCTTGGTCGTGAAAGCCTCGTTCTGGATCGGCTCGACCTGAATCGTCACGTTCGGGTGTGCCTGGTGGAAAGCGGTGGCCGCCTGCTGCCAGACGTTCTTGAGGGTCCCCGCCGTGGCGTTGTTCCACCACGTCAGGGTCACGTGTGCGCTTCCCGTTGAACTTGCGCTGCCGCCGCCGCCGCAAGCGGCGAGGGTGAGCGCTGCGGTCGCCGCCAGGCTGATGGCGGCACATCTGCGGACGCTGCGCATGGTCATCTCCTGTGGATGTCGCCCCGGGCGACGTCGCCCGGGCGCCGGGCCGGGGTGGTCAGCCCGGCTTGCCGCGAGTTTCGCGCGGAACATCCGCTATGTCAATCGTTGTCGATAACGTTTTATAACGCTATCCTCGCGTGGTGGAACCAAGCTCGCGGGTCACCATCCGGGACGTCGCCGCCCGCGCCGGCGTCTCGGTGGCGACGGTCTCGAAGGTCATCAATCAGCGGTACGGCGTGGCGGCCGGCACTCACGCGCGCGTCCAGGCCGTCATCGACGACCTCGGCTATGAGGCCAGCCTGGTCGCGCAGAGCCTGCGCAATCACCGCACCAACGTGATCGGGATACTGGTCGCCGATCTCGAGCCGTTCAGCACCGAGCTGCTGAAAGGCGTCGCCGACGCCATCCGCGGCTCAGGTTTCGAGCTCGTCGTCTACTCGGCCGGCGGGCACGCCGGCGACCACGTGGGCTGGGAGCGCCGCTACCTCTCCCGGCTGTCCGGGACTCTCATCGACGGCGCCGTGCTGGTCACCCCCACCGTGGTGGACGTGAACTACGGCGCCCCGATCGTCGCCATCGACCCGCATACCGGCCAGTCCGGCCTGCCCACCATCGACTCCGACAACCTGCGCGGCGGCCAGCTCGCCACCGAGCACCTGCTCGGACTGGGACATCGCCGGATCGCCATGCTCACCGGCCGTCCTGACCTGCAGTCAGCCCAGCTCCGCGAAGAGGGCTACCGGCAGGCCCTGCAGGCGGCGGGCGTGCCGGCCAGCGAAGACCTCATCCTGCTCGGCGACTACGACCCCCAGGTCGCCATCGAGCGCGCCCGCCAGCTGCTCAGCACGCCCGGCCCGCCCACCGCGGTCTTCGCCGCCAACGACATGTCAGCCATCGCCACCATGCAGGCCGCCGCCGAACTCGGCCTGCGCGTGCCGGATGACCTGTCCGTCGTCGGCTTCGACAACATCCCGGAATCGGCCCTGGCCACCCCTTCGCTGACCACCATCAACCAGCCCATCCGGCAGATGGGCGAGCATTCGATCCACCTCCTCCTGCAGCTCATCCGGGGCGAAACCCCGGAGGTCACGCACATCACCCTCGCCACCGACCTGGTCATCCGGCAGACCACCAGCGCGCCGCCGCCACGCTCGTGAGGGCACGCCCATGGGCGACTCGTGAGGGCACGCTCATGGGCGGCACCTGGGAGTCAGGCAGCTTCGTGGTCGTCCCCGCCCGGAAACCCACCCCTTCCATGATCACGGATATTTTTCGCTCATCCGACCCAAAATTCCGTGATCATGGAAGTCGCCGGTGCGTCAGGTCGCGCAGGTGGTGCCGTTGACGGCGAAACTCGCCGGAACGGCGTCGCTGCTGGTCCAGGTGCCCTGGAAGCCCAGCGAGGTACTGCCGCCCGCGGCGATCGTGGAGTTGTAGCTTTCGCTGGTGATCGAAACGGCTTCGCCGCTCTGGGTGGCCGCGCCGTTCCACGCGTCAGTGATCTTCTGGTCGCCGGGGAAGGTGAACGTGAGCGTCCAGCCGCTGATCGGCGTGGAGCCGCCGTTCGCGATGCTGACGCTGGCCACGAACCCGCCGGTCCACTGGCTCTGGGTCGTGTAGACGACCGTGCAGCTGGCACCACCACCACCGCCACCGCTCGAGCTGATGGTCCAGCTGAACGTGGCCGACCCGGCGGCGCCGGTGGAATCCGTCGCCGTGACCGTGACATTTGACGTCCCGGCCGTGGTCGGCGTGCCCGAGATCAGGCCCGTCGATGAGCTGATGGACAGGCCCGCCGGCAGCCCGGTGGCGCTGTAACTGAGAGTCTGGCCCGCCGCGGAGTCGGTGGCGTGGACCGGCACGCTCGCCGCGGTGCCCACGGTGCCGGCCTGGCTGCCGGGGTTGGTGACAGTGACGGTGTTCCCGGTGCCGCCCGACCCCGACGCGGCGACCACGTAGGTGACCAGCGACCGGGCCGGGATCGTCGCGCTGAACGACCCGCCGCTCACGCTGGTGGCCGCCTGCGCGGCCACGTTGCTCGAGGAGTTGGTCAGGTACGGCGTGACGGTGGCCCCGTTCGGGGTCCCGGTACCCGAGAGCGAGTAGGTGATCGCATCCGAGCTGCTCAGCGTGTTCAGCGCGACGACCGCGATGGTGCCGTTGGTGTTCTTGAAGGCGGTCAGGTCGACGCCGCTGTTGGAACTGGCCGCGGCGATCCGGACCGCGCCGGGCCGGACGTACCGGCTGTAGTTGGCGAACGCCCACAGCCGCCCGGACGGCGCCACGGTCGAGCCGTTGATCTGGATCAGGCTCTCGTTGTCGCCGTTACCCGACGGGGTGCTGCTGCCCCACCAGTACAGGAAGGCGCTCAGGTTGGCGGCGGTCAGGCCGGTGTAGATGTGCTGGGCCCAGG
>Ga0302325_10017499_pt1 | contig 15153 bp, 12 predicted proteins | sample Palsa_T0_2_FD_201948 | JGI IMG/M metagenome (GOLD analysis project Ga0302325, IMG submission 201948) | Peat permafrost microbial communities from Stordalen Mire near Abisko, Sweden - Palsa_T0_2 | ecosystem: Environmental > Terrestrial > Soil > Palsa > Peat permafrost | place: Sweden: Abisko... | reverse complement strand
CGCCGGCGCCTTGCTTCGCCAAATCCGCATTCCTCGAGGAAAGTGCGCAGCTCCATCATGCGCTCGACGCGCGCGCCGAGCGCGCCATAGCCGATGACGCGCGCGTTGCGGCCTTCCGGGCCAAGCTGCGGCGCCAGCGTGAAGGTTATGTCGAGGCGATCGGCCGGCAGGAAGCCAGCCGCACGGTCGGGCCATTCCAGCAGCACCACCGAGCGTTCCGGCAGGTCGTCGAATCCGAGTTCGGCGAGCTCGGCCGCGCCGGAGAGCCTGTAGAAATCGGCGTGCACCAACGGGAAGCGCGGCAGCTCGTAGCTTTGGATCAGCGTGAAGGTCGGGCTCGGCACTTCGATCGTCTCATCGGCTGCGAGATGGCGGATGAGCGTGCGCGCGAAGGCGGTCTTGCCGGCACCGAGGTCGCCCGAAAGCGTCACCAGATCGCTGGGCTCCAGCGCGGCGGCGATGTCGACGGCAAAGCGCGCCGTCGCCGGCTCGTCGGGAAGCGTTACGTTGAAGCTTGCGCCGCCGGCGGCCGTCGGAAACATAGGGGTTAAGCCGCCGTCAGCTTGACCGCCGCGCCGAGCGGGAAGACGCACGTCACCGTGGTGCCTTCCCCGACCACGGAGGAAATTTCGACCGTGCCGCCATGCAGCTCGACGAACGAGCGCACCAGCGACAGGCCAATTCCGGTGCCGCGATGCTGCGAGCCAAGCGAGTGGGTCTCGAACCAGTCAAAGACCTTTTCCAGCACCTCCTGGGGAATGCCCGGGCCGCGATCGGTGACGGCGAAGACCAAGGCGTCGGCTCGCCGTTCCGCGAGCAAAGTCACGGTCCCGCCGGGAGGCGAGAAGCTCACGGCATTGGCCAGGAGGTTGAAGAGGATTTGCCGCACGCGCCGCTCGTCGGCGACGAAAGAGCCGATGTCGTGGGCGGCTTGCATGTCCAGCACCAGGCCGGCGCCGACCAGGCGGTCCTGCACGCCTTCGGCGGCGGCGCCGATGGTTTGCAGGATATCGACGGGCCCGAGATTGAGCTGCATGCGGCCGGCGTCGATGGTCGCGAGATCGAGGATGTTGTTGATCAGCGCCAGCAGCGTGTTGGTGGAGACTGTGATGTAATCGAGATACTCCCGCTGCTTTACCGCCAGCGCGCCGGTACTCGGATCGCCGAGCAGGTGAACGAAGCCAATGATATTGGTGAGCGGAGAGCGCAGCTCGTAGGATACGTGGTGGACGAAATCGATCTTGATCTTGTCGGCGTCCTCGAGCGCCTCGTTGCGTTCGCGCAGCGCGCGTTCGACATTCACCGAGTCGGTCACGTCGTGGAACGTCACCAGCGTGGCGCCGGCCGGCAGCGGCACGGTCGTGCAATCGATGACGCTGCCGTCGCGCCGCTCGAGCCGGCCGGCAATCGCCTCGCGGCTGTCGATCGCGGTCACCACCTGACGCAGCGCCTGCCAGGTGGGATCGTCACCGTGCAATGGCTGACACTGGGCCGAGATCGTTTCGATGTGCGGGCGCTCGGCCAGCATTTGCGGCGACAACCCCCACATGCGGGCGAAAGCGGAATTGTGCAGCCGGACCCGGCCGTCACTGGCGAACACGGCGACGCCTTCGGCGAGGTTGTCGAGCGTTTCCCCCTGAACGCGGATCAATTCCTGGAAACGCCGCTCGAGATCGAGTCGCTCGGTCACGTCGTCGAACAGGTAGGTGACCCCGCCGTCCGGATTGGGCGTGGTGACGACGCGCAAAGTGCGGCCGTCGGGCAGATGCCAGTTATGTTCCGTCGCTTCGAGGGCGCGGTAGGCTGCGTGAAGCTGCATCTTCCATTGCCGGAAGTCCTGCTCCTCGGGCAGCTTGCGGGCGGCACGCAGCTCCTCGAGCAGGCCTGAATCGGTCGGTCCCCCATCGAGATAGAACGCATCGAGGTTCCACAGCGCGAGATAGGCGGCGTTGTAGAAGGTCAACTTTTGATCGGCATCGAACATGGCGACCCCGGTCGAGAGCCGATCGAGCGTGCGGCGGTGCGCATCGACCATGCGTGCGAGCGCGCTGCGCATGGTCTCCGCTTCGGTGGCGTCGAGGCCGAGCCCAGCGCTGCCGGTTTCGGTTTGAAAGTCGAGGACGTCGAAGCTGCGCCGCGCTCCGGCGACAACAAGCGGGAGCCGGCCGGCATAGCCGCCGCCGGCGGTGCGCGCCCGCGCAATGTTCTCGCGCGCCGAACGATCAAGCAGCTCCAGACTCCGCTCGACGGCTTCGGCGGCATTGCGCGCTTCGACCGCCTGGGCATAGGCGGCATTGACGAAGGTGAGCCGCTCCGAAGAGTCGCGCGTCCAAACCGGCGACGGCAGCCGTTCGATCAAAGCGCGGAGTGAAGCGACCTCGCGCAGCAGCGCCTCGTGGCGGCCGGCAAGATCAAGAAGCTCGCGCTTGACGCCGCTGGCGTCCTTGAGCCGCAGCACGGCGCGGCCGGCGATGGCGCGGCCTTGGGCCTCGATCGGACGGCCGCCGAGCGTCGTGAACGCCATCGAGAAAGGTTCGCCGCGCGCGCGCAACGCCTCGACGGCCTTCTCCATAGCGGTGGCCCTGGCGGCGTCGAGCCAACTGCCGAAGGCGAGCACGCGATACGGCGCCGAAGCGCCGACCACGGCCGGATTGCCGTCGATGATCGCTTCGTCGGATGCCGCCGGCCAATCCACCATGACTTGCGGCTCGGTCAGCAGCAAGGCGTTGGCGCGGTCGAGGTCGGTGCGCAACGCCGCAATTTCGTCGTGCGCCGAAGCTTCCGATCGCGCCGATCGGGCGCGCGCCCGCAACAGCATGATTGCGGTGACGACTGCGAACACCAACAGCCCGGCAAGCAGCACCAAGACAGCGATCTCATGGCGATCGATGCTGTGCGAAGCGCCGAGGACGAGTTCGTGCAGCGCCAGCGTTGGCGGTTCGTCGGCGCGGGCCGAGAGCGGCGAGACGACGCCAACGGCTAGAGGAAATCCGCCAAACCACGGACGAGCATAGCCCCCGCTCCTCCGGATCGTGTCCGGCATGCCCCTTGCCTCTGCTGGCTGCCACCGCCATCGCCAGCCCCGCGAATCGCCCGACTTTACCCTCAAGCGGAATCGCGCCGAAAGAGTCCAGATCGTGAACGGGGCGTGTCGCGAAGCGAGGAGGCTTACGTCTGTTCCTGCGGGCCATTAGTCCCGTTCAGAAGTCCGGTTCAGACTTGCCGCGCGCCGGGCCATGTCGTCGAGATTGATGCGGCTGAGCGCCGAGCCGAATTCCATCTCGGCGGCGGTCAAAACGGGAAGCACGACCTTGACCACGAGTTCGGAGTCCGATCCTTCTTCCAGCCCGTCGACCGCACCGGCCGCCGCATGATATCATTCACTGTCACGTGCGCCCGCTCACGCGCCAACTGGTAACCGCCGCGCGGACCGCGGATGCCTTTGAGGATTCGGTCGCGCACTAGCGACTGCAACACGGTCTCAAGGTGCCGCGGCGGCAGACCGTGACGCGTAGCCAGAGTCTTGGCGGAAATAGGCCGCCCTTGCGTTTGCAAAGCCACATCGATGACCGCGGCAATTGCAAGAAGTCCTTTGCGCGGAAGCAGAGACTTGCACGGAAAGAAAACGTCGCACGCGAGGAATGGTTCGCGGCTGGAAGTAATCAATTACTCTGCAATCAGTCCTCGTGGCCGGCCTCTTTTGTAGTCATGCCGGTCGAACCAAGCCCGCCGGCAGCGCGCGCGGTCGGATCGAGGCTCGCCGATTCGATAAACTTCGCTTGTTGCACCGCCGCGACGACGAGCTGCGCGATGCGCACGCCGCGGCGGACGGCGAAAGGCGCGGAACCGAGATTGACCAGAATGACCTGCACTTCCCCGCGATAGTCCGCATCGACGGTGCCGGGAGAATTCAACACGGTGACACCGTGGCGAATGGCAAGACCTGACCGCGGCCGAATCTGAGCCTCGTAACCGGGAGGCAATGCCATCGCGATGCCGGTCGGGATCATCTTCCGCGCCCCCGGCCCAAGTTCGACCGGCGCATCGGCCGGCACGGCGGCGAGCAGATCGAGGCCGGCGGCGAGCACGCTTTGATATTGTGGCAGTGGCAGATCGGCGGCGTGCGGCAGCCGCACAATGCGGACTTCGACTGGCGCGCCACCGCTCACCTTTTCGTTTCCTCGAGCGCCGCGACGATCCGCGCGATCAGCGCGCGCGCGACCTCATCCTTCGATTGCGGCGGCCAGGACTCGATGCTGTCGGCGGTGACCAGGTGAACCGTGTTGCTGTCGCCGCCCATGATGCCGGTGCCGGGCGAAACATCATTGGCAAGGATCCAGTCGCAGCCCTTCTTCGCCAGTTTGGCCTTGGCGTTGGCGACGACATGACCGGTCTCCGCAGCGAACCCTATCACCAGGCGGGGCCGGCCGGATTTGCGGTGTGCGACCGTAAACAGGATATCCGGGTTCTCCACCAATTCGATTGTCGGCGGCCGGCCGTGTTTCTTGATCTTGCTTTGGCTTGTCCGCTGCGGGCGCCAGTCGGCAACGGCGGCGGCAAAGACGGCAACATCGACCGGCAGCGCTTTCTCGACCGCGGCCAGCATCTGCTGCGCGGTCTCGACGCGCAGCACGTTCACGCCCGGCGGATCGGGCAGATTCACCGGTCCGCTGACCATCACTACGTCGGCGCCGGCCGCGGCCGAAGCGGCCGCGATGGCATGGCCCTGCTTGCCGGACGAGCGGTTGGCAAGCACGCGCACCGGATCGATCGGCTCGTTGGTCGGACCCGAGGTGACAAGGACACGCTTGCCGGCGAGCATCCCGTCTAAATGCATAAGCGCCACGACTGCGGCGGCGATTTCCAGCGGTTCGGACATGCGGCCGATGCCGGCTTCGCCGCGCTCGGCCATTTCGCCGGCATTCGGCCCAATAAGGCGGACGCCGTCGGCCTGAAGCTGGGCGAGATTGCGTCGTGTCGCCTTCGCCGTCCACATGCGCGGGTTCATCGCCGGCGCGATCAGGATCGGCTTGTCGGTCGCGAGCAAGACGGCGGCGGCAAGATCGTCGGCATGCCCGCCCGCCATGCGGGCGATGAGATCGGCGGTGGCCGGCGCGACGACGACGAGGTCGGTATCGCGCGCCAGGCGAATATGGCCGATGTCGAACTCGCTCTGCGGATCGAATAGGTCGGTATAGGCGCGCTGGCCGCACAATGCGCCGACGGTGAGCGGCGTCACGAAGCGCTGTGCCGCGCTGGTGAGGATGCAGCGCACATGCGCGCCGCGGTCCTGCAAGCGGCGGATGAGATCGAGCGACTTATACGCGGCAATGCCGCCGCCGATGATGAGGAGGATGCGCATCGCCGCGGCGGCGCGGGTTGTCTCACGCTTTGCAGCGGCGGCATCGTCCGCTTCGGCCGCGCCGGCAAAGCTTTCCGCATCCGCCGCGGCGCTGCGCAGAATGGTGCGCACTTCGTCTTCGACCGAGCGGCCGTTGTTAGCGGCGCGCAACCGCAACCGCCTTTTGAGCTTGTCGTCGAGCTGCCGGACGGTGAGACTGGCCATCGGCTTCCCCAAAGCAGATCAGCATATTAGCAGATTATGATTGCATTGCAATCAATGCAATCAGCGGATCAGGAGGATGACGATCCATAACAGCAGGGCCGCGATCACCCACAACGCGATGACGGACCAGCGGCCACGGCGGGCTTCAGCCTTGCCGATCTCGCCGACGGTTTGCGGCGAGAGCACGAGGCCGTCGCGGGTGATCTCGTCGAGCTGATCGAGCACGCGGGCGCCGCGCGTCAAGAGGCCCGGCGCGTTGCCGACGAAGCGGCCGATTTCGCCGGCGCCCTGCACCGCGCCTTCGAGCTTGCCGGCGGGACCGAGGTGCCGGGTCATCCATTCGCGCACCACCGGTTCCGCCGTCGACCACATGTCGAGCTTGGGATCGAGCGAGCGCGCCACGCCTTCGACTACCACCATGGTCTTTTGCAGCAGCAGCAATTCCGGCCGCGTGCGCATGTCGAACAGGCCGGTCACCTCGAACAACAGCGTGAGCAATCGCGCCATCGAAATGTCTTCGGCGGCGCGGTTATGGATCGGTTCGCCGATGGCGCGAATGGCCTGAGCAAAGCTTTCCACCGAATGGGTTGGCGGCACATAACCCGCCTCGAAATGCACCTCGGCGGTGCGATGGTAATCGCGCGTGATGAAGCCGTGCAGGATTTCCGCGAGGAACAAACGCTCCTTGACGCCGAGCCGGCCCATGATGCCGAAATCGACGGCAATGAGCCGGCCGTCATCGTCGACGAACAGATTCCCCGGATGCATGTCGGCGTGAAAGAAGCCATCGCGCAACGCGTGGCGGAGGAAGGTTTGGATCAGCGCCCGTGCCAGCTGCGGCAGGTCGAAGCCCTTGGCGATAAGGCGCGCGCGATCGGACAGCGGCGTGGCGTCGATCCATTCCAGCGTGAGGACTTCCTTGGTGGTGCGGTCCCAGTCCACAGCCGGCACGCGAAAATCCGGATCGTCCTTGGTGTTCTCGGCCATTTCCGAGAGCGCGGCCGCTTCCAGGCGGAAATCCATTTCGACGGTGACCGAGCGCCGCAAGGTATCGACCACTTCGACAACGCGAAGCCGCCGCGCCTCGGCGGAAAAATCTTCGGCGTGCCGCGCGACAAAGGTGAAGGCGCGAAGGTCGGCATGGAAACGCCGCTCGATACCGGGCCGCAACACCTTCACGGCGACGGCCCGGGGCCCGTTGGCGGTCTCGACTTCGGCCCGATGCACTTGCGCGATCGAGGCGGCGGCGACCGGCTGCCCGAAGCTTGCGAAGCTCGCGCTGACCGGCCGGCCGAACGAGGCGGCGATCACCGCTTCCGCCTCTTGCTGCGGGAACGGCGGCATCTGGTCCTGCAAATGCTCGAGATCGCGCGCAAGCGCGGCACCGACCACGTCGGGGCGCGTCGCCAAAAACTGACCGAGCTTGACGTAGCTCGGACCGAGCCGCGTGAGCGCCACCGACAGACGCGTCCCGGCGGCGTCGCTTGACGGCCGTTCGATCAGCCGCACGACGCGCATCAACGGGCGCGCCGCCGGCGGTATCAACGCCGGATCGATCACGCCAAAGACGCCTTCGCGGGCAAAGACGAAGCCGGCGCGGCCGAGACGAAGAAGATACGCGGGAGCGGAGATCACAAACGCCAGCCGGAATGCAGCGCCACGATGCCGCCGCTCATCGCCTGGAACGAGGCGCGGGCAAAGCCGGCCGCGCGCAACATGGCGGCAAATTCCTGCGGCTTCGGAAAGCGGCGGATCGATTCCACCAGATAGCGGTAGGATTCCGCATCGCCGACAACCGCGCGGCCGAGGGCGGGAATGACGTTGAATGAATACAAATCGTAGAGCGTGGCGAGGCCGGGCACTTGCACGGCGGAGAATTCGAGGCAGAGAAACCGTCCGCCGATCTTGAGCACGCGAAACGCTTCGGCCAGCGCCACCTCGATGCGCGGCACGTTGCGGATGCCGAAGGCGATCGTCGCCGCATCGAAGCTGCGGTCGGGAAACGGCAGCTTTTCGGCATTGCCTTCGGTGAAGGTGACGAAGTCAGCGCGGGAACGCGCAGCGGCGCGCTCGCGGCCGACCGTGAGCATGTCGATGTTGATATCGCAGACCGTGGCCCGCGTCGCTTCGCCGCCGGCCTCAATGACGCGGAACGCCACGTCGCCGGTGCCGCCGGCAATGTCGATGAGTGCGAACGGCCGGTTTTTCGGCGGGTTGACCGTTGTGACCAGCGCGTCCTTCCAGGCGCGATGCAGCCCGAACGACATCAGGTCGTTCATCAGGTCGTAACGGCGCGCGACGCTTTGAAACACGTCGTCGACCAGCGCTTGCTTGTCCGCAAGCGGCACCTGGCGCGCGCCGAACGGGGCCGTGTCTGCCATTGCTATTCTGCCTTCCACAACACGAGCTAAACCATAGCGCGGCGGCGCCAGCGACGCTATGTCTGTAAAATTAACGACCCTGCTCGCGCTGGCGAAGGCCGGTTGAACGATGCCCGAACTGCCTGAAGTCGAAACGGTGCGCCGCGGGCTTGAGCCAGCGATGCAGGGGGCGCGCTTCGCCAAGGTCGAAGTTCACCGCGGCGATCTGCGGTGGCCGCTGCCCAAGGATTTCAGGGAGCGCCTCCAAGGCAAGACCGTGACCGGCCTTGGCCGCCGGGCGAAATATCTGCTCGCCGACCTTTCCTCCGGCGACGTGCTGCTCATGCATCTCGGCATGTCCGGCTCGTTTCATGTTTTCCGCAACGCCGGCGGCAAAGGGCTCGGCCGCTACCATCACGAACGCGGGCAGCACGCGGCCCACGACCATGTCGTCTTTCATATGTCATCCGGCGCCATCGTCACCTTCAACGATCCGCGCCGCTTCGGCTCGATGAAAATCGTCGCCCGCCAAAAGCTCGAAGCGGAGCCGCTGCTCAACAGGCTCGGCCCCGAGCCGCTCGGCAACGCCTTCGACGCCGCGATGCTGGCGATCCTCTGCCGAGGAAAAAAGACGAGCCTGAAGGCGGCGCTATCGGATCAGCGGGTCGTCGCCGGGCTGGGCAACATCTACGTCTGCGAGGCGTTGCACCGCGCGCGGCTTTCGCCCAAACGCGTGGCATCGAGCATTGCCGGCCGGACCGGCGCGCCCAACGAGCGCGCCGCGCACTTGGTCAAGGGAATCAAGGCCGTGCTCAGGAACGCGATCGAAGCCGGCGGCTCGTCGCTGCGCGACCATAAGCGCCCCGACGGCGATCTTGGCGCGTTCCAGCACCACTTCCGCGTCTACGATCGCGAGGGGGAAAAATGCCCGACGCCCGGCTGCCGCGGCACCGTCAGGCGCATCGTGCAGAATGGACGCTCGACGTTTTATTGTCCGGTATGCCAGAAGTGATGGCAGGGGAAGACAACGCCGAGACGCGCTAGAGACACGCCAGAGAAAACGCCATGAGCTACGAAAACATCGTCGTCGAGACCCACGGCAAGGTCGGACTGATCCGCCTCAATCGCCCGCAGGCGCTCAACGCGCTCAACCGTGCGCTCGTGGGCGAATTGAGCGCAGCTCTCGACGCCTTCGAGGCCGACGCCAATATCGGTTGCATCGTGATCACCGGCTCGGACAAGGCGTTTGCCGCCGGCGCCGACATCAAGGAGATGGCCGACAAGACCTTCGCCGACGCTTTCCTCGGCGACTTCGCCGCGACCTGGGACCGCGCCGCGACCACGCGCAAGCCGGTCATTGCCGCGGTCGCCGGCTTCGCGCTCGGCGGCGGCTGCGAACTCGCTTTGCAGTGCGATCTCATTATCGCGGCGGACAATGCGAAATTCGGCCAACCGGAGATCAAGCTCGGCATCATTCCCGGCATCGGCGGCACGCAGCGCTTTACCCGCGCGGTCGGCAAGGCGAAGGCGATGGATATCATCCTCACCGGCCGCATGATGGACGCGCAGGAAGCCGAACGCGCCGGCCTCATCGCCCGCATCGTGCCGGCGGCGCAGCTCGTCGAAGAGGCGTTGACGGTCGCGGCCACGATCGCCGCGATGTCGCTGCCCTCGGTTCTCGGAGCCAAGGAGGCGGTCAACCGCGCCTTCGAGACTTCGCTGGCAGAGGGCGTGCGCTTCGAGCGGCGGGTGTTTCACTCGCTGTTCGCGACCGCCGACCAGAAGGAAGGAACGGCGGCTTTCATCGCCAAGCGGCCGCCCAAGTTCGAGAACAAATGAAATTTGAGAACAAATAGTGTCATGCTCCGCGAGAGGCGGAGCAGAGATATCAATGTTTCACTTCGCCGGCAGTCGCCTCGGAATAGCGCGAATAGAAGAGATCGACCCGCTGTCGCCACATACTCACGAATGCGGCCGAGGTCAGATGCTCGACTGATTTCCAAACATGCTTGATGGCTGGAAGGGTATTCCCCCAAACAGCGCGTTTGCACCATTTTTCGCCTTTTTCTATGCCTTCATCGGTAGCGCACATCGATTTCCAGGCGATCCGCTGCGGACGTTTGACGTGTTCCGCGGCTCCCTGCCAGCCTTGCTGGTGAATCAGGTAGAGATCGCTGAAAGTCGGCTTCTTGTGCGTATCCCACTCGAACAAAGTCGCGTCGGTGATAAATTTGTAGGCCGCCGCGATCGCATTGTCGCGCGAATTGAGAATGTCGCCGGAACCATATTTTCGGAATTCGTACCTGCTGAGCTGGAATAGACCGATATACGATCCGGTGTGCTGCGTGGGATCGAAATCGGATTCGATTTTGGCAACCGCTTTCATAAAGCTGAAATTCGTGCCGAAAGCATCGGACGCGCGTTTAATCTCCTCAAGAGGAGTTCCAACCGAGATGTCCTTCAGCGAATCCAAAACAATATCCGCCGGCCTTTCGTCGGGGGGATGCTCGGCATAGACATAATAAGCGAGATATGAGAGGTCGCGTTTTGCCGGCATTGCAGCGCTGGAATCCCGTAACGAGGAATCTTCCTGCTCCAGCCTTGCTTGGTCCTTTTCCGCAGTGTCGATGGCTTTCTCCTGAGGTAACAACAATGGCTCACGCTGAGGAAGTGCATCGGTCGTATCGGAGAGATCGGGAGAGATCGGCAACTCCGCACGGCGCTCCACTTCGACCACCGGATTTGGCGGGAGGGCGCTCAGCGTCTCTTCGAAAAGAGCCTGACGCGTCGCGGTGAACGCTATGATAGCTACAACTGCAATGGCGGCGATAATACAAACGAACTCAAAGGCCTTTATTTTCCACCAACTCTCGGCGCGTTGACGAGTCCACGCCGATAGTTGGCGGCCGACATTTACTAAATTGTCTGCTTTGCGGAAAATGACAATGGTCATTTGCGCACGCAAATCACGCGCAGGACCGATTGATCCATCGCGGCGTGTTCGGTTTCCGCAGCAGCGGGCGCGATGACAGGCGCCACCCCTTGCGCTTGCAGGAACGCGCGGATCGTAGCGACCGACACCAGCGCAGCCCCCGGCGCGGCGGCGCCGTTGCCGGCGACGACTGCGGGTTTGACGTCGACCATGCCGGCCAAACCGCCGCGGGAATCGACCGCCGCCGCGCCGGAAAAGCCGCGCCTCGGCGCCGGCTCGATACCTTGCGCGCTGACATGGGCGGTAGTGCTGGTAACGCCGGCCTCCCCGGCCTGGGAAAGCGGATCGGCAATGCCGACCAAGTTGAGGTCGCCGGTTTGGTTTTGACCGTCATCGCCGCCGATTGGCGCGGGCACCAGGTTGCGCGCGCCATAGAGGCGCAAAAGCGCGAGATCGTTCGCTTTGTCCACCGCGAGACGCTCGGCGTGGCCGAGTGGCGGCACAGTGATGGCTTGGCATTCGTCGATGAGGTGCGCCGGCGCGAGCAGATCGCCACCGCTACTGACCACGATCGCGGTACCGTATTCCACCGCGCGCCGCATTCCAGGCAGCGGCCCCGCTTTGGGGTCTGGGAATCCGGCGAACGCGCCGGCCATGACCAGCGCCACGGGGCTCATGGTGCCTTCGGTCGCCTGGTCATAGAGAATGACGATGCCGCGCACCTCGCTGCCGTGCGCGTCGGCGCGGACCAGAAAATTCTTCAGCCCCTGCACGCCGGTAATGACGAAGGAATCGGGCTTCAACTCGCTCGACGCGATCTGCCTCCGCGATGCCTTCTTCTCCTCCTCGAATAACACCGGCAATGCCGCCTCTGCGAAGCGAAAGGTTTCAATCTGAATCTGTCCTTGCGCCGACGTCCAGCGGCTGCCGGTGCGGGTGGTCCCGGAGCGGGGCACGAGCTTTTCCGGCAGGCCAAGGCGCGCGCCGGTCGCCGAATCCTCGATCAGCCGCCAGCCCACCGCTTCCGCCGCGAAACCCGCGGGCGCCTTGGATGAATCGTCCTGCTGCAAGATGAGGCTGGCAGCTTCGCCGCCCTTGCCGCGTTTCCGTGAAGCCTTGACGCCTTTGCGATGGCGCACATTCGCCGCTTGTTCGACAGCCGGATCAGCGGGATTCTGCAGGGCCGCGACGTGGGTCCGTCCGGCGTTGCGAATATGAGAGCCCTGCGCGAGCGCGGGTACGCACCCCGCGATCAGGCCGACAATAATGGCCGCCACCCTGAAGCCCATGATCCCACCCGCCTCTAGCGTAGCCGAACGGCGGAGAAACGCCAATCGCGGACGCCACGGTATCGGTGGTTCCACACGCTTTTCGCGCTTATGTTGACGCCATGCTGAGCGCCGACGAACTCGAACGTTACGCGCGCCATATCGTGCTTCCCGAGGTGGGCGGGCCGGGACAGGCGGCGCTTGGCCGCGCGCGCGTCCTAGTGATCGGTGCCGGCGGGCTCGGCGCACCGGTGCTGCTCTACCTTGCCGCCGCCGGAGTGGGGACGCTCGGGGTCATCGACGACGACGTGGTCACGCTTTCCAACCTGCAACGGCAGGTGATCCATGCCACGCCGGATCTTGGCATGCGGAAGGTCGACAGCGCCGCGGCGTTGATCCGCCGACTCAACCCGCATGTCGCCGTCGAAGCGCACCGCGCCAGACTGACCGCGCAAAACGCGCTGGCGCTGATCGGCTCATACGATTTCGTCGCCGACGGCTCCGACAATTTCGCCACGCGCTATCTGGTCGCGGACGCCTGCTACTTCGCGAAAAAGCCGCTGGTAACGGCGGCGCTCGGACCTTTCGATGGCACGCTCACCACGATCCGCGCCCACGAACGCGGCGCCGACGGCAAGCCCAACCCGACCTATCGGTGTCTTTTTCCGGAACCGCCGCCGCCTGGCACCGTGCCGGCCTGCGCCGAGGCCGGGATTCTCGGCGCGCTCGCCGGCGTCATCGGCTCGATGGCGGCGCTGGAAGTGATCCGCGAGATTGTCGGCTTCGGCGAGGGCCTGGTCGGGCGCCTCGTCATGCTCGACGCGCGCGCGATGCGCTTTGAGACTTTAAGCTATGCGTGGGACCCGAAGAACCCGCTGTCCGGCGAGCACCCGACGATCAAGGACTTGTCGGTGCATTCTTAGGGACCGTCATCCTGAGGCGGCCGCGAAGCGGCCCTCGAAGGATGAACCGGCCGAGGTGCCCGGGCCGTCGCCCCAACCGAAACCGGTTTTCCGATTTCGGAACTTCAAGTGTCCAAGTCGGCAACAGCCGACTCGGTTGGCTCGCTCCGCTCGCATCTCAGGGTGACGGAAATTACTTGCTCCACGTCGCCATAATGGTCGAGCCTTTGAGCACCGACCATTTGTTGTCGCCGGCGTCGACCACCGTGAAGCAAGTCACCTTGGCGCCCTTCCAGGTGGTGCAGAAGCCGTCCTTCGACAGCTTCCAGGTGCCTTCGCCCTTGTAGCCGTTGCCGACCGGCTCGCGTTTCATCTTGCCGTCCGCCGCGAATGTCATCTTGAATTTGATATTGGATGGCGTCGCGGCGATGAATTGCTGACCGTTGAAGAACGTCGCTTGAATCTCGCTCGGCGAAAGCTTCCCCGCCGGCGCGGCAAATGCGGCCGCGGCGAACGAGATGCCAAGCGCGCCGGCCGTTAGCACCCGCGTCAAGACTGCAGGCATTGTGAGCCTCCGAAGCTCATAATTCGGGGACGTAATGATAAGCAATTGCCAGGGCGTCTTCATGGCCGGCCGGGCATGACGATCACCTCGCCTGCCCATGATAGACGCTGTTCGGCCGCATGTCGGTCGCCGAGGCGACGCGGTTCGACATGGCGAAGAAGCCCGCGACGGAGGCGATGTCCCAGATGTCGCGGTCCGTGAAGCCTGAGCGGCGCAATTCCTCGCGATCCGCTTCCTCGATCGTCCACGGTTCGGCGCTGAGCTTGACGGCAAAGTCGAGCATGGCGCGCTCGCGCCGCGACCGCCGCGCCGCGCGATAGTTCATCGCCATCAGCTCGCCGAGCGCAGGATCGCCGGAAAGCTGACGCACGGCGGCGCCGTGGGCGACGAGGCAATAATAGCAGCGATTGTGCGCGGAGACGGCGACCGCGATCATCTCGCGCTCGAGCTTGCTCAAGCCCGAGGGCGCCAGCATCAAATCGTTATACATGGCAACGAACGCCGAAAGCTTCGGCATATCGAAGGCATAGGCTTTGAGCACGTTCGGCACGAAGCCGAGCTTTTCCTGGCACTTGGCGAAATAGGCGGCCATTTCAGGTGAAAGCGGTTCGGGCCGCAGCTTGAGCGCGGTGATGACGGTGTCGTCGCCCTCAATTGCGGGCGCGCGAGGTGTCCGCGCACGATGGTCCGAGGCGGTTTTGCTGTTGCGCTTGGCCATCTTAATCCCTTTTTGGCGGTCCCGCTTGTCATGCCGCTGTCGGCGACCGTCGATAGATTGACGTTACAGATTATAGATTGTTGCGGTAGGATGTGCGCGCTGCGCGGGTGGTGTCGCCGGGGGATACCGCTCGTGAGCCCGCAAGGGGGAAATCATGGACGCGCAAAGCATACCCCGACCTGAGCACGATCCCGCCAGCCAGACACTCCTCGATGAGGCCGCGTCGCTACTTGCCGGGCGCTGGCGCGATCTCTCCCCGGACTTCCTGCCCGCGCTCTACGGACACATCGCACCCGAAGATATCGAGCACTACCGTTCGGAGGAGCTTGCCGCCGTCGCCGAGCAAGCATGGTCGTTTCTGCTGGAGCGCAAGCCCGGCGCGCCCAAGATCAGCTTTACGCCAGCGCGGCTGACGCCCGGCGTGACGGTGCTCGACATCCTCAATGACGATATGCCCTTCCTCGTCGATTCGGTGCTCGGCGAATTGAGCGAACGCGGCCTCGATGTCCGGCTCTTGGTCCATCCGGTGTTCAGCGTCGAACGCGACGACGCGGGAAGGCTGACCGCGTTCAAAGGAACGCGCAAAGGCGACGGCCGCCGCGAAAGCTTCATTCACATTTACGTCGCCGGCATGGAAGACGCCGAGGGTCGAGCCGAAGTCGTGCACGCGCTCGAAGGCGTGCTCGCCGACGTGCGCGTCTGCGTCCAGGATTGGCGGGCGATGCTGGCGCGCGCCGGCGAGGTCGAGGCGGAATTGAAGGCCAACCCGCCGCCTTTTCCCGCCGATGAGATCGCCGAAGCAATTCAGTTTCTGCAGTGGATCACGGCGGATAATTTCACCT
>Ga0302325_10017494_pt1 | contig 15156 bp, 15 predicted proteins | sample Palsa_T0_2_FD_201948 | JGI IMG/M metagenome (GOLD analysis project Ga0302325, IMG submission 201948) | Peat permafrost microbial communities from Stordalen Mire near Abisko, Sweden - Palsa_T0_2 | ecosystem: Environmental > Terrestrial > Soil > Palsa > Peat permafrost | place: Sweden: Abisko... | reverse complement strand
AGAGGGTTCGATCCCTTTCTCAGCCTTACAGGCCTCCATGTCAAAGGTGCGGCAGTTGACCGGTCGGATGTCACCCGCCTGGCATCCGATGGGCGGATCTACCATATGTTTTGCATGCGCTGTGCCACCCCATCTGGGGAACTGCGGAGTGATCGACATCCAGGCTCTCAGTTGGGTGCAGATATCAGCCCAGAAATAACGACGAAGCTAAAATGACTTCTCACATGAGATAAGGCAGCACATCAGGAGATCGTCAGAAATCGAAGTATGATTCGCCACTTGGGATTGATAATCGTCACTCGACATCAGGCTTCAAGCCACATTTTTTTTTGATAAGGTTTTATGCTTGAAATAAAAATAGAAGAGAAGATGGACCTGTCTCGTGTCGCCTGTCAGATGGAAAAGTTCCCGTCGCGGGTTGATGTCTCGGAAAATCCTCAACGGAAAGCCGTGCCCTGCGGGCGCTAAATCTCTTCGGGACCCCCCTGAAGCTCGCTTGTGACCAGCTCGTACAGCTTTCAGCAAACCACCAACACGTCAGAGACAGCTCATAAGCCTCTGCGAAGGTGTGGCTGCCAACTGACCCTACCCGTCTTTCACATAATCTCGTATTGCACCCCGAGCAAGCAGTCTTTGAGACAGCACTGGAAGCAGGGTGCCCTTGTCTTATCTTACACTGAGGGTGTTGCGATTGCCGATAAGATGCAGCCAAAACACGTCGGAAGACCTTAGCAGTGCTATACCAAGTCTTTACAAAAGCTGCTGCTTAGTCAAGGTCAAAAATTCAAGGCTTATATGATTGGGAGCTGTCACCAGTTTGTGACTTGACCGTTGTCTTCTGACGGCTTGAGCATCCTGTCAGCAACACATAATGACCAAGCCTCTTATTTGTCTGCCTCAAACTCCAATTACAAACTTCATTTCACGCTAGCAAGCGACGACACTCTTGCAGTCACACAAATAAACTTTATTGTCGAATTGATTGCGACGTCACTTGGACAATCATGGCCCTGATATCTTACATGCTGGGCGGTCTACATTCCTCAAGTTCCCCCACCCATAAGCACCAAAGAAAACGGCTACGCAAAGCATCACCCAAAGCAAAATCAACCACCGACCTCTATTCTTGCGAAGAAAAATTGGACAAAGTTCGGACTCAATCGAACCTGGTTCTCTTCAAATCAGATTTGAATTTGGCCATCACAGAACTTCTGGATAGCGTATACGAGACTCCCAAGGCCAGGCCAGAAATCGGATTCCTCTTTGAAAATCCTCAAGCAAATGCATCCAAAAGCTCAATGAGAAACTACTCAACGGTTGAAATGGACCCCGAAATTCTCAAGCGAACAAGAGCCAAAACACCGGTGTTCGCAATTGGACAACTAGAAACAGCCTCGATGTTCATCGATAAGGCGCAAGCGCTCGCCGAGCAATACCAATCTTTACTACCACCCCGAACATTCACACCATATCCACTCAATCTCCCAGAGATGGCGCCAAAGAGACTCCAGAAGCTTCGAAAGATGAAATGTCAGCTGGATCTCCGGGACTCTATCAAAGAAGATCCGGATCGAGGCCACTCAGTAGCGTGCTCCGATGCAGAAACACTCGTTGGTTCCGAATCACCTTCTCCACCGCACTCACCAACAGAAGATCACTTCGAAGAAGCAAACCCTCACAACCAAAACTCATCCAACTCAATGGCCATCTTCGAGGACGACATCGGCCTCAAGATCTGCGTAGATCTCTTGACAACCGAGCTCGCAACAGCAATGTTCCGCCAGCACCCAGCAGAATGCGGAGATAGAGCATCTGGACTACAGATATTGCTCATGATCGAAGCGTATGAGGCTATTCAGAAGAATGTGAGACAGCAGCTCTGTGATCCGCAAGTGACGCAGGAGATGGCAGATCACGTGAAGTCGGTGGATAAGATCTTGAGGTGCTGGCTGAAGGTGCTTTATTCGGTGTATGATCAATCTCAGGAGATGAAGGGGGAGGGACAAGTTGGTGACGAGGAATGGGAAACGTGTAGTTCCCCTGAGCAGGTGCATTGTGCTGTTGACAGTTGCCAGAGGTGATGAGACTCCGTCTCATCACCTCAAGCGCCCTCGCGGATTTCCAAAATCATACTACTTTTATTAGAGAGAATAACGCAAACACCATGACAACTACAGACAGTCAAAGGCCCGAGGAACAGAGCAAAAGCACCAAAAGCAAGTACGAGTAAGCACACACCTGCCCCTCTACACACACACTCTCTCGTCACCTCTACCTTCAAGCATTTGGCTAATCCCCCTAGCACAAACGCGCCCCTTTCGCCTCAAGAGCCAAGCTCACCTCTTTCTCACAGAAAAGTGCTTGACCATAGCATTTCTTTTCCAGCAGTTCATAAATAAGATCGGGCTGGTTGATGGAGTGGCGTCCTGATTTGAATAAGATACTTTTGTAAATCAACCTCAGCAAAGAAGAACACACAACAGGAATCCAGAGAAAAGAACCTCCGCATCAAGGGGTACAGGAAGGCCTCTATACATGTCACACATGGAAGAGGTTTCTAGGCACGCATACAAGATTCATCGTAGCAGTCTCCCCAATCAGTCCCTAAAAATTTCTCAGCGTTTAATTCAGGTGAAGAGCGCTTATCTGGGTACCTAAACACTTCCCATTCTCATCAAAAACGAGTAGGCCTTATGACCTTTGATTCACCTTTACAATGCAGCTCTCCATGCAATCACGAATGAGATTTCGCGATTTCGCTGGATACCGAACTCCATCATGTCATGAGTCATGCATGCCAAAGAAGCACAAATGAACTGCTAGCTGCGTATCGCTTTCCCAACAACATCAAAAGCCTATAAAACATCCTACAAGAGATCGCACCATCTATCAGCAGAACATATCATCCAGCATCGTCTTTTCCCGAACTCCAGCACACTCCGGGTCCCTTCCAAAATTAGAATCCGAGAAATTCACTTCCACCTTACTCCATCATTTCCAAATCCTGTGTTTGCGATCTGCACCACCGCTCTCTATTCAACCCAACACTCAGCCCCCTCTTTTCAAATCACTACCACCCGTCGACCCCTATTAGTAAGGTGGATCCTCAACCCCGCACCCCGCAGTCCCCTTTAATAAGCGAAGCGCTAAACCACCACAACATCACCCCCTGAACTCACAACATCAAGATCAAGATCAGATCATTAAGCATTCTACAAACACAATAGCGATATAAAGTATCTCGAAGATTCAAAAATGGATATTCTCCACGTATTTAAGGCGTCTAAGCAAAAGGTCTCTTGAGAAGCGAAGGTTTCCCAAACGTAGTTATGTCCTCTATGTAAACGTAAGATGCAGAGAACATGAAAATGAAATTCGTAAGTCGTGAATGTGCAATCCAGGGAACCCGATTTGCAATGCAGCGCAAACTTTTAATACACACCTCCTCCCTGTCCACTCTAAATACACATGCGGGCAGGGAGGTTCCTTCCTTCGCTTGCCGCCATCGCCGCGGCTTCCGACGGTTTCTAGAAGATCATATTCTAGAGATATCTTCGTTCCCCAAGGGTAGCTGTAGGATGAAATCTAGCGGCAATGCCTTAGTAAAGATCATTGCCGCTGGACTAGTCCCGCCGTAACCCCACGTTATTATAGGGTGTAGTCTTTGTTGCTCCTTACCACGTAGACCTGGATGATGAGGGTCGTACATCCTACCGCCATGGCGATGGCAATGATCGGGAGATTTACACGTGCAAAGTCGAGGCGCCGGACTTGTATGTGTTTCCTGCTGAGGATGTCCCTCCACAGGAGACCAGCTAGCGAGGCACTGAAAGCTGTGCTGAATGCTCCATAGTTGACGCCTAGCGCCATAGCATAGATAGTTCCCCAGAATGTCCGGTCACTAATTATAAGTCCCTCAGCTGCGCGGATGTATGGCCATGTTTGGATGATGCGACAAATGAGGATGGTGGTGCCGATGTTCGTTCCTGCAAACTAGATGGAGGTTTAGCTGGTCATGTTCAACTTCACGGCCATGCCATACAAAGCTTACATTACAGAGAATTACGGAGATGAAACCCATTCCACCGATGGCGCCAACAGTTCCTGTCTTTTGCACCCACTAAAATCCTGAGTTAGCATCGCTTGAATATGAAAAGTAATATGCCGGACTTGAGTGATTGTGAGAAGAATAAGGGTGTTTCGCAATCCGCGAGGGACTCAAATAGGGGTAACAAACTCGAGATTGACATACATGGTCCCATCCATAGGCGAATACCGGTACCCAGCCCTTCGACACCAAAGCTTCTACGAGGACGAACATTGAGAAGGCAAATGGCAACAGCGCATAAGGCAAATGTGACAAGACTGCCGTGACGGTAGGGAACGTTTCCTGACACCACCTGTAACCCTCATTAAAGAGGGATACAACCGTTGCACGCTCCCTTGGTCGTGCGGCGTCAGCCGAGACTCGTTCTGAGAAAGCTCGCTTCTCCTCGTCTTCCCCGCTTGAAGCAGTGCCTTGACCATCCTGCGGTCGGTAGCCAGAGTCTTGGCTGTTCAATTCTGGCCGGCCATTTAGCGTACGTATTGCGCTGGTCGAGTGTCCATTCTGAGATAGATCGTCCTTTTCCACTAGCTTCGCGACGGATGATTCAAGCTCGGGTGCCGCCTCGTCGCCACTATCGGACACAGGAAGCGTAGGAGCTGTTTGAAACGGAATACCTACCTCGGCAGTCTCCTGGCTCCGTGGTTGGGTTTCCCCAAGATGCTCAGTTTCCGGTCCGGATTGCTCCCAACTTAGCGCAGTATCTACCGCGACACCCCCATGACTCAGCGGCTGAGATTCCGCCAAATGCTCAGCTTCTAGTCTTGCTTCCTCAGTTCGAAACCTCTCTTTTTCTTCTCTACCGATTCTCGCGATCTCGCGCGTCTCTTTCCGATTGATCCATCCTGATCCAACATCCCAGCATAACATGACAAAGGCGCCTGGCAATGTGACCCAGTAAACCTGTTTTTCCTTTCCTCCCTTCTGGTCACTCGCGTTGATTACTAGCAGAGTGATAAGCGTGGCGGACATGACGAACGCTCCAAAGGCTGCGCCTTTTTTGTCCAGGAAAGGATTCATGATCTCCTCGAGTGAGAGCATTTTCCCTTGTTCGTCAGTGACATGTCGCTTCTCTTGCTCCTCCGCAACACCTCTACCATCAGGAATATTAGGATTAACAGGAACCTTGGCTAGCTCTTCCGGGGTAAGCTGATGCATCTCGATCTTCAAGGGTATGAGAGTCTCTTCCGCAAAGACAATGTATAGCAAGAAGGGGAAGAGGACGATGGCTGTGACAATGACTGGAACAATCATGTTCGCAGTGTAGTTGATGAAACGAATATTAAAAGCGCCAGCGAGTACGAGATTCGTTGGGTTGGAAGAGACAAGGATGGCCGAGGCGATGTTGGCCACAGCAAACTGAGTGTGGATCCAAGCTCTTGGGTGTACGATATTTGAAGAAACTCGAGTCATGTATGCGAGGAAAGCCGTGCCGGACAGAATGATGGGGTCGTTTCCAATGAAGCTACCGAGGGCGAAGAAAAAGGCATAGAGATAGAAGAAGAGCCGATGCCCAACCCCACCTCCCTTCTGAAGCACCTTGAAAGCCAACCATCTGACCAACCCGGAAGCGTCGATCGAAATAGCGATGTATGCCAATGTCAAAAAGAATATCATAATATTGTACGGTAAAATGCCGTTCGCCCCGGCTGTGCCGTCGGAAACTTCTTTCCTCCCAATCGCGAGGATGGCAAGCAGGAAGAGGTCCGCTATCAATGGTGCCGTTACGAAATTGAGTGGAAAATTCAGCCGTACGAACGGTTTGATCTTGCCGTTATGGTCATCGTCATCACCATCGTATGACCGGTTTTGCCTCGGTGATATTATCCGCCAGTCGCTCAGTGTATTCATAACAACATCCGCAAATTTTCGAGGTATAAAAATCGGGATATGGAAGGGAAATAGCACGATGATATCTATTTGAGTTATCAACACATTGGATCTGGCTTGGGAGGCATAGCATGCACATACTAGTACCAATGAAGACAATCAGCGTAATGATTGAATGCGCCGTCTTGATTTGACTCGTATCGGTCCAAGAATTCGGGTCCGACATTGTGGCAGATGCTTCTGGACAGAGATGTTGCAGTCAGAAGTGGTTGAGCAGTCGAAGGCAGCGATGAAGCACGCAGTCTTTTGGCCTATTCGAGAGCAGATTTTCCTTAGAGGTCGCCCATCGGTACTGTATTTTCCGAGTGAGGCCAGCGGCGCTGTATGGAAATTGTTGAGATTCTGAGTGAGAATGTCGAACGGGAGGATCAAAGGTCGGTGTATCTTCGGGCCTATCGAGGGTAGATTTTATGGCATCGATTGACTTGGAGTCGGAGCTCAAATTGACGGAACGCCTCTACACGCATTTCATCAGTAAGACTTCGACTAGGACAGTCAAAGCGAGCTGAAGGGTGGGAAGGTGGGAGGTGGTATTGAGCAGGACGGAGGTCGGTAGCAGCCACTGATGGCATCCTGGTCCCCGTTTCCCCGGACCTTAGTTTCTAGGGAGGTCACGTGTGGTTGACCACTTTTTGCATGGAGAAGAACCTTAATGGAATGGAACGTACCGAACCGTAGCGCGGAGAGACAACAAAAGGCCAGTTGGCTACAGTAAGTGGCTTCTCGAGTTGCACAATAGGTGATGCTGGCAGTTGCGCGATTTCGACGGTGGGAGGAATCACAGAACGAAGCTGCAATGCTTCGGACCTTGACTCCTTGAGCGCTCACCGGTCCGTGGGCAGTGGAAACAGGGCTGCTGAGATGGGAGCATGAAGAACGGGAAGGTCAAGAAGAAGAGGATCCTGTGGTAGGCAGCAGTGTAAGTATCTCTGCGGCTTGGCGTGGTTGGTGTTCGAAGGGCAGGCTGTGCAAGAAGCATGTGGGTGAGGGAAATACAAAGCCGCAGGTGAGGAGACAAGGTGCAGATGCAGACGCTGCTCGACAAATGATTAGAGGCGGTGAAGAACAATGTGGTGATTGTGGTGACTCGGCTGAGAGGATCGCCCAGTCACGTAATACTAAGGACATTCGTACTACGGGCAATTGCAGGACTGGCTGCAGAAGCTCCAAAGCCTCCAAGCTATCCGGCCGTGCCACCGTGGGCCGTGGAACCCCTCACCCCTCATAACCTTACTGTACTGCTTGCTGCGGCTGACAGTCGATCAACGAACTTGCCCCAACTCGGCCATGGAACGTCTTTCTTTTTCCTCAGCCTCCTTGCTCTCTCGATCATCCGCAGCAACTCGGCAACTCTGATGCCTGGAGGCGAAGGTAGATAACCCGAGCTGACCAGCATCGTGCTCCGATTCTTGCACTCAATTGCTTGAACGATGCCAGCACTGCCCTCAATCTCGACCGCGCTGGTTGCCACGCTTCTTGGTCGTGACGGTCCAACGCCGGCCGCCAATGCTACTGCTACTGCTACTGCCACGGCCTTACAAGTTGTGTGTGCTTTCCCTTTGAGCGGCCAGTACGGGCTGGGTTCCCGGGTCCTGTAAGCTCTCCACTCCATCCAGACAACCTCTCAAACCTTCCCCTCCTCCCCCGTGCTTGGCACGGGAGCTTTGAGAAGCCACGAACTGACTCTTCACCCCGCCTTTTTGCACTTCAGATACTATGTCCTCATAGCAGCTTGCGTCGTGGTGAGTCTCAATTTCTAATCTGTCGGAGAATTATTAGCAAACAACTATCTACGTCCTGTGGAGAGTCTACCCCTCAAGACCTCACCTCTTGGCAATAGACTCTCGCTAGACACTGTCAACTCCAACTGTACCCTGTGAGGCAATGCTAATTCAAGATTCTGGATGTAGGGCAAAAACATTGAATGGCTTCGGACCGCTTGCTTGGCTGCGGCATTGCTCTTCCCAGCCGTTGCCGCCATCCATGGCATTGTTCTCGTAGCTTTGCACCTCCCGAGTAAGCACTCTATGCCTCGCAGTATGCCTCACCACCAACAAAATTTCTAGCTGCGGTTGATATGGATATCTTTGGAGCTTTCCAACTCTGCGCCATAGGCATCTTGGCCACTCCGATTACCGCAAAACTCAGTCGAACTTACTTCAATGATCCTGGAAGGAATGCCATTTTCGTATGGACCATCCTTGTACTCATAGGTAAATCCTTCCAGATGGTCTTTGTAGCAAGCTGCTAACCAACCGTTTTCTCTCAAGGGCTATTATGTTTAACTGTGGAGTTTTTCCGAACCAATACGTCGCCATGTTCGTTCGATGACTCTGGCCAGCCCATCTCCACCAACCCAGGCGCTTTTAACTACGCAAATCCTCCAACGTGTAACCTCCAATGTAATCTCACGGCACCGCACTCACCTATCCGGCAAGGCTCTGCTAACAATATCTACGTGATTCCCGCGCCTGCAAAACTCACGTTTGGCATGGGCACGCTCCTCGCAGCAGCATGTTGTATCCCAGCCCTCTTATCCCTCATATCTATGTGGAATAAGATATTGGAAATCAACTGGAAGTCGAGATACGGCAATCGAAATGCTAAAGCCGACCAAATGATTGAAGGCACCAATGGTGCCACGGAGGAGACGATGACGCACGTTAACAAGTACATTAGGGGGGTGCTGAGTGTTGTGGAGGCCCCCGTATATGGTGCTGCAGTGTTGTTTATCCTCATCATAGGCGAGTGGAACTTCTCCAGTCACCAGGTCTCGTGGCAGACGGAGCCCATGACAGCCATTGGCCAGTGGGCACCGTTGACGGGAACTGGACTCGCTGTTATCGGCTCGTTGTACGTTAAATTAGTTCACAAGGAGCCCGATTTGGCCGACGGTGCTGTGTCTCCCCCCGAGCCTGAAACGAGCGGAAGAACCAGAAACCAACCTGCATCGCCGTCACCGTCATATCGTGGACCGAATCGAGGCGCTGATGGCGGGCGCCCCAGTCTTTCGAACGGCTTCGACAGGACATCCGACGAGACAGTGCCTCCAATGGCCCACGTCCGGCGGTCGCAAACGACCGCTACTGGAAGAACCCGGTCCGAACAACCATTCAGCAGAGCTTCGCTTTCGCGCTCTCAAACAGAGGGGCCGGACTTGGGTGGCAGACGCAAAATTGCAAAAGCTCTGAACGTGATCAGTAACCGGCTCGGCAGCGCAAACCTCGACACCTCTGCATTCAAGCGCGGACCAGCACTGGACTACCCTACGACTCCAGGCGAAGAGTTTAGGAGTCGTGAGCTAAGAAAAACCCAGGAACGATATAACCGTGCTCGCGATATAGAGCGCGATGCGGACGGAATCGCTACGCCTCTTCGGCGATCGCATTCGCGAGGCAGCTTTGCGAGTGCAAACTCACCAGGGCTTGGAATAGACCTTGCTGGTAGCTCTTCGAGAACCCACTCCCCTCGAAGACCTACCATGCCAACCGAACGATCCTCGGGTGATCTCGAGAAAGTATTATCAAATACGACAACTAGTTCCATAGGGGTCATGCCGCAACGCCGCCCCACGCTCGAGGTACCGTCCACCAGTCATCACAGTGGTCACTTGCGAACATTATCCGGATCTTCCGTCACGTTCGACAACAGCGTCAACCAGGATCTAAGTTCATCCCCTATCAGCTCACCAGCCATCGTGGTTTCTGACCCCGAAGCGGAATTCGCAGTTGAGTGAAAGCTGTGTGATCATTTTGCTGCAGACACTCATGCATAAAAGTCGCGAGAAAGTGTCCTCGTTTGAGAGCAGGTCAAGGTCGAAGACAAGGTCCACAGATGAAGATCATACTTTCACAGAGCACCTCACATCCTGAGCTCCTGGTGCGGATAAGCTAGCGACTAGGACAAGAGATATTGGCTAAGTCACCAAACTCAGCATACCAACTGTATGCAAGGCCGACCTCCGTTCATCAACAGGTGACATCAACTCACGACCCAACCTCGCCCACACCCATTCGATGCTGAATCGTTTGCAACAGCGACCTGATCTCCAAGCCGGCTCAAAGCTGCTCTATAGAAGCAAATATCGCTGTCAAGGTCTATTCACCAACACAACAGCACGGTCATTTCCGGCCCAAACAGAACATGATATCCAAGGCATCTAGAATCAACCAACAGCACGGTCCACCCACAGATCCGGCTCTCACAGAAGAAAGATACCCACGGCGTTCTCTCCCCGAATAAATTGCATGAAGGCGAGTTTGGCGCTGGAATTTGGTTGGTTTGTAAGATACGGGGAAGTCGAGAAGTGATCTTGCTTTATAAAAATTTATTTCGAGGGGATGGGAAGGGATTTTGCATTAGATGGCGTTTATAGACTGCTCTCAATCTGAAGAACTTATGGTTTTGATGAGGACTTTCCACGAGCTTTTCGAGTTAGCTGTTTGTGATTTCTATCTAGGTCGCTGAAGTAGAGCAGGCCCTGATCCCCAAGTGACATTCCTCGGCTTTCGCATTAGTATCCCAATCTTCCTATCCTATATATAGCCGCAGACCGAATATATCAAGCATCCACACCCACATTTACACTCCCCTCATGCTCTCTGCGCACAGCACCGCTATCAGCTTTGCCACTCTTTCACCTACCAGCACCGCTCGATGCATGAGGTGGCCCGCTCGTTCTACCCCTTCTACAAAGCGAATCAAGCTGCTTGCAGATGGAACACTGTGGTCAAGTCTCCGTGTTCTCTGAACCTCGCCACCCGTCCATCCTCTTTTTGTCTTCTTCTTCTTCTTCTTCTTCTTCTTCTTCTTCTTCTTCTTCTTCTACCTGCTCGATCAGATTCTTTGACTCCCAAAGATGACGCAAGGAGGCAGCACTCCATTCTGATAGCGAAATGCAGACATGGCGTGGAGAAGCAGAAGCGAATAGGGGGTCTCGCTTATGTATTGTATGATTACATGGGGCGTCATTTCTCAACCACCACGATATAATCTTCAATTCGTTGCTCGACATGTTCTTTTGACTCGGACTGAAAGTACTGTCCCAAGTTTTGTGGACCGTGTATCATCAGTAGAGTGAACTACACGTCGTCGACGCTAAGACGAAAGAATCTGCGGCTGTGTCAGGTGAGGGAGAGATATCGGAGATGCTGTGCTAGACAATCTCGGCCTCGATGGTAATTCAGGATGGAAGCAGTTGCATACTCAGCGGCACGTATGATACGATGAGCCATAAAGTCCAAATGTTAGAATCGATTGATTGTTTTGTTATGCCGTGTTCTGCTTCGCTAGCTCTCTTCCACCTGCGTATTTACCTACTTAACTGCATAAAGTCTCTTTTCCTTTTCTCACTTTATCAGTAATAGATCTGCGTACAGGTCCGAATTATCAAAGAAAGACGGTGTTACCGCTCATATTTGTTGAGAAGCCTCTACAAGCCTTTTCACGTGCCGCTCTTGAGTTCCGGGCAATTACCTTATGACTGGGAATTGGCTGAGTGCGAGAGAGAGATACAGGATGAGATCCACCATTGAATACCAATTGATCTTGGCCACACGAAGTCCAACGTGGAGATGTGCACCACAAAGGAGCCACACAAGTCACGATTGTGGTCACATGATTTTACGCTCGAGTACGGCACGGTGCGGAAGCAGATGGGAAGATGACACAGAATGAAGAGGTGTTGACCCATAGTCTTCCAGAGTTCCACTATTACTATGCCCAACTTCCCAGAACACACCGTCGACTAGTCATCTTGTTACTCTCACGGTCTTGATCAGATACCCAGAGCGGAGGATATCATCATGGTTAATTCACCAACTTGTTCCTGTCTACCGGCTTGGCTCTCCTAACCATCTATTACAGGATTATGTGGCTGAGAAAGCTTCCACCGCGCTTACGTGGCTAGAAAAAACAATCGCCATTATCGACCAGCTTCGGAATGTCGACGAACCCAAGAAAGATCTAGTAGCAGTCCTTGAAAAACATGACCTCGATTTCAAAGCTCTAAAATCACTGATTCGGATAGTCAAAGCCGAAAAAGAGTTGCAGACAGAGGATGTTGGCGTACAGTTGCGGAAGGTGGTTGCTATCAATGCCAAGCATATAGGTCATCTCGAGCGAGCCAATCCAGGAGAACAATTGGGTAAGATAGAAAAGCTTTTGGGGTATCTGCATGGCGTGATGCTGTGTCTCCTTCTTGACATTCAGATCGCGGGTGTGGGCGTGGTAAGCATCGGTGGCGATATTGTCATTGCAAAACCTGAGACCATCAGTCGGATCGATCGTCACTTGATAGAGCTGTTTGGGGAAGGAAAAGGGCTCAGGATTGCAGAGCTTCTCAAAGACAGTTGTGCCAAAGGTTTACCTCTGCTTCATAGGCTGAACTTTGTTCATAGACTAAGGTCTGTAGGTCTAGATGGCATGATTTACTTGAAGAGAGGAGAGGTTGAAGACCTTCAATACAACCACATAAGACAGAGTTCAAAAGCTCCGGTCGCTGAGAAGGTCAGCGGCGGCGGTGCCGCCGAAGGCAAAGTTGAAAGTGCTCATTGTGTTGCAGAGAGAGCAGTCGCCGAAGAGGAGGCCGGTGGCTGGGTAGTCTTAGATGCCGTTTACGCCTTTGAGCATCTCTTGTTCGAGGAGGGGGTCCAGAAGTGAGACGCCGGAATCGAGAACGACTGGGTAGGTTTGGAGGATTTGGTCGGTGAAGGTGGTTGTTGCGCCGGTCTTTGCGGTCATGCTGAGTGAGGACATTACTGCGGGAAATGCGTATTCCATAGTGCCGTTCTGGACGCGGCCTGGGATTATATGAAGCTGAGACAAATTCCCGTAGTAACTTTCTAAATCGAGAGCGCTGAAAATGATGGAGCCAGTAGCTTCTTGGAGGTAGTCGAGGTATGGCCTATAGCATCTCGAGTTGGTTAACCCTGGTTGACCATTGAATTGATGATGCTTCGATATGTGAAACTTGACGTGGTCTGTCATTGGATGCTTCGGAGAAGTTATACCCAATGCCCATGGTACCTATTGGGATCAAGAGGGAAGTTAGCAAACGCTGCATAACATCTCAAGAGGCCTGGAAAAGCATTTAGGCGAAATCATGATGCTGGGTAGTCTCATCCACTACTTACAGGGATCTTAAGGCAATTCCCATGTCAAGTCCTTTGATGGTAGCCCCACCTATCGTGAGAGCATCAGACACATAGTCGCCAAGTGACCCTGTGCCATAACTTTTGGTGCAGGCAAGCAAGCAGCTGAATCTTGAGGGGGAAGAAGACAACAATCGAAGCTCGCTTCTTGTGTTTGGAGAACTCCTCCATAGACCAACCTGCTCTTCCTAGCTCCAGTGTTCCACTCTTCCAAGTGGACCAGTGATCTCGGCTCTTTGCAACGCTGAGCCCAGAGAAAGCATTTCGTGTACCTGCTTCTATTTCGCCTCGTCAGCATCATCTGATGTTTATCTTTCTCCGAAGTAAAGGGTGTGGGAAGAACGCGAACTAAATCACCCTAGTTCCAGGATCCCCTAAGGAATAATTGTTACGCGGATTACCCTTAGCTTGCTCTCTACTTTTGCGATTCCTTCTTCCTGCATTCTTCCGTTTCTTTCAAGATTCTGTCTGTATCTCTCCTATTTCCGGGTCTGTTCAACCGGCTAGCCTTCGAAGTGTGACTAGCGAGCTTGGCTGCTTGGCCTGATATGCGAACTCCTGATGTCCAAATAGATGAGAGCACAACAAGCTGCTCGTCCAATTCGAAATATCATCCTGCTTTGGCGGACTCCTCAAATCTGTCTGGTTGGCTGCGGGGCTGTGAGATGCTCAAATCCGGGGTCCTCGAAGAGTTGATGCTCAGACCTTCGTACCCATACCGCGGCGTCGTGCCATAAATTGTACTCCCTTATTTTCGCAAGATACGCAGAATTTATTGGGCCATAGATCACGAGCTAAAACTTAAACAGGTCGTGCTGGAATGTAGAAAGATTGAATTTGGAAGGGCGAAGGGCTTCTTCGTGTAACATTAAGAAAATGCAAGCAGGGGAAGCATGAAGCGCTGCCTCGAGGATTGGTAACTCAGCCCTGCAGTATCAGTTGCTTCCTCAGAGAATGATTGCAGCTCCATTCGATGCAACTTCTGGCGATGCTTGACCAAGAGAACGGGGGGCAACTTTGCACATGACTCGAGATAGCCTTGGCTTCCTTGGGAGTTGATTGATCTGACAGCATGAAGCAGTGAGTCGTTGGCAGGGCTGTGTACAAAGTACTTTGGTCTTGGCAATCCCAGCATGCCAGTCCGTGCTTATTAGCAAGGTCCATTCGACAAAACGGTGTTTCGGGACAATTCTCCGTCGGAAGCAGAAGAAAGCCAATTCTCCGTCGTGATACTTGATCTCATATGTTGATAGCAGGAGTCGGAGAATTTTATGTTGTCACGTTGCATGCCCAGCCCCGTTGGCCGCTAAGCGAGCAGGCTACTGACCAACCACCTACTTATTCCCGTCACACCAACGACCCCGACCCCGACCCCTCCATTTTCTGCTGCAGGCCGAGTACTTGATAAAAGCATCAAGTCCAGTCCCACGCTGCAGCCCAACGTGAGTGCGTTCGTCTCGCTGCAGCAGGAAAGCCACCGTAAGATCTCACACCCCCCATCATCTTTCGCTCTCTCTTCTGTTCCTCTTGTCGATCCTTTCCTCTCCCATCGCAAGCTCCATCTGCTGCCATCAAATCGCTCTTCCATCCCACGGCCCTCATCGACGTCATCTGCCAGCCTCTCGTGCAGAGCCTCGTCAGCCTAGAAACAGGAATCATCCCTGCCCATTGCAGACAGTACAACAACACCAAGGCAGCGCATACAGATCCAAGGAGCGACTTGGCGCATTCGGTACTAGATCTGATATAATATCTTGGAACTTTTCCAGTCTCTTTCCTCGCATATTGAGAGTGCTTGCGACAGCCTCGAGCGCAATCAGACCTTATCGCCCTACATCGCCGTCGACCTCTCTTAACCTCGTCGCAAACTCCAAACGCCTGCGCGCACCAGCATTAACTCTATCAAGATGCTCTTCGGAATGTTCTTCGCCTTTTGGCGCTTTTTGGAGATCGTTACATTGGTAAGCTCATCTGCACTCGATTCTCCCAGCATCCATACAATCAACTAAC
>Ga0302325_10017492_pt1 | contig 15157 bp, 14 predicted proteins | sample Palsa_T0_2_FD_201948 | JGI IMG/M metagenome (GOLD analysis project Ga0302325, IMG submission 201948) | Peat permafrost microbial communities from Stordalen Mire near Abisko, Sweden - Palsa_T0_2 | ecosystem: Environmental > Terrestrial > Soil > Palsa > Peat permafrost | place: Sweden: Abisko... | reverse complement strand
GCGATCGCGTCGTGGCAGCGCTGAGGACAGGGAACAAATTAATGCTGCTCGGCAATGGGGGCAGCGCTGCCGATGCGCAGCACGTCGCTGCCGAGTTCGTCGGCCGTTTCCGGCTCGAGCGCAGACCCTGGCCGGCGTTGGCGCTGAGCGAGAACGTCTCGAGCCTCACTGGCATCGCCAACGACTATGCGTACGAGCTTGTCTTCGTCCGCCAACTCGAAGCCTTTGCGCGCGCGGGCGACGTTCTCATCGCGCTGAGCACGAGCGGGCAATCAGCGAGCGTCGTCAGGGCACTCGAGTGTGCTGAGCGTCTGGGAATCACGAGCATCGCGCTGACAGGTCCATCTCCCAACCGTGCAGCGGAACTCGCGGATGTCGCGCTGTGCGTGCCTGCGCCCACGACCGCGTCCATCCAAGAAGGCTACATGCTCGTCTTGCACGCCATGTGCCACTTCTGCGAAGAGACACTGGCCGGACTGTGATGCGTGTCGCCCTGCTCGACCGTGATGGCACGATCAACGTCAAAGCGCCCGAGGACGATTACGTCAAACGCCCACAGGACGTCACGCTGATAGACGGGTCGGCGGCGGCGGTCCGACTGCTCAACGTGACTGGGGTGCGAGTCGCGGTCGTTTCGAATCAAAGAGGCATAGCGCGGGGGAAGATGACCGAATCCGATCTCGTTGCGGTCAACAACCAGATCGCTCACATCCTCTCCGCTTGCGATGCCCACGTGGATCTCTGGCTTCACTGCCCACACGAGACCAGCAGCTGCACTTGCCGCAAACCCCTGCCGGGCATGTTATTGGAGGCACTGGCGCGCCTCGATGGCGATGCGTCGCACAGTGCTATGTTCGGTGACAGTTACCACGACGTCGCCGCAGGTCGTGCCGCCGGCGTCTGGACGGTTCGAATCGCAGCCGCGAGGGATCCAGCGGCCAACGCGACCGCGTCAAGCCTGCAGCGAGCTGTCGAAGGTTGGCTCGGCCTTGGACCTGCCACGTCGCGAGCCGTTCCGTCCGTCCCGCTCGGCGCACCCGTGTGTCACTCGGAGTGATCGCCCCGGCGACTACGATCTCAAACCTGCCAACCGACACCCACTCAGAACGGCTTGCCGGTTCTAGCCGGTTGCACCGAGTCATCGGCACGCGATCCTATATTCGGGCCGCTCTGGCGAGCAGCGCAATGCGTCTCAGCCGACACGGCGAAACGCGACCGAGCCCCAGATGTCGGCAAACTCCACGAGGTGCTCGGGCTTGTTCGCTAGAAACTCATCCACGGCTCGCCGACAGGCCCAGTCCGACTCTTCGTTGTTATAGTCGTGAACGAAGACGTACGCCCCGGGGCTGAGGCGGGGATAGAAGAACTCGAGGCTTGCAGCCGTCGGCTTGTAAAGATCCAGATCCAGCAGTACGAACGAGAACTGCTCAGCGCGCACGTCCTCCAGGGTCTCGGGGACGTAACCAGGATGCGTGACCACCTTTGCGTTTGCGGGCAGCTTCGAGCGAACAAGGCTCTCGCTCGTGTCGCGGAAACGAGTGTCGGTGTGGCTTATGTCTGCGTTGGGGAATCCACTGAAGGTGTCAAACAGGTGAAGCGTGCGGTCGGGTCGCACAGCGTTCAGCAGGACACTAGTCTCTCCAGTCCAGACGCCCACCTCAGCGAGACTTCCGTCGATGCCCGCTTCGATCCGCGCCAGCGCTAGTGCCATCGACGCGTTGCGGAAATATTCCCCTCGCTCAGCAAGCAGATCACGGATACCCTGCCCGTAAGTTGGAAACCGCATCTCCGGAGCCTGCCTTCTAAGTAATCGGCTGCGGGCGTGTTTTGCTAGTTCTCGCCACGGCGGCATCCGCGTATCTTACGCAGAAGTTCCCACTCGACGATCCTTCGAGATGAACAGCCAGCGTCATAGCGACAGGTGGGACGGCTATTCTTTGTGTTCACCATCCCTCGATAGGTCGCCAGCCGCCAGACCGCACAGGAGAAAGCCTTTTGCGCCATCAGTCGAGCTGGACAACCGAAAAGCGTCACGTCGAGCCGAGAGTCGCAGCGCAACCTGGCCAGCTGCGTCTCCAGTTTGTCGCATCCACGGAGGGCGGTCCGGGATGGGACGCGGCTCGCCTGGCGCCACATGTGGGCCGCCGCGGGTGGAAGGTCTCGGAGCTATGGTTGCCACCCGACGGCGTGCCGGTATTCGTGGCGCTCCGTGCGTGGCGTGGTTCGCGGGTTCAGAGGCGACAGGCAGACATCGTGCACGTCGAGCTCGGCAAGCTCGACCTGGCATGCTTCTGGTACGCGCTGTTGGCAGCATTGGCGGGCGCACGGGTGAGCGTCACCGGCCACGATGCCCCCGAGATCATTCTGCATCCCGCCGCCGGCCTGATCCCGTTGCGCCCGCGGGTGTTGAGTACGCTTGCCTACCGGGTACTGTGCCCGCTGTTTGACCGACCGTTGGTGTGGACGCTGAATCGGCTGCTGAGCACAGGGGTCGTTCTCTCCGACGGTGCAGTTGAAAGGTGGCGCCGGGCTGGCGGACCGCGGCTGGTTGGCGTCATGCCTCACGGCGCGGAGCCGCGTGGACCGCAAGGGCCGCCGAGCGAGGGTGAGGGAGTGCTGATGGCCGGGTTCCTAGGGCCAGGCAAAGGAGTCGACGTGCTGCTCGCCGCATGGAGCGAGGTGGCGCCAACCGCCCCTCTGCCACTCTGGATCATGGGAAGCACGACGGACGGCACAGGGAGTGGATGGCTGCGGGAATTGCAGTCGAAGTCGGCAGCCCAGCCAAATGCTCCGGTCTGGCTTGGGTCCGTATCCGACGACGAATGGCGTGAACGATTCCGCCGTGCGGCGATCGTCGTACTCCCCTACCGGGTCTCCAACCCGGCCAGCGGGCCACTGGTGAAAGCGATGGTCGAGGGCCGCGCGATAATTATCTCCCGTGTGGTCGCTGCAGATGACCTGATCGCAGACGGCGAGACCGGTGTGCTTGTCGCGCCCGAGGATTCGGAGGAGCTAGCGTGTGCACTGTCGCTGCTGCTTGAGGACCTATCCCTCCGCGACCGCCTCGGCGACGCCGCGGGACGCGCGGCAGCAGATCGGTTTACCTGGGCGGGCCATGCCGCGGGACTGGACCAAGCCTTGCGAACCGCGATCGCGCGTACTCCGCGCCGACGGTGCCATCTCCGGTGAGGCTGCGCGACAGCCTGGACTTCGTTCGCACACCGGCGTTCAGGCGGAAGCTGCTGCCAACCACCAGGGAGCTGGCAATCGTGGGATTGGTACTGCAGTCTTGCCGTACTGCTGACTATTCCAGTGGCGCTTGCGGTCGAGACAACCCTGGTGATCCTGGGGCGCGCTTCGCTCGTCGGCGCCGATCCCCTGGTGGGCATTGCCACGCCCGCTGTTGGACGCAGAACGGCTTTGCGGAGGTCGAGTGACGGCCATCGACCGACGGACAGGACGCCTGGTGTCCGCGCTGCCGAGCGATTTGGCTCGCGTTCACGGCGGCGGCGAGCGCTGCGCCGTTCAGATCCACCGTTTGGTGTCAGAGCGCCTACCCGAATGGGATTGCGTCGGGCTCAGCGCGACGAGCCGACCCGAGGAGGTCCCACTTCCGACCGGCTGGCGAAGCATTCTCGGTGGTCACGGCGAGCTACCGCCTCCGGCAGATGCACTCTCCACGCGGGCGCTAACCCGTGCTTATTTACGAGCCGACGTCATCATCGTGCACCAGTGGGAGACCCGGGCGTGTGCTCTAGCGCGGGCGATGCGAATCCTCCGGCCACGCGTCCAGATTGCGGTGTTCGATCATGGCGGGGGCAGCGCCGTGGGGCGTCAGCTGGCCGCAACGCAGTTGCCGCTGCCGGACGTCGCCGCTGTACAGAGCGAATTCGAGGCCGCGCTCACGCCGATGCGGGCGAAGCGCGTAGCGATGGTCAGGGGAGGCATCTCGCGTGATCTGTTCTACGCCGATCCAACGTCCAGCCGTTCCATCGACTTTCTCCTTGTCGGTCGGTTCGAGCCTCACAAGGGTCAGCTTCAGCTCCTCAAGGCGCTCCCACCGCAGTCGAGCGCCTGCTTGGTCGGGTCGGCGGGAACGCACCGACCCGAGTACCGGGACCAGGTGCTAGCCGAGGCCGCTGCGGGGCAGGTTCCGGTGATCGTCGGCGCGACTGACACAGAGCTACTGCAGACGTATCAGTCTGCCCGCTTCATCGTGCAAGTGCCGATCCGCGCAAGCGATCCTGCCGCCGCGCCGCCGGAGCTACTCGGGCTGACCCTACTCGAAGGCATGGCTTGCGGATGCATACCGATCTGCCCTTCCACCGGGCCGGGCGCCGAGTTCGTGCGCGACGGCTCCAATGGCTTCACATATGAGGCCGAGTCGGTCGCCGATCTCGCTCGCGCACTGCGGCGGGCCCAGCTTGGCGAGTTTGACCTCGAGGCAACCTCCCAGGGAGCGATTGCGGAGAGCGCAAACTGGACATGGGAAGCAGCGTCTGAGAAGTTGATCGCAGCGCTATCCAGTTCGACACGGTCCAAGCGCGCGATCGGATCGTCACGAGGTTAGATCCGTCGTAGGTTCGTGACTGGCTGCGGCCGTCCCGCCGGTGCTCGCAACCGCTTCACTGCTCTGGACTCTCAGTAGCCGCACCGTGATTCTGTAATCAAAGAGGTCACAAACTTACGGCTCGGGTATGATCTGGATCCGGAACTCGCCGTCGTTGTCGCTCGGATGGTAGTCAGAATAGCGAAATCGGGGCCGAGCGTTCTCTCCGTACACAATGAAGGTGTACGGGTGCTGCTCGCCGTTCCTGTCAGTAGACGGTTTGCGTGGACGATTCTCCGCGATCGGGTGAAACCAGGCGCGACGGTCACTCAGCTTCATCTGGAACGTGCCCGACTTGATCGGTAGAGCCTCGCACTTAACGGCAAACTTCGGAGACGCAAAGGTGAATTGCGCATCGCTCGCAGCGGGCGCCGACGGGGCGCCGGGTGATCGGAACTCAGGCGCACGGCTCGGTTTACCGCACTTGCCAAGCGTCCAAGTCTGGAGGCCCCAAACCCCCACTGCACCGGTCACTTTGACGAGGTAGCGCGTGTTCGCCGAAAGCACCATTGAAGCCATGACAGACGGACCGCATCCGTGCGAGGCAACGCATGCCCGGGGCGTCACATCCTTGGCGGAGCGCGTGTTTAGGCGAAGGGTCTCGAAAGCTGAAACCTTGCCATGAGCGACGGTGGCTAGCACGGCCAGAACGGCGAGAAGCATTGGACATGCGTACACGAGCAATCGGCCACGGTCACGATGCGGCATTTCAGTCCTTCCTCGCTCCACTGCTCAAATCTGTAGTCGTGGCACGCGACCGCGCGCCATCGCGTCAAATGGTAACGCAGCTCAAACGTCCGCGGGAGCGATCACCCAAAGGATTGCTGGAGCTAGCGTTGGTGGACCCCACGCATCCTATTACCCGGCCGTTGTGGCGCGACGCAGCGGCTCAAATGCCCACACTAGGTCGTCACCCTTCGAAGCTTTACCGCGGACCCGCGGCTAGGTCGACGATCCAGCGTAGGCCATCGCTCCCCTGAGCCGTTGGTGGCGTCGCCAGCACCTCTTCTATGACATCTTGGTGGCGCTTCACCACCAATGGCCACGACAGCTCCTTCGCGCGTGCGAGACCCGCCTGCCCTAGCGACTCCGCGAGCTGTCGGTCGAGGAGCAGCCTCTCGAGCGTAACAGCCACCTCGCGAGGATCCTCCGGATCCACGAGGAGTCCAGTGATCTGGTCGTGCACAGCGTCCACGACTCCAGGTACGCGGCCGGCAATGACCGGCAGCCCGTGCGCGCCTGCTTCGATCAGAACCAAGCCGAAGCCCTCACCCACGGCGTTGCCCCCCGGGCGACGACTCAGCATACAGAAAACGTGCGCCGAAGACAGGCTCTCACTGACGGTGGAATCATCAACAGCGCCAGGGAACATCACACAGTCGTCGAGGCCGCGCTTCGAAGCCGCGAGTCGCAGCTCGGGGCGCAATGGTCCGTCACCGATCATCACCCAACGCGCCGCCGGCACCCGAGGATGCAGCAGTTCCATTGCAGCAAGCGCCACGTCATGGCCTTTGTGACGGTCGCTCATCCGCGCGACCGTAACGATTGTGGGCGGTCCTGGCCTGAGGTTGAGTGGAATCAAGGCCGTCGACGGAGGTGCGACGCCTGGGTGGATAACATGTATGCGGTCCGCATGAGCATGGCACTCCAGTGCCAGACTCCTTGAGAACTCGCTCGGCGCTACCATGACGTCTGCCCACCTGACTGCGGCACGAGTCAGCTGGGGCTGCTCACGCATTTCTTTCGCGTGGATCATCAGCATGGTGCGAGTTCCTAGGAAGTGGCGGAGGATGCGAGCCGCCGGCATCGTCCGAGTGTGCATCGCGAGCACCAGGTGAGGCTTGAACCGTAGCCCGACGGAGACAGCGCTACTGTTTAACGCCACGGTAGCGCGCCTACCGTACGGTGGATGATTCATTGACCAGTGGACACGGACGGACGCCGGAGCGTCCATTCCAGGACCGGAAATCGCGGGCGGGCGACCGGCGACAACCTGCATCTGACAGTTGCGAAGGCCGTTCGCGAGCGCGCCCGCAGTTCGCTCGATCCCGCCTCGTGACGGTGGGAACGCCGGGCTCAACAGCAGGATGCGAAGCTGCTCGTCGTGAGCCAGTGAGTTAGACCGCTTCATTGCGACCCTGCGAGCGGACGTCGGCAGGCAACTCGACGATCTGCGCTGATCGCGCAGCCACTTCAGGCGGCAGCCGGAAGCGGCCGGCCGCGGACATGCTCCGATACGTCGACGTGTCCGCGCCAATGCGCTTTGCGAGCCAGCGGTTGCGTTCGCGCGGTTGTTTGCGAGCCGCCAACGTGTGTTCCGGCAGTAGATGGTGTCTACGGTTGATCTCGCTGGCCGCTCCCAATGCGACACGTCCGGTCGCCCAGTGAGCGCGCGACTGGCGCAACCGAGCGTCCTGCCTTAGTTCCGACAATGATCGCCGATGATGGTGATGTTTGCTCGATCGCGTATGCACGGCCAATTCAGACTATTGTAGGATTTCTGGGGGACAACAAATGCCAAGAGTAGTGCGCCGCTAGATGCGGGTGGTTCTCGCCACAACAGGCTTGATTCGTGGCGGAGTGTGGCGCCACATGGAGGATCTCGCGCGTACCCTCGGCGAGCAAGGACACGAGGTGGTCATTGCGCTGGCTCCCGAAGCGTCGCAGCTCCGGCAGGCCGCGGGCGAAGCCGGGCTTCCAGTCGCCGATCTGGACGATACAGTCAACTGGCGAAAGTGGATCTGGCACGCGCACCTCGGGGACACTGTGGATCGCTACGTCGCGAGGGCGGTGATCCGCCGACGGTGGATTGGTCCCACCGTATTGACCGAGCACCTGCCCCGGTCGCATGCGACGGACGCAAATCTTCTCCCCGGACCCCGGCGGCCGTTTGCCAGACAGGCCAAGACGCTGTTCAAGCGAGTCCAGATCGCCTGCGCAGACGCCGTAATCGCCGTCAGCGGAAGCTCAGCAGCGTTCATGAGCGAACGATACGGGGTGGCTCCCGACAGGATAGCCGTTGTCTTCAACGGGCTGCGCGAGTCAGAGGAGTTGAAGCCCGTCGGTCGTGAGATGCCGGAGCCAGTGCCGGTAGTCGCAGTCGGCAGCGTGATCTATCAGAAGGGTCACGACCTCTTATTGTCCGCCGCGGCGCAATCGCGTGGCGGGTGGACCGCGACAGTCGTTGGTGAAGGAAAGCTGCGCACGCAGCTGGCAGACCAGGCGGTTATCGAACAGCTGCCGATCCGGTTCGCGGGTTGGGTCGAAGACCCGCGGACTGCACTGGCGACCGCGGAGATTGCCTGCATGCCGTCGCGGTGGGAGTCGTGTCCGTACGCAGCACTAGAGGCTATGGCCGCCGGACGACCGCTCGTGGGAACCGATGTCGATGGCGTGCGCGATCTTGTCGACCACGAGAGCACCGGCCTGCTTGTCCCGGCCGAGGACGCTTTCGCCCTGGCGCGGGCGCTCGATCGTCTGGCGGCAGATCCCAAATTGCGGCGCCGAATGGGCGAAGCCGCCGCCCGCAAGGCATCCGGTTTCACGGTCCACAGGATGGGCACCGAAACCGTCGCCGTCTATGTCGCGGCGTGTGAGCGCTTTATTAGATTGCGCTTCACATGGTCGTGCGATCCGAGGCGTCGCCCCAGCTAGTCCTCCGCTAGTCCGCAGTTCCCGCTCATCGGGATGTGGTGGCCCCCGTGATCGGTGCCCTTCATCTCGGCAGCGCGGGATCTGGCCTCGCGCCTACAGCTCCGAGACCCGAAGGTCTCGGAGCTGTAGGCGAACTGCCTGCGCAAGATCGCAGCGAGCCGTGCGCTCCGGAACGTTCGGTTCCCTGGCCCCGTCGAGGGTCAACACGCCGGGATGGGGCGCCTTTCCCGCTGCAACCGATCACCGAACGTGGTGGACGACGTCATCGCCCATTGATCGCGTATGCGCTCAACAACGCTGGCTGGCGGCCGATTTGTTAACGAACGGGCACCAAATCTCCCTCAGAACCTCCACGTCCGTTCCTCGCCATTCAACAACCGTCCATATTCGCCACCAATCTCGGGGGCGGGCATCTCCGCTGCCGAAACACCTTGAGCAATGGCCACTACATTCTCCAGCCGTATCTGCGCCGCCGCTGCCCTTGTGGTCGCTACCGCCTCGTGCGTCCTCCTGCTCGCCCCTCCAGCTTACAGCCAGACGTTGAGCAGCTACAACGCTGCACTGACCGGCCTTCAAACTGCCGCCCAATCCGTGCTCGCCACGCTCATGGTCCAAAGTTCGCCCTCCGATCCGCGGTATTACGCCGATGGCGCTTGGTACCAGACAAATGACGCCTCCTGCTGGTACTGCTACGACGCCGCCATGGTTGGGGCAGCCACGCTATCGCAGGCTGACGACAATCAGTCCCTTGCGCAGGCCGCAATACATACATTCAACCACGCGATCTCTGACTACCAGCTGCCGAACGGGGCCTTTCCAGACGCACCCGGCGGCAGCCCGGACAACGTTGGGACAGGCTTCTTCACCGTCGACCTCGGGATCACCTATCTAGAGCTTCAGAATACACTCCAGCCCGCTATGCGCGCGACGTGGAGTGCCGCAATCGAAAAGGCTGCCTCATACCTCATCAGTAGCGGCGATACCACCTGGTACATAAACGGAAACGTCAATCTGCGTCAGACGGAGGTCCTGTGGATCGCCTGGGCCATCACTCATCAGCAGCGCTTTCTTACCGCGTATAACAGCGAATGGGCGTTCACAATCGCGCCACCTCAGCAACGGTGGCCGGGTTATGGGCTCCACATCACCAAGAACCCCACCCGGTCTGACGGAAGCGACGGTGCGGGATATCTCGCGGAGTCGAATGGACAAGACGCTCCGGGATTCGACGGCAACTACACGTACGCTCAACTAGACACCGCCACCGATCTCTACGTCCTTACGCACGACCCACGCTATCTCCGGCTCATGAACCTCGAGTTCAACCAGCTTCGCCCGCTGATCAACTCAGCCTGGACCCTGAACGCACACGGGGGAACGCGAGACAACTTCAATGATCCGTTCATGAGTGCGGCCGTTTCAGTGCTAGCCGCCAGTGGCGACCGGCCGGATCTAGTTCCCGACGTGAGTTCGGAGCTCGCCAGCGTCGAAGCGCAGTACAAACAGGCCACCCTCCTGTCCGTTACCAACGTAAACTTCTACAAGGGGTTCGAAGGATGGGTATCGATGCCTCTCCTCAACCGCCAGTGGCCCCTTGGCATGGCGACATCGCCAAATACCTCGGTTACCGTCGATGTTAGGCCCCAGTCGACCAACATATCCAGGTTGGTCCGAGGCGGGATCTTGATCGCAGTGCACAACGCCTCCATCGGCTCCACCGTCGCAGTCTCGCTCACAAGAGGCATGCCGTCCATCGCGTTTGCAACGTCTACACGCAGACACGTCAAGTCGAGCGATGTGAGATTGAGTCTCAAGCTCTCCACGCGACGCTCGGCACGCTTGCGTAAGACCCGCGGGCCGCTATTCATCAAAGTGATTGTCCGCTCGACTCGTGGCGTCGACAGACAGACGCTGACACTGTAGCGTCAAGCCCCAACGCTCGCGGCGAAGCGCCGGCCCGTATCATTCGCTCGCAGGCCGTCGCTATTTGTCGCTTGCGGCCATCGATGCTCTATCGTTTCCGGCGTGTGGTTCCTTGTTGCCGCTGTCACATGGTGGCGTCGCGTGGCGCAGTTCGCGGCTGCGCTCGTCACCACGATGGCCGCCGGTGGCATGCCAGCCCAGCCTACGCTATCACCGGAAGCTCTCGGGACGCACCTTGTACGCCTTACAGGCCTAACGCGCCGAGTGCTTGACAGCTATCTCGACAGAAGCGACCCTCAGGACCCTCGGTATTGGCAGGACGGAGCGTTTATCTCCGTCGGTGGAGAACAGTGCTGGTCCTGCTACGACACCGCGGCTACAGCAGCGGCAGTGCTATCGCGGGAGGGCAAAGGCGATGTTCAAATGCGCAATATCGCTGTCAGGACTTTCAACTACGCAATCCGCACGTATCAGCAGGCCACCGGAGAGTTCGCCGGCGGCGGGGTTACGACCGGCTTCTTTGCCGTCGAACTGGGGATAAGTTACCTCGAGCTCAAGCCGTACCTCGCCACTGATACGCGGGCGACCTGGGTCGACTCGCTTCGTCGGGCGGCCAACTACCTGATTTCCAGCGGTGACCTAACGTTTTACATCAACGGCAACGTCAATCTCAGGCAGACCGAGGTCATGTGGCTTGCTTGGGCCAGCACCAAGGAGCAACGCTTCTGGACAGCCTACGAGCAGGAGTGGGCGTTCACAATCGCTCCGCCGAGCCCGCGGTGGGCCGCGTACGGTCTACGCCTAACAGTCACTCCAACACGTCCCGACGGCTCCGACGGCTCCGGGTATCTTACCGAGTCCAATGGCGTCGATACCCCTGGCTACGACCCAAGCTACACAATGGGTCAGCTTGATACAGCGGCGGAACTATACGTCCTCACGCGAGAACGCCGATACTTGCTCCTCATGAACCTCTTCTTCAATCAGCTTCGCCCACGTATCGGCGCCAACTACTACCTCAATGCGACCGGAGGCACCCGGCGGAACGACATGGTTCCCTTCCTGAGCGCCGGTCCCGAGGTGCTCGTCTCGTCCGGTGAGCGTCGAGATTTGACTGGATTCTGGCTCGCGCAGCTTGGGGCGATCCACTATCAATATGGAGCCGCGATGAAGTACGGCGGGGTCAACTTTTACAAAGGCACGAGCGGCTGGCTGTCCGTTCCAGTGCTCGCCGCCGAGTGGCCGCACGGAATGCTGAGTGCGCCGTGCACGCCGCGAAGATCGGCGGTCTGCGCTCGACTTTTCTGACGTGACGGCGTCGCACCTTGGCTCACGTCGTAGACCATCGAGTACCGTCGCATGCCGCAACCGATGGTTTCCGCCGGGCGAGAGGAGTGGCCGCATGGGTTCCGTGTACCGCTGTTTGGAGTTCGGGCCACGCCGCCCGAGAAAGCGCGCCGATCGGCACCATCTCGGCGCCTTGCGCGGCACTTAGGTGCTCGCCGCCCTCGTCCACCTTGCGGCCTATTGCGATCCCGCGCAGACGTGCTGGCGCAACGTAGCAAGGCCCCGTGCCGGTCGGATACTTCACGTTCTGGGGTATTTCCCAGCCCCACCCTTTGACGCTCATCCCGAGATGCTAGCGGGATCATTCCGTAGTGACGACCCAGCGCGGCGGTCGGGGGTTCTGCTCGCCTACATGTGACCAGACCGCCGGGCTGATGCATAGTCTCCACGACCGGCGAGGCGCCAGTCAGCTCCACGGCCCGCGTCGCCAGCGCTGCGATGTTACACTTCTCCCGTATGCGGGCTCGGCGCATTCCGGCGTATCTTGCGTCGCTCATCAAGACGGATCGCATGCTCCGTGCGCGAGGAGCGCAAGCTCACATGCTCGGATGCGAGCCAATAGTCCCATTCTCTACGCACGCGCCATGGACTGACGACCGCGACTGGCAACAGATGTGGTCGGAGTTCTCCAAGGACACGCTCGTTGACCATATGCGCTGCTACGAGCTGTGGCAGCTCATACCACAGGTGGTCGCGCTCGATGGCTGCCTTATTGAGGTCGGCGTCTGGCGCGGTGGCACTGGCGCCCTCATTGCGTACCAAGCGCGTCGTGCGCGCATCGCCTCACCAGTCTATTTATGCGACACGTTTACTGGCATAGTCAAAGCCAGTGATCGCGACCCGCACTATTCCGGCGGAGAGCACGCTGACGCGTCGCGCGAGCACGTCCAGCGGCTATTGACTCGCCACGATCTCACAAATGCCGTCTTGCTTGAGGGGATCTTTCCCGACGATACTGCATCGCAGATTCCCGAGGAGCGCGTGCGCTTTTGCCACATTGACGTCGATGTGTATCAATCGGCACGTGATGTGCTCGAATGGGTGTGGCCGCGGCTTGTACCCGGTGGGGCTATTGTTTTCGACGACTACGGCTTCGCCACGACACCGGGAGTGACGCGCCTAGTCGACGAACAGCGGCCCGTCGATGACCGATTCGTGGTCCACAACCTCAATGGCCACGGAATCATCGTGAAGATGCCCACAGCCTGAACGTCCGTAGTGGCTACCATGAATGACTCTTCCCGCGCATGCCCATATTCACGCGGCCACTCGCCCGTGGCTGCCGTCCGCACCTTCGGTTCGCATGCCGGAGACCCTCCCAAAGGTCGCGGACCGCGCTCCCCGACGGTCGAGCTCACCGTGCATCCGCGAGACATCTGCGCGATTCCCCGGTACGGGGGCTTCGCGCAATGACGCCAGCGCTTCACACTGACGTGCTCGCGTCTCCCGGACGCCACTTCCGCCAGTGGCGAGCAGCATGGCCACTGAACTCCTCTGGCCACCCACCCATCAGCGACAGTACCATAACGTAAGCCACCGCCGACGCGGGGAGCCCGATTGCTGGGACACCCGACAACGCCAATCCAACTGCAGCGAGGGCGCCGCAGGCCATTAGCGGCTTGCCCAGCGTCCTCAGGATCAGCCGAAACGCGATCTTCTTTCGCAGAATGAAAGCAATCATGCTGCCGGCAACCGCGTCCGTGGCTAACGTTAACCAAGCCGAAGCAGTCACACCTGCCAAGGGCACCAGTAAGACGTTCCCAGCCACGTTGAATGTCAACGCAACCACACTCGCGATCATCTGCTGCCGGTTGAGGGCGAGAGCTACAGTAGCCATTCCGAGCGGGTTCAGGAGGCAGCCGAGCGCGCCCGCGCCGGCCAAGATGCGCAGCAATGGCACGGCTCCAGAATAGCTCCCGCCAAACGCGATCCGAACTGCCGTACCCGCGAAAACACACAATCCAATGTTCAGTGGTAGGGCGGTCACTGCGAGCCAATGTGTCAGTCGTGCCGTAAGAGTCGACCGATCCTGGTGGTTCGTCATCACGATTGACCAAGCCGGCAGCGCTGCACTCAACAGGATTCCCGGCAAGGTCACCATGATCGACAGGAATTTACATGCTGCGGCATAGTCACCGAGCTGATGAGGACCGACTAAAAACTGGAGCAAGACGAGGTCGATCGTGAAATAGGCGCTTGTGACGATACTGTTGACCCCGAACGGAAAGGCGCGACGGGCTAGCGGCCACACGTCGCGTCGTGAAGCTCGACTTTGGTCAAGCCGATGGTTCCCAACCCACGCGACCACAAGTGCGGCGGTAATCGTGCCAGCGCTGTATGCCACGGCGATTGATACGGCAGTGCGGCTGAGCACCGCCACCCCGATCATGGTGCCCTGAATCACGACGTTCGCTACAACGTCAACCCTCGCCAAAAAGCCGACATCGAACGTAACAATGAAGATGAGGCGGTAGACGCCAAGGGCGCTAAGCGCCACCACCGGCGTCATCGCTAGGAGTACCTCCCCCCGGATGGTCGTCACGCCAATGCCGATAGCAATCACCACTATCGCAACCGTGACCGCAGCCGCGACCACCGTCTGTGCGCGGACAGCTGCTCGGAGAAGTCGTCCCTTCTCGTCCACGCTTGCCGCCAACTCGCGGCCAAGGACGGAACTGAATCCGAGGTCACACAACACCAATAGCATCGTGACGGTGCCCAGCGCCGCGGCATACTGGCCAAACTGGCCAACACCTAGGACGCGCGCGACCGTGGCTGTCGCGATCGCGTTGACGCCAGCCACGACAACCTGCCGGCTGGTCAGGAGAAATCCAACTCGACCAACGCGGCGGGCGAGTCCGCCAACTCGGTCTCCGTCGGAACCGATGGGCAGGTCACTGATCCGTGACGGTCCGATGCCCGGCGTGGGAGCCGGCCCATCGCTCGTCATTGCGATGACTCCACGTCACATGGCCGTTGCCCTACGTCCGTCAACAGCCGCGCCGCGCGACCGGACACCTCAACGCACACCTTGCTCATCAATCAGGGGGCTTCTTGGGCAGAGCCGCTACGACCGGCCACCATCCCAAACAGGACACCCATGAGCACCGCCACTCCTGAGTACCGGATCGTCACGTCGGTAAGCCAGACAAGCAGCATCGCAGCGCAAGCTCCCGCGAGGGCCGCTCCCCAGATTCGATCTGCACGGATCACGCGGACGAGGTCACGTCGGAGTGCCAGCAGCACTACGATGAGGCCACACAGGGCCGGGACTCCACCCTCCGCCAGCAACTGAAGGTACACGGATTGAGCATTCCCTCCTTGCGCACTAGTACCTCCGAGTTGGAACTTTTCCGCCGTGAGGTTTGCGACATTCTGGAGCCCAACGCCGGTAAGAAGATGCTGCCCTGCTATCGACAGCGCACTCCGCCAGGCAGCTACCCGGATGACATCGCCATTGCCGGTACCGGTCTCGTTCAACGGATGAGTAATGGAATCCAGCCGCTCAATCGTGGTCGACTGGCCTCCAAAAACTCCGATGCCCACGAGAGCAATCGCGATGATAGCGAGCAGCGGCAGAACACGCCTGCCTACCTGAGGGACGAGCGCGAGTATCACGATCAG
>Ga0302325_10017491_pt1 | contig 15159 bp, 9 predicted proteins | sample Palsa_T0_2_FD_201948 | JGI IMG/M metagenome (GOLD analysis project Ga0302325, IMG submission 201948) | Peat permafrost microbial communities from Stordalen Mire near Abisko, Sweden - Palsa_T0_2 | ecosystem: Environmental > Terrestrial > Soil > Palsa > Peat permafrost | place: Sweden: Abisko... | reverse complement strand
TGCGTGGACACGTGCTGGGCGACGGCCCGCTGCAGCGCCTGCACCTCGGCGAGCATCCACGTCTGGTAGTGGTAGCCGGGCACCGGCATCGTCTCGTACACGCCGACGACCGGGATCCCGTACCGAGCGGCGTCGGCCAGGAAGGACTGGGTGAGCGAGTCCGCCACCTGCTGGTTGTAGACGAACACCTTGACCCGATGCTCAGAGAACAGGGCGTCCTGGAAGGTCACGTTCTGGGGCGCCGGATCGGTGCCGTTCATGATGTCTGCCTGCAGGCTGAATGGCGTCAGGTCGTCCGTTCCGGCCGCCTCCAGCATGTAGTCGCCGACCGGCTCGGTCGTCGCCACGGGCGTATTCGGATAGCGCGCCTTGAACTGGGCCAGGGCGGCCAGCCAGGGCCGCAGCGACTGGTCAAAGCGGGTGGCGTTGGCCTGGAAGTAAGCGGCGTGCGCGGGCTGCAGTGCCGACAGATCGGCCACCAGCGCCCGGGCGACGGCAGGCATCGTCGCCGGCAGGTACCACAGGTGCGGGTTGGGGGTGGAGTCGGGCAGCCCGAGCAGATGCTGCACGTCGATGACCTTGCGCGACGAGCTCGGCGAGGCCGACTCGATCTGGTTCATGTAGCTGTCATAGCCGACGCCGTTCTGCACGACCAGGCTGGCGCTGGCGACGTCTTGAGCGACGCTTGGACTGGCCTCGAAGCTATGCGGGTCGGTGTTCGGGTTGCTCTCGACGGCGCTCACCTTCACGTAGCGGCCGCCGATCTGGGCGATGACGTCGGCGTACTGATTCTCCGCGCCCACGGCGGCGATCGTGGCGCCTGAGCCCGACGACGAGGTCGCGCTCCCGCAGCCCGAGACGACGAGCGCGGTGAGCACGGCGGCGGCGTTGGCGATGGCGCGGCAGCGGCGGGAGCGAATGGCGTTCATGAGGCGGGCCTCGACCGGCTGATGGGAGCGGGCCGCGGCAGCATAACACGCTAATGACTCTCATTCTTATCTGTGCGCGCGACCGGGCGCTGCGCAGCCGGCTACGCCGCCAGCACGTCAGCCTGTGGGCCACGTACCGCCACGATCGCCGGGGGGCCGACCGACCCCGCCCGCGCGACTTTCGGTGCCTCCTGGCCGATCGCGCGCGTGAGCAGCCACAGGTCGGCCAGCGCCGGGTGGAGCACCGGCTTGCCGCTCGTGATGAGGCCAACCGAGAGCGCACGTTCGGGGTCGGTCCAGCCGAGGACGTTGGTGAAGCCGAGGTGGCCGAATGCCTCCTCGGTGTCGGGACCGAACAAGCTCATCATCCTCGCGCCGAGCATGAACCCGTTGGCGTGGCGCAGCGGTGCGCCGAGGCTGAAGTCGATCTCGCGAAATGCCGTCTCGGTGATCGCACGCCGGATGGTTCGGGGCTCGAGGACGCGCACGCCGTCGAGCTCGCCGCCGGCGCCCAACAGGTCGAAGAAGCGCGACAGCTCGTTGGCGGTGCTCACGACGTTCGCGGACGGCACGACGTTCGTGAGGAAGCGTGGATCGTTGGAAAGGCGGGTGATCTGGTCGGGCGGAAGTCCCAGGGCACCCCGGAGCAGCGTGGAGAGCGGGGGCAGCGTGCGCGGACCGGTCGGGTAGCTGAGCCCGACGAGGTCGACGTCGGCCGCGCTGACCCCGTAATTGCCCCAGCGAAAGCCGAGCGGGTCGAGGATCTCCTCCGCCAGCACCGTGCGAATGTCCTTGCCCGTCACGCGCTCGACGATCTCGGCAATGATGAATCCGCCGGACATCGCGTGATAGGACAGTGACTTGCCGGGTCGCGAGCGGGGCTTGGCCGCGCACAGCAACTCCAGGCGGAACTCGCGGTCGCCGAGGCGATCGAGATCAAACGCCGCCGGCGGGAGTCTTGGGACGCCCGCCCGATGAGACAGCAGATGTTCGATCGTGATCCCCTCCTTGCCGTGCCGGGCGTACTCGGGGATGTACTCACACACGCGGTCGCCGATGTGCAGCAGCCCACGCTGCTCGAGCAGGTGCGTGACCACGGCGGTCATCACCTTGGACATCGAGAAGACCAGGAACGGCGTCTGCGGCGTGGCGAGAACGCGACGGGCGTCCGGGCCATCCGCCGGCCCGTTGCCGCGGGCGTGGCCGATGGCGCGATCGAGCACAACCTCGCCATGACGACGCACGCACAGTGAGATCGCGGGGTAGAAGCCGCTCCGATACAGGCGCTCCACCAAGCCCCAGACGCGCTCGATACCGGTAGCCGTCATGCCGAGCGCCTCGACGTCTGGCACCTCGGCAGCGCGGGCGCTGACCGCATCGAGATCATGCGGCACCCGGATGCGTCGAAGCGGGTCGGGCACCAGCGGAAGGCGCGGGATGGGGAGGGTCGGAATGGTTTCCAGCGAGAGCACAGGGCGAGTGGTGTCGGGATTCAGCGACGGCTCCCTGTTCATCGGATGACAACACCCCCGCGGCGCAGCGACCGTCGCCTATATGGCCGCGTTGGCCACCGGACGAGCCGCGATACCATCGCGCCATGCCCGACCTCACGCTCCAGCGCACCAGCCGGGGGCACTACGCGCTCGGGGATATCGGGGCGCTGCGGGAGCTGCGGCTGTTCGCCGCGGAGATCGAAGCCGGGGGAACGTCATGGACGCTGCGGCGCGCGCTGCTCGGCCTCGGACAGACGGTTCGCGCCACGGAGACGGCGGGCGGCGAGCGCGCGGCGGTTTACGTGCCCAACGGGTTCCTGCACCTGCGCGGCATCTACGCCGGCACCATCCGCCAGGGCGATCGCAGGCTGATCTGGCGAGCCAACCGCCAGCTCGGCAGCCGGTGGACACTCAGCGAGCACGACGCGACGCTCGCCCACTTCAGCGCCGGATCCCAGGCTCAGCCGGCCCACCTCTCGGTGGAGAACCCGGCCGCGGTCGGATCGCTGCTGCTGCTGTTCTGCTGTCACCTGGTCAAGCAAGCCGCCGACACCGCGAAGGTGGGAAGCGCGGTGGCGGTCGAGGTGGCCGGCACCCAGTAGCCAGGATGAAGCCGCACTTGCCGTGAACTTGGCGGCTTTCCGATCGGGGGCACTGACGGTCGGGGTCGGGCCCAATCGGACTGCTGATTCAGCGGCCGTGCACCCGTGTGGCGAGAAATCCTCGGTGGCGATCAGTTTCTCGCCACGGGGCCGGGTCGACTCGCGCCGCGACGGGGGGTGTGGCGAGAACCCGTTCGTATTGACCAGCTTCTCGCCAACCCCCCTTCCGCCCCAAGGCGAGTGTCGCCGCGGTATGCCGGTATGCGCCCGGCGCCACACGGCGCCGTCACGCGACCGTCACAGAACGGGCCTGCGGGCCCTACGGCGCTTGGGGTCGACCTGACCGAACCGGATACGCACGTTGATGACAGGTGCGGTCTCGCGGATCGCCAGCGAGCTGGCGAGCTGGCGGGATGAACCGGCTGATCGCCGATGTTATCCTCGTCCGCCAGCAACATGCCACAACCCATGGCCACTCCTCCCGGTCCTCGGGTACACACTGATCGGGACTAAGTCCGGCAGCACGGTCGCGCTGGCGATCACGGCGGTCGCGCTCGTCGGTTGCGGCGGTAGCAGCCGTCATCACCCGTCCGGTTCGAATCCCGCGCCGGCCGCCAACGCGACGGCTCCGTCGTGTCTGCCGGCCACGCTCGCCCACAGCGCCACGCTGGCCGGGACGTCGGTCGACGTCTCGCCGGCGCCGGGCACCGGCACGGCGAATCCGCATACGCAGATCAGCTTTCAGGGCACGCCGGTCGCGAACATCCACGCGGTCTCCGTGGTGGGTCAGAGCAGCGGCGAGCACTCCGGCCGGCTCGAGGCCTACTCGCAGGGCGATGGGGCCAGCTTCATCCCCAGCACGCCGTTCGATCCCGGCGAGCAGGTGGCGGTGCGCGCCGTGATCGGCGCCCAGCCGGTCGACTTCGGCTTTCGGGTGGACACCCCGTACTCCGCGGCGGCGGTCCCGCCGTTTCAGAACCCCCCGGCGGCGCCCGCCGACTATCAGAGCTTCGACACCCTGCCTGGCGTCCAGGCACCGGTGCTGACCGTCACGGCCGCGGATCGTGACCCCGCGGCCGGTGACGTCTTCCTGACCAACGGACCCGGGGCAGGTCCCTACGCGGCACTCATCTACACGCCGCAGGGGCGGCTGGTCTGGTTCCGCCAACTCCCGGGCGGCGTGACCATCGAGAACCTCAGCGTGCAGTCCTATGACGGCCAGCGCGATCTGACCTTCTGGCAGGGCCGCGTGCCCGACCTCGGCTTCGGCCTCGGCGAAGACGTGATCATGAACTCCCGCTACCAAACCGTCGCCACGGTCCGGGGCGGCAACGGGCTGCAGGCGGATCTGCACGACTTTCAGATCACGCCGCAGGGCACGGCATACATCACCGCCTACAACCCGATCCACTGCGATCTGGCGTCGGCCGCGGGGCCGCGCAACGGCGTGATCGAGGACACCGCGGTGCAGGAGATCGACCTGAAGACCGGACTCGTGCGCTGGGAGTGGCACAGCCTCGACCACGTGAACGTCAACGAGTCCGAGACCTCCCCGCCCAAGACCAATCCGTGGGATTGGTTTCACCTCAACTCGATCGATCCCCAGCCCGACGGGAACGTCCTCATCTCGGCGCGCAGCACCTGGGCCGCCTACCAGATCCAGGGCGGCAGCGGCAACATCCTCTGGCGCCTCGGCGGCCTGAAGAGCTCATTCAAGCTGGGGCCGGGCACGCAGACCGCCTGGCAGCACGACGGCCGCATCCTCCCCGACGGAGACGTCACCCTGTTCGACGACGGCTCCGACCCGCCCGTGCACTCCCAGTCGCGCGCGGTGCGGATCGCGCTTGACTTCAAGACGCACACGGCAACTCTGCGCTCGGTCTACACCCACGCCAACCCACCGCTGCTTGCCGCCAGCCAGGGCAACGCGCAGACGCTGGCCAGCGGCAACACCGTGGTCGGCTGGGGCGGGGTGCCGGCGATCAGCGAATTCGCCCCGAACGGCTCGCTGCTGTTCGATGCCCACCTGTCGTTCGACCTCATCTTCTACCGGGGCTTTCGCTTCCCCTGGAGCGGACGACCGCTCAGCCCACCCGCGACGGTCGCGAACCTGAACAACACCGGCGAAGAGACGATCGTGGACATGAGCTGGAACGGCGCGACCGCTGTCGCGTCCTGGCGGGTGCTCGCCGGCAGCCGCCCCGGATCACTGCAGCCGCAGACCACGATCGGGGTGACCGGCTTCGAGAGCTCGACGATCCTGCCCAAGCGGTACGACTACGTCGCCGTGCAGGCGCTCAACGCCGCCGGCCAGACACTGGGGGCCTCGCGGCCGGTGCCGGTGAGAACCTACGCGGCCGCGCTGCCGCGGAGCGCGCCGACCGGGTGATCGCGAGATCAGTACCCCGGAGCCTTGGAGGCCGGCTTCTTCGCGCCGGAGTGCGTGCTCGTGGCGGTGGTCTTGGTCTGGGCGCTGCTCGAGCTGCTCGACGAGTTGTTGCCGCCGCATCCGGCGATCACGACGGCCACCGCTGCCGCGGCCAGCAGGCTGCGAATGGCGATCACTGGTGTTCGACTCATCGGCTGGACTCCTGACGTCGCTCAAACGAGGGCAAGACCCTAGCAGCGCTTCTCAGCGCCGATCGCGCGGCACAGCGAGCCATACTGGTGGCTCGTGACGGCTCTCATGACCCAAGGTAACGTGACAACGGCCGATCGACGCGCGGCGCGGCAGAAAGGCTTGAGCACGTGAGCGTCGAGGCGCCGGCCAAACCCCAGGAGAGCGCGCCGGGCCGGCTCGGCACGGGCACAGGGTGGCTCCTGGGCGTGTGCTGCGTGGCGCAGTTCATGGTCATTCTCGACCTGAGCATCGTCAACGTGGCGCTGCCGTCGATCCAGTCGGCCCTGGGCTTTTCTTCACCCGATCTGCAGTGGGTGGTCAATGCCTACGCCATCACCTTCGCGGGCTGCCTGCTGTTGGGGGGGCGGATCGCCGACCGGTTCGGACAGCGCCGGATCTTCGTGGTGGCGCTGATCGTGTTCGGGCTCGCCTCGCTGGCCGGCGGTGCCGCCCCCAGCGGCGGCGTGCTGATCGGCGCGCGCTTGGTCCAGGGCCTCGGCGCCGCGCTCATGGCGGCCTCCTCGCTGGCCATCATCACCTCGTCGTTTGAGCCGGGCCCCAAGCTCCACCGCGCCATCGGCACCTGGGCGGCGATGAACGGTCTCGGCGGCGCGGCCGGGGTCCTGCTCGGGGGGATCATCACCGAGGCGCTGACCTGGCGCTGGATCCTGCTGATCAATCCTCCGATCGCCATCGCGACCGCGCTGGTGGCCTGGGCGGTGGTCAGCGACCGCCGCCGGCCGGTCGACGGCACCAGCTTCGACATCGCCGGCGCGGCCACCCTGACCATCGGCCAGATGGTGCTCGTCTACGGCATCGTCGAGGCGGGCCTGATCGGCTGGCATGAGGCCCGGGCCCTGGGCCCGATGATCGCTGGGCTGGTGCTGCTCGGGGCGTTCGTGGTGATCGAGACGCGGCTGGCGTCCAACCCCCTGATCCCGTTCAAGGAGCTGACCAAGCCCTTGCGGACGGCGAACAACATCGTGCTGCTGTTCAGCGGCGCTTTGTTCCCCATGTGGTTTGTCAGCTCGCTGTACATCCAGCAGGTGCTCGGGCTCTCGCCGCTGCACACCGGCCTCATCTTCCTGCCGATGACCCTGACGATCATGCTGGTCGCCTCGCGCGCCGGCCGGCTGGTAGGGCGCTTCGGGGTGCGCCCGGTGCTCGGCAGCGGACTGATCATGCTGACGGCCGGGATGCTGCTGCTCGCGAGGATCGGATCCAGCGGCAGCGCGATCGTCTACGTGATGATCCCGGGGATCCTCACCGCGGCCGGGATCGCGATGTCGATCGTGCCGTCGACGATCGCCGCCACCCAGGGCGCCAAGCCGGGCCAGAGCGGCCTCGCGTCGGGCCTGGTGAACACCTCTCGTCAGATCGGCGGCGGACTGGGGCTCGCCGTGCTCATCACGCTGGCGACGCAACGCAGCAGCCACCTCATCGGTTCCGGCGTCGAGGTGCCACAGGCGCTCACCGACGGCTTCCGCCTGGCCTACCTCATCGGCGGCGGTCTGGCCGCCGCGGCGCTCGTGCTCACATTCACGTCGCTGCGCACGCCCGGCCCCAGCCCGTCTCGGGCGGGCCAACGCCTGACCGTAGGGGTCGGAATCCTGGTGGCCGCCTTCGTGGCCCTTGATGTCGCGTTCGCGAACTCCCACGGCGCTCCGCTCGGCGCCTACACCACCGACGGTGCCTACAGCTTCGTCACCGAGCCCTCGCTGCATCCGCCCGAGCTGAAAACCGACGCGCCCACCGTGGCCAGCAAGCTGGCCCCAGGCTACATCTTCACCGCGAACTTCTATGACCTCAACTATCCCCCACTGGTGGGCCAGAGCGGTCCGCTCATCCTCAACAGCGCTCTGCAACCCGTGTGGTTCGCCCCGGTACCGGAAGACATCGTCGCGTCCAACCTCAGCCTGCAGACCTATGACGGTCAGCCGGCGCTCGCCTGGTGGCAGGGCCAGGTGACCAACACCGGCGCCACGATCAGCGGCGAGGACGTGGTCGTCAACCAGCACTACCAGACCGTCGCGACGCTGCGGGGCAAGGACGGCTGGAAGATCACCCTCCACGAGCTCGTGATCAGAGGCGATGACGCCTGGGTGACGGCGAACAAGGATCTGTCGGTCAACCTCTCGAAATACGGCGGGGCCTACAACGGGGCGCTGGATGACTCGGCGGTCCAGGAGTACAACCTCAAGACCGGCCAGCTGCTGCGCACCTGGGACGCGCTCGACCACATTCCCTTGAGCCAGTCTCAGGCCACCCTGCCGACCAACGGGTTCCCGTGGGACGCCTACCACGTTAACTCAGTCCAGCTGGTCGGTACCTCGGACTTCCTCGTCTCGATGCGAGACACCTGGGCCGCCTACCTGGTTGACATCAACACGGGCAAGATCCTCTGGACCCTGGGCGGCAACCACTCGAGCTTCAGCTTCGGCCCCAGCGCGGCGTTCCAATGGCAGCACGACGTGAACCTGCAGCCCGACTCGACCATCACGATGTTCGACGACCACTGCTGTCAGCTGACCGGGGGCGGCACCTACGTCTCCGCGACCGCTCCGTCTCGCGGACTCGCGCTCAAGCTCAACCAGCAGACGCACACCGCCACGCTCCAGGCCCAGTACGGCACCGACTTCGACCTCAACTCCGATTACATGGGCGACACCCAACCATTGCCGAATGGCAACGTCGTGGTCGGCTGGGGATCGAGCCCCTACCTGTCCGAATACGGCCCGAACCACCAGCTGCTGCTCGACGGCGTGTTCCCGGGCTCGGACCTCTCCTACCGGTCCACCGTCGAGCCGTGGGTCGGCTTGCCGCTCTCCCCGCCGATCGGCGCGGCGCGGACGACGGGCGGCAGGACCACGGTGTACGCGAGTTGGAACGGCGCCACCCAGGCCGTCGCCTGGAGGGTGCTGGCCGGACCGAGCGCGAGTCAGCTGACCGCCGTGGCCCAGGTGGCCAAGGCCGGTTTCGAGACGGCGATCCCGGTGCGCCAGAGCCATTCGACGTTTGAGGTCCAGGCGCTCAACGCCAAGCACCGGGTGATCGGGACTTCGGCGGCGTTCGGGCCGGGTGCTTGACCCGAGCGTCGCGGGACGCCATGAATATGTTGTGAAAAGAATGCTCGGAGCGTTCGTGGTGGCTCTGGCGCTCGCGTCGGCGTCGGCGTCGGCGGTCGCGGCGAACCAGCCGGCGCCGGTTCTCGGTCGGACGGTCGCGGTCGAGCGCGTGTCGGGAACGGTGCTTGTCCGCGTGCCGCGTTCCTCAATCGCGGTGCCGCTCATGGCTCGCCGGGTCGTCCCCGTCGGCTCGACGATCGACACGACGCGGGGCAAGGTGCAACTGACCACCGCCACGACCCGCGGGGGGACTCAGTCCGGGCTGTTCAACGGGGGCGGGTTCGTGGTCACGCAGAAGCGGTCTGCGCTCACCGACCTGACGTTGGCCGGAGGCCAGCGCCCCACCCGCTGCCTGGCCAGCAGCGCCGCCGCGCAGGTCAGCCCGGCGGTTCTGCGCCTCCTTCACGGCCACGCCCACGGTGAGTTCACCACCCGGGGCACGTACGGGTCCGCTGCGGTGCGGGGGACCGACTGGACCACGACCGACCGGTGCGACGGGACGCTGCTCACCGACAACGGCGGCAAGATCGACACCACCACCAACAACGGCGCGGTATCGTCGCCGACGCTCAGCTCAGGCGAAACGAGCATCTACCGGTGCGCCACGGGCGGCCTGGCGCCGGTCTCGACCTCCTACTGCGTCGCGGTCGAGGGGTTCGTCCAGCACACGGTGCTCGATGGGCGGTCGGTGACCCTCTACAAGTACGTCGCCGCGCTGGCCACCAAGAGCCCGCCCAACGAGCCGACGGAGCTGTGCATCACGACACCGTCGGGGCAGACGACATGCACCCAGTACCCGCTTGCCCCGCCGGACCCCGCCGACTACATGTCCTCGACGGTGGGCTGCTACACGACCGAGGCCGGGGACTATCAGATCACCTACCGTCTCGGCGGGGTTGCGCTGGGCACGCCGCTGATCTACCACTCACCGGCCGCCTCGCCCGTCTCGCAGGGCTGCGAGGCGTGGCTGGGCAAGCCCGATCCCGGCGACATGACAGCGGCGTTGAGCGCCAACACCAAGCAGGTGAACCGTTATGCCCTGCCGACGCCGGCGCAGGTGGGCTTCGAGGACGTGCTGCTCGGCGCCACCGGCCAGGCGGGAACCGAGCTGGTGCGCGGCGTCGTGTACGGCGACACGGGCGGTGCGCCAGGTCCCCTGCTCGGCACGACCAACACCTTCGTCTACACGCGCGGCGACGGATCCGGCATGGCGACGCTCAGCTTCAACCCGAACCTGCAGCTACCGGCCGGCGACTACTGGATCGGTCTGATCGCCGGCGGGCAGACCGACGTCGCCAAGATCTCCTATGACCCCGAACCGGGGGTGCTCGACTCCGACGCGAACCCGTTCTCGCCAGGGCCCGCGAACCCGTTCGGGCCGATCAGCTCAGGAAACGAACTGATGTCGCTGTACCTGGACTACCTGGTGGCGCAGTGAGCGTTTCGCCGACAGCTCAGGCGAGCGCGGCGCGCGTGGCGCTGTCCGCGGGAACAAATTGGGTCAGGCGCAGCTCCGGGTGGCTGGTCGGCACACTCTGCAGGTGGTACAGGTTCAGCCGTCCGAAATCTGGGTGATCGATGACCTTGGTGCCCAGCTGCGCGGAGAGCACCTCGTGGCGCGGCCACAGCTCACGAAACCGCGCGCTGGCACTGAGGAGCTGGGCGATGAGCGAGGTGAACGCCGGATCGCCGTACCGGCGGGCATGCTGAGCGCGAAACCGGGCGAGCGTGTAGCGGGCCGTATCGTCGCGCGTGGCCGGATGCAGTCCGGGCTCGGTGAACACCCACCACAAGAGGTTGCGGCGGCCGTCCGGCGCCATCGAGACCTCACCGAGCATGCGGGTCGCGGTCGCGTTCCAGGCGAGCACGTCCGTGCGCGGCCCGATGAGATACGCCGGATTGGGCTCAAGCCCCTCGACGACCGCCAGCAGGTCCGGCGGCGCCTCACGCGGATAGTCCGAGGAGGCTTCGGGAATCGGCACCCCCGCGAGGTGAAACAGATGGGCATGCTCGGCCGAATCGAGGTCAAGCACGCGGGCCAGCGCGTCGAGAACGCTGGCCGACGGCGTGATGTCCCGACCCTGTTCGAGCCACGTGTACCACGACAGACCCACCCCGGCCAGTTGCGCGAGCTCCTCGCGACGCAGGCCCGGAGTGCGTCGCTGACCGTCGACCGACAGCCCTCGGCTCTGCGGGCTGGTGCGCTCCCGATGGTGGCGCAGGAACTGCGCCAGCTCATCACGGCGGGTGGGTGGTGGTGCGAGTCCCAGGATCGATGCCCCTCTTGCGGTGTGAGCGCCGATGGCGCAGGCTGACCACATGAATAACACCTATCTGCTTGGCAACAAGCCCATCCGCCGGATCGGATTCGGCGCAATGCAGCTCGCCGGCCCGGGCGTGTTCGGTCCCCCCAGCGACCCCGAGGCGTCACGTGCCGTCCTGCGCCGGGCCATCGAGCTCGGCGTCGACCACATCGACACCGCCCAGTTCTACGGCCCCGACGTGGTCAACGACCTCATTCGGGAGGCCCTGTATCCATACCCCGACGACCTGAAGCTCGTCACCAAGGTCGGCGGCCGGCGCGATGACGCCGGCGCCTGGCTCCCGGCCCAGACCCCCGCGGAACTGCGCCAGGGCGTCGAGGCCAACCTGCGCTCACTGCAGGTCGAGCGGATGGACCTGGTCAACCTGCGTCTCCATCATCTCGAGGGAGACGGAGACCGCGTCCCGCTGGCCGAGCAACTCGGGGAGCTGCAGGACCTCCGCGAGGAGGGCAAGCTCGATCTCGTCGGCCTATCCAACGCGACGTTGGACGACGTGCGGACCGCCCTCGATCTGGTCGATGACCTCGGCGAGGTGCAGAACGCCTTCGGCATCCTCGACCGCACCGACGAGCCGATCGTCGAGTTCACCCGTGAACACGACGTGGCCTTCGTACCGTTCTTTCCGCTCGGCTCGGCCTTCACCAGCGGCCCGCAGACGCTGGCCAACGACCCGGCGATCCGGCAGGTGGCGAGCAAGCACGACGCCACGCCGTCGCAGATCGCCCTGGCGTGGCTGCTCGCGCAGTACGAGAACGTCCTGCTCATCCCCGGCACGAGCTCGATCGCCCATCTCGAGGAGAACATGGCCGTCGGCGACATCGAGCTCGACGACAGCGACCTCGAAACGCTGACCGAGGTCCAGGAGGTCGGCAACCCGATCGGGTAGACGCTCGCCGGGGGCCCCGAGTTGCCAGAGAGGCCCCGATCGATCGGGGGCCTCTCTCGCTTTCTGCCGTCCGGGTGGGTTGGGTGCGCGCGGCGGCGAGGGGTGTGGCGAGGAATCGTCCCTGGCGACCAGTTTCTCGCCACACCCCTGGCCCGGGGACGCCCGCAACGGGGGGCGTGGCGAGAAATCCTCCGCATTGACCAGTTCCTCGCCACACCCCCCTCACCGAACCCCGCGACGATTGCGGCGATGCGCCAGGTGCGCCAGGCGGCAAACGGCCCCGTCACGCGACCATCACAGAAACGGGCCTCGCGGGGGATTCCGTTCGATGAGGTCGTCCTGAGTACTCGTCGGTTTCCGCACCGTCGAGGTCCACACGCGCCGCGGGGCCACTGCACGGGGAAGAGGATCACCCATCTGCCCGGCCGTGCCGATAGGCCCTGCGAGGCTCAAACGTGCATTGCGATCTCAGGATCGGCAAGCCTGGAACTTGGGCATGAAAGGCAGGTCGAGACATGTCCGGTCCGCGAAGCGCGAGGCTCTTGCTCCTCTCGGCGACAACTTTGGTTGCCCTGTTCATCGCGACGACCACGGCCGTCGCCGCATGCCCGGTCGCCCGACCGTTGTGCACTCCGAGTCCGGCCGGATTCACCGGCAGCGTCAGGGCCCACGCCGCGCGCTGCGGCACCACCCCGCCCGCCTGTCCGGGTAACTCCGGCCCACAAGGTCCGCGCGGAGCCACCGGGCACGCCGGCGTCAGAGGCAAGGCCGGAGTCGCCGGCGAGACCGGGGCCACCGGCCCGGCTGGCGTAGCACGCATCGGCGCGATGGGCCCCGCCGGACCTAGCGGATACGCGGGCGCCGCCGGAGCCACGGGCTCGGTCGGAACCACCGGCCCGGCTGGAGCGGCCGGCAGCGCGGGGTTGCGCGGATTCCCCGGCGTGCAGGGACCGGCCGGCGCAGCCGGCCCGGCCGGAAACACGGGCGCCCTCGGGCCCGCGGGACCAAGTGGAGCGGTTGGAGCCACCGGCGCCGCCGGAGCCGCGGGTCCCGAGGGAGCTACCGGCGCCACCGGGGCCCCTGGCACCGCCGGGTCGCCGGGCAGTGCCGGGTCGCCGGGGACCACCGGTAGCAACGGACCGACCGGTCCAGGCGGCGCGACCGGTCCAGGCGGCTCGATCGGCCCGGGCGGCGCAACCGGGCCGACCGGACCGAGCGGCCCTGCCGGACTGTCGCAGTACGCCTACGTGTACAACCTCGCGGCGCAGACCGTCCTCAACGGGGATCCAGTCACCTTCGACAACAACGGTGCGATGACCGCTGACATCTACCACCCGGCCGGCACCGCCATGATCTTCATGTTCGCCACCGGCATCTATGAAGTGACGTTCTCGGTATCAGGCAACGCACCGAACCAGGTGGGCCTCTTCGACAACGGCGGCCTCATTTCCGGCACGACCTACGGCGCCGGCACTGGAGCCGCGCAGAACACCGGCCAGGCGATCGTCACGATCACCGCCGGTGACGTGCTCACGCTCGAAAATTACAGTTCCACCAGCGCCCTCGTCCTGACGAACAACATCGGGGGAACCGGGACCAACGTCAACGCGTCGGTCGTCATCGAACAAGTCGGCTAACGTGGTCCTGAGTATTCGCCGGTCTCCGCACCGGCGAGAAGCGCCCAGGGGCCCGCCGGGCCGGGAACAGGATCACGAATTGCCGCAGCATCTGGAACCGGGGCCCGCGTCGGAGAGTGAGCGTGCACGCGCCTCGGTGGACGGGCGACCGCTCGTCGATGTCGTACTTGACCCGATCGTGGCAACTGATCGCGACCGACACATCGTGCTGTGGAACCGGGCGGCCGAGACCACCTATGGCTACAGCCATGAGGAAGCCATCGGCAAGCGGGCGACGGAGATGCTGCGGACGCGTCTGCCGATGCCGCTGGCGGAGATCGAGGAGGCCGTGAGAGACACTGGGCACTGGAGCGGGAGCCTCGTCCACCGCGCCAAGGACGGGCGGGAGCGGGCCGTTGAGAGTCGCTGGGTCGCGCGCTACGACGACGCCGGCCACCTGGCGGGCATCCTGGCCATCGATCGCGACGTCACGGATCGCCTCGAGGACGCGGCCGAACGCGAGGACGAGCGCCTTGACCACGAGCGGCTTCAGCTGCAGCTCGAGCGCTCAGAGCGCCTGGACAGCGTCGGGCAGCTCGCCGGCGGCATCGCTCACGACTTCAACAACATCCTCGGCGTGATCATCAACTACGCGGCGTTCGTCAGCGGCGAGCTGCGCTCGCTGGAGACGACCACCGGCGAGCCGCGCTGGACGTCGATGCGCAAAGACGTCGCACAGATCGAAACCGCCGCCGCGCAGGCCGCGCGACTGACCCAACAGCTACTGGCATTCTCGCGCCTGGAGGTCGCCAAACCGGTGGCCCTGGACCTCAACGCGACCATCTGTCACATCGAGCAACTGCTACGCCGCAGCGTCGGCGAGCACGTCCAGTTGAAGACCTCGCTCGATGAACACCTGCACGCGATCCACGGGGACGCCGGTCAGCTGGAACAACTGCTCATCAATCTGGCCATCAACAGTCGCGACGCGATGGCGCGCGGCGGCACGTTGATGATCGACACCAGCAACGTTGAGGTGGACGCGGAGTACGCGTCACTACGGCCCGAACTGACACCCGGTCCCCACGTCCGCCTGCGGGTCTCCGACACCGGGTCGGGCATGGCACCCGAGATCCTCCGGCGCGCGTTCGACCCCTTCTTCACCACCAAGCCGGTCGGGCGAGGCACCGGGCTGGGGCTTTCCAGCGTCTACGGAACGGTCGCGCGGCTCGGAGGCCGCGCCCAGCTCTACTCTGAGCCTGGATTCGGGACGACGTTCAGTGCGCTCATCCCCGCCACCGAGGCGGTGCCGGCGCAGCGCCAGCCGCTGCCGCCGCCGGCCGAGCCGGGTGGCTCTGAAACCATCCTGCTGGTCGAGGATCAGGACGCCATGCGCGACGCCGCCCGTCGCATCCTGACCGGTGCTGGGTATGCCGTGGTGCTGGCCGCGGACGGCGCCGAGGCGCTCGCTGCCGCCGAGAGCCACGCCGGTAACATCGACCTGCTTCTGACGGACATGGTGATGCCGGGCATGCTCGGCAATGAGCTATCTGAGCGGCTTCGC
>Ga0302325_10017490_pt1 | contig 15159 bp, 4 predicted proteins | sample Palsa_T0_2_FD_201948 | JGI IMG/M metagenome (GOLD analysis project Ga0302325, IMG submission 201948) | Peat permafrost microbial communities from Stordalen Mire near Abisko, Sweden - Palsa_T0_2 | ecosystem: Environmental > Terrestrial > Soil > Palsa > Peat permafrost | place: Sweden: Abisko... | reverse complement strand
AATCTATTGTAAGTTAATAAGTATTATGCATATTTATTAAAAATCTAAAGTATTCCTTGATATTATAATGTTGTCTATTAATATCTTTTACTACTATTACCCTAAACACATCTTTATTTCTTAGTTTTAAAGGATTATTTAAGTTATTAATTAATATAAGGGCCTTATTCCTCCTTTGCTTTAGCATTAAAGGCTTTACACAAATATAACACAATTATTATACAAGTTCGAAAGCGTTTAGCAAGTTAAATAGCCTACCTTATTACTACGCTAACGCTATATGCTTTATTATACACTTTATATATACAATAAATTAAAGTAATTAAACGATTAATAAAGATTAAAACTTATAGCTTTTTCTTATTTGTATATATAATTATCGATTAACCTTTAAGTTTAGCTAACTAGCGCTTTATATATTTAATATAAGGTAAGCGTTATTACCCTTGCACTTAAGGAAGCTATAAGCAATCGAAACATTTTTATTAAGCTAGTAAGCTTTCGGGGTTATATATTTGCTTTGCTTTAATAAAAGATCGCTTAATTAATATTTATTATATAATATACCCTTAGCCTTCCTCGAATATATAAACAATTATTATTACTTTAATAACTTAAAAGGATATTAAAGCAATAGAATATAAATTATAAACCTCTTTACTATTATTATAAATATATTTAATCGATATATGTGCTCTAATAAAGAGCAAAGCCCCTTTTATTTACAATTAAAGGCAAATTATGCCTCTTTTTACTTCTTTAAGTAGTTGCTAGCAAGGGATTACAAATCCTTTACTTATATAATCGGTATAAACTAGTCGAAGCATCCTTTGTAGCTATTTTAACCTTCTTTAAGCTTATCTTCGATAAGATATTATCCACAACTCGTATTTATAAATAAAGACTTACGCTAAAATTTTAGTAATACCTCAAATATCCACGCTTTAAAGCTAACCTTTATAATTGTGCGCTTTTATTTACAAGCTAACCTACTAATGAAAACATTTTTATTATATTACTATTTCTTTAAATTAACAATCTTTATCGTTTATAAAATTTCTTAAACCCGATTTACAAGCACAATAATAGAAGTTGGTCTAGTTTTATTTGTCGGACTCTTTATAATATATAGCTAAATAATTTATTTAATTAAAGAAAAGTAATATTAATAATATTACATGTTATTAGTATTAAGAATAACTATATCTAAATTCCTAATTACTACTATACCCTTCTTAGTTAATTTAGTATATTAAGTAAACTATAATTTAGCTTTATAAATAAAGAGCATTAACAAATCCTTTCGAAACGCCTTATTAATAAAGTAAATATACATTATTATAGCAAGCCACTAAATTAGTTATAAATTTAAGAACTTTTCAAAATCTAAACCCGGTAGTAATATAATCCAATATTAGGAGGGCATAGAGGTAAAAGAAAGCAAAAATAGAAGAGATTTGAGACTAACAAATAAATAATTAATCAAGTTTTTAAATAGTTACTCTTTAATAGTATGTTATATTAATAAAAGGTATTATATTATTTCCTCTTTATCTTTTATTATTAGATTTAACTTATTAAGTACCCTTTTACCCTTATAGCGCTTTTTATTAACCGGCTAAGGAATAGTGGCAACAAATATAATCGACTATATTGTCTTTATATGTATTTTAAAATAATATTACCAAAAAAATAAGCACTTTACTTTATATAAAGTTTCTTGCTTTAATTGGCATATTCTTTTGCTTGGTTATTAATATCTTGCTCTTTAAATAATACTTCTTAAGGAAGAATGTCTTTCCTTATAAACTTAATTATCTAGTTTAAATATACTATAACTTAATTTAAAACATTGCTTTAAATGCTCTTATTTAGATTTTAATCTAAAAAACAAGCAAAACCAAAGCTAGTAAGTTCTCTAGAAAAGCGAGGCAAGCTAATTAGTTGCTACTTTATAAATATATTAATAGAATAAAGTTAAATATACCCGTGTTTATATTAAACAAACCCACTTTCGTGATAGCTTATAAGATCTATTAAACTAAAAAACGAAACATATTATAATCGCTTAATATAAAAGGAATAAATCTTATCTTTTTCATTTTTATATTCTTAGAAAGGGGTATAAATCTTGTTAAGAAAGAGGTAAGCGAGATCTCGGGTATTTATGCTACTATAATCACACTTAGCTAATAGTAAAACCCCTATTTTAGCTACAGTTATTGCCAGATATATTATATTTACAAGACTTTTTTTTTTGTTCCATTAGTCTTTTTAGCTGCCAGAAGCGCTATGTAGATATACTATTTACAAATTCTATAGATAAGAGCTTACACACTACAAGCTAGTCCTCAGGGCAATTCCTGCTTGCCTAGTCTATATTTATCTTTAATAATATAGTAGCCTTATCTATTTCCCTTGTTTTGTGACTATAATATTGTGTTTTTATAAATTACAGCTAATATACTAGCTTAAATGTGACTCTCTTATATAAATGTAAAATACAATCGTCTTTTATATATTGCTTACAAGCACTATCCTCTAAAAGTCTCTCTATTTAAGTCTCTTAATTCTTGTCGGTCCACCTGTAACGCGTAGCACTATCACATATTCGTGGAATGCTATTTGCGTTAGTAGGTAGATGATTTATTAGGAAGGGTATCAACACTATAGTGTCAATATACTTCCTCGGCTACCTAATCCAGACTAGTGCTGTCACATGACATAAGGTCACGTGACCTAAAACTAGTGAATGCAATTATACCAACAATTCCTTTGTCTGTTTAATATATCTCTTATACTATTATTACGCCTCTTGTAAAGGTAAAAGCAAGTGTGCTTTACTTAGCCTGTAACTAGGAACTAACTAGCCGGCTTTAAGGATCTATGCTTTATATGTAGATGTAATTAGGGCCTCTTTGCCCTTTATGTGTCAACTATAGCTGTAGTTACCCAAGAGATATGCTAAACTCTAGTTATAAATTCTTGTTTGTCCTTATACCCCTACTTTGTACTATTATAATCCCTTTCTTATTACTCTATTACTGTCGCCGGAGGTTCTAAAGCCCTTAGCTAGCAATTCTCTTTGCTTAAATGTTATATGTGTCTAGCTTTTATTGCGCGCAAGTTACACCCTTTAGCCTTAACAGGAGGTATAGCTTGTTATACGCGTCAAAAGAGGAGTGGATTTGCGCTTGTATCTAGAGAGAAGGTCCTCTAATCTCTAGATTATTGTGTTTTTGTCGATTTGATATGCTACTACGTTTATACCTTAATATAAAGCAAACTTGATATATGTGTGGTTCGGTAGTTGGATCTTGAAGAATTGACATATATTATTGCTATGTGCGAGAAAAACGCGTCTTTAGAGCCTTTCACAACGAAAAAAGGCCCTGAAAACGCGTCTATATTGCAGTGATTCAGTCTTAGCCCAAGAGCATAAAAGCCCTTGGTTTCCAGCCTGCACTACGTGGAAGTGCTAAATCGTTGCAGGCCTATTTACAAGGCTTAGATTTAACTTATTTAAATATTCCTTAAATACAGTAATAATAAGTTTTACTTTATTAGCATCGAAGTTAAAATTTTTATTAAGCTATAAAATGTAAAGTATTTGAAATATTTTTTCAATTACTACTTAAGCAGGATCTTTAATTACTTCAAATTAAATTTTCGTATTTTAAAAGCCGAGTTAATAAGCAAGCTCCGCTAGCTATAACCGACTATACACGTTTAAATATTTATAAACCTTATATGTATAAACCTATAAGTATTAATAACAAATATTAAAAGAATCGAAATAACAACTTAAAATAGTTATATAAAGCTTTAATACACTTTATTATATTTTAATAGTTTAATTACTTGACCCGGGGTTAATAAAATAATAATATTACCGCTAATAAAGAGTTTAATTAAGAGTTTAGCTAGCTATTTTAAATACTTAATATCTTTAATTAGCGTGTAAAGGCCAAAGCTATAGGGCGAATTAGGTCCAAGCCATTTGTTCCATACATATTATCCCGGCTTGACTTCTGACCAGAGTGTATGAAAAATAAATACCAAGATTAGAACCTTAAGCACACCCCCGGGAGTATTTCCCACCACCAGATATCTTATGACATCCTTTTCGCGGATGGAATCGATGGATCCATCAAAGGCAACCCTAGAATAAAGACTGAAAACAGAAAATACGTCCGGAAAATTGGTCTCTCAATCAAGAGGGTCGCTGGATGGTAATTTTAGGTTAATTTAGGAAGAGCGCCAGAATGAAGCCATTTGATTGGTTTTGAAGGTGACGCTCCAGCTGGAGCAGATCTATGGCGTTTGGAGAGGTGGACAAGCAGCATTGCTTTGTGAGGAGAATTTTGTACAAAATAGCTTGAGTCGGTCCGCTTACTTATCGACCACCCTGAGGGAAAGCTGTTTATTATAGTTGGATTTTTTTTCTTTTTTTCTTGGTATCCTAGTGAGCTTGTTCTCGATACCGAGACGAGAGTTTTCTGAGTATCATGTACTGAGTCCCATGGTGGGGAAAGCTATTTGGGTCAGTGAGCCTCGTGGAGCCCAGTGAGAAATTTCTGGCAACAGGTAATTCGGTATGGGAATGTTCTCATGTAATTTTCCATTTCTGTCTCTGGACCTGAGCAGCTGCTGCTTTAGCCTAAGCTATGGGTGAGCATTCCTGAGCGCTGCCTGAGCGTGCGCTAAATAAGCCTGAGTAGCTATTTTAGTATCCACAGGGGCTCGTTTTGGCTCCCTTGAGGCCCGGTTACACTTTCCTCGTCTTGTCTCTAGGGGCGGCTCCTATTTTGGCTCCGACAAGGTTCCCTCTAGAACCCTTTTTGGATCTATACTCGCTTATATACACGTAATACTTGAAAGGTTAAGCGACTTAGCCTTATTATTCCATAACGTCTCTTTAACGTCTATGCGCGATTTCAATGATTTTAGTAGCACTCAATTTCCTTCTCTTTGCTTTAGATCTCTTAATTATATACTTTACTTGTGTACTTCTTTCTCCTCGTTGTTATCCTGCCTATTAAAAGTAAGGGGCCAAGGTGCTCTAAGGGCGGGTTTAATTCACATAGATTAAGGCAGCAGAGTGACAATTATATCTGCTAGATTAAGATCGCCGGGTAACGGCCTGCTAATAGTAACATTATATAGCGGTGATGCCGTGCTAGGGAGGTGTCACACTAGTGTCCAGTGACACTGGGAGATTCATGTAAATCCTGGCAATACTAAACCACATTAGTGGCACAGTCCACTGACAAAGGGCACGGGATCAGCTGGGCAGGGGCCAAAACTGAGATAAAGCCGTGTAGGTCACACTAAAGGCTTAGTGGCACTGAGAGATTTATGTGAAAGGGGTTGGTGGGTCAGCTGGGATGCCGCGTTGAGAAGTAGTCACACCACAGCACGGCAATGATGGGAGATTCATGTGAAAGGGGTTAGTGGGTCAGCTGGGGGATTCATGCGAAAGGGGTTGGTGGGTCAGCTAAGGGCAATGCTGCGTAGCCTACATTGAGGAGTGGTTACACTACTACAGGTAGGACTGGGAGATTCATACGAATCCTGGCCAGGCAGGAATCAGTTTGGCAGGATCAGTGGGCAAACCGAGGTTAAGATTCATACATCACTAATTCCGTGCTCAAAAGTAGTCAGATCAAGGTCTAGTGGCACTAGGAGATTCATGTAGGTCCTAGCAAGGCAGAATTGCATCGGTGTTGGTACCCAAAATTATGCTAGTAAAAGAAGCAAAGGATGCATGCAAGTTTCTGTGATCTCGAGAGAAGAATGGCAGCCTTCCACGGCATAATTACGTCAATGAAGCATACGACAGAGAAGCCAGAAGAGTCGTTACCAGCAAACTCAGAAGAGGAAATTGCAAATTAACAATAGCCCACGACAGCGACGTGTGATTCCCTGGACCCTTTGAGTCGGCCTCAACCTTGCCAGTCCCAAGCAGCAGCTTAACGACCGCTTCGTCCCCCTTCTCACTAGCCCACCATAGCGGCGTCCGACCAAACTCATCCTTCAAGTCGGCCTCAGCCTTGCCGGCCTCAAGCAGCAGCTTGACGACTGCTTCGTGCCCACTGTCAGCAGCCCATAATAGCGGCGCCCGACCGTACCTATCCTTCGAGTCGGTCTGCAACATCAAGTGCCACGGCGCCGCACTTGACCTCGCACGTAAGAAACGGGAAGTACATATAGTATGTACCAAGGAAGAGAGACATTTCCGAGAAGCCACCAATAAACGGCTGGATTTTTTCAAGCTGATCTTCGGTGAATACTGTAGTTCGCTTGAATTAAACAGCATAGTTGGGTTGCGGACGAGGCTTGGTTAGAGCGATAGAATTGTCCCAGCCTTGACACTTTCGATCAAGGTTTTTAGACGTTTGGCGCCACGTATGGGAGAGTCGACGTATGGGGTATTCGAGTATATATTGTCGTAGTTGCGATGTCGAGGTTGGTCGCAAACTGGGAGGAAGGTTAAGGTTTTCTTAAGGTTAATCTTAGGGGACTTTAGCGTGAATCTAGCGTACCACACCTAGCGATCAAAAGCCGAGGGAAGCCAAAAGTGCTCCGTATCAAAGCCCGCAATATAAAATCCTGCTTGAGACCAAGGGTAGTTTTATGCGCAAATCGGATTTGGGATCGTGGAGCCGACAATTCCTTCCGTGCTTCCTTTGCTGTCGCCAATCCCACGATGACCTTCTCTGCGAACTCGAATGCTCTCGAGATGCCCAATTCTCCTTTCCTTCTGGCGATTCGCAGGCTGCAGATACAATAGATGCAGTCGAGGCTATGGGCATGGTAGCTAGGGGTGATCTGCGAGCTCCGTTACTTCTTTCGTGGTAGAAGCTCCTCGGCGGTCCTTGGCTTAGGAGAAGCATTGAGCAGGAGCTGTTGGGGTGGCCAAGGTAGCACATTTATACGTCGACTTGGAACATGAAGCCAAGAAAGAGGACCCCAAGGACATATCCTCGTAGTTGTTGGCAGCAACCTGGAGTGCGGCAGGGAGAATTCAGTCGAATAATGAATGGCCTACCGAGACGCTGGCTGCTGAGAGATCAAACTTCAGGACGACCGGGCTCTCGGACCGAGTTTCGACAACAGCGACAGCCAGTGTTACCAACATTCCAGTATTTGGACGTAATAAACGGTGCAGAGAGGGAAGAAGTGGCCCTGGTCCGACGAAAATGCCAGCCACACTGGCGTAGTTGCGTGCAAGTTCGGTGCTGTTGGTCCAGATACAGCTGTCGAGCCATTTTCCGTGCTTTTGGGGACCGTTGGTCGACCTTGCAGTAGGGCCAAGGCATCGAAAGGCATAGGGAGGATAAATTGCTCCGAGGTTCTGGATGCGCCTCTTGGGTGATTGGCAAAGTTGTCAATCCTTGAGATTGGAACGCTAGATGGTAGCAACGCACCGAGAACATACTCTCTTCCTCGGGCTCTATTTTTGGAACCAACAAGTTCCTTCTAGAGAATGAATTCCCATTACGAAGCCGGATGGACAGTATAGTACGCCTGAATACCACCTTCTATACACTGTACGAGGCCAAAGAGAATCGTCAGTGCGAGCACAAGTGCAGCAACCCAAAATGTGTACCATTGTACCTTTCGCCGCCTGTCGTTCCACCACTGTTTGATGTCACTTGGTTCTGCCTCATCAAAGGTTTGCTTTAGGATTACCAGCCGGTCGTGCCAGTAGTGGAACTTGTGGATTCGTCTGTCTTCGACCTTTAGTTGGCCACATTCTCTAGCTTGTGGATCCAAGGGAAGTCTCTGCTGCTTGAGAGCATTGTTTTGCTCTTCCACGAACCATCTCTCGACTTTTTTATCATGCTCTGGGAGCAATAGAGCAAGCGTGTTGAGCGTCTCTTTTATCAACTCGGGAGGGAAGATTGGCCTGTGGTGTATCAGTAAGGTCCTCTCTCATTGCCGTTTTTCCTACCGTGTTTGTGTCTGAAGCGTCTTGACCTGCCAGTCAAGTAAAGGCATATGGCTACTGTTGTCAGCTCATTTACTGGAGACGATTCTATGACCATACCAGTCCTGGTGGAGCTTCAAGAAAGAAGCGCAATGGAATAGTTCAACAGCAGTATCCTCATCTCTCATCCGTAGATGATCAGCTAAGTTGCTTGTCCACCTGATCTCCATGCCAGCGATACGCTTTAGATTCCTTGCATTGAAAACCTTCTCCAGCTTCACTCGCTCCTGGATTTGAGTCTGGGGTGAGAAAGTAGTGCTCACGAGCTCCGTAAATTTTCCCTCCCTCCAACTCAAATATGTTTCATTACGCAGGGTAATTCCGCTTCCAAGGAACGGACCAATTGGGATCATCAGCAGAAGCCGGACAGCAAGATTGATGGAGTCGTAAAGGATTTCAACACTGTCGTCGCTGTTGCTTGAGAGCTGCTTCTTGACAAACATTTCCAGGTTTGCTCTCGTGGTGTCTGGTCGCTTCAGAAGTGCGACAACGCTCGCAATCTTCTGGTGGCATGAGGAGGAGCCATCAAGTCCACAGCTCTTCATGGAATCTTGGTAATAATAGAAGTAGGTCCTTCCTATTGTCTCAGCCTGCTGACTTGTGACTTTGTAGTTGAAAAAGTTCTCAAAAATTGCCCGCTTGGCCTCTGGCGAGAGCTGGAAAGAATCCATGATCCCGTTCCAGACAGCAGAGAAGATGAGAGGAAAGGAAAGTACTGGGATTCAGGTGCTTTCAATGAAAGAAACTGCCAGCTTGTTAATATAGTTTTCACACGAGGCACATTTTGGAGGCAGATTCTCCAGAGAGCACAGCCCCCACCAACAGTTCGAAGTCGGGCGGCTGCGAATTCGAGGTGCAGGTGGCTTGAGCTCAGCCCCGCGGACCCCACCTTAACCTCACCACTTGCACCTCCAACCCTCGCGCGCAATCTTTTCCAAACATCGGAGTCTTAGTAGAGATCAACGTTCAATGCCAAAGGGCTGGAGAAAATTCAGTACGACAGATACAATTGCCAACCTGGGCGGGGTTTGTGCTCATGTCTTCGCTGGCCACGTCGACGACCACAACCTTCACGGCGATTTGTACATCCAAGAACGCGTCTTGGCTTACCATGGCACCATGTCGTTGGCCCGAGCCTGAGCTATCAATCGGGGCGGCCCACGGAGCTCTCGACTCTTTTGGCAGATACAATTGCTGGAGCGTTTCTGAGAAAGGCCCTGTCAATCTCATGTGGAAGACTGTTTCGAAGACAATCAGGACTCTTCTCCAAGAGCAATTGGAACATCTTGATGCACGAGGCTCTGTATTACAAATCGAAATATTCATGATCGGAAGAAAACCTGCGAAATCCAGTCCGACCATCCTCTTCTGCTCCGAAAACAAGACATTGCGAAAACGGGCCATGGAATTGGTCGAAAGAAAGATTATTTCAGGCACTCATCCTGGAGTCTTTGTGGCACACTCTTCGAGGCTTCCACGACAGCTAGCACTGGGTGACGACGAACAGCTACCTCAATTACCTGAAGGTGTCTACGCTGTGGGACCGTTAAAGTCATGTGGCATCTCGGTTTACATCGTCGCAAAGGGCATCTCTCCTAGAAGGGCAACTATCGGCGGCTTTGTATCTATTCAGAGCCAATACTGCGGCTTAACAACTGCTCACGCATTTCTGAACTCTGGATCTAGCAGCTTGAAAGCGGAACCCGAGATTGAATTTGCTTTTGGCATGGGTGAGCCCGAGGATTCTTCCGACGATGAGGACTACTTATTGGAGTTGACAAGTAAAGGTGAGGATTCTGCCAAAGAGTTCTTGTGACTTGAGGCTGAACTGGATCTAGGAAGTGTCTCATCTACCTCAAGTGATGTTTACAACTCATCATCCAATTGCGACGAAGAGCTTGCGACGGACTCGGTCATTTCAGATGCGAGCACTATCAGAGGCGCCGAGAGAAAAGGACAAATCATAGAGGACGAACCAACACAAATTTCTGGCAAGTATTCAATGTTACCACTGAGATCTGTAACTTACTCCTCCGGCAGCTCCAACACGCGGACAATCCTTTGTCAAAATTGGGACGTTATATGCGTCATCTTCGTCGAAAACAGGTCTGGACTGGGCATTGGTGAAGATAGACAGAGAAAAGTTCGTTTCTTTGACCTCGGATCAGAATACAAAGGACAAATATGGTTGGACTGAAAGCTCATATCGTAAGACCCCCGAAATGTTCAAATCGATCTTGTTATTCATAGCATAAAGGACTATTGAACAACGAGATCTGGAAATCAGCCTCAAAAAAGCCTCAACTACCTCAAATTGCTGTGGCAAACAAGGTTCACGATGCCAAGATTCTCATCTGCACGGGAAGGAATGACGAACCTTCCGCAGGCCATCTTTCTGGCGTGCCTTCCTTCACGAAAGGCCCTGAAAGTGCTACCTTTCAGGAACTATGGACGGTCAAATTGGATCAATCTTCCTTTGGTGAGCTAATAAACGGCAAGACTAGTTTCCCTCTGGATCTGCTGACGTTGGCATAGTTGATGGAGATTGTGGCTCTTGGGTTTTGGATGCTCAGACTGGACGAGTCTATGGTCATGTGGTCTCTGGCTACCGTACAAGCGGAATTGCATACCTTGTTCCTGCTGACCAGATTGTTCAAGATATCCAAAAGCAATTAGGGCATTCTGTCAAGTTCCCGGGTAAGCGCCTCTCTAAAACCCTCTGGTCTAGCAAGAAGCAAGTTCGGGACATTCCTCGGAGTTCCACTTTCGCAAGCAAGCCTTCGATTCAGCACACTCCTCCTTCAATGGCTGGTACCGTTCTTCCTCCACCATCACCCCCTCCTCAAGGAAGAGCCGGAACTGGGCCATCAATGCTCTTCGGTCCTCCGCCTCCCCCTCTGCCTGGAAGCAGGCCCTCAGGAGCCACCCAAACTTGGAATCGCCCACCCTTACCACTAGTACCATCACCACTACTACCACCACCTGGCATGCGGATGCAACTGCCCAGCCGACCACAAACAACTCGCATCCAAGCCATCACTCCCCCAAAGGTGATGGACGCATCCGCCTGTCTTAAGAAGCTGACCACCTACGCTGCCTACACAATCCGAAAATGTCCTCCATGGGAGCAAGAAAAGCCGACTTGGGCGAGATCTGAAGTCATCGAGGAGAGAATAGCTCAAGATGATCTTCTCAAACAAGTCAAGAAGCTTGAGGACAAAGGCAAGAGCGTGTCCGATAAAAGGAAAGCGCTGGCTCCAAATCAGCATGGGCAAATTACGGCTCTGATTGACGATCTGGCGGGAAAAGAAGGAGATCCGTCGTTCGAATGGACGCTCGCCCAACTTGACAGCGTCCAGAAACCTGTCAACTCCAAGAATCAAAGTCGCAGCCGAAAACCATTGTACGAGACTGTCACTATGATGGCTTACTTGAGACGGGCACCACGAAAAGACCTAGATCCTGTTGTCTTGTACCAACAGATCGAGAAAAAGAGAATGGAGAGTATGCGACCACCTCCAGGGCCACCACCGCCTCCAATTATGCAAACAAGTGCTGTACCATCAGGTGCCCTGACGATACACGGTGGCGATAAAAAGGCGAGCAAGAGTCGAAGACCAAAGAAGTATATTGAAGGCGATGCCTACTCCACCGATGATTCTTTCGACTCGGATACTGATAGCGGTTCTTCTTCCGACTCGGTGTTTTCCTCAAATGACACCTCGATCAGCTCCAAGTCCAGAAGCCGAAGTCGACGACATAGCCACAGTAGGCACAGAGGCCCTTACCGCTATTCACCCCCACCCGAGCGAATTCGACCTTATGTCCCAGTTCGCATTCCGCTTCAATCTCCTCCCGCATTCGACCCTGTTACCGCTGCCTATCAGGCTGGGATGGCAGATGCCGAAGCCGAGAGATATAGCTTCGACCGAGTTGTCCGACCAGCTGAACGAGTTATTGAGCGCGTGGTCGAGCCGCGAGCTGTCATTTCTTATGAACGAGTGGAGGCTCAGTTTTCAGAGCCGGTGTATGCCCATGCCAGATACATGGATGACGACCTGTCCACCGTACGAGGACGAGAAGCGGAGCGCGAACGAGAACGCGGGGACTACATCGGAGAACGATTCGACAGTCGTCGTGACGATAGATCCGTCTACGATGATAAAATCAGAGACCGAGAGTTCGGGACAGATCCAAAGCGAGCTGAGCAGCTGCGAAAGGCAGAAAGAGAACCAGACGATGAGGCGTACATTGAAAGTCGACTTGATGACCCACGACCACCCTCGTACCTCGATTGACGACGAATCGACGATCGAAGACCAAGCGAACCTCTGATTAGACCCTAGGACCAACCACCAAGCTCTTTCCCTTCGTCTTCGCTTCCTCGCCGGTATCCTCCTTCCTGCGATGATTCCTGGTAACAGGACGTCGGGCGCAGATGAGCGCCTTTGGGCGAGTTCAACCCCAAGAATTCTCGAATGAATTATGCCAGAAATACTAATAATAGACGAATTGGATTTTGAATTCCATCATTACAGAATTCTGGAATAATGGAGAACTTGTTCTAGTTTTTAATTGAATAGGTTATTGTTGGAAGAAGCGTGTTTATCATTGGAGACGTGCGGCTTTTGCTCAAAGCTCGCGAGGCAACACAAGTTTGAATTGCACTGCAGCTATTTCCAAATGAGAACGGATGTTACCTTCAAGTCTGGCCTGCATCATGCAAAGTATCGTGTTCATTGTTGGAAATTAGTGGCAGTGAAACCTCCACGTCTTGCATCCACCAATCACAACTCTCTGCCGGCAACCCCTAACCTCACTCAGGACGGGGAAGTTCTAACCGATATCAACGTTTTCCCGCTGACGTCCAACTGTCTTATTCAATACCGCTTATGGTGTCAGTTTCCATTCCTCCATCCATCCAGAAATTTTCAGAAAAAAAGCCGATCTGCACCACCAAGCACTGTTTTTGGTCCTAGAAAGTTGCTGGAATGGACTAAAAACTGACGACATCCGTTTCCCCCGACCGTTTGTTTCACAGCCATGAGGCCACATCCACGTTCCCCTTCGTGCAACAATACTAATTGCTAACACAACGGTGACTACAATACGAGGGAGTCCAAGCCATACATACCTACGGTATTGTTAGAGGACGAGAGTCAATCTACAAAAGACTCTCTCTCCCGTTCCACCCCAATGGCAAGCTCGACCTTTCCACTTTCAAACATATCTCCTCAAAACTTTGTCTATCATGTTGTGACAGCAAGTTTTAGCTAGCACCTCGCTCTTTGCAGGAGCTCTCACCTTATCAACTAGTCATGTCATTCATGAGCAGAGAACGGCTCCACTCCCACACAAGCGAGAGCGTGTTGACAGCGATGCAATTATTCCAATTCGTATTGGCCTTCGTCAGAGCAACCTACACACTAGCTATGAGAGGTTGAGTAAGAGCCAACGTTTTCCTGAACCTTTCAACCCCCTACTTAACCCTTTTCATATCATCTGCCACAAGAAAATTGAACAGAATTTCCTATCCCCTTCTCTCAATCGCCCCCGTATGTATCATATACTAGAGAAGCTAATAATAATCCCCCTCAGTGGAAATTTCTCATCCCGACTCCAAGAACTACGGCAAACATTTGTCCCAGGAGGAGGTCCATTCAATGTTCGCGCCTGCCGAAGAGAGTGCTGAGATTGCCAAGAACTGGCTGCTTGGCTCTGGTCTATTCAGCAAGAACGACATCATCGAATACGAGAATAAAGGGTAGATCGCAATCGACATGCCAGCCAAACACGCCGAAACTCTCTTTGGTACCGAGTACTACGAGCATGAGACAACCAATGGAGATATCAGGATTGGATGTGATAAGTAGTACCTGCCAACTCATGTTTCCAGTCACATCAACTTCATAAAGCCGGGAGTGATGCTTTCAGCACCGCTCAAGAAGAGACAGGTTGAGAAGCGGAACGCTGGCTGGGGCGGGAACATACCTCTTGTTAAGCCGTCACACTACCCAGGATAGAGAATGCCATCCACTAATAGCAGCCTCCCTCCCGATCTCCAAAATTGCAGCGTCAAGGTGACGCCGACTTGCATCAAAGCTCTGCAAATAAACCTTTTATACGAGTTCGACGGAGAGGAATGTGAACAAGTTTCAACACAAGTCTCCCATCTACGTTATACTAATATAAGATAAACCATGCAGCTGCCCTATTATTTCTATCGGTTTTTCTGTGCATTTCATCTATTGCGAAGTGGACGGTTTTGAATGCGGATTCGAATAGTATTGGGGGTGTTGTTTACTGCGTCTCTTGCTTAACTGATAGTGGTAAATTTAGTAAGATTGCCAAGGGCCATGTATTGTCGTTCGAGGAACGTACCAAAAGATTTTGTTCTAGTCATGGGAAAACAAATGGTAGTTCAGTCATCGCCCTCTGAAGAAGACTCAGCGCCAAGTGTACAGCCTCCCCACCCGAAGACAGGGTTGGTTGAATCAGTTAGGAGCTTCTCTTCAGATTCAGATTCGTCTAGTCCAGATTCGTCTGAAGAACTTGAATCCGAGCGGTGCCCCGAAGATCCTCGCTCACGTACACGACAGTGACCGTGCAAGTAATCCCATCTGCGCTCCAACTTTGAGGTCTCACTGCCGTTGATGAGAAGAGATATCCGGACTGGACAAGTCCTCAGCGTTGGTTGAGATATTTTCAGCTCTGCCCGGCTGCGTCAGAAGTGGCTCCATGGGGTGGAACAGACCTCCGGACCCGCCGGTTGAGGATGTCGCCGCGAATGTTACCCAAGAGTTTGAGTACACTGAGCACATTCGTGATGATTCACGAGCCCGGTTTTCTTCGGCATCCTGGATGATGCAAAGAGAATCGATCCACAAGTAATGCATACCAAGAGATGTGGTAAGAAGCACTGCATCTTGAAAGGTCTTGGAGAGCGTATCGAATTTGATTCCTTTTGTGAACTCCTCATTGTCAAGTTATGAGCTTAATCGGCAGCGGAATAATCGTATAAATGGATGCAATTGTAGAGGGATTGCAGTGATGTTTGTACAGTGTATATTTCGTACAGATGATAAAGTTAAGTAGGGTGCAAACACCATATATATACAGGATCACCTAGCGGGCCCTAGCGGCAATTCACGTGCCACCATACCATT
>Ga0302325_10017486_pt1 | contig 15159 bp, 14 predicted proteins | sample Palsa_T0_2_FD_201948 | JGI IMG/M metagenome (GOLD analysis project Ga0302325, IMG submission 201948) | Peat permafrost microbial communities from Stordalen Mire near Abisko, Sweden - Palsa_T0_2 | ecosystem: Environmental > Terrestrial > Soil > Palsa > Peat permafrost | place: Sweden: Abisko... | reverse complement strand
CCTGGTTTGACCATGCGGATCGAGATCGACGTGACCTGTCTGTCGGCTAAAAGACGGCGTGTGCGCCTGACACTATAGCGCCAGGAAGCGTTGAGACGGGACAGGCCGCAGGCGTTGCGTAGCCACTATTGCCACGCGCGCAGGCCTATTCTGAGCCCCTGATCCCCGGCTGCTTCCGTCGCCGGGGATCAGGATCCTTCCAGGTTCCTGGTTCGGGGCCCGATGCCGCGTAGGTGTCCGGATGTGAGCTCGCCGCACCTGCGCCGGGGCAGGGACCTTCGGTGCTGCGCCCTCGGGAAGACGGATGCTGGCTATGGATGGCTGCGCGTCCAACTCGAGCAACCCGGCTGGTCCGGGTGGTGACGCGGCGCCATTGGGCTCAGGCGCTTTTCTGCGGGGAGCGGCGTGGCTTTAGTCCGATGAGGGTGTCCAGCGAGTGGCCGATGTTCCCGAGCACCTGGGGAAGGTCGGCATGGAAGGCCGGGTTGACCTGCGCGGTGCCGGCATACCACAGTCCGAATGCGACCTCGCGGGTTGCGATGAAGTCATCGAGATGGGCAAGGCCTCCGGGTGGCAGTGGCCGATGCTGAGTGTAGCCATTGATGAGCGCCGCACGGAACTGCCCATAGTCGTCGCGGCGCCGCAGCTCCCAAAGCGAGACGGCGATGTCGTAGAGCCAGTATCCGAATCCGCAGTCGTCGAAATCGATGACCCTGACATCGCCGCGCCAGAACAGCGCGTTATCCAGGTGCAGATCAGCGTGAATGAGGCCGGCTTGGTCGGCGCCGTCGCCGAGCTACGTCATCACCCGCTGCATGTCGGAGGCACCCGGTCGAACCTCTGCCGCAGGTCGCCGGGAATCAGGTCCCAGACATCTGCGGCGCCCCCGTAGACCATCGTGTCGCCGAAGAACGTCTCCCAGTCCCAGCGGATCCGCGCGAAGCCGGGCGGCAGCCGCCACTGGCCGGCGTGATTATGCAACCGGGCCATGACACTGCCCAGCCGGTGGAGGTGCACTGGCCGGGGCACGGCGCTGTGCACACGGCCGTCCATCCAGTGCAGCACCGAGCACACCCGTGGCTCCGGCACGTCCGGCGACGCCGAGACCGTGGTCAGGTTCCCATCGGTCGTGTGCAAAGGCTCCGGGACCGACAGGCCTGTATCAGCCCGCAGCGCCGTCAGCCAGTCCAGTTCGGAACCGACTGCGGCCGCGGAGTCGAGCCGCTGGCCGTGCCGGGCCGGGCGATGTATCCGGAGCAAAAAACGATCACGGCCGCCAGGGGCCATCGCTTCGACCCGGAACGTGGTGTTCTCGCCGTGCGCGACAAACCGCAGCTCCGGAGCAACCAGGGGGTATGCGCCGAGGGCTTGCACGGCCAGGTGCCGCAGCCGGGCAACCTGCTGGCGGTTTGACAGCATGGCGCACCCTCCCACGCAGGCCTGCCGCCTGGCAAGGGCACATATGACTAGGGCCTAGCCGGTCATTCCGCCGGGCGGACGGCGGTTTGCGCCTGTGCCGCCGCCGGTTCCGCGGCCATGGGCGCAGCCGTGCCGGGTGCCTCTCGCGGGTACAGCGGCCCGCGACGCAGCAGCGTCCCACACACCACGGCGCCGACCGCGAAGATGGCCGCCGTCCACCAGAACCCGACGATATAGCCGTGCACGAGCGACTGCTGGACCAGCGCCGGACTGGGATGGCCGGCGACGACGGTCCGGGCGTTCAGGCGGGACGCCAGGTAGCTCGCGGTGGCGCTGGCCACCAGCGTGTTCAGCAGCGCGGTGCCGATCGACCCGCCGAGTTGCTGGCCGACGCTGATCGTGGCCGAGGCCACGCCCGCGTCGTACGGCGCGACGCCGTACGTGCCGGTGTTCACCGCGGGCGCGACCACCAGCCCGAGGCCGAGCGCGAGCACGATCAGCGGTCCGAGGATGGCCGAGACGTACCCGGAATGGACGCCGATCCCGGTCAGCCAGACCATGCCGGCCGCCGCGATCAGCATGCCGAGCCCGACCAGCGGCTTGGGGCCGGTCCGCGGCATCAGCACGATCTGCCCGGCGATGCCGGTGACCATCAGCGTGGCGACCATGGGGAGGTAGGCGAGCCCGGTGACGATCGGCGAGTACCCGAGGGTGGTCTGCAGGTAGTAGGTGACGAACAGGAAGATCCCGAACATGCCGGCGAAGGTGAACAGCATCGCCAGGTAGGCACCGCCCCGGTTCCGGTTCAGCACCACCCGTGGCGGCAGCAGGGGCTGCTTCGCGCGCGTCTGCCAGGCGGCGAACGCCGCCAGCCCGACGACACCGGCGGCGAGGAAACCCCAGGTCGACGGCGTGTGCCAGCCGTGCGTGGCGGCGTTGGCGAGCCCGTAGACCAGGCAGAACATCGCCCCGCCTACCAGGGCGGCGCCGGGCAGGTCCAGCCGCTGGCCGCCGCGGGCCGGCTCCCGCCGCAGCAGCACGGCCGCGCCGACGAGCGCGAGCCCGGCGAAGAACAGGTTGACGTACAGCGTCCACCGCCAGGACAGGTACGACGTCAGCGCCCCGCCCAGCAGCAGGCCGACCGCGCCGCCCGCCCCGGCGATCGCGCCGAACACGCCGAACGCCTTGCCGCGGTCCTTCGGATCCTGGAACGTGTTGGTCAGGATCGACAGCGCGGACGGCGCCATGATCGCTGCGAAGGCGCCCTGGCAGGCGCGCGCCGTCACCAGCATGACGAAGCTCACCGACGCCCCGCCCACGGCCGACACGATCGCGAAGCCGGCCAGGCCGATCATGAACGTGACCTTGCGGCCCAGCACGTCGGCCAGCCGCCCGCCGAGCAGCAGCAGGCTGCCGAACGCCAGCGCGTACGCGGTCACCACCCACTGCCTGTCCACGGTGGCGAAGTGCAGCGACCGCTGCGCGGACGGCAGCGCGATGTTCACCACCGTCAGGTCAAGCACGATCATGAGCTGGGCGAGCCCGATGGTCGCCAGGATCAGCCAGCGCCGCGGATCAGGGGCCGCCCGGCCCGCCCCCGCTTCCGCTTCCGGTGCCGGGTCGCGCGGCACACCGATTTCGGACATCCGGGGCTCCCTGCCTGGATCCGTGATTCTCAGACCCCCGGGACGACGCAGCCAGCAGGAGCGTGACATCCCCCGGGCCTTTTCTCCTGCCACGGTAACACGAACCGGAGATGACATCTCCGTTCGGGGTACCCTGTTGCCGTGGCATCAACTGGCGCCGGCGCGGCCCCGGCTCCCGCCGCCGGCCCGGCGGACGGCAGCCGTCCGCTGCGCAGCGACGCGGAACGGAACCGGCGCCGCATCCTGCGAGCCGCCGCCGAGGTCTTCACCGAGCGCGGTCTCGGCGCCACCCTGGACGACGTGGCGCGCCACGCCGGCGTCGGCGTCGGGACCGTGTACCGCAGGTTCCCCGATAAGGATGCCCTCGTCGGGGAGCTGTTCACCGAGCGGATCGATGCCCTGGTTCGCGACACCGAGAAAGCATGCGCGGCACCCGATCCGTGGACCGGGCTGACGTGGTACCTGGGACACGTGGCGGAGACATTCTCCGGGGACATCGGCTTCCGGCAGATGATGATGTTCGGTACCCACGGCACCGCCTGCTCCGGGTACGCGCGAGACCGGATGAGGCCGGTGGTGACCCGCCTGGTCGAGCGGGCCCAGGCGGCCGGACACGTGCGCCGGGACCTGTCCCCCACCGACATCCCGTTCATTGTGCTCATGGTGACCAGTACGGCCGAGCACGCGCGAGACGTTAACCGCGACGTGTGGCGCCGCTACCTCGCGCTGCTCCTCGACGGGCTGCGCCCCGCGCGCCGCGACGTGACCCCGCTCGGCGTCCCGGCGCTCGACCCGGACGAAACGGCCCGCGCCTTCGTCACTCACGGCCGCCGGCTCGCCAGCCGGAAGCACGCCGCCCCGTAATCTCAGGTCGGTCACGGGCATCGGTCATCGCTGGCTGGTGCCCGCACCGGTCCCCGTTCTCCCCGCGCCAGAACGATCAGGACTGGATAAAGGCCAGCAAGTCGGGGTTGAGCACGTCGGCGTGCGTGGTCAGCATCCCGTGGGGGAAGCCGGGATAGGTCTTCAGCGTGCCGTTCTTCACCAGCTTGACCGCCCGGGGACCCGAAGTGTCGTGAGGCACGACCTGGTCGCCGTCACCGTTCATGGCCAGGACCGGCACGGTGACCTTCTTCAGGTCCTCGCTGTAGTCCTGGCGGATGAACTCCGAGATGCACTCGTACTGCCCCTTGGCGCCGCCCATCATGCCCTGACGCCACCAGTTCGCGATGACCGGCTCGGAGGGGTCCACGCCCGGCTGGTCGAAGTTGTAGAACGGCCCCGAAGCCACGGCACGGTAGAACTCCGAGCGGTTCGCCGCCAGTCCTGCCTGCAGGCCCTCGAAGGCGGCCTGCGGCACACCGGCCGGGTTGGCGTCGGTCTGCAGGACCGACGGGGTCACCGCGCTGACCAGAATGACCTTCGCCACCCGGGACTCGCCGTGGCGGCCGAGGTAGCGGGCCACCTCGCCGCCGCCGGCCGAGTGCCCAATGTGGATGGCGTCGTGCAGGTCGAGGTGCTGGGTCAGGCCAGCCAGGTCGTCGGCGTAGTGGTCCATGTCGTTGCCCTCGCTGACCTGCGCGGAGCGGCCGTGCCCGCGCCGGTCATGGGCGATCACGCGGTAGCCGTGGTGCAGGAAGAACATCATCTGGGCGTCCCAGTCGTCGGACGACAGGGGCCATCCGTGACTGAAGACGATCGGCTGACCGGAGCCCCAGTCCTTGAAGAAAATCTGGGTTCCGTCTTGGGTCGTGAACTCGGCCATGGCTTGCCTCGCTGCTCTTCTAGACAGTGGCTCTTCCGACTAGAGTTCGACTCTAACAGTCAGGATTCTCACCTGACAAGCAAAGGGTCGCTCGACTGACTAGGATGTTGCCATGGACCTACCAGCCGATCGGCCACGGCGCGAGGAGTATGCCGATCAGACCCGCGCCGCGGTGATTGCCGCGGCCCGCCAGCTGTTCGCCGAGAACGGCTTCTTTCAGACGAAGGTCGAGCAGATCGCCAAGCTGAGCCGGGTGTCTCCAGCGACGGTGTACGCGCAGTGCGGCGGCAAGCAAGGCTTGCTGCGATTGCTTATGGACATCTGGACGCAATCTCAGGTAGTCGACGAGTCTTACCAGGAGTCACTCGCCGGCGCCGACGCTGTCCTTATAATGCAGACCCTGAGCGCCGCCTACCTCCAGATCACCAAGCAGTGGGGCGACGTCATCCGGGTAGTGATCGACGTCGCGCCGCACGACGGCGAGTCCGCCGCGGTGCTCGCCACCGCGCAAAAGCGGCACAACCACAATCTCACGGGGATCTGCCGCCATCTCGAGGACATCGGCGCCTTGCGCGACGACGTCGACGCACGGCTGGCAACCCGGACCATCACCTACTACTACGGCATCGACGGCCTGCTCCGAACCCGCGACGTGTTCGGCTGGTCGCTGGAGCGTTCGAACCAGTGGCTGCTGGCCCATGCCTCCGCCGCGGTCCTGCGGTCACCGCCAAGCCTCTGAGCCGGGCCGCTGAGGCTATCGAACTCAAGTGGATCTATCCGAGCCGTTCACCTGCGGTAATCCTGGCCCGATGTGGCCTGACGTCGCCCGGCGCCTGCCGACGCTGGCTCCCAACTTGGCTCCCAGGAAACTCGTTAGCAGCGCTAACGTCCGGGAAGCCGAACAGGCTGCCGGCCCGCCGCCGCCAACCCTCCGGCGCTAACGCGACGCCTGCTCCGCGCGGAGGCGGCCAAAGATATGGGCGAGCCAACCCGCGACGTCGCCGCCGCCGAGGTTCTCAGCAACATCGACGCCATGGGCGCGATCACCGAGATCGGGCCAGGAGACCCGATCAGCATTACCACCCTGCTGACCTTCCACCAGCGCCTGCTCGGAAACACCCGGCAGGCCAGGGACGCCGGCAGACTCCGCGAGAAACAGAACTGGATCGGCGGCAGCGACTACAGCCCCTGCTCTGCAGCCTTCGTCCCGCCCCCGCCCGAGCTCGTGCCCGACCTGATGGCCGACCTGTGCGCATTCTGCACCACCGAATCACTGCCCGCAGTCGCCCAGGCCGCAATCGCGCACGCCCAGTTCGGGACCATCCACCCCTTCGCCGACGGCAACGGCAGGACCGGACGCGCGCTCATCCAGCTCGTCCTATGGCGGCGCGGACTGGCCACCCGCGTCATGCCGCCCATCTCCCTGGTCCTGGCGACACGGGCTCAAGACTACGTCGACGGCCTCACGGCCACCCGCTACCGCGGACCGGCAACAGGCAAGGACGCCCAGGCGGCCCTGAACTTGTGGGTGGGCAGATTCGCGGGCGCCTGCCAGCGCTCGGTCAGCGACGCTGCCTCCTTCGAGATTCGCATCCAGCAGATCCAAAGCGAATGGCGCACCCAGCTGGGACGCGTCCGCGCGAACTCCGCTGCCGATCTCCTCATCACGGCGATCGCCGGAGCGCCGGTCCTGACCGTCGGCGGAGCCGCCACCCTGATCAGCCGCAGCTACCCGCAGACCAACGCCGCCATCGAGCGTCTGGTATCCGCCGGGATCTTGTCCCAGATCACCATCGGCCGAAGAAACCGGGCCTTCGAAGCCCCGGCGATCGTCAACGTGTTCACCGATCTGAAGCGCCAGCTCGCCAGCCTGGACGGAAACACCCGGACCTCACAGCCCGTACCACCGGTAACACCCCGAAGGCCAGCATCAACTTAAGGCTTAAACTATAAACCTAAATAAGAACCCAGCCTGTTAAGGGTTAGCCCGACCCAGGCCGGCGACGAAGCCGCCCGCTCGCAGCACCAGATCTCACGCGTCCGAGCTGAGCCGCAGTGTCGCGGCTGCCGCTTCGTCGGTGACCATGCGTTCTGTGCCGCCGTGGCGCCCGTACTTTGCGCGGTAGGCAGCGTCGATGGCCGCGTGCAGCTCAGGCGAGCCTTCACCCACGTCCTCAATGCGCGAAGCGGGCGCGGAGCAGCAGGCCGCTGTGCTGGCGGGGCGACTGCCGGCGGCAGGCCTGTTCCGACTCTTCGGCGAGCAAGACAGCCGCCAAAATCGGTTCGAGTTCGGCCGGGAGGCGGACGGCAGCCCAGCCAAGCCATGGGGGTGGGAAGATCTGGACTGACGTGGCTGAGCGTAGTACCACGTGATCCCGGCCGGTGTCCGTTAGGGGACCCCCTGCCGGACATACAGAGCGCTACCCTACAGATTGGGCGGCCCTTAGGAACGCTGTCTCGTATAACCAATCCGCTCGAAAGTCCGGTGACCGGAGCTAACCGGTACGCTGCCGCGCCACGTTGAACTCACGTCGGTGCTTACCGTCGGATCCATGTGCTGGAGCATCAAGACCCTTCGCCCACCCTACGCCGAGCGGGTTACCGACGACGATGTTCGGCAACGCGGTCGCCGCCGCCACCGCGACACTGCTCGGCCAGCCCGCCCGCCAGCGACCAGTGATCCCGCTAGTTCGGCTTGACCAGCAGGATTCGCCCGACCCAGTTGGCGAACAGCGCGGCCGCGACGCCGAACATCGTGGCCAGCGTGAATATCACGTGACCTCGGCGGCGGCCGAGTATTTGGTGCTTTCGGGGTGTGCTGGCGACGGGCGCGTGCTGACTGGGGTCTGGGCTGTCGGGCACGGACATGACCTTATCCGGGTCGACGCGACGCGAGCCCTACCCGGACGTACCCTGAGCGCATGCACACACCGGGTGACGACGCATCTGCGGTCGATACTGACGAAAGCCGGGTGCGGGTGTATGTCACCACCGGCACCTCGGCCGCGCCGCACAAGGCCGATGAGGCCAAGCTGCACGTCATGTACGACGCGGCCAATCCCGACGGTGACAAGCTCTACTTCACCGAGGCGGAATGGGACGCGTTCGTCCTTGGCGTCAAGGACGGCGAGTTCGACCTCGACGAGTCGGGACGGTGATACATCGTGCGGAGAAGAGGTGAGGGACAACATGACTGGTTCCAAGAAGCGCCGCCGACGGGCGGTCAGGCAGGAAAACACGCGCACAGACCAGATCAGCACGGCCGTCAGGCTCGTGACGATGGTCTGGGAGATCGTGTGGACGATCATCCACGAGATGGTGGCTAGAGGGACCGGGCCCGGACGCCTCTTGTAGATAGGAGGCGCCGGGTCCGGCGGGTAAAGACACACCCTTCCGCGCTCTTGCTTGCGACGGCCAGGCCGGAATGGTGCTCCTTCCAGTTAACCAGCTATGGTCGGCTTTACGCTGCACGGCCTCGCTGAGCAGCGGAAAGCCGACCAATCATGGCACCTACTTACCGTCCTCAGCTAGGCCTGGAACACCCGATGGCAGGGCACGATGACCGAGATCGGGTTAGCGCCGTTGGCTAGGTCCACCGCCCGTGACGCGGCGAGCCTCTTGCCGAGCGCGCGGGCAATATCGCCGTAGGTGACGGTGCTGCCGTACGGGATCTTGGTCAGTTCCGAGCCGGGACTTGTGCCAGCGGCCCGTAAGCTCTCACGTCTCCTCCCCTCCCTGGACCGCCATGCCTCTTACGCTGTCATGTCATGGCTGGCTACCAAGGACGTCAGGCCAACACCTGGTCTCGGGGCCTGCGGAAGCTCCTGGCCGTCACTGAGCGGACACCGAGGAGATCGCGGCCGGGGAGATCGGTGGTGAGGACCTAGCCGTCATCTACTCCGACGACTGGCGCCGCATCAGCCAGATACCCGGCCTCCCGTCCCTGGTCCTTGACCGCGCCGAGTGCAGCGGCCTGGATGCCGTCAACGAGCTGCTAGCCCGATTCGGCGCTGGCCGCGCTCAACCGCCAGCCATGCTGCGGCACCTGGGGTGAACGATTGTCGGGGATGCCTGGCCAATCGTGCACAACTAAAATTCCGCGAAGTTGGCGTGAGTGAGGACATCATGGCGCTTTGACGTACCCCGCGCGTCATCCGTTCCGCCGTGTCGTCGTACCCCGTGAGTGCGACCTCCGTGACCCTGCCGAGAGTTGGCCCGGTACTCAGCTCGCCGCAGGCGCGCTCTCAGCGGCGAGGTGGCGGTAGACCGAGGCGCGGCTGACGCCAAGCGCCTTGGCGATCTGAGTCGGGCTCTCCCCGCGGTCACGCCGCGCCTTGGCGGCAGCGAGCTTGTCGGCGTCCATCACGGTCGGCCTGCCGCCGACGTTGCCCTGGGCCCTCGCGGCGGCCAGCCCGGCCATGGTGCGCTCGTGGTTGATGTCCCGCTCGAGTTCGCTGAACGCCGCCATCATCGTGAAGAAGAACTTCCCCTCGCCGGCCGGGGAGTAGGTGCCGGACAGCTTGCCGGTGAGGATCCGGACGCCGATCCCCCGCTCGTGGAGGTCATCGCAGATCGTCAGCACGTTCTTGACCGATCGGCCGAGCCGGTCGAGCTTCCACACGACGAGCGTGTCGCCGGTCCGCAGGTAGTCAAGTGCGGCCACCAGGCCGGCGCGCTCGGCGGTGGTCTTGCGCCCGCTGATCTTCTCGGTGAAGACGCGTCCGCACCCAGCCCCGGCTAGTGCGTCCTGCTGCAGCTGGGCGTCCTGGGCGTCAGTGGAGACGCGAGCGAGGCCGATGAGGTTGCGCTCGCCGGCCGGCAGGTCGGTCACAGTGAAGACGGGAGCAATGAGTGCGGTGTTCGCCATGACTTAAGTGTCTCAGAACCGTCTCACAACCCCTAACGTTTCGGGGAAGTTTTTAGACGGGTTGTGAGACGCGAAACGCCCATGAGACGGCCTTTCGCTGAGCCGTCTCACAAACGAAGGTTTAATGAACGCGTTATCGCTGACCGCAGACTGTAGCGCGTCTGGCCGTGAGCACGCGCACTTCGGCCTGCCGTTGCCCTGGCCCTGGTGATCGGCAGCGCCATCGGCTTCGATCGCCCTCAGGTCCGTGATCCCGGCTGTCACCAAGTCCAGCATCGACGACCTGCGGCGCGCTCTACAGGAAATCGACGGGAGAGCCGTGAACGTACGCCGCGCAGGGCGCTCCGGGCGCTCGCGGGCGGCGCCCCGTAAGGGATTGCCTGCAAGCCTCCGCCGTGAAGTGACAAAGCGGGTTATCAGAGGGAGGCCCGGAATCTGTGAGGGCCTTTGCCTCCTCTCTACAGCGAGCAATCCGTGCTCCAGGCAGGCATACATCTTGATCGCGCGGTTGGTGATGTCCGTAGTAGAATGACTTGTAGACTGCGTCAGACGTGACAAGGCCTCCTACCTGCTTGAGTGCGAATCGTCGCCGGTAGGAGGCCTTGTCTTTAGTTATCGGACTCCGCGGATCTCGATGATCAGCCGGACGACCTCAGCCGCACATCTGAGGGCCAGCTTCACGCCTCGTTCCACGTTGTCCCAGCGACGTTGGGTGATGATCATAAGAATCCCATCTACCGATGTTCCCTCTCGGGAGGCCGGACGATCCGACCGCGCGGTGCGGACCGACCATTTCGGTAGCAGGGCTTCGGACCATCGAAGCCTGGCGTCGCTGTAGCTAAGTTTACTGGTAGTTCCCCTGATGTGGAAAAAACACATTGCTGTAAGTACTAGATGTTGTGGTTACGGCAGACCACCGGACGGCCGGGGCTACAGTCCAGCCTCGAGCTCGGCCCACGCGGCGAGAGCGCTCTGCTCCCCTGTCAGCTTCTGGGGGCATTGCCTCGGACTCGCTGATGGTGCTGGCGCCACATATGCGTGATTCTGGATCGTGGTCAGAGCCGACAGCGCCTGCATAGTGGGCGGCGTTTCGGGATGCCAGGTCCAAACCTTAGCGGGTAATTTACAGGCGGGTGCGCGGGGAGGGGGTGGCGGTGGCGGGATTGTGGGCCCGGTTGGGCGCCACGGCCGCCGTGACTCTAGCTCTGGGCGCCGGCTGCTGGGCCGTACTGCAGGCCGCCGGGGTTGACCCCGCGATCGCGGAGTCGGCGGCAGCGGGTCTTGCGGCGGTAGTGGTGACGCTGGGCACGGTGTGGGCAAGCCGGGCAGGCGGCTCCGATCCGGGGCAGTCAGCCGGGGCACCGATGGTGGCGCGGTCACCGGGTGCTCTGGCGACCAGGGATGTCCAGGGCGCGGTATTCGGGCCGGGCAGCGACTTCGCCGGCGCCAGCATCTTCATCGCCTCTGGCGTGAGCAGCGAGACGGTCCCGGCCGGACGCCGCGGACCGCGCGGTGCCGAGGATGGGCCGGTAGTGGTCGGAGACATACCGCAGGAGCCGACGGCGTTCCAGCACCGCCCGAACCTGCTGGATACTCTGCTGCACCCGCCGTCGGGGGGGCGGGTGACGGTGGTGTACGCCGTGACGGGGATGCGCGGGGTAGGCAAGACCCAGCTGGCCGCAGCGTGCGCCCGGCGGCGGCTCATCCAGGGCTGGCGGGTGGTGGCCTGGATTGCCGCCGAGGACCGCCAGCAGCTGCTGGCCGGGTATGAGCAGCTGGCCGGGGAGCTGGGCCTGGCTGAGGATGGCCAGGACTCCGCGCAATCGGCCGCGCGGGTTCGGCACTGGCTAGAAGCCGATGGCACGAACTGCCTGCTGGTACTCGACAACGCTAACAGCGCGGACGCCGTGCGCCCCTTCCTGCCTGCCGCCGGGAGGGCGCAGGTGATCGTGACCAGCTGGCGCCAGACGCTAGCCAGCCTCGGCACCCCCGTCCCGGTCGATGTGTTCACCCCGGACGAGGCGACCGCGTTCCTGGCCGAGCGCACCGGCAGGAACGACGAGCACGGGGCAAGGCTGGTTGCTGAGGAACTCGGCTACCTGCCGCTGGCGCTGGCCCAAGCCGCCGCAGTGATCGCCGGGCAGCAGCTTGACTACCCCACGTACCTACGGCGGCTTGCCGCCGTACCGGCCGCGGACTACCTGATACGGACCGAGGAAGACCCCTACCCGCGTAGCGCCGCTGAGGCGATCCTGCTGGCCCTCGACACAGCCGAGCGCCCCGACCCTAGCGGCCTTGTCCGCCAACTCCTCGAAATAACCAGCCTGCTCTCCCCCTCGGGGACGCCCAGGGCGCTGATGGTCGATGCCGCCGACGTTAGCGAGGAGGCCGCGGACGCGGCGTTGCAGCAGCTCGCCGCAGCATCCTTGGTGACCTGGAGCCTTGACGGGTCTTCGGTCACCATTCACCGGCTGGTGATGCGGATCACGCGGGAACGGGCCGCCCACGACAGCACCCTCCGCGCCGCCGCCGCCCGCGTGATTACCGCGCTGCAAGCCATGCAGCCAACCGCCGAGGAGGCGTGGCAGCGGCCAAGGGTGGCGCAGGAACTGGTCGGCCAGGTCATCGTTCTGACCAGTCACCTGGCCGCATTCCCTGACATCATCGACGGCCAGGTCGGAGAGGACCTACTCAGGCTCCGAGCCTGGGCCGGCTGGTATCTCAACGAGGTCTCCGACATCGCCCGCGCCGTCCCCCTGCTGGAGCTGAACCGCGCTGACTGCCAGCGGGCCTTCGGCCCTGATCACCCCAGCAGCCTCAGCGCGGCCGGCAACCTCGCCTATGCCTACCTGGAGGCGGGTCACCTGTACCGAGCCATCCTCCTATACGAGCAGAACCTCGCCGACCGGCTGCGGATCATGGGCCCCGACCACCCGGACACCCTCACCGCCCGCAACAACCTCGCACGCGCCTATATGGAGGCGGCGCGCCCACACCACGCCATCTACCACTTCGAGCAGAATCTCGCCGATTCACGGCGGGTGCTGGGACCCGACCACCGCATCACTCTCGCGGTGCGCAACAGCCTCGGCAACGCGTACAAGAACGTTGGTCGGCTGGACCAGGCCATCGCTTTCTTCGAGCAGACCGCGGCCGACTTCGAGCGGCTCGTAGGCCCCGACCACCCGGACACGCTCACCGCGCGCGATAGCGTCGCCAGCGCCTACCAGAACGCTGGCCGCATGGACGAGGCCGTACCGCTCTTCGAGCAGAACCTCGCCGACCGGCTGCGGATCATGGGCCCCAACCACCCGGACACCCTCACCGCAGGCGGCAAGCTTGCTAGCGCCTATCAGCACGCTGACCGACTGGACGAGGCCATCCCTCTGCTAGCGCAGAACCTCGCCGAACGGCTGCGGATCATGGGCCCCGACCACCCGGACACCCTCACCGCACGCAACAGCCTCGCCTACGCCTACCTCGACGCAGGCCTGCTGGAGCAGACGATCCGCTTGTACGAGCAGAACCTCGCCGACCGGCTGCGGATCATGGGCCCCGACCACCCGGACACGCTCATCGCACGCAACAACCTCGCAACCGCGTACCACGACGCCGGCCTGCTCGACCAGGCCATCCCTCTGCTGGCGCAGAACCTCGCGGCCCAGCAGCGGATCATGGGCCCCGACCACCCGGACACCCTTACCACTCGCAACATGCTCGCCGCCGCGTACCAGGACACGGGCAGTCCCGATCAGGCCATCAGCCTGGTGGAACAGAACCTTGTTGACCGCGGTGATCTGCTGGGTGATGGAGAATGCGGCGAAGCCAGGCCGGGTGCGGAATCCTTCCAGCACGGCGTCGCCGCGGTGCCTAGCTTGCGCGGCCCGGAATATCCAACCGACAGACGCCTTGGTGACCCGGACGACCTCGTGAGGCTGCCCGACGGGTCAGCCGTAGACACGACCGAGCGCGTGGTCTTCAGGAACGGCGACTACCTGGACTGCCGCCTTGAGAACCTTGAGTGGTGGGATGAGCGGGTGCGCGGACCAGTCCCGCAGCCGGACGCTGCCAGAGGTAATGACGCATTATCTCTGATAAGTCACCGAGCTTCCTGCGGAAATGTCGCCTACAGCGAACCCGACTCCCGCGCATTATCTCTAATAGAAGGCCGACGCCCCGGGTGGGTCAGCCAAAATGGGCTCCGGAGGGTTTGCCTCCAGAGGCCGAACTGGCCGGGTGAGTGCTTGCCGACTTGAACCACGGGCCTCGTCCTTGTCAGGGACGCGCTCTGACCGGCAGGGAGTTCGCCAAGGCTCGTCCGCTGCTGGGTGGCTAGGCCCGCTCCGGCGGGCTGCCCGAGGTCCGTCGTTGGCGCCTGGGAGCGCCCACAAAACCCCACAAATCCGGGTCGCGGTGGCTTCCCCACAAGAATCCCACGGACTAAACGGTACTATGCGGTACCCGACGGCACGGCTGCTAACATGGACTAGTCAGCCCTTGACAAGCCTTTAATGCAGGTGAAGTGGGCTGACGAATGTTCAAAACCTCGGGTGATCCCCTGCGCGACAGACCTTCTGTTAAACGGCAGCTCACGATGGTGCGACCAGAACAACGGCGGTTCGTGCTGACCGCTGCTAACGCTCAGCTGCGTGGTCCCCCCGTCTTCCGAAAACGGTCCGTCCTTAACGGTCGTTTTCGGACATAGCCTGAGTCGTCTTCTGAGCGTTGCCAGGCGGCCAGCGCTCGGAGCGACGGATCACCCCTTAACGAGACAGCTCGTCACCGTTAGCGGGTTGGCGCTGATTGCGGTAGAGAAGATGATCGTGACTGGTGCCGACGGAAAGGCATTAGAACGCACGGTAGCTGGGAGACTGCTGGCGTGGTGTTTGTCGTTGATGACGCTCTTGGAGCGTGGCTAGTCGAGCAGCTTGCCGACGCTGGCCGCAGGAAGCTGACCACGCTGGTGCTCGGCGATGCGCAGGAGCGTGCGCTGCAGCAGGCGGCTATCGCCGCCGTCCAGGACACCGCCGATGAGTTGAGTTCGTCCGATGGTCAGCGGGCCGGGCAGATCGTGATGGTGATCCGCGAAGTCTTCCGTGCGCCGGTGCCTGATTCGTTACTGGCGGTGGTGACCACGCTGGTAGAAGGGCTGCAGGCGGGAATAGCGGGCCAGCTGGCGGTGCTGGATGATGCCGGCTTGACGGCGACCGGGCAGTCCTCGGCGGACGTGCTGGGGGTGCCGGGCACCGTGCTGGCCGACAGGCTGACCAGTCGCCTCGTGCGGGAGATCATGTTCCGCGAATCTCGCGGCGGGCCGCTGACGCCGCTGGCCGGCCAGCTCAACCATGACCTGACCCACCTGCAGGTACGGCGGGTCGAAGTGCAAGGACAGCGGGTCGAAAGCATGCCGGCCCGGCTGGCCGGCGAGGTCCGGGAGGCGCTGGCCCGGCCGGGCGGCGGCG
>Ga0302325_10017484_pt1 | contig 15163 bp, 12 predicted proteins | sample Palsa_T0_2_FD_201948 | JGI IMG/M metagenome (GOLD analysis project Ga0302325, IMG submission 201948) | Peat permafrost microbial communities from Stordalen Mire near Abisko, Sweden - Palsa_T0_2 | ecosystem: Environmental > Terrestrial > Soil > Palsa > Peat permafrost | place: Sweden: Abisko... | reverse complement strand
TCACACCTGCGTCTGCCGGTCGCCATCGTGCATGCCAAATCCGGGGCCTCCGTGCATCAGCACCCGTCGACTGAGGTCGTACACCACCCCGTAGATGGGTTCGCCGTGTTCGGCCAGGGCCAGCGAGATCGCACAGTGCGGTATTCCCAGGGCAAAGTTGTTGGTGCCGTCGATCGGATCGAGAATCCAGCAGAACCGCGCGGTCACCGGAATCGGATCCGGGGCGTCGGCAAGCTCTTCGCTGAAGAACTGATCCTCGGGAAACCGGGCGCGAAGCGCAGCGAAGATCCGCTCCGAAATAGCGATGTCCGCCGCCGTCACGCGCGTCCCGTCGCTCTTCCAGCGGCTCTCGACGCGGCCGAATTCCGAATGAAGGAAAGCGGTCTGGTCCTCAACGGCCAGCCGCGCCGCTATGGCGCGGGCTGAAATCTCCGGATCGCTTACGTTGGCGGCGTTCAATAGTCGTAAAGTTTGGGATCACGGAACGGTGCGCCGCGGCGCACTCGGAAACGATGCTTCGCCTCTTTGGCGGCAGCAGCTGCCGGGTTGTCGCCCCCCGGTGCCGGCGGCCCTCCGCCGTACGGGTCTGCACCCTCCGCGGCCTCTGAACCGCCCATCTGTTCCTCGAGAGAATCGGGATCGGCGCCCTCCTCGAGCTTTCGGACCACCTCCTCCATTTCCCCGTCGATCTTCTCGCCGGTCATTTCGGCCATTCTGCGCATCATGCGTCCCATGGCCTTCGGGTCGTTCTCGTCGACCGAAGAAAACTCCCGTTCCATGTCCGCCATGGCGGCATCCATCCTCGGGTCCTCCGGCTGCCCCCCGCCATCGCCCTCCCCAGAACCGCCGGCCGCACCCTCGCCCGTCGGTTCTTTTTTTCTTCCCGGCCCCGTGACGGCAAAGCGCGAGAACATCTTTTCCATGGGATACGCCGGATTGTCCGGACATTTCGGAACCGTTCGGCCTTGGGCGAGGCTGCGCGCGTAGAATTGGTAGATCTTGTGGTTGTTCGGGCAGTAAAACTCGTAAATAGGCATCGGTCGGCTCGGTTTACTTCTTCTGAGTACTCTGGGTACGCGCCGATCGCAAGCGCTCGCGCCACCGGAGCAGCGCCGCACCCGTCAGCGATTCCGCGCACGCATCGATGTCCTTCCGCGGTCCGGAGAAAACCAAACGCCCTCCCTCCCGTCCGCCACCCGGCCCCAAATCGAGGATCCAATCGGCAAGGTGAATCACGTCGAGATTGTGCTCGATCACGATGACGGTATTGCCGGCGTCCCGAAGCCGGAATAGAAGGTCCATCAGCCGCTGGATGTCCACCCAATGCAACCCCGTGGTCGGTTCGTCCAGGACGTAGAGATTGGCGCCCTGTTGCTTGCGGCTCAGTTCGAGCGACAGCTTGATCCGCTGCGCTTCTCCCCCTGAAAGGGTCACGGCGGACTGGCCAAGGGTCAGATAGCCCAGGCCGACCGCTTGAAGGGTATCGAGCTTTGCGATCACCCGCGGAATATTTCGGAACAGCTGAACGGCGTCGGATACCGTCATGTCGAGCACATCGGCGATCGAGCGCCCGTGGAAGCGGATCTCCAGGGTTTCCCGGTTGAAGCGTCGCCCACCGCAGCTGGTGCAGGGGGCATAGGCATCGGCCATGAATTGCATGTCCAGCTTGATCACCCCGTCTCCCTGACAGCGCTCGCACCGGCCTCCGCGGACATTGAACGAGAACCGGCTCGCCTTGTAACCGCGCACCCGCGCGAGTGGAACCTGGGCGAAAAGATCGCGCAACAGATCCAGCAGGCCCACATAGGACGCGGGATTCGAACGCGGACTGCGGCCGATCGGTTCCTGGTCGACCTGGACCAGGCGCTCGAAGAAATCGAGGTTCTCGATGGCCCGGTGTTTCCCGGGGATGGACTTGGCGCCGTTGAGCTTGCGCGCAGCCGCGGCCGCCAAGATGTCGTTGACCAATGTGCTCTTGCCCGACCCCGAAACTCCCGTGACGCAGGTGAGGAGTCCGACCGGGAACCGAGCATCGAAGGCCTGAAGGTTGTGCTCACGCGCCTCCCGGACGGTAAGCCACGCCCCGTCCGGCGATTTTGCCGCGGCCTCGCGCTCCAGGCTAGCCGTGCCGGCGAGGTAGGGCCCGGTGCGCGACGCTCGGGCAGGCTGGGCAGCGCACTCGGCGGGGGTGCCCTGGAAAAGCAGGTGCCCTCCTTCGGTGCCCGCGTCTGGCCCCAGTTCGATGATCTGGTCGGCAGCGCGCATGGTCTCCTCGTCGTGCTCCACCACCAAGACCGTGTTGCCGCGGTCTCGAAGTGAAAGAAGCTGCGTCAGAAGCCTGGCATTGTCGTGCGGGTGAAGGCCAACGCTGGGTTCATCGAGCACGTAAATCACCCCGGTCAGGCCCATTCCGAGCTGCGTTGCGAGCCGCACTCGCTGCGCTTCGCCACCGGAGAGGGAGGAATAATCGCGCTCGAGCGTCAGGTACCCCAATCCCGTATCGAGCAGAAAGCGCAGCCGCTGTTCGATCCCAGCCCCCACTTCGGCCAGGGCCTCACCAGAAGAGGAAGCGCTGACGGCCGGAAGCCAGTCGGCATGGCGCTGAGCGAAGGCCGCAGCCGCCCCGACATCCAGAGCCATGAATTCCGGAAAAGTGATCGCCGAATCGCCCGCGCCCAGCCGCACCGCGCTGCTGCGCGGATTGAGCCGGGAGCCGCCGCACAGACGGCAGAGGCCCGCAACCATGAAGGTCGCCAGCCGGGCATGGAATCCCTCGCTGGCGGTCTGGCGAAAACTCTCCTCGATGTCGGCAAGGATGCCGCCGAAGGGCATCGCGCGCGGCTCACGCATGCGTCGCATCTTGAAGGCGAAGAGGCGGTCCCCCGCGCCCTCCATAAGCAGGCGGCGCGTCTCCTCGGGCAGATCGCGCCACGGGGTGTCCGCGTCGAACGGCAGCTGTTCGGCCAGCTGCTTGATGAGCGCATTGTGCTTGATGATCAGGTTCTTTCCCCCGATCCGCCATGCCTTGATCGCGCCTTCGCGCACGGACTTGGCTGGGTCCGGAATAATCAGCTCCGGCACGGGCCGCCGCGTGCGGCCCAGGCCGCCACATTCCGTGCAGGCACCCTCGGGGTGGTTGAACGAAAAGTGCCGGGGCGTCAGTTTCTCAAAAAGGTCCCCGCAAATCTCGCAAGCCAAGTGCTGGCTCAGTGTGATCTCTCGCCAGGGGCCGTCCTTGGATTTTTGTGCCAAGACCAGGGCACGGTCCGAACCCTCGCGAAAGGCCAATTCAAGCGAATCAGCAAGCCGGCTGCGCTGGTCCGCGGACGCCACCAGGCGGTCGACCACCACCTCGACCGCCACCTCCGCGGCGCCCGTCGGAATAAGATGGGGCTCATCCAGTTCCCGGATCTGGCCCGCCATGCGAATGCGCTGGAATCCGCGCTGGCGCAGGCGCGGCAATTCCTCGCGCAGAACGCTGGGCTTGGCCCGCAGAACCGGCGCCAGAAGCATGAGCCGCTCGGCCGAACACTCCCGAAGAATGCGGTCCACGTGGTCATCCAACGAGCGCCGCAGAACCCTGCCCTCATCCTTTGGGCAGCGCTGCACGCCCGCAAGCGCCCATAGGAGCCGCGCGTAATCGGCGATCTCAGTCGCCGTGGCAATCGTGCTGCGTGGCGAGCCGCCTCCAATCCGCTGCTCGATCGCGAGCACGGGCGAGAGCCCATGGATGAAGTCCACGTCCGGACGTTTCAGCTGTTCGAGCGCCTGGCGGGCCTGGGTCGAGAGGCTCTCCATATATTTGCGGTACCCCTCCGCATACAGCGTGTCGAAGGCCAGGGACGATTTGCCTGACCCGCTGGGCCCCGTGACGACGACCAATTTCCCGCGAGGAATGCGCAAATCCAGATTCTTGAGATTGTGCTCTCGCGCTCCCTTTACGTGGATGTGGGTGGGTACCTCCATGGCGGCAAACTTCAAACGTACTCAAATAGCGGCAGGCGCAAACGCCGAATGAGCTGGGAGGTCCAATTTCGTGAAGGAATCTGGCTTCCGCAGATCGGATGGTGGCTCGACGCGCACCGGCCCGCCGAGCGTTCGTTCGTTTCTCACGCCCATTTCGACCACCTGGCCCTGCATGCCGAAGTGCTTTGCTCGCCCGGCACCGCCCGTCTGATGGCCGCCCGTTTGCCCTCGGCAGCGGTGGTGCACGCCCTGCCCTTTGGGCGGACGGAGGCCCTCGGCGATTCGACTTCGGTCACTCTCTGGCCCGCCGGTCATATATTCGGTTCGGCCCAATGCCTCCTGGAGCACCCGGAGCATGGACGGCTGCTGTACAGCGGGGACTTCAAGCTGAGGCAGGGTCGCTCCAGCGAGCCCTGCGCGACCCCGGCCGCCGAGGTGCTCATCATGGAGACCACCTACGGCCGGCCGCAGTACCGCTTCCCGCCGACCGCCTCGGTGCTTGCAGCGATTGCCCGGTTCTGCGCGGCAACAATCGAGGACTCCGAAGTGCCCGTTCTCTTCGGCTATAGCCTAGGAAAGAGCCAGGAAATCCTCAGCGGCCTGACGGAGGCCGGAATTCCGGTGATGCTGCATCCGAGCGCACACCGGCTGACAAAGGTCTACGAGGAACTTGGGGTGCCCTTCCCACCCTACCGCGTATTCGATCCCAAAGCGGCCGCGGGCCACGTCGTGATCGCCCCTCCCCAGGCGCCCGATTCCGCATTTCTGCGTTCCATCGGCCCTCGCCGCACAGGCATGGTGACCGGCTGGGCGCTCGACCCAGGGGCCACCTACCGCTACCGGTGCGACGAGGCCTTCGCCCTGTCCGATCATGCGGATTACGATGACTTGGTGCGGTACGTTGAAGCGGTGCGCCCAAACCGCGTCCTCACCCTGCATGGTTTCGCCGCGGATTTTGCCCGCGATCTGCGCGAACGCGGCATCGAGGCATGGGCGATCAGCGAGGCAAATCAGCTTGATCTGGGCCTGGGCGCAGCGGCGTCATCGGCATCGACCCCCCGGGGCCACTTTGCTGCTGAGAGCCCGGATATCCTCGGTGCCAAGCCTCGATCGGCGGACATTTTTTCCGCTCTTGCTGAAACGGCCGAGAGCATCCGCGAGGCGCCAGGCAAGCTGTCGAAGGTGGAGCGCCTGTCTCACTACCTGGGCTCCCTAAGCGATGAGGACGCCGCGATTGCCGCCCTTTTTCTTGGCGGGCGGGCCTTTCCCCAGGGCGATGCCCGGGTCCTGCAATTGGGCGGCTCGCTGATTCAACGAGCGGTGAGCGAAGCGACCGGTCTCGGACCTGAGTCCTTTCGTGAAGCCTATCGCCGCCACCGCGAAGGCGGCGAGGCGGTCGAGGAACTCCTGCGCACCGCCAACATCCGGGGTCGGGCGCTTCGACTGCGCGAGGTCGCCGACGCCTTTTCCGAACTCGCCGCGTCCCGAGGGCCGCTGCTGAAATTAAGCAAGCTTGCCGAACTCTTCCGACAGGTCTCACCGGGCGAAGGCAAGTACCTGGTAAAGATTGTCACCGGAGATCTTCGGATCGGGTTGAAGGAAGGACTGGTCGAGGAGGCGATCGCCGCGTCGACAGGCCGCTCGCTCGAGGCCGTGCGAGAGGCTCAGATGCTCGGCGGCGATATTGCCGCAACGGTGCGGGCCGCTCGCGCGGGGACGCTGGGACAGATGGAATTTCGCGTCTTCAATCCCGTCCAATTCATGCTCGCGAGCCCCGAACCCACGGCCGAATCGATCTTGGCGCGCGTTCCGGCTCCGGTGTGGGTCGAGGAGAAATACGACGGCATCCGCTGTCAGCTCCATCGCAGCGGGGCTCGGTGCGAGCTGTATTCGCGCGATCTGCGGCGGATCACCGACCAGTTCCCGGAGATTGCTCGGGCCGCGCTCTGCCTTCCGGCGGACGCGGTGATCGACGGCGAACTCCTCGCCTGGAAGGACGGGCGGGCGCTTCGATTCGGTGAACTTCAGCGGCGACTGGGCCGCTCCGGCGACGATCTATTTCTCGGCGGCCAGATTCCCGTGTCGCTCTCCGCCTACGACCTTCTTTGGTGCGACGGGGTCAGCCTGCTGCGCCAGCCGCTTGCCGATCGGCGGAAGCAGCTCGAGAGCCTTCTGGCGGAGTGCCCGGCCGGTCTCCTTCTAGCACCCATGCAGTGGATCTCCACGGCCGCCGGAATCGAAGACGCCTTCTTGCTCGCGCGCGCGAAAGGCAATGAAGGGCTCATGGTGAAGGACCCTGCGAGCCCCTACCTTCCCGGGCGCCGCGGTTTGGCCTGGCTCAAGTTCAAGAAAGCGTTCGCCACGATCGATGTGGTGGTGGTCGGTGTGGAGTACGGCCATGGCAAGCGCCGAGACGTCCTGAGCGATTACACCTTTGCGGTTCGCGACGAGCCCGGCGGCCGGTTGCTCACAATCGGCAAGGCGTATTCAGGCCTGACCGACGCCGAAATCGCCCGCCTGACCACGCATTTCCTGGAAAATACCCGCGAGATCCGCGGCCGCACCCGTATCGTCGAACCCGACACGGTCCTCGAGGTGGCCTTCGACGCCATTCAGCCGAGTTCCCGGCATGAGAGCGGACTGGCGCTTCGATTTCCGCGGATTGTCCGGATACGCGGTGACAAGGGTTTGGCGGAAATCGACACCCTGGAGGCGTGCCGCAGACTTGCCGGATTGCCAATCAAGCCCTAGTGATGGACGGCTGAACCGATTTCTTCACATCAAGCCGCGCATTCTCGCCGTCCTTCCCGCCGCAATCGCTCTCTGCTATCTTTCACCGGGCTTGGCGCGCGCGCAGGTTCCGCTCGCCCTTCGCGACGGCGAGCAGCTGGTCTACCGCGTGGGATGGGGCATCATTCCCATGGTGGGCCGGATCACGATCGCCGCCTCGTCCGTCACGGATGGTTCGCGGGCCGTGATGCAGGTCACCACCACCACCTCGACCCGGGGCATCGTCCGCGGATTTTTCCCCTTCGATGGGCACGGGGAGTCGATCTTCGATGCCAACAATGGGCATCTGCTGGTTTCCAGCGAGGAGACCTCCTACCGCGACAAGGCCACCAAAACGTCCATGGTCTTCGACTACGACAAGTCGTTGGCCGTCTACACCGACGATGTGAAGCCCGCCGCCTCGCGCGTCATTCCCCTGCCGGCGGGAGACCCTTTCGATTTGATCCTCGGCTTGGTCCAGACCCGCTCCTGGACGCTCAAGCCCGGCGATCAGCGGGACGAGCTGGTGCTTTTCAACGACGAGTTCTACCTCCTGACGATCCACGCCGACAGCTACGAGGAAGTGGACACCCCTCTAGGGACCTATCACACGCTTCTGCTGGTGCCTCGGATGGAGCGCACACCGCCCAAGGGAATGTTCAAGCGCGGGTCCAGCGTTCGTGTGTGGATCTCCCAGGCGAATACGCATCTGCCGGTTCGCTTTGAGGTCGAGTTCAAGTTTGGGCGCGGCGTCGCCACGCTCGTCGACTATCATCCCCCGAAGGACGCGAAGCCAAAGGAAGTGGCGGCCGGCCATGCGGAACATCCTGGTTCTTAGGGGCGGCGGCCTGGGAGATTTCATCGTCACCCTTCCGGCCCTGGCGCTGCTTCGCGGAGCGTGGCCAGAGGCGCGCATCGAGATTGTCGGCAATCGGGCGGCTGCGGTCCTCGGCCTGGGGGAAGGGCTTCTGGATGCGGTGCATTCGCAAGCGGAGGCCCGCTGGAGCCGCCTCTATGCCGAGGGTCCGCTGCCTCGCGAAACGGCGGATTGGTTCGACCGATTCGACTTGATCGTCGATTATTGGCCGGACCCCGAGGGCGATCTAGCCAAACGCTTCCCAAGCCGAGCCGGGCAGCACCACGTTTGCGGGACAGCAAAGCCAGAACGCGGCCCCGCGGCAGCCCATTTCTGCGAACCGCTCCGAGCGCTCGGCCTTGTCCCTGGCGAACCTTGGTACCGACTGGCGGGAATATCGGCTCCCCGGCAGAGTCGGCGGGTGGCGGTTCATCCGGGCAGCGGCTCGGCGGCAAAGAATTGGCCATTGGCCCGCTGGCGGTTGCTGTGCCGCCATTTGGTTCGCGAGGAAGGAGCGGAGATATGGGTGGTGGCTGGGGAAGCCGAGGATCCGCGGATTTTGGAGGAATTTGGAGAGGGCGTGCGCGGAGCCACCCTTCCCGATGTGGCGGCCGCGCTCGCGAGCTGCGGACGCTTCGTCGGGCACGATTCCGGCATCAGCCATCTGGCCGCGGCCTGTGGAACGCCCTGCTGCCTTCTCTTTGGGCCGACCGATCCGGCGGTGTGGGCGCCGCCGACCGAGGCTGTGCGGGTCGTTCGAAAGGGCCCGGGTCTGGACGCGATCGAGATCGCCGATGTCCTCGAAGGGCTCGCCTCGCTGGACCCTCTCGGAACGCATTGTCCCAGATTGGAGGAATGAGGCCCCGCCTCGGCGGAGATGCCAACGCTCGGATCCACCATCAAGCCCGGCCGCCAGAACCGCCGCCATCGTGCGACAGCGGCACGGATGGCGGCCATGAGATGGTGGAAAACGGCATCAACGCCTCCGCCGGGGCTTCATTCCTCCAATCTGGGACAACCGAGAGTGTTTGAATTTGAATCACAAAGGTCGAAAGCACGGAGAGTGCTGCTTATGATCCATAAATCGTCATTACGGCTTTGAAAAACAGGTCGGCGCAGGCGAAATGGCGATTGAGTCAAGGAAGCTGGGGTTTCCAGAGGGCCCGCAACATCTCGGGAAATGCGGATGATTTGCGAAGGCCGGGCTCGCGAAGCGGCATTGATGGCCTCATCGCCTGCTCTGTGGACGGCCCGGAGAGCCGCCGAAGATTCTCACCAGCTTTCCCGGCGGTCGATGGGCGTCCGGTTTGCGGGCGATCCGGGAATTGGACATCTCAAGCCGCGGAGTCGGGCCCGGCGTTCGCGAATCAGGATACTACCCCTCGGAAAGGCCTCTCCGAACGAAGAATTAATTCCTTGCTTCCTCCGCCAAAAAACGGCTCTTTTAACCCTTTTAATTCATGAGAGCCACTATCAAAACCCAGGGCCGGCAGTTCACGGTGTCCGAAGGGGACATCCTGACGGTCACACGCTTCCCCAAAACGGAAGCAGGGGCCACCATCGAGATCAAGGATGTCCTGGCGGCCGGCGAAGGCGCCAGCTTCAAGGTCGGCAAGCCCACTTTGCCCGGAGCCACCGTTTCCGCGAAGATCCTCGAGAACAAGCGCGGCGACAAGGTCATCGTTTTCAAGAAGAAGAAGCGCAAGGGCTACGAGCGCAAACAGGGTCACCGCCAGGAGTTATCGGTGATCAAGATCGAATCCATCAACGTCTGAGGACCCACCGCCATGGCGCACAAGAAAGGTCAGGGAGCATCCACCAACGGTCGCGAGAGCCACTCTAAGAGGCTCGGCATCAAGAAATTCGGGGGCCAGGCGGTCATCGCCGGCAACATCATTGTTCGGCAGCGCGGCACGAAGCTTCACCCCGGTAAGAACGTGGGCGTGGGCCGCGATTGGACGCTCTTCGCGCTCAAGGACGGCGTCGTGCAATTCGACAAAATCCACCGCAGCGTTTCGATCGTCTAGCCTCAGAGAGCGGCCGGGTAGCTCCCGAGCCACTTGACGACGGGGCAGAACCGTTTGAGTTCCGCGGTGGCCTCCTTCATCGCGGGGTCATCATGGTGGCCTGTCACGTCGAGGAAGAAATAATAGTCCCACGGGAGCTTCTTGCTCGGCCGCGACTCAATTTTGGACAGGTTCACCCCGCGCTCGGCGAAAGGCATCAACATGCGCAGGAGGGCACCGGAATGGGCCGCGGCCTCGTCGCCCAGCGACACAAGGAAGCTGGTGACGTCTTTTCCTCCGCCCACCGGCCCCGCCGCCTTCCGCCCCAAGACAAAGAACCGCGTGGTGTTGTCTGCCTTGTCCTGAATGTTCCGCACCACGACCGGCACCCCGTAGTGGGCCGCGGCTAGATCGCCCGCAACCGCCGCGGCCTCCGGGTCTTCCTTGGCGATCTGAACCGCCCGCGAGGTGCTGGGCGCATCGACCAGCTGAGCGTTGGGCAGGTGCCGCTTCAGCCAGTGACGGCATTGGGCGAGCGCCTGATCCTTCGAGTAGACCCTGCGTATATTCTCGAGGCTGGAACGGCTGATCAAGGAATGGCTGATCTCCATGTAGATCTGACCGACGATCTTGAGGTCGCTCTCGACAAACCCGTCGAGAGTCTCGCGCACGCTGCCTTCGGTGGAATTCTCGATTGGGATGACCGCATGGTCGGCCTCAGAGCGTTCGACCGCCGTGAAGATATCAGCGATCGCCGCCATCGCATGGTAATCGACACTCGCGCCAAATTTCTTCATCGCCGCGGCATGGGTGTTGCTCGCCTCGGGCCCGAGATAGGCGATCAGCATCGGCTTCTCCAGGGCAATCGCCGCCGACATGATTTCCCGATAGATGGCCTGAAGCGCCTCGTTGCGGATGGGACCACCGTTGCCCGCCGCCACCTTGCGGAGCACGGCGTCCTCACGCTCGGGCACGTAGATTTCGCCGCCTGCGTCGCGTTTGATGCGGCCAATTTCGGCGGCCAATGAGAGGCGGCGGTTGATCAGTTCGACCAGCTGTCGGTCGAGGCCGTCGATCTGTTCGCGGAGAGGGCCTAGGTCCATGGGGCGGTTAAGGGGGTTGGACTTCGCTCACCTTTTCTTCAGGCGAAATGTCTGGGGGAATCGCCTCCGGATCGGGCGCTGGCTCCTCCGATGAGTCCGCAGCGCTGAGCGGAAGCTGTTCATCATCTAGCCCCATCTCGGAGTCTCCCATCGGGCGCCCGCGGCCTGCGCTCACAAGCCAGGTATCGATCTGCCGGGACGTGAGCACATCCGAGGCCGGAAGTTCGTCCAGGGATTTGATGCCGACGAAGTCAAGGAATTGGTCCGTGGTTCCGTACTGGAGGGGCCGCCCCGGCAGTTCGGCCCGGCCGACGATCGTGATGAGCTCGCGTTCGATCAGCTTGTGGATTCCGGCCTCCGCCGCGACGCCGCGGATCGACTCAATCTCCGCGCGGGTGACGGGCTGCCTGTAGGAAACCACCGCGAGAGTCTCCAGCGCCGATTGGCTCAACTTCACCGGGGGTGGTTCCTGGCGAAGGATGCGCACCCACCGAGCGAGCGAAGGATCGGTTGCCAGGCGATAGCCCGATGGTCCGTCCACGAGCACCAGACCATCGCCCGTGGCGCGCAGATCACTCGCGATTTCCTCCATCGTCTCCCGGATTTGCGAGGCGGTGACCAGAGAAGGGACCTCCGAATAGAGCTCAGGGTCCTGCTCCACTCCCAACTCTGTTTCGGCCGGACCTTCCATCCGATCGGCTGGGTCCGCTGGATCGGCGGCTGCCGCCGGGTCGGGCGCCGCCGCGCTCGCCGGATCGGCCACCGCGCCGTTCTGCGCCCCGCCGGCCGCGGCCAACGCGGGCGCCGCCGGCCGTGCCGCCTGCTCGTGAAAGCGGGCGAACGCCTCCTGGATCTCCTTGATGGCCAGCGGCTGGTTCGAGGAGATCAGCAGCGCCTTGAGAACCCTTTTCAGATTGAACGCCATGCAGGTGGGAAAGACGAATGAATGGGCCGCTCGGGGGGCCACGCAACCAAGAAAACGCCGCTTGCCCGCGTCCCGGACCGGTGGTGAAATCACCGTTCCCGAATGACTGCCTCGAAATCCTCGCTTCGCTCGCACTCTTCCATCGTGGTCGACGGTCCCGACCGCGCACCTAACCGCTCGATGCTTCGGGCGGTCGGCTTTACCGAGGGGGATTTCTCGAAGCCCATCGTTGGGGTGGCGTCCACATGGAGCATGGTGACTCCGTGCAACATGCATATCGACCAGCTCGCCAAGGAAGCGGCCTCAGGTGCGGACGCCGCGGGCGGCAAGGCCATCATCTTCGGCACGATCACCGTATCGGACGGAATCAGCATGGGAACTCCCGGAATGCGCTATTCCATGGTCTCTCGGGAAGTCATCGCCGACTCAATCGAAACGGTGTCTGCGGCGGAGGGATTCGACGCTGTGGTCGCCATCGGCGGCTGCGACAAGAACATGCCCGGGTGCGTGATGGCGCTCGCCCGCCTCAACCGCCCGGCGGTTTTTGTCTACGGCGGCACGATCCTTCCGGGAATCCATCCGGTATCCGGGAAGGAATGCGACATCGTCTCCGTGTTCGAGGCCGTGGGCCAGCACGCGGCGCACACGCTGGACGACAAAGGCCTCCACACCATCGAGGCGTGCTCGATTCCGGGGCCGGGCTCCTGCGGCGGCATGTACACCGCCAACACGATGGCCTCCGCGATCGAAGCGCTTGGCCTGAGCTTGCCGAACAGTTCCGCCCAGCTCGCGATCGGGCAGGAGAAGCGGGAGGATTGCCGCCGGGCGGGCGCGGCGGCGCTCGCGCTCCTCAAGGCGGGAATCCGCCCGAGTGACATTCTCATCCGAAAGGCTTTCGAAAACGCGATCACAGTCGCCATCGCGCTGGGCGGATCCACCAATGCGGTGCTCCACCTGCTGGCGATCGCCCATTCCGCCCATGTGAAGCTCTCGCTCGACGACTTCACGCGGATTGGCCGGCGGGTCCCCGTCCTGGCGGACCTCAGGCCGTCGGGGCGGTACGGCATGGCGCATCTGACCCGGATCGGAGGCCTGCCGCCGCTGATGAAGATGCTGCTCGATGCCGGCCTCCTCCACGGCGACTGCCTCACCGTGACCGGGCGCACGCTCGCCGAGAACCTCAAGGCCGTCGGGCCGTATCCAACCGACCAGGACGTCGTCCGCCCGTTGAGCAACCCGATCAAGGCCGACAGCCACTTGCGGATCCTCTATGGCAATCTCGCCCCCGAAGGAGCGGTTGCCAAGATCTCCGGCAAGGAGGGAGTCATCTTCTCCGGCAAGGCGATCATCTTCGAGTCGGAAGAGGCCGCGCTCAAGGCCATCCTCGCGGGCCGCGTCCGGTCCGGCCATGTCATTGTCATCCGAAATGAGGGTCCGGTCGGCGGGCCGGGAATGCGCGAAATGCTTGCGCCGACCAGCGCCGTGATGGGCAAGGGCCTCGGCAAAGAGGTGGCCCTGATCACCGATGGCCGTTTCTCCGGCGGAAGCCATGGCTTCGTTGTGGGACACATCACGCCGGAGGCCGCGGTGGGCGGCCCGATAGGCTGGCTCCGCAACGGCGACCCCATCACGATCGACGCGGTGAAGAACCGGATCACGGTGGATTTGCCCGCGCGCGAATTATCCGCGCGGCGCAAACAGTGGAAGCGGCGCAAGCCGAAAGAGACCCGGGGTGCGCTGGCCAAGTACGCGCGCCTCGTGACCAGCGCCTCCCTGGGCGCGGTGACCGACCATAATCTTTAGGACAATCCCCCAATCAAATGACCTGGACCCGCTTCAAGGAATACCACTGCTCCCGCCCCGAACTCGGGGTCGCCCTCGATATCAGCCGCATCCCCTTTCCCGACAGCTTCCTAGAGTCCATGGAAGCGCGCCTGCGAAAAGCGTATTCGGATATGGCCGCCCTCGAAGCCGGATCGATAGCGAACCCCGACGAAGGCCGCATGGTCGGCCACTATTGGCTCCGAGCCCCGCAATTGGCCCCGGACCCCGCCATACGCAAAGAGATCACCTCGACTCTCGAGGCGATCCACACGTTCGCGGCGGGCGTTCACGACGGTTCCATCGCCGGCCCAAAGGGGCCATTTACCCGGCTGCTCGTTGTTGGAATCGGCGGGTCCGCGCTCGGACCGCAGTTTGTGGATCACGCGCTCGGCGGCGCGGACCGCGACCGTTTGGAGGTTAGCTTTTTCGATAACACCGATCCCGACGGCATGGACGCCGTTCTCGCGGAGCTCAAGGGCCATCTCGACGAGACCCTCGTCGTTGTGATTTCCAAATCCGGCGGCACCATCGAGACGCGCAATGGACAACTCGAGGCTGCGGCCGCGTTCCGAGCGGAAGGCCTTGCGCACGCCCGGCATTTTGTCGCGGTCACCGGCGCGGGCTCCAAATTGGACCAGCTCGCGGTGAAGGACGGATGGCTCGCCCGCTTCCCGATGTGGGATTGGATCGGCGGGCGCACGAGCGAACTGTGCGCGGTGGGACTCTTGCCGGCTGCCCTCCAGGGAATCGATATCGACGAGATGCTTGGGGGAGCCGCGGCCATGGATATCGCGACCCGAGAGACCGACACCCGCCGCAACCCGGCCGCACTCCTCGCCCTGATGTGGTATTTTGCCACCGACGGGCGGGGCGCGAAGGACATGGTCGTTCTGCCCTACAAGGATCGGCTGCTGCTTTTCTCGCGCTATCTGCAGCAACTGGTCATGGAGTCTCTCGGCAAGGAACTCGACCTGCAGGGCCGGGTCGTCAACCAGGGGATCGCCGTCTATGGCAACAAGGGTTCGACCGACCAGCACGCGTACGTCCAGCAGCTGCGCGAGGGCGTGAACAATTTCTTCGTCACGTTCATCGAAGTGCTGAAGGACCGGGCGGGCCCCAGCATGGAGGTGGATCCGGGAGTGACGAGCGGCGACTACCTGCAGGGATTTTTCCTCGGGACGCGCAACGCATTGAGTGAGAAGGACCGCGCTTCGGTTACCCTCACGGTTCCGGATGTTTCGCCGCGGACCGTCGGCATGCTGATCGCCCTCTACGAGCGGGTGGTCGGACTTTACGCTTCCCTGATCGGAATCAACGCCTACCACCAGCCTGGCGTCGAGGCCGGCAAGAAGGCGGCGGGCGGGGTGATCGACCTCCGCTTAAAGCTGGGGGCGGCTCTGAAAGCCGCGCCAGGAAGGAGCTTCACCGCCGAATCTCTGGCCCAGCAGGTCGGCGGCGACCCGGAAACAGCCTACAAGATACTCGAGCACCTCGCGGCGAACGGGAGCTGCCGCAAGACCTCGGCGCCCGCGTGGCAGGATGCGGCCTATTCAGCGTGACGAAAGCCAGAGGCGGCGGCTCCGGGATTCGCGCTGTCAGGCAATCTCTTTAGCTTGCGAACCGGAGCTCCCAATGCCACCGTCAAAGAGATGAATTCGTTCCAGACACGCGCTGCCGCTCTCCTGCTGATCGCTTTGACCGCGGTCCTGGCTGG
>Ga0302325_10017482_pt1 | contig 15163 bp, 15 predicted proteins | sample Palsa_T0_2_FD_201948 | JGI IMG/M metagenome (GOLD analysis project Ga0302325, IMG submission 201948) | Peat permafrost microbial communities from Stordalen Mire near Abisko, Sweden - Palsa_T0_2 | ecosystem: Environmental > Terrestrial > Soil > Palsa > Peat permafrost | place: Sweden: Abisko... | reverse complement strand
CGAGTTCCACCGGCCGCTGGTGCTCGGCGACCGGCTGACCGTGCGCCCGCCATGGGAGTCGGCTCAGGGCACCGAGCTGGATGTGGTGATCGATCCCGGGCAGGCATTCGGGACCGGCGCCCACGCGACCACGCGGCTGTGCCTGGAGCTGCTGCTGCGTGAACGCGGTGGTGGCGGTGGTGGCGGTCGTGGCGGCGACGAGCTCGGTGAGCCGGCTCCCGGTGCCGGCCGGTCGTGCGTGGATCTCGGGTGCGGCTCCGGGGTGTTGGCGATCACGGCCGCGCGGCTGGGGTTCGCCCCGGTGATCGCGCTCGACTTCGACCCCGCCGCGGTGGCCGCGACCGCTGACAACGCGGCGGTCAACGGCGTCTCGCTGGACGTGCGACGGTTCGATCTGCGTGCCGAGCAGGCGCCCGACGCCGACCTCGTCGTCGCCAACGTGCTCGCCGCGCCGCTCCTGTCGTGGGCGGGGCTGCAGGTGCGGCTGCCGCCCCGGCTGATCCTGTCCGGGCTGCTGGTGGCGGAGACCGACCGGGTCGCCTCCGCCTACGCGGCGCGGGGGATGACGCTCGTGGAGACGCGCGCGGACGGCGATTGGGCGGCGCTCGTGCTCACCCGCTGAGCTGCGGCTACGGCCGCGGGCGCGGCTGCGATCTGGTGGGGGCACGGCCGCCGATGCCAGCCCTGCGGGCGAGCTCAGCGGCGACCTCGGCGCGGACGGCTGCGGGTTGCCCGTAGATCTCCGCCTCGCCGTAGCGGAGTACGAGCCAGCCGAGTTGGCGCAGCGCGAAGGCGTCCGCGAGGTCGCGGCGGACCTGCGCGGGTGAACGATGGTTGCCGACTCCGTCGAGCATCACCACGAGCTTTGCGTCGCGGTAGACGATGTCGCACGAGACGGATCGGATCAGCACGTTGACGTCGTCGGGTCGCGGGAGGTCGAGCCGGAGATATGCGGCCTCCAGCTCGCTGCGCGTCCGGGCCGTCAGCGGGTCGTAGGCGTCCAGTTCGCGGCGCAGATCGACGCTGCCCGGGCGGCCACGGCGGCAGGCCCGCCGCACGCTCGGGGTCTGCAGCCGCCGCTGATAGTCCAGCCGGGCGAACGCACGGCGCACCAGCGTGATCTCGCCGGCGGCGGCGAGGTCGAGCAACGTGTCGGCGATTGAGGTGACCGGAATCGCGCCATACACGGTCCGGGCCACGCCCGTGCGCCGCGGGTGAACCCAAATCCCGGGCAGCGAGCCTCTGCGACGAGGTGTACTGACGTGGATCACGGCCGGCCAGCGGTCGATCGTGTCCAGCCACTTGGCGGCCGTCGCGTGCGAGAGCATCGCCCCGGGTCCCGCGTACAGCACCGCTTCCCACAAGTCCGATTCGATCGTCTGCGCGGGGCTGCCGACGGCATAGATGCCCGGCCGGCATCGATAGAGGAATCCGCCGACGAGCCACCGATCGACCGTCGAACGACGGACGCCCAGCGCGGTCAGCTGATGCAGCGCGATCCGCGCCTGCTGCCTCGCCGCGAAGCGGCCGACCCGAAGCATGGCGATTTGACCCCCATATCCGGGGTCAAATCGCCTCCATTCGCTGTTCTCCATGGGTGTATGAGCCGCCGGCGGCTCGCGTTGCACCCCTTCAGATCAGCGAGAGCTGGCGCGCATCCCAGAGCGCGGGCAACGGCTCATGGCCGCTGACGCGCGATTCGAGCTCCAACAGCGCCAGCTTGCGCTGCAGCCCGCCGCCGTACCCGACCAGGTCACCGCTCGTCCCGATGACCCGGTGACACGGGACGATGATCGGCACCGGCGTGCGGCCGACGGCCGATCCGACCGCGCGGACGCGGTCAAGGCGCCCGAGCGCGCGGGCGATCGCTCCGTATGAGGTGGTCGAGCCGTACGGGATGCGGGCGATCTCGGCCCAGACGCTGCGCGCGAACGGCGTGCCCTGATCGAGGTCAAGCGCGACGTCGAAGGCGCGGCGCTCGCCCGCGAAGTACTCGTCCAGTTGGCCGGTCACCTCGGCGAAGGCGCTGGGGTCACGCGTGGCCTCCTGACGCTCGTGGCGCGCGCCTCCGCCGGGGAACGAGATCGCGCGCAGGCCCCGCGGCCCGGCGACCAGCGTGAGCTGGGACCCAGCGGGCTCTCGTAGGTACTCCAAATGGTGTTGGTGTGCTCGTGCATGGAAATGAAACGCCGGCCGGCGCCGATTCGTGAGATGACGACATCGTGGACAACGACGCGGTCGCGAATCTTGGACACAGGGCCGATCACCGGGCGCGCCGCAGGCCGCATCCTCTCTGGCGTGGCTTGTGACCATGAAGCAGTCGCGATCGAAGGAGGTGACAGTTGCCAAACCCATTCGCGATCGGTGTGACAATCGGTGGCCTGCTCCTTGACGTCATTGCGCCGAGGCCCAAGCCTCTCGCCGGAAATCCCCAAGAGCCCTCTCTCCTCTCTTGGACCGCCGCCGGGAGGACACCACGGTCAGCGTGGCCTGCTGGGGAGTACGAAGGTCCGCCGGTCGCGAGCGGCTATCGCAGCTGAGTTGCGGGCGGGACCGCGCGCGGACGGCGTGCGGTCCCGCTCGTTGGCTATGGCCGCGCACGCGGTACCGTCTCTGAACCGTGGCAGGCTTCGCGGTCAAGTTCCTCGGATGCAAGGTCTCGCAGGCCGACGCGATGCTGGCGCGCAACGCGCTGTTGACGGCCGGCCATGTCGAGGTCCCCGAGGCCGAGGCCGACCTGCACGTGATCAACACATGCTGCATCACGTCCGAGGCCGAGTCCAAGTCGCGCCAGTCGACGCGCCGGTCGCTCAAGCACGCCGAGCGGGTGATCGTCACCGGCTGCGCAGTCAACCTCAACGCGCGCCAGTTCGGCGAGATCGACCCGCACGTGACGGCGCTGCCCGGTACCGCCGACGCGGTCGCGCAGCGGCTTGCGACCGAACCGCTCGACGGGCTCGTGACCGCACCCGCCGACGACCTGAACGCGGCCTGCGCCGACACCGACCACGGAGTCCTCTGGCGCAGCGCCGGCGACGGCGTATCGAATCCCACCCACCCCCGCACGCGCGGTTTCGTCAAGGTCCAGGACGGCTGTGACTGTCACTGCGCCTACTGCATCATCCCGGCCGTCCGCGGCCGCGCCCGGTCGCGTCCGGCCGGCGCGATCCTTGACGAGGTGGCGCGGCGCGTCGCCGACGGCCAGCCCGAGATGGTGATGACCGGGATCAGCGTCGGCGACTACCGCGATCCCGAGCGGGGGCTCGAGCTCGGTGACCTGATGTGCGAGGTGGCGCGGGTACCGGGCGTGCAGCGCGTGCGGCTGTCGAGCGTCGAGGTGATCCACGTCCGCGACTCGTTGCTGCGGGCGCTGACCGACGAGCCGAAGGTGTGCCCGCACCTGCACGTGCCGATGCAGTCAGGCGACGACGCCGTGCTGCGTGACATGGGCCGCCACTACGACCGCGCGCAATACCTGGACCACATCGCGCGGCTACGGCGTTCCGCGCCGGACGTCAACCTCACGACCGACGTGATCGTCGGCTTCCCGACCGAGGACGAGGCGGCGTTCGAGCGCACGCTGGACGCCGTCACGCAGGCCCGGATCAGCCGCGTGCACGTGTTCCCGTACTCGCCCCGACCGGGCACGAGCGCCGAGCAGCTCGGCGACCGAGTCACGCCGCAGGAGAAGAAGCGCCGTGGGCAGGTGCTGCGCGGGCGCTCGGAGGTCGGCTCGCGGCTGCACCGCAGCGCCAAGCTCGGACGACGGCTCGAGGTCCTGATCGACAAGGTCGCCGACTCCCAGTGCTCGGGGTACACCGCCGACTACACCCGCTGCTATCTGCCGGCCGGCGCTGGCGACCGCGGCGAGCTCGTCACCGTCACGGCGCGGGAGCTGCACGCCGACGGGATCCGCTGCAGCTCCTGAGCGAGCCGGCGCCCGCTAGTCGATCTCGACGTTGAAGTCCCAGCCGGCGATCACGCGCTCGCCGTCGGGGCGCCATTCCAGGCCGCCGTCGCCGGTTGGGAGCACCGAGTGCAGCTTGATCGAGACGGTCTGTCCCGGAAGCAGCCGCGCCGGTAGAGGGCCACCGCCAATCGCGGTCACGCGCGGATGGTGGATCCGGTGGTTCTCATCGACGAGCACCCACGCCGAACGTCGCAGCGAGACCGGCGCGGTCACGTGCGTGAACGTGACGGTGAACGTCACCGGGCTGGTCGGGGGTACCGGCGTGCGGCCGATCTCGGGCACCGCCGGGCCGACCGCGGTCACCAGCAGTCGCGCGCCGGGCACGCCGGGCACGCCGGGCAGTGAGATCGACAGGCCGTCGCCCTGGATCGTCAGCACCGGGTGCGAGAAGCTCGAGCGCAGCGCTTGCTGGCGGGGCGGTGCCGCACTCGGCAGCCACGACGGGATCTTCCCGTAGCCCCCGCCGGAATGGTGGCGCCCGCGCTCGGCGTGGCGCCGGCGGTCGGCCACCGGTCGCGCCGCGTCCAGCCGCTTGGCCACCGATTTCGTCGTCGACGATGATCGGGTCGTCGACGCGTGCCGGCCGGAACCGCCACAGCCGCCCAGGAGCATCGCGACGACGCCCGCGGCGAGCAGCGGGCCGGTCCGCGTCACCCGCGCTTGGACGTGGATGGGTGCTTCCCGCTCGGGTCGGTGAACACGTCGCGCCCGAACGGAGCCAATCCGGGCTGGGCCGCGTAGCCGATGTGTCCCTCGCCGTCCAGGCCCTTGGACTTGCGCGAGACGGCGAACAGGTCCTCCATCGTGCGCAGCCAGCTGTAGTGGTTGTAGAAGCGCGTGCTGACCGAGCCCGGCTTGATGTAGGGGCTGATCAGCACGCTGCCGGTGTCACCGCCGCCGGTGGTGGCGTCGGTGGCGTCGTACAGCGGGTCGGTCTGGGGCGTCTCGGCCGCGAGCGTGATCCCGCTCACCGCGCCGGTCGTCGCCAGCGGTTGACCGGCGGCGTTGACGAGCGCGAACGAGCCGGCGATGACGAAACCGCCGGCCGAGCTCGGCGCGATCGCGTTGACGAACGAGTTGTTGACCGCGCCCACGTACGCGCCGGCGGGGATCCCGGTGCCGCTCACCGCACGGCCCTTGTCGATCGCCGTGATCGAGTTGTCGGCGATCGTCGTGGCGCCCGCCGCGGCGCTCGCCCCGGCGTCGGTCCGCGGTCCCGGGACGTGACCGCCGCCGCCGAGCAGGCAGGTGCCCGCGGGCTGCTTGGGAACGGTCTGGGCCACGCAGTCGGCGGGACGATCGATGTAGAGGTTGTTCCCCGGACCGGGATACAGCTCATCGCCCGCTGCGTTCTTGGCGAGCGGGACATTGGGTCCGGTCGGCTCGTCGCGGACCGTCTTGCCGAACAGCGTTTCGCCTGCCGAGTCATTGGCGATCGAGGTCTGGGCGTCCGGGGCGACGATCGTCGAGTTCGCGAAGCTGTTGCCGGTGTAGGTGAACGGCGGGAAGCCCTCGTCGAACGTGATGTCGATCAGCCCGCCGTCACGGAATGCGGGCGATCGCTCGATCATCGGGATCACGTGCTCGAGGAACAGGTCAGCGGCGTACAGCCCGCCGGTGTAGTTGACCGCAGCCTTGGGCGTGTTCGGGTTGGTCCAGCCGCCCGAGAGGTTGTTGCCGGCGCAGACCGCGTCGTGGCCGTCGGAGCAGTTGTCGGGCGTGATCCAGCTGAAGGCCGGCGTGGTGGACTCGTGCTGGAGGTCGTGGTAGAGGCCGTTGGTGGTGGAGAACAGGTTCGCGATGTGCCGGGCGTTGCAGTTGCCCGACGAGAGCAGCGACTCAAACCAGGGGAACGGAAAGTGCTTCGGCACGTACTGGTCGGTGGCGTTGGCCGACCCCGGGTTCGGGTAGCTCGGCGAGCCCGTCGGCCCCGGCTTGGTGAACGGGGCTCCGCAATACTTCGCGCCGACGCTATGGGGCGCGGTGCCGGCCGGATCGGGGTTGCCGAGATCCTGCGCGTAGCCCTTCCAGCTGACGTGGTTGGCCGAGAGCTGGTTGAACAGAGTCGGCACGCTGCGGGGATAGACGCAGCCGTTCTGCCCGGCGGCCGCGTTCGGACCCTGAGCGGAAACGATCTGCCCGTAGTTGGGGTTGCGCTTCAACGACCCGCCTTGCTTGTCGACGTGGCCGGAGAACCGGTCGTAGTAGGGGCAGTCGTTCTGGACGTCGGGTTGCGGCGCCTGCCCGCTCGACAACGTGATGTAGTTGTCCTGGCTGTCGTGGCCGGTGCCGAAGTAGTTCTTCAGCAGTACGCCCTGCTTGGGCAGCGTCTGCCACAGGTAGGTGTTCTTGTTCAGGCCGGTGAATGTCGCGTCGTAGGACTTGTTCTCAAGAATGATCAGCCAGACGTGCTTGATCTTGCCGGGCTGGATGCCGAGCCCGTCGGGTGGCTTGGTCGCGCCCGTGACCTTGACCGGCTTCGCCTGGCGGCTCGGAGCACCGGCGCCGCTGGCGACCGGCGCGATCACGGCCGCCGCGACGATTGCCGCCAGCGCCAGGGCGACCGACGCGACGACGGCTCGCCGTCTGCCCGCGCCGCGCCGCGACGACCGGAAAAGCTGAGCGCTCAGGGACGGCCTATGCATCGTCTGCCTCTGATTTCGGTTCGGGATCGGGACCACCGGCTGCAACGACGGATTCTCCGGGCGCGAGCATTTCAGATCGTGACGTTCTTGTGAAGGCTCGCTGCCGTCCCGCCTCGCCGGGACGGCCGATATCCTCAGTCATCGTTATGGCTACCGTCACCGATCAGGTCCGATCGGACATGACCGCCGCCCTGAAGGCGGGCGAGAAGCAGCGCGTCGGCGCGCTCCGGCTCGTGCTGTCCGAACTGCAGAAGGCGTCCAAGGACGGCTCCGGCGACGAGCTGTCGGTGCTGCGCCGGGAGCGCAAGCGCCGGCTCGACGCCGCCGACCAGTTCCAGGACGCGGGTCGGCCGGAGCTCTCCGAGCAGGAACGCTACGAGGCGCAGCTGATCGGCGGCTACCTACCCGCCGAGCTGTCCGACGACGAGCTGCGCCGGCTCGTCGCGCGTGCGGTCGTCGACACCGGCGCCGCCGAGCCGAAGGACATGGGCGCCGTGATGAAGGCCGTGATGGCCGCGTCGGGCGGCCGGGCCGAGGGCAAGCGGGCGTCGGCGCTGGTGCGAGAGGCGCTGGCCGGATGAGCCTCGTCGCGGTGAGCGGGACCGAGGATCGCTCACGTGAGTAGCCACTGATGCCCAAGCGCATGCTCGAGCTCGACAACGAGGTCGCGGCCGAGCTGGCCGGCTCAGAGGACAGCGTCCTGCGCACGCTCGAGGGCCACCTCGATTGCGAGGTGTTCCTGCGCGGAAACGTGCTGACGCTCGACGGCGACCAGACCGCGGTCGAGGCCGGCGTCGCGGTCGTGCGCGAGCTCTCGGAACTGATCCGCCAGGGCCATGAGATCGCGCCCGGCACCGTCGAGGCGGTCACCCGCGCGCTCGATCAGCACGAGTCGCCGTCAGAGATCCTCGAGGATGTGGTCTGGCGCCATCGCACGACGAGGGTGGCCCCCAAGACCGTCAACCAGAAGCGCTACGTCGACTCGATCCGCAAGAACACGATCACGTTCGGGATCGGCCCGGCTGGCACCGGCAAAACGTTTCTGGCGGTCGCCCACGCGGCCGCGGCGCTCAGCCGTCGTGAGGTCAACCGGATCATCCTCACCCGCCCGGCGGTCGAGGCCGGCGAGCGGCTCGGCTTCCTGCCGGGCGATCTGATGGCCAAGGTGGACCCCTACCTGCGCCCGCTGTTCGACGCGTTGCACGACATGCTGGAACCAGACCGCGTCTCCCAGCACCTGGAGCGCGGCGTGATCGAGGTCGCGCCGCTGGCCTTCATGCGCGGGCGGACGCTGAACGACAGTTTCATCATCCTCGACGAGGCGCAGAACACCAGCCCAGAGCAGATGAAGATGTTCCTGACCCGGCTCGGGTTCGGCTCAAAGATGGTGGTGACCGGCGACATCACCCAGATCGACCTGCCGCGCGAGCAGGCGTCGGGGCTGATCGCCGTGTCGGAGATCCTGCAGGGGGTCGAGGACGTGGAGTTCATCCGCTTCGCCGACGAGGACGTCGTGCGCCACAAGCTGGTGCGGCGCATCGTCGCGGCCTACGACCGAGCGACGAAGGCCTCGGCACCTGAGATCCGATCCCGCCGGATGGCCTGAGAGAGCGGTCGTCTCAGTGATGACGACGAACCGAACCAGCGATGCTTGACGTCGAGGTCATCGGCATCGAGGGCTCGCTCGAGTTCGACCCCCAGGCACCGATGGCCCGGCCGACCGCGGTGGAGCTCGAGGAGCTCTGCGCGCTGGCGCTGTCATCGGCCGGAATCGAGGAGGGGCATGTCGCGATCGAGTTCGTCGACGCCGAGCGGATCCAAAAGCTCAACCGTCAGCACCGCGCGATCGACGCGCCGACCGACGTCCTGTCGTTCGGGATCGACGAGGACGGCGCCAGCGCCGGCCCGCGGGAGCTGGGCGACATCGTGATCTGCCCCGAACACACCGAAAACCTCCGTGAGGCGATCATCCACGGCGCGCTGCACCTGACCGGCATGGACCACGAGTCCGACAACGGCGAGATGCTGGCACTGCAGGCCGAGATCATGCGATGGGTCTCGTGAGACGCGGCGACGCCCAGCTCGCCCATCCGCCACAGGTCGTCCGCTCCGGGTTCGTGGCGCTGGCCGGCAGGCCGAACGTGGGCAAATCGACGCTCGCCAACGCGATCGTCGGCGCCAAGGTGGCGATCGTCTCCGACAAGCCGCAGACCACCCGCCGCGCGATTCGCGGCGTCGCGACCGGGCCCGACTGGCAGCTGGTGCTGGTCGACCTCCCCGGCGTCCAACGTCCGCGTGACGCGCTGACCGAGCGGATGCAGCATCGCGTCGAGCACGAGCTGGCCGACGCGGACGGCTGCGTGCTGGTGCTCAACGCCGAACAGGGCCTCGGCCCGGGCGACCGCTTCATCGCCGGGCTGCTCAAGCCGGCGGCGGAGTCGGGCTCGGTCTCGGTCGCGATCGCCGTCAACAAGGTCGACCGGGCCGACCGCAACCGGACCGCGCAGACGCTGCACGCTGCGGATCAGCTCGGCCTCGGCGGCGAGATCTTCCCCGTCTCGGCGCGCACGGGCGCCGGCGTTCAGGCGCTGACCGAGCACCTGGTCGCGATGCTCCCGGCCGGGCCGATGTACTTCGACGCCGGCCAGCGCTCGGACCAGTCACGCGCGGTCCATCTTGCCGAACTGGTCCGTGAGCAGGTGCTGGCCCGCACCCGTGAGGAGGTGCCCCACGCCGTCGAGGTGGAGGTCTCCGAGATCAGCCATCCGCGTCCGGACCTGATCCGGATCGAGGCGGTGGTGCTGTCTGAGACCGAGTCCCAGAAGGGGATCCTGATCGGCGCCGGCGGGCGGATGATCAAGTCGATCGGGGTCGCCGCCCGGCGCGCGATCGAGCGCGAGCTGGGGACCAAGGTCCATCTGGAGCTGTCGGTCGCGGTTCGCCGCCACTGGCGCGCCGACGAGCGCGTGCTTGACCGGCTCGGGATCGAGTAGTCGGCGCCGCGCGTCGCCTCGGGCCGGGCGACCCGGGCTCGGAGCGGGTCGCCCCGGGGGCCGGGCGAACCCGCGCTTAGAATCGTCGGCAATGGACGACTCGCAGGTCGCATACGACGAGCGCGGCCTGGTCCCGTGCGTCGTCCAGGACTGGTCGACGGGCGAGGTGCTGACTGTCGCCTACATGAACGCCGAATCGCTGCGGCTGACCCGGGACACGGGGGAGATGCACTTCTTCAGCCGCTCACGTCAGGAGCTGTGGCACAAGGGCGCGACGTCGGGCAACACGCAGGCGGTCAAAGCGATCCGCTACGACTGCGACGGCGACGCGCTGGTGGCGCTCGTCGCGCCGGCCGGTCCGGCCTGCCACACCGGCGAGCGCAGCTGCTTTCATCGCGGCGAACTGGAGCCGCCGGCGCCGTACGAGTCGCTCCCGGCGCTGCAACGGACCGTGTCCGAACGCGCGGCGCGGCGGCCCGACGGGTCCTACACGGTGACGCTGCTCGACGACCGCCGGCTGGCCGGCGACAAGGTCCAGGAGGAGGCCGAGGAGGTCGCCCGGGCCGCGCGTGAGGAGTCCGACCTTCGCGTCGCCGAGGAAGCCGCAGACGTGATCTACCACCTGACCGTGCTGATGGCCGGTCGCGGGCTGACGCTGGCCGACGCCGAGCGGGTGCTCGATGACCGTCGCGGCTGAGCAGCGCGGGGCCGCGTCGGGCGCTTTCGCCCCGACGCTCGACGAGACGCGCGAGCTCAGCCGCAGGCACAACCTGATCCCGCTGCATCAGACGTTCATCGACGACACGCAGACGCCGGTCTCAGCATTCCTGAAGCTCCGAGACGCCGACCGTCCGTCGTTTCTGCTGGAGTCCGCCGAGCAGGGCCGGGTCGGGCGCTACTCGTTCATCGGCTACCGGCCGCGCAAGGTGCTGCGCTGGTCGCTGGGCGACCCCGGCGACCCCTACCGGCTGGTCGCCGACGAGTTGGCGGCCTACGACGTGCCCCAGTTGCCGGACCTGCCCCCGTTCTTCGGCGGCGCGGTCGGAGTGTTCGCCTATGACCTGGTCCGCACGGTCGAGCCGCTCGGTGAGCCCAACCCGGACCCGGTCGGCGTGCCGGACCTGGCGCTGATGCTGACCGACGCGCTGGTCGCGTTCGATCACCTCAAGCACACCGTGACCGTGATCGCCAACGTGTACGTGTCCGACGACGAGGACCTGGAGGCCAGCTACAACCGCGCCTGCGACACGATCGCCGAGGTCCGGTGGCGGCTGGAGGGCCCGGTGCCGCGTCCGAGCCGGCGTCCGGACCCGACGCGCACCGCGCCGACCTTTCAGTCGAACCTGGAGCGCTCCGAGTTCGAGGCGATCGTCAGCCGGGTGATCGAGTACATCTACGCCGGCGACGCGTTTCAGGTCGTTCCGTCGCAGCGCTGGTCGGCCGAGGTCCCCGTGCAGGCGTTCTCGATCTATCGCGGGCTGAGGGTGGTCAACCCGAGCCCGTACATGTACTTCCTGGATTTCGGCGACTTCGAGGTCGCCGGCGCCAGCCCGGAGCCGCTGATCACGGTCTCCGGCCGCCGGGTCGCAACCCGGCCGGTGGCGGGCACCCGGCCGCGCGGCGCCACTCCCGACGAGGACCAGCGGCTCGCTGAGGACCTGCTCGCCGACGAGAAGGAGCGAGCTGAGCACGTGATGCTCGTCGACCTGGGGCGCAACGACCTCGGCCGCGTGTGCGAATACGGGTCGGTCGAGGTCGAGTCGTTCATGGCGGTCGAGAACTACTCGACGGTGATGCACATCGTCTCCCACGTCGCCGGCCGTCTGCGTCAGGGCGTCGGGGCGCTGGACGCGCTGCGTTCGGTGCTGCCGGCCGGGACCCTGTCCGGCGCGCCGAAGGTCCGCGCGATGCAGATCATCGACGAGCTGGAGCCGGTCAAGCGCGGCGGCTACGGCGGCGCGATCGGCTGGGCCGGCTGGCACGGCGAGCTGGACACCTGCATCCACATCCGCACGGTCGTCGTCAAGGACGGGGTCGCGCACGTCCAAGCCGGCGGCGGCACGGTCGCCGACGCCAAGCCCGCGTACGAGTACGAGGAGTCGGTCGCCAAGTCCCGCGCGGTGATGCAGGCGATCGAGCTGGCCGTCGCCCAGCCGGAGTGGCCATGAGCGTGGCCACGGGACTCGAGCGCGTCGACGGCATGCGCGTACTGGTCGTCGACAACTACGACAGCTTCACCTACAACCTCGTGCAATACGTCGGCGAGCTGGGTGCCGAGCTGGAGGTCGTCCGCAACGACCACGCGACCGTCGACGAGCTCCTGATCCGCGGCTATGACCGCGTGATCGTCTCGCCCGGACCGTGCACGCCTGACCAGGCCGGGATCACGCTCGAGGTCGTGCGCCGCTTCCCGGAGGCCGGGATCCCGACGCTCGGGGTCTGCCTCGGACACCAGGCGCTCGTCCAGGCGTGGGGCGGGAAGGTCATCGTCCACAAGCCGGTGCACGGCAAGACGACCGTGATCGAGCACGACGGCCGCACGATCTTCCGGGGACTCGCGCCGTCGCTGGAGGTCGGTCGCTACCACTCGTTGATCGCGGCTCCGGAGCTGCCCGAGACGCTGGCGCGCAGCGCCTCGGCCGACGGAATCGTGATGGCGGTCCGCCACCGATCGCTGCCGGCGGAAGGTGTCCAGTTCCACCCTGAGTCGGTGCTGACCCAGCAGGGCAAGGAGCTGTTGTCAAACTTCCTGGTGAGGAGCATGTGAACGTTCGTTCGACGGTGCAGCGGGGGACCGACAGCGGCGCGTCCGGTGATCCCGAGCTGATCACCCGCTCGATCGACGCGCTCGCCTCGGGCCAGAATCTGACGGCCGATCAGACCGCGTCGGTGCTGGCGCAGATCATGGCCGGCGAGGCGTCTCAGGTGCAGATCGCGGGCTTCCTGATCGCGCTGCGGACCAAGGGCGAGACCGTCGAGGAGTTGACCGGGCTGGCGAGCACGATGCGGCGGCTGGCGTCGCCGGTGACCGTCCGCCATTCCGACCTGCTCGACACGGCCGGCACCGGCGGCGGCCGGCGCACGTTCAACGTCTCGACCACGGCGGCGCTGATCGCCGCGGGCGCCGGCTGCACGGTCGCCAAGCACGGCAACCGCTCGGCGACCGGCCTGTCGGGCTCGGCCGACCTGCTGGAGGCGCTCGGCGCGCGGATCGACCTGACCCCGGAGGCCGTCGCGCGGTGCATCGACGAGGCCGGGTTCGGCTTCATGTTCGCCCCGGCCCACCACCAGGCGACCCGGTACGTGGTCCCGGTTCGCGGCGAGCTCAGGGTTCGGACGATCTTCAACTTCCTGGGGCCGCTGACCAACCCGGCGGGCGCCGAGCGCCAGCTGATCGGGGTCTCCGACGGCGCCTTTCTGGAGACGATGGCCGGCGCGCTGCGCCGGCTCGGAACCCGGCACGCGCTGCTGGTGTCAAGCGCCGACGGCCTTGACGAGCTGTCGATCTCGGCGCCCACGCAGGTGTTCGAGGTCACGCCCGACGCGATCACCAGCTACCGGGTCGCACCCGAGGAGCTCGGCCTGGAGCGCGCGCCGGCGGATGCGGTCCCTGGCGGCGACCCGGCCGAGAACGCCGAGATCACCCGCCGGATCCTCGACGGCATCGGGGCCGAGGCCGATGCCGGCGCCACCGACCGCGCTGCGCGTGATCTGGCGCTCCTGAACGCCGGCGCCGCGATCTACGCCGGCGGCCGCGCCGGCTCGCTGGCGGGCGGGGTGCAGGCCGCCACGGCGGCGGTCGACGGCGGCGCCGCGGCGGCCGCGACCCGCCGGTTCATCGACGCGACCCAGCGGCTGGCCCCATGAACGAGCTGGAGCGGATCGTCGCCCGGACCCGGAGCGAGCTGGACCAGCGCCGCGCCGCGACTCCGGCGCGAGCGCTCCAGGACGCCGTGGCACGTCGGCTGCGCGACGACCCGGTACGTGACTTCACCGCGGCGTTGGCGGCGCCCGGCCTGTCGGTGATCGCCGAGCACAAGCGCCGCTCGCCGAGCGCCGGCGTGATCCGCTCCGACGTCGAGCTCGAAGACGTGGTCGCGTCGTACGAGCGCGCCGGCGCCCGGGCCCTGTCGGTGCTGACCGAGCAGGTCGGGTTCGGCGGCCACCTCGACGACCTGGCCCGCGCCCGCCGCGCGGCGACGCTGCCGATCCTGCGCAAGGACTTCATCATCGACGAGTACCAGGTGCTCGAGGCGGTCGCCGCGGGCGCCGACGCGATCCTGCTGATCGTCGCCGCGCTTGACCCGGCCGATCTGAAGTTCCTCTACGAACGTGCGGACGGGCTCGGGCTCGGCGTGCTGGTCGAGGTCCACGATGGCGACGAGCTGGCGATCGCGGCCACGATCGAACCGGCGGTGATCGGGATCAACAACCGGGACCTGACGACGCTGCGGGTCGACACCGCGCGAACATTCGAGCTGATCGCGTCGCTGCCGGCGGGGACGGTGAGCGTGTCCGAGTCGGGTTTGCGCACGCCCGAGGACGTGGCGGCGATCGCGGCCGCCGGCGTCGACGCGGTGCTCGTCGGCGAGGCGCTGATGCGATCCGACGACATCGAGGCGGCCTGCCGGGCGCTAACCGGTGCCGCGGCGCCTGCGCCTACGATGGATTGATGGACGCAGCGGACGCAACGCGGATCAAGTTCTGCGGGATCACCAACCTGGACGACGCCGACGCGGCCGTCGAGGCCGGGGCCTGGGCGCTCGGGATGATCCTGTGGCCGGGCTCCAAGCGCCGCTGCCGGACCGTCGAGGCGGCGCGGATCGCCGCGGTGCATCGCCGCCGCGCGGAGCTCGTGGGAGTGTTCGTCAACCCGACGCTCGACCACGTCGTCACCGCGGCTGACGAGATCGGCCTGTCGATGCTCCAGTTCCATGGCGACGAGGGCCCGGCGTTCTGCGCCGAGGCAGGCCGCCGGAGCGGCTGCCGGGTGATCAAGGCCGCGCGCGTACGCAGCGGCGCCGAGATCCAGGCGCTGGCGCCGTTTCACACCGATTTCCACCTGCTCGACGCCTACGTCAAGGGCACGCCGGGAGGGACCGGCGAGACGTTCGCCTGGGAGTTGGCGCGCCGACACGGACCCACCCGCTCACGCGTCCCGGTGATCCTCGCCGGCGGGTTGACCGCCGAGAACGTCGCCGAGGCGATCGCGACCGTCCACCCGTACGCGGTTGACGTCGCCGGCGGCACGGAGTCCGCGCCGGGGATCAAGGACCACGACAAGCTGCGGGCGTTCGCGGAGGCCGTGGCGGCGACCCAGCCCGCGGCGCCGGCGCCGGCGCCGGCACCGTGAGCGCAATCGAGCACCGGTTCGGCCCCTACGGCGGCCAGTACGTCCCCGAGACGCTGATGCCGGCGCTGGCCGAGCTGGAGCGGGCGTGGGTCCAGGCGCGTGACGACCCCGGCTTCATCGCGCAGCGCGACGCCCTCGCGCGTGACTACATCGGGCGTCCCTCGCCCCTGTACCGGGCGGGTCGCCTGAGTGAGCGCGCCGG
>Ga0302325_10017481_pt1 | contig 15163 bp, 13 predicted proteins | sample Palsa_T0_2_FD_201948 | JGI IMG/M metagenome (GOLD analysis project Ga0302325, IMG submission 201948) | Peat permafrost microbial communities from Stordalen Mire near Abisko, Sweden - Palsa_T0_2 | ecosystem: Environmental > Terrestrial > Soil > Palsa > Peat permafrost | place: Sweden: Abisko... | reverse complement strand
CAACAGACCCCAAGGAGTTGCCTGAATGAAGATATGCGTCCTGGTGAAGGAGGTCCCGGACGCCGCCGTCGAGAAGAAGCTCGACCCCTCGACGGGGCGCATGGACCGCAGCGGGGAGAAGAACCTCAACCCCTATGACACGCACGCCATCGAGGCGGCGATGCAGATCAAAGAGGGCGGTGCGGTCCCAGTCGAGGAGATCGTCGCCGTGACGATGGGTCCGGACAGCGCGGTGCGCGCGCTGCACAAGGCCGTCTCGCTCGGCGCCGACCGCTCGGTTCACCTCTCAGATCCGGTGGTTGCGGGCTCGGACGTCGCCGCGACCGGCTATGCGCTGGCCAAGACGCTCGAGCGCGAGAGCCCCGACCTCGTGCTGCTCGGCCAGCAGTCCGACGACGGCGAGTGCTACACGATCGGAGCGGTTGTGGCCGAGCACCTGGGCATGCCGTCGCTTACGCAGGTGATCAAGATGGACGTGGACTCCGAGGCGCTGCGCTGCGAGCGCCAGGCCGAGTACGGCTACGACACCGTCCAGGTCAAGCTTCCGGCGGTGATCTCGGTCGGCGACGCGATCAACGAGCCGCGCTACCCGTCGCTGAAGGCGATCATGGGCGCCAAGAAGAAGCCCCTCGACACGGTCACCGCGAGTGACATCGAGATCGACCCGGCCAAGGTGGGCGGCGATAACTCGGCCGCCCAGTGGGTCGCCGCCAAGGCGCCACCGGCAAAGGCCGCCGGAGAGATCATCGAGGACGAGGACACCGGCGAGACGGTCGAAAAGATCATCGCCTGGCTCGACGAGCGCAAGCTCATCTAGATAGGAGCTGAACTGAAATGGCGAACATCCTGGTCTACGCGCTGCACTACGACGGCGCCATCAACAAGAACTCGCTTGGCGCCGTCTCAGAGGGCGCCAAGCTCGCTGCCGAGCTTGGCGGGGAGGCGCACGCGATCCTGCTCGGCGAGGGCGTGCCGCAGGATCTGGCGGCGTCGCTCGGCAAATACGGCGCGAAGAAGGTGCTGGTGGCCGAGGGTCCCGAGGGTCTCGCTCAGCCGCTGGTCGATGCGATGGCCGCCGCCATCTCCTCGGGTGGCTACTCCTACGCCCTGTTCGGGGGTGGTCTGCTCGGCTTCGAGATCGGCGCCGGTCTTGCCGCGAGGCTCGGTGCGGGCGTGGTGATGGAGGTCACCGCGGTGCGCGCCGAGGGCGGCGAGTTGATCGCCGAGCGCCCGATCCTGGGCGATTCGGCGATCTCCGAGATCAAATACCGCTCGGACGTGGGCATCATCATCGGCCGCCTCAACGCCTTTGAGATCAGGGAGTCAGGCGGCGGCGACGCCCCCGTGGAGAAGCTGGACTTCGAGCTGAGCGCGCATGCCCTGCAGGCGACGATGATCACGCGCGGCGAACAGCGCGGCGCCGACGTCGACATCGAGGGCGCCGACATCCTGATCGCCGGCGGTCGCGGCCTCGGCAAGGCCGAGGGCTTCCAGCTGGCCGAGGAGCTGGCCAGGGCATTCGGCGGCAACAGCGCCGTCGCGGCCACGCGCGCGGTGGTCGACGCCGGCTGGTACCCCTACGCGGCGCAGATCGGCCAGACGGGCAAGACGGTCGCGCCGAAGCTGTATCTGGCCGCCGGTATCTCGGGCGCGATCCAGCACAAGGTGGGGATGCAGGGATCGGAGAACATCGTCGCCATCAACAAGGACTCCAACGCACCGATCTTCGAATTCTCCGATCTCGGCGTGGTCGGTGATCTGAACAAGATCCTGCCCAAGCTGACGGAGGCCGTGAAGGCGAAGAAGGGAAGCTGAGCGATGTCGCACCACAACGGGAAGGTCGTGCCCGCTGCCTTCCCGCCTCCGGTCGACTCGCCCAAGGAGTTCGTCAAGCAGGGTCTTGACCCCGAGGACGACCTGATCGAGGTCGGCGTCGTGATCGTCGGCGGCGGCACGGCGGGCCTCGCGTGCGCCAACCGCCTGCTGCAGCTGCTCGCGGACGACCCGGAGACGATGGAGCGGCTCGGCGAAGTGCCGGTGGCGGTCGTCGAGAAGGCCAAGACCTGCGGAGGCCACAATCTGTCGGGCGCCGTCATGCGCCCGGCGGCGCTCGAAGAGCTGTTCCCCGACATGACCCGCGAGCAGTGGCGCGAAGAGGGTTTCGCGTTCGGGGAGGTCAAGAAGGAGTCGGTGTACATGCTCACCGGCCCGAAATCCAAGCTCCCGGTCCCGATCCTGGCGGTGCCAAACTTCAAGAACCACGGCAATGAGGTGGTCTCGGTTTCGGCGCTCGCCCGCTTTCAGCAGCGCCAGGCCGAGGAGGGTGGGGCCTATGTGCTCACCGAGACCTCGGCGACCCAGCTGATCGTGCAGGACGGCAAGGTCGTCGGCGTGCGCTCGGGCGATAAGGGACGCGGCAAGGACGGTGAGCGGCTCGGCAACTTCGAGCCTGGGACCGACATCAAGGCTCAGGCGACTGTCCTGGCCGAGGGTTGCTGGGGCTCTCTCTCGGGCGCCGCGATCCGGGAGTTCGACCTCGCCGAGGGGCGCGAGCCGCAGGTCTGGGAGCTGGGCGTGAAGGAGGTGTGGAAGGTTAAGAAGCCACTCGACCGGGTGATCCATACGTTCGTGCAGCCGTGGCCGCTGAAGGTCGCGGCCAAGTACGGACAGCTCGGCGGCACCTGGCTGTACCCGATGAAGGACGAGAAGACGGGCGAGGACCTCGTCTCGATCGGGTTCGTCGTCGACCTCAACTACCGCGACGCTACGACCTCAGCGCATGACCTGCTGCAGACGTTCAAGACGCACCCGCTCGTCAGGGGCATCCTCGCGGGCGGCGAGCGGGTCGCCTGGGGCGCCAAGGCGCTTCCCGGCGGCGGCTACTGGTCGATGCCGAAGCTGTCGATGCCCGGCGCGGTGCTCGTCGGCGACGCCGGCGGGATGGTCGACACGGCGGCGCTGAAGGGCGTCCACCACTCCATCCGCTCGGGGATGCTCGCCGCGGAGGCGATCTACCGCAGCCTCAAGACGGGCCAGTCGCTCGAGTCCTACGAGGAGGCGGTCGAGGAGTCCACGATCGGCACAGAGCTCTACCAGGTGCGCAACACGCGGCAGGCGTTCCAGAAGGGCTTCCTCATCGGCAGTCTGCTGGCGGGCCCGTCGATCATGTCCAAGGGCAAGGTTCCGCCGGGCCGGCAGGAATGGCACCGCGACGACGCCGAGCCGATGTTCATCGGCGATACGAAGAAGCGCTACCCCAAGCCCGACGGCAAGTACACCTTCGACAAGCTCTCATCGGTGTTCATCACCGGCAACGCCACGCGCGACGACGCGCCCAACCACATCCGCGTGCAGAAACGCGTTCCCCGTGAGATCGCGGAGACCTGGCGCTGGATGTGCCCCGCCGGGGTGTATGAGATCCCCGATGATGCGCCCGAGCACGGCGATGTCGACGTGATCGTCAACTACACCAACTGCGTGCAGTGCGGGGCGATCACCGCCAAGGGCGGTCGCCTGACGACACCGGAGGGCGGCGACGGCCCCCTCTATCAGATCACCTGAGCCGCGGGCAAGGCTGCGGCCGTGGGCCGAAACATGTCAGTACACAGGGTGTTAACGACTCTTGAAGATGCCCCTGTCCGCGCCAACCCCAAGCCCTGGCCGATGGCGCCCGCGCCTGTTCTCGGCCGTGTCCGTGGCGCTGGTCTGTCTCGGGGCGATCGCCGGCCAAGCGATCGCGGCCGGGCCGGAGACGGGCGCCCCCGCCGGGCCGGTCCAGGAGCCGAGCGCCTCGGCTGCGATCGAGCAGTGTGTGCAGGGAGCCGTCCAGAGCGAACGCTCGGCGACGTTCGCCGCTGAAATGACCGCGATGCCGGGCAGCGTGCACATGGCCATCCGGATCGAAATCCAGGAGCAGCTGGCCGGGGAAGCGCTGTTTCACACGGTGACCGCCTCGGGGCTGAGCGCGTGGCGAGTGTCCGACACGGGGGTGAGGGCCTACAGGTACAACAAGCAGGTCACCAACCTGTTTGCGCCGGCGGCCTACCGGGCGACGGTCCGCTTCCGCTGGCTGAACGCCAAAGGCCGGCTGATGAGGAGCGCGGTGCGCCGCACGCCCAGGTGCACACAGCCCGCCGGTGCCCCTTACGCGCCGGGCGCCTCGACGGAAGTGAGCGGCTCGATCGCTAGAATGGTCTTACGATGAAGCCGACGATCCATCCAAGTTATGTGCAGGCTCACGTGCGCTGCACGTGCGGGAACGAGTTCATGACGCGCGCCACCCGCGAGGAGCTGCACGTCGAGGTCTGCTCCAACTGCCATCCGTTCTATACGGGCAGGCAGAAGCTGATGGACACCGGCGGACGCGTGGAGCGCTTCCAGCGCAGGGTGGCCAAGGGTCGCCTGCACTCAGCGCAAACTCGGTCCGCCCAGTAGCTCGATGTCGTCGGGCCTGGCCGCCGGCGGGCGCTCGACGCCGGTCGAGCCGAACGGCCACGGCGCGCTCGCGGACCTCAACGGCGGAGGCGACTCCGAGACCGGGCTGAAGGCCCAGCGCGACGCGCCTGTAGGCGGGCAGGCGGTGCTCGAGGGCGTGATGATGCGGGGCGTCTCCAACTGGGCGGTGGCGGTGCGAAAGCCGTCCGCTGAGCAGCTGAGCGAGGGCGGTCGCGCGGCTGGGCAGGCGGCGCGGGGCGACATCGAGGTGAGCTCATTTCCCCTGCGGACGGCGCTCTCGCGCCACCGCTCGCTGCGCCTGCCGATCGTCCGCGGAGTCGTGGCGCTGGCGGGGTCGCTGATGGTCGGCTTCCGCGCCCTTGAGGTATCGGCGAACGCGCAGATGCCTGCGGCCGAGGAGGAGCAGGCGCAGGAGGAGGAGATCCCGCGAGCCCTGTGGGCGGGCACCGTGGTCGTGGCGCTCGTGCTGGCGATCGTGGTGTTCTTCCTGATTCCGGTGGGCCTGACGAGCCTCATCAAGCATCAGCTGGGCTCCTCGGTTCTGTTCTGGCTGGTCGAGGGCCTCGTGCGAACGGGCATCTTCCTCGGCTACCTGCTCGTGCTCTCGCGGGTGGCAGACCTGCGCCGCGTGTTCGAGTACCACGGCGCTGAGCACAAGACGATCTCCTGCTTTGAGGCGGGCCTTCCGCTGACACCGGTCAACTGCCAGCGCTTCTCGCGGCTCCACCCGCGCTGCGGCACCAGCTTCCTGCTGGTCGTGATGATCGTGGCGATCTTCGTGTTCGCGCCGATCGGTCTGCCGGCGTGGTACTGGCTGCTCGTCACGCGGGTGCTGGGGGTGCCCGTGATCGCGGGCATCTCCTTCGAGCTGATCAGGTTCGCCGGTCGCAACCGCCGCAGGCGCTGGGTGCAGGTGCTGATGTGGCCGGGCCTGAAGCTGCAGCTGCTGACCACCCGCGAGCCCGACCTCGACGAGCTGGCCGTTGCGATCTCGGCATTGCAGGCGGTGCTCGAGCTCGAGCGGCCAGGGCAGCTGTCGGCGGCGGATCTCCTCGGCGTGGAGGTCGTGGCCTGAGCCCAGGTCGTGGACGCCTCATAGACTCGTCTCACGATGATCGAAGACCTGGTCAAGCAGATCGAGACGCGCTTCGCCGAGCTTGGCGCGCAGATGACGGACCCTGAGGTGATCTCAGATCGCGAGCGCTACGCCGAGGTCGGTCGCGCCTACAGCCAGCTCGAGCCGGCCGCAAAGCTCGCGGCAGAATGGCGCCACGCGCGCGACGATGCAACCGGCGCCGAGGAACTCCTCTCCGAGGAGGGCGAGGACACCGAGCTGCGCGAGGAACTGAGCGGCGCGCAGGAGCGGATCGATGCGCTCGAGGAGGCCATCCGCCTGGCCATGGTCGAGAGCGACCCAAACGATGACAAGAGCGTGATCGTCGAGATCCAGGGCGGGGCGGGCGGTGACGAGGCCGGGCTGTGGGCGGGAGACCTCTATCGCATGCTCGTCAAGTACGCCGAGCATCGCGGCTGGCAGACCGAGCCGATGGACGTCGGCGACGGCAAGTACACGTTCGCCGTCAAGGGCGACGGGGCCTACTCGGTCTTCAAGTTCGAGGGCGGAACCCACCGCGTGCAGCGGGTCCCGCAGACCGAGTCCCAGGGCCGGATTCACACCTCCACCGCGACCGTGGCCGTGTTGCCGGAGGCCGAGGACGTGGACGTGCAGATCGATCCGAACGACCTGCAGATCGACGTCTACCGCTCATCCGGGCCGGGCGGGCAGTCGGTCAACACGACAGACTCCGCGGTGCGAATCACGCACGCACCGTCCGGGATCACGGTGTCGATGCAGGATGAGAAGTCCCAGCTGCAGAACCGCGAGAAGGCGCTGCGCGTGCTGCGGGCGCGGATCTACGAGCGCGCGCTGGCCGAGCAGCAGGCCGAGCTGGCGGCCGACCGCCGCTCGCAGGTCGGCACGGGCGACCGGGCGGAGAAGATTCGCACCTACAACTACGGCGAGCGACGCGTGACCGACCACCGCATCAAGCTCACCGTTCACAACCTCGACCAGGTTCTGCAGGGAGAACTTGACGAGCTGACCGCCGCGCTGCAGGCGGACGAGAAGCGCCGGCGCCTGCAGGCGCAGGCGGCTGCATGAGGGGCACGCCGGCCCACGACGCGCTCGACGGCGCGATCACGGCAATTGCGGCGGGTGGCTGCGAGACTCCGCGCCTGGACGCGGAAGTCCTTCTGGCGCACGTGCTCGGTGTGGCCCGCGAGCGACTATTGATCGACCAGGATCTGGTGGTCGAGGGCCCCGCCGTGCGGGCCTATCAGGACGCCGTGCGCCGGCGTGCGGTGGAGCGCGAGCCGGTCGCCTACATTGTCGGGCACCGCGGCTTCCGCCGTCTGGATCTGGCCGTCGACCGCCGAGCGCTCGTGCCGAGGCCCGAGACGGAGCTGCTGGTCGAGGTCGGTCTCGCGCTCGGCAGGGGCGCCAGCGTGCTGGATGTCGGCACCGGCAGCGGCGCCGTGGCGCTCGCGCTCAAGGACGAGCGACCCGATCTGCGGGTGGGCGCTAGCGACCTCAGTGAGGGCTCGCTCGAGCTGGCACGAGCGAACGGGAGGCGCTTGGGCCTGGCCGTGCAGTGGCTGCACGCGGACCTGCTCAAGGACATCCCCGACGAGTTCGACGCGGTGCTCTCGAACCTTCCGTATGTGGCCGAGCCGGATCGGGCGAAGCTGGCTCCCGAGATCCTCCGCCACGAGCCGCCCGGCGCCCTGTTCGCGGGGCCGGACGGGCTGGCGGCGATCCGCATGCTTCTCGAGCTCGTCTCAGAGCGGCGCCGGGTAGCAGTGGTGGCGCTCGAGGTGGGCGATGGGCAGGCGCCACAGGTCATCGACCTGATGGCTGTGGCGGGTTTCCCCGGGGCCCGCTCCGAGCGCGACCTGGCAGGGATCGAGCGGGTCGTCGTGGGCGAGCGCGACCGGTGATCGCCAGCGCCGGGAATCGGAGCCGGTGCAGCGCGAGGCGTCGCTGCGGGAGGGGCCGGAGGCGAGGCCCGTGACCCTGCGGGCAGAGGACGCGGCGGGCCTTGAGTGCTGCCTCCAGAGCGGCGGCGTGGCGGTGTTTCCGGCAGACACCGTGTACGGACTCGGCTGTGACCCCGGCAACGAGCGGGCCGTCAGGCGCCTGTATGAGCTGAAGGGCCGCCCGGCGGATCGCCCTGCCGCGGTGATGTTCTTCGACCGCGAGCGCGCAGTCGGGGCGCTTCCGGAGCTCACTCGCGCCGAGCGCCGGGCGATCGAGGCGCTGCTGCCCGGTCCGGTCACGCTGCTGTTGCCCAATCGCCGCTGCCGGTTCCCGCTGGCGGGCGGGCCCACGGCGGAGGGCCGTGCCCTGCTTGGCCTGCGCGTGCCGCTGCTCGCGGACTCGCTGGCGGCGCTTCATGCGGTGTCCGTGCCGATGATGCAGTCGAGCGCCAACCTGTCGGGCGGGCCCGAGGCGCGGAGGCTCGCCGATGTGCCGGGCGAGCTGCAGCGCGGGGCCGACCTGGTGCTCGACGGCGGCGAGCTGCCGGGCACCGCATCGACCATCGTCGACCTGCGCGACTACGAGCTGACGGGCGCCTTCGGCGTCGTCCGCGAGGGCGCGTTGGCGCTGACGGAGGTCGAACGGGCGCTCGGCTGAGAGGCTACGCCCCACGGGCCCGCTCGCGCGCTAAGAGCTCCCCTGCCCCTGCTAGCCTCCCTGACAGCTGCCGCGACTGGCGCTAATGGTGGAAGTGACCACCGGGGAGCGGTCAGCCAACACGCCGCGCGCCTGGGCATACAAGCCGTCATCGCCTGCCAAGGAGAGCGCCATGTCCGAGCTCAGCCCCGACTACTTCAACCGTCCGCTCGCGGACGTCGATCCCGAGATCGCCGAGGTCCTGCGCGGAGAGCTCGAGCGCGAGCGGCGCACGCTGGAGATGATCGCCTCGGAGAACTTCGTGCCGCGCGCGGTGCTCGAATGCCAAGGCTCGGTGCTCACGAACAAGTACGCCGAGGGCTATCCCGGTCGTCGCTACTACGGGGGCTGCGAGTGGGTGGACATCTCAGAGCAGCTGGCCATCGACCGCGCCAAGGCGCTGTTCGGAGCCGAGCACGCCAACGTCCAGCCGCATTCCGGGGCGCAGGCCAACGCCGCCGTCTACCACGCTCTGCTCGAGCCGGGCGACACGATCATGGGACTGTCGCTCGCCCACGGCGGCCACCTCACCCACGGCATGAAGATCAACGTGTCCGGTCGCCTGTATGAGATCGCCGCCTACGAGGTGGACCGCGACAGCAGCCTGATCGACATGGACGAGCTGGCGCGCATCGCGCGCGAGCGCCGCCCGAAGCTGCTTCTGGCCGGCTGGTCGGCGTACTCGCGCCAGCTCGACCTGGCGCGCTTTCGTGAGATCGCAGACGAGGTCGGCGCGCTGTTGATGGTGGATATGGCCCACTTCGCCGGTCTCGTCGCGGCCGGGCTTCACCCCAGCCCGATAGAGCATGGCGCCGACGTCGTCACGACGACCACCCACAAGACGCTCGGCGGTCCGCGCGCAGGGGTGATCCTGTGCAAGCAGGAGCACGCCAAGAAGATCGACTCGGCCGTGTTCCCCGGTCAGCAGGGGGGCCCTCTCGAGCACGTGATCGCGGCCAAGGCTGTCGCCTTCAAGATCGCGGCGAGCGAGCTGTTCGCCGAGCGCCAGCGCCGCACCGTGGATGGCGCCCAGGCCCTGGCGCAGGAGCTGTTGCAGGCGGGTCACGGCGTCAACGTGCTCACCGGCGGCACCGACGTGCACCTGATCCTGGTCGACCTGCGTGACTCAGATCCGGCGCTGACAGGCAGGCAGGCGGAGGACAGGTTGGCCGAGATCGACATAACGGTCAACCGCAACGCGGTGCCCTTCGACCCGCGCCCGCCGATGGAGGCCTCCGGCCTGCGCATCGGCACCCCCGCGCTCGCCACACGGGGCCTTCGGCACGACGACTTCACCGAGGTTGGCCGCATCCTCGCGACGGCGCTCACGCCGCAGTATGGGTCGCGAGCCGCCGAGTTGTCCGAGCGCGTGAGCGCGATCGTCGAGCGCTACCCGCTGTATGAGACGCTGTCGGCGGGTGCTCCCGTGCGCGTCTGAGGCGGGCCGGGCCCACCCTCGGGCAACCGGCCGGGCGCCCGCGTCGGCGCCTGCGACCTCGCCGCCTGCGATGCTGTGCGCAAGTCGATGGCGCATCCGAACGAGCTCGACGCGCTTTACGCCTTTCTGGCCGCCGCGGCGGTGACCGCGCTGCTGACCCCGGTCACGATGCGGATCGCGAGGGCCGTGGGCGCGATCGACCAACCGCGCGAGCGAGGCCTGTCCGAGCGCCCCACGCCGCTGCTGGGTGGCCTTGCGATCTTCGGCGGGGCTCTCGTGGCCAGCCTGATCTGGCTGCCCGCCGGCTACTACAAAGAACATCAGCTATGGCACGGCGTGCTGATCGCCGCCGCCGTGATCACCGTCGTGGGCGCCCTCGACGACCGCTTCGAGCTGCACCCCGCCGCCAAGCTGGCCGGCCAGGTGCTGGCAGCCGTGATCGTCGTGCACTTCGGCGTGGCGGTGAAGACCATCACGCTGCCCTTCATCGGCCGGCTGTCGTTCCCCAACGCCGGCGTCACGAATGCCGGGCCGCTGCTGACCGTGGTCGGCCTGGTGGCGTTGATGAACGTGGTCAACTTCTCCGACGGCGTGGACGGGCTTACGGCGGGCGTGTGCGCGATCATCGCCGCCGCGATGGCCGTGATCGCGTTCGACCTCAATCGCCAGCAGCCCGGCGTGCTCGCGGCGCTTACGGCTGGCGCGGCGCTGGGCTTCCTGATCTACAACTTCCCGCCGGCGTCGAGCTTCATGGGCGACTGCGGGGCCAACCTGCTGGGCCTGCTGATGGGCGTGATCACGGTCGAGGCCGCGGTCAAGACAACGGCGGTCGTCTCCCTCGTGCTGCCCCTGCTCCTGCTGGCCGTGCCGTTTCTCGACACCACCTTCGTGGTGCTCAAGCGGCTGAAGTACAAGCAGCCGATCTACCGCTCCGACAGTGAGCACTTCCACCATCGCATGGCCCGTATCGGCTTCTCCTCACGCCGCACGATCACCTACCTGTATGCGTGGACGCTATTGCTCGCCGGGCTGGCGCTGGCGCTGCGGTTCGTCCCCTACTCAAATCACAAAGGCCACCTGCACACCGGCTGGACGCTCGTGATGGTCGCGCTCGGGCTGTTCGTCGTCGCGGCGAGCGTGTACCTGGTTTATGTGCTCGAGATCCTCAAGTTCAGGCGCCTGGACGCGATTCGCCTGCGGCGGCTGCGCCCGGAGGCCTCACCAGCGGAGATCGACGGCGGTGTAGCCAGGGATCTCGAAACCGGTGAGATCGACGCCCTGTCGGCCGGCGATGGCTCCCCGACCGCCGCCGTGGCGGGCGACGGCATGCCTGTGGGTCGCCTTCGGGCTGAGCAGCCCGTTGGCGAGCGGCAGGTGGATGAGGACGGCGTAGGCGCAGAAGACGAGCGTGGCGGCCCGCAGGCGCCGATCGCCGCTGACCGCGGCTAGCGGCAGCGCCCAGATCGCATACCAGGGCAGAAGCCAGGCCGTTGAGACGAGCAGCGCAAGCGTCGTCCACCCGGCCGCCACGCGCCAGTCGGCGCCACGTGCGGTTCGCCACAGCGCGCCGGCGAGCACCGCCACGAAAGCGCCGGCGAACACGTCGCGCCACCAGCTCGGCGTGCCCCCGAGCCCCACCAGGCGCGCGGTCTCGGCGGGAATGCTGTGGGTCGCAACCATCTGCTGTTGCTCACCCACGGCGCTGAGAAAGCCGAGTGCGTGCGCGCCGAAGCCGATCACGCCCAGCAGCCCGAGCGCCACGAGGCTCAACACCGCGGTGCCCGCCACCGACAGGCGCTCGCGCGCGCGGGGCGGGGCGAGTATCAGGAACGGCAGCACCAACCCCGCCGTGACCTTGATGCCGATTCCCGTCGCCAACGCGACCGCGGCGGAGCGAAAGCGGGGGCTGGCTCCGGCGCTGAGGGCCAGCGCGGCGGCGAGCGCCAAAAGGATCAGCGAGTCGTTGTGGGCGCCGCCGATTGCAAGCTCGAGCAGCACCGGGTTCAGGCCGACGAAGGCGGCAGCAAAGAGCTGGGAGTGACCGAGCTTGCCGGCGGCCCGCGCGATCAGCGCGACCGCGCCGAGACTCGAGGTGACCGCGACCGCCTTGAAGGCCCACAGCCCCCCGGCGAGCCCCAGTGGCGCGGTCGCATAGCTCGCGAGCGTGAACAGCGGGCCGTAGGGGGAGTGCAGGAACGGCCAGCCGATGAACCCGAACACCGGGTCGGTGGGCGCTTCGGCCGCCACGTGCGTGTACGGGTCGAGGCCGTGGAGGGCTCCCAGGCGGGCGAAGCTCTCATACCCGAAGACGTCCTGTGAGATCAGCGGGGGCCCGAGCAGCAGAATCACATCCGCGGCCACGATTGCCGCCACGAGCGCGCGCCCGGGCAGCGCTCGTGCCGCGTACAGGACGAGAAGGTAGCTCGCGCACATGATCAGCATGAGCGTCTGAAAGCTGTCGTTGCCGATGCCCATACCCACGCCCTCGAGGGGACCGGCCATCCAGGCCGGCCAGCCGCCGCTGCGGCCCGGGACGTACTGCGTGGGGTGGGTGGCGGCGTCGGCCGTCAGCAAGAAGACGGTCGCGACGACGCCGATGAGGCCCAGCGCGCCGAGTGCTCGCAGCGCGCCGGAGCCCGTCTGCGCGCCGGCTGCCGGGTCTCTGTCTGCAGGGGCCCCTGCGGCTACCTGCGGACGGGCTGTGCGGATCGCGGCCTGTATATGCCCATTGTTACGTCTAGCGGACCTGGCAGTGTTTGACGTACTTAGTAAACTCTTATAGCCGTTGCACCGCTGGGGGTTTTATCGGCGGTTGCACGTTCGCGTCTACACCGTTGCGCGGGCGAGACTCGATCCTTCATGCGACGTCGCCAACGCAAACCCACCGTGCGCCGGGCTCCCGGGCCGCGCCGCGTCCTGATTCTGTCCGCCGACGTGGGCGAGGGACACGCCGCGGCCGCGCGGGCGCTGGCCGAGCAGCTGGAGGACTCGCCCGAGCAGGTGGAGGTCACCATCATCGACGGCCTGGCGGCGATGGGCCCGCTGGTACGACCGGTCGTCGAGGACGGCTACCGCGTGCAGCTGCGCTTCGTACCGCGCACCTACACGCTCGTCTACTGGCTGCTCAAGCACGTCGCGCCGATCCGCATGCTCGCGCGCCGGCTGCTCTGCCTGTTCGGCTCGCGGCCACTGGCGCGCAACATCGCCGCGCACGACCCCGATGTGATCGTGTCCACATATCCGGCCGTCACGGTCGCGCTGGCGCGGCTGCGCCGCACCGGTGAGGTGAGCTGCCCGACGGTCGCCACCATCACCGATCTGACCGGGCTGTTCTTCTGGGCGCAGCCGGGCATCGATATGCACCTGGTGATGTACGGCGAGTCGGTGTCACCGGTCGAGCGGATCGCCGGGCCGGGCAGCGTCAGGCTCGTGCGTCCACTGATATCAGCCGAGTTCCTCGAGCCCCGCTCGCCGCTCGCCGCCCGCCGGGCGCTCGGCCTCTCAGAGGAGGGCCGCATGGTGGTGGTATCCGGCGGCGGCTGGGGCGTAGGGGACATCGCCGGCGCGGTGCGCGAGTTCATCCGGGTGGGAGAGGTGAGCACGATCGCGTGCCTGGCCGGACGCAACGAGCAGCTGGCGAACCGGCTTCGCTCCGACTTCGCGGATGAGCCCCGCGTGCGCGTGTACGGGTTCACCGACAGGATGCCAGAGCTGCTCGCGGCCGCGGACGTGCTCGTGCATTCGACCGGCGGTGTCACCTGTCTGGAGGCCAAGGCGGCGGGCACTCCGGTGGTCTCCTATGGATTGCCGGTCGGCCACGCGCGCCTGAACACGCGGGCCATGGCCGCCCTGCAGCTGCTCAGGCTGGCAAACGACCGCGATGAGCTGCGCGAGCATGTGCGCGCGAGCTTCGCCCGCGAGGAGCGGGCAAATCCGGTCGGCCGGGCCGACTCGCCCGAGGTGCACGCCAATGCGGCGGACAGCGTGCTGCACACACCCCGGCGCGTGCATCCGATCCCCCACTGGCGCCTGCGGCTGTCTGCGCTGGCGCTCCAGCTGGTGCTGCTGCTGGGAGTCGGCGCGTGGACGATGTCGACGGACGAGGTGACCGCTCTTGCGACGAAGATCCTGCGCGTGCACCCGCTCGCGCGGGTGAACACCGGTCAGCCCGAGGTGGGCCTGATCGTGCGTGCGCCGGCACGCGACGTGTCCTTCCTCGCCGCCGAGCTGGCCGGCCGAGGCATTCACATCTCGTTCACCGACGACGCGGGCGTGCCCTCGCCCGTGACGGTTGCGAGCCTGCACTCCATCGGGGACGAGGTGCTGCCCGAAGTGCCGAGCTCGGGCCCTCTGCGGTGGGAGCGCACGCGCGGGACGCTCCGCTCTCAGGCTCGCGCCCTCGGGCTCAGGCATCACTTCTATTACCTGCAGCCGCGCGGCGGCCTGTCCGTCGGTCAGCTCGTGCTTGCCCGCACCGATGGGGCGATCCCGGTGCAGGGTGCGCTGCGCCTGAGGACGGCCGGCCGGCTTCCTCAGCGCCCGATGCGAGCCGGCGACGTTCTGGTGGTCGAAGTCGACGGATCGTCCTCGTCGCTGGCCGGGCTCGAGCGGATCGTCTCCTGGCTGGGCGCCGAGCGGCTGGGCGCCGAGCCGCTCGGGTGGCTCGTGCGCTCGCCTTCCATCAGTGCCAGCAGCAGCGGGGAGCGGGCGAGCATCGCCGCCCCCGCGATCAGCAGCGCCAGCGACGCGGCCAGCGGGACGCCACCGAACGGAGTGGCGGTGAAGCGCTCGCTGAAGAGCACCGGTGCGAGCGCGACCGGAACGACCGTCTGAGTCACGAACACGACCGGTGCCACCTGGATCGCCGGGCGACCCTGCAGCGCGCTCATCTCGCTGATCACGGCCACCCCGGAGGCCACCGCCGTGGACAGGCCCCAGGCGACGGCCAGGCCGATGTGCCCCTGGGAGAGGTCGTCAGAGGCGAGCTTGGTCGCCACCCCGCTCCAGGCGAAGCCCAGTCCCGCGCCGAGCATGGTTACCGTCGCGGGCGAGTGGCGGTCGAATAATCCGAACAGGTACGGCAGGAAACTCGACACGCCCAGCACGACCAGCACGACGGTGATCGTCAAATCGGAGGCCTGGGTGCTGGCGCGGTTGGGGGCCGTCAGGGCCGCGCCGAACACGCCGATCACGATCGCGCACATCGTCACGTGCTCGTAGCGTCCGGCGTGCTCGCCGAGCATCCTCTGGGCGAGAAACATCAGAACCAGAAGGCCCGCAGCGAGGGTCGGCTGGACCACCACCAGCGGCGCCAGCAGCAGGGCGAGGACCTGAAGCGGCCAGCCGAGCACCGACAGCCCTGTGCCGGTCAGCCAGCGCGCCCTGCGGAGCAGGCTGCGCATCAGCGCCAGGCGCAGGTGCTCGTCGGCGGGCGCGCGCTTGGCATCCATCGCCTGGAGGGCAATCCCTAGGCTGTACAGGGTCGACGCGCCCACCGCCGCCCCAATTCCCAGGACCAGATCGACCATGTCCGCTGA
>Ga0302325_10017480_pt1 | contig 15164 bp, 14 predicted proteins | sample Palsa_T0_2_FD_201948 | JGI IMG/M metagenome (GOLD analysis project Ga0302325, IMG submission 201948) | Peat permafrost microbial communities from Stordalen Mire near Abisko, Sweden - Palsa_T0_2 | ecosystem: Environmental > Terrestrial > Soil > Palsa > Peat permafrost | place: Sweden: Abisko... | reverse complement strand
CACTACGGGCAGATGGTTGAGTATCTACGGATGAACGGAATGGTTCCGCCCGCGAGCGCGAGGTAGAGCCGCGCATCTGCTTTGAACGGGCGCGGCTTCAGTCGCGGCCGCGCCGGGATGCGCGAAATTTCAGTCTCAAAAAAATGGAAAACTGGCTTATATTATTTGCCAGAGGTCACTGCAATGCCGCGCTTTTCCCTTACCCTCCGCGGACGCAAGCTTGCTTACCCCCTCCTCTTCACCGTGCTTCTGCTGCTCGCCGTCGGCTGTTTCGCAGCCGCGCAGCAGCCCGCGGAATCAGCCGCGCCGGAACCGCCTCCGCCGCCTGCAGTCTTCCAGAACCGCATCCCCGCGGACCAGCTTGCATTTCTCAACGATTACGCGGGCAAGACAGCGAAAGAGATCCAGAAGGATAAACGCTTCCGCAACGTGATGAAGCAGGTCATTCCGCGTACCGAGTACCACTACGGCCGCGACATGCCGCTTTCAGACACGGTGGAGACGCTGCTGGACGGCGCGCCGCTGCCCATCGACATCCGCGAAGGCCGCTACGCAATGGTGGCCAGCCACGGCGGCCCGTACCTGAGCGGCAAGGGATTTGTGTGGTTCGACATGAAAACCGGCATTGCGCTGGGCGGCGTGTATTTTCATCCCACCAACGGCGAGCCCACGCCCACGCTGGCCCTCTATTCGCGACAGTTGAGGGACACGGACCTTTCCATGGGCCAGCTTCCGATTGCCTTTCAGCAAGACCTGGCGCAATGGATCCTGGTGGCGAATCCAAGGTGGGTTTCGACGCGGTACTTCATTCCCGAGAATGGCAGGAAGTATGTTCTGGTTCACGACGAGGACTACTGCGCGGGCGCGGCGGGTGCGCCTCCCGTGTCGTCAGAGAAGTGTGAGGAGCTGAATGCCGAGGCGGCCGATGCGGACGTGAATGCTGCCTACTTCATGGCCGAGACTCACAACGCAGCCAACGCCACGGCGTGGATGCTGGGCGGCGATCAGCTGGCGTGGATCGGCATACGCGACCAGAGCTGCGGGATTGGTCCGGTGGCACTGCCCTGCCGCATCCGGCTCACGCGCCAGCGCACCCGGGTGCTGATCGGGCCGCGGCGGAATTAAGCCTTCCTTCGGGCGCGGACAGCTGCAGCCAGTTCGGTGAGCAGCTTGTGTGTCTCCGGCCAGTCAATGCAGGCGTCGGTGATGCTCTGGCCATAGACAAGCGAGTCCAGCGGCTGGCCTGGCCGAAGCGCTTGCGCACCGGCCACCAGGTTGCTCTCCAGCATCACGCCCACAATGCGGCGATCGCCCCCGGCAATCTGCGCGGCCACATCGTGGCAGACAACGGCCTGGCGGCGGTAGTCTTTGCTGCTGTTGGCGTGGCTGCAATCGATCATGATACGCGGCGGGATACCGGCTTTCTCCATCTTTGCGGCAGTGTCGGCGACACAGTCTGCGGTGTAATTCACGGTCTTGCGCCCGCCGCGCAGGATGATGTGGCACTCCGGGTTTCCCGTCGTCACAAAAATCGCCGATTGCCCGTGCTTGCTGTGGCCGAGAAAGGTGTGCGAGTGCGCGGCGGACTGGATGGCGTCGACGGCCACTTGCACGTCGCCCGATGTGGCGTTCTTGAAGCCCACCGGACACGACACGCCGGACACGAGCTGGCGATGGACCTGGCTCTCGGTGGTGCGAGCGCCGATGGCTCCCCAACTGACCAGGCCGGCAATGTACTGCGGCGAAATCATGTCCAGAAATTCCGTTCCGGTGGGCACGCCCATCTCGGCCAGGTCGAGCAGCAGGTGGCGAGCCAGGCGCAAGCCGTCGTTGATCTTGTAGGACTGATCGAGATGGGGATCGTTGATGAGACCCTTCCAGCCGATGGTGGTGCGGGGCTTCTCGAAGTAGACGCGCATTACGATACGCAAGTCGGCGGAGAACTCCCTGATGGCCGACTTGAGCAGCACCCCGTATTCGCGCGCGGCCTCGGTGTCGTGGATGGAGCAGGGGCCGCAGAGCACCAGCAGGCGCGCGTCGCGGCCGTTCAAAATGGCGGAAATATCGGTGCGCGCATTGAAAATGGTGGCTGTGGATGTCTCGCTGACGGGCAAGTCCTCTTCAAGAAAGACCGGGGGAAGGACGACTTTGGTCCATTGGATGCGGAGGTCTTCGATCTTCGGGGGCATGGCTCTCTTCCTTGGTGGTTTTAGGGCGTTCAACATCCGGGCCCGAGGTACGGAACCGTCAAGATGACCTTGGATGAGATCGACATAACCTGATCGGATTTTATATGGAGAGCGCGCCGTTCCCGAGCGCAGTCTGCTCCAGAAGTGCGAAGCAGAGGAACGAAGTCGCATCCCAGCTGGAAATTGTTCTTTACTGCGCGGCGCTCGAATGGGTCACTTGGAGAGCATGGCGCCATAGGGCAGTTGCAGCAACTTGCCCACCAAGGAAGACAGTCTCTGAACATGGACTGACAACTCATCGGCCCACAACTCATGGTCGCGACCGCTGTCGTTCCTGGAAGCAAGATAGACAACATTTGTCAGGCACTGCAATGGGTTGTTGATCTGATGCGCCAACTGATTCGCCATGGCCGCAGCTGCCGCCGCAGTCGCCTGCGTCATGATGATGGCCTGCTGCCGCTGATGCCGCACGGCCATCGCGGCGAATTCCGCGAGGACCTGCATCATGCGGAAGTCGTTCCCATCGAACGCCACCGTCCGTCCATGCGCCATGACCCAGATGGTTCCGCGCATATCGTCCACTTCCCACGGGAGCAGCATGCCATCTGTTACCGTGGGAGCTTCGATGCCCATCAGATCGAAAAAGCGCTGCGACACCGTGAACAACTGCGGCCTCCCGCGCTCCAGGCATTGCCCGCAGGCGCTCGGGGCGCGGGGAAGCGTGGCATTCAAGAAGCGCGTGTACTCGCCTGCCGTGGCGACCCACTTATAGAAATTTGCGTCATCCCCCTCGGCGCGCTCCATGCTGATGCCTGCGCTGTCGGCGCCGCACATATCCACGGCAGTATTCACCAGTTCCTGGAGAATGGTATCGGGACTGTCGACAAAGGCGGCCGCGAGTCGCCGCATGGCTGCCATTTCCAGCGCGACATCCCGGACATGCAAGTGTCTTGCCGCAAAGGGAGAATCGCTTTGGAGGTCGAACACCGTGAGACCGGTGTCGGTCATGCTTGATTCGAGCCCACTCATCTCAACCTTTCACCGTGTTGCATTCAAGGTCACAGCGGCCGAGAACCCGCGAGTCAAAAACAGCTTACATGCGGTTGGATGAAGACAGTCTAGCGGACTGGGTTGGTCCACTGTATGTATAAGATTGACCATAAGTGGTTGAAAAATACCTCCGACAAGAATCGGAAATGAAGAGGCGGAAATATTTTTTCGGAGTTTGTGGCGACGGCGCGAGCGAATGCGAAAAAAATCGTGTCTTCTCTAAAATTCGCATATTACAGATCGATGCGAAGAGTATAGCGATGCCAAGAAAACGTGTATGTTCAATATTGTTCAGTCCCATCTTTTCCTTAAGTACAGTAGATATTCCAAGAGTATTTTACAGGCAAGCCAATCCGATCTACGGAGATGAACGTACTTACTTAACCGGCGGGTAAATGTCCAAGAAGATACAGGGTACGATTAGCTGCATAGTTATATGCATTCAATGAATTAACAAGCGATCGAGCCGAGTTATAGGCGCAGTAACTAGCGAGCATCCAAAGGTGAGCAACAGCCATCTGACTCGGTTGGCTGACAGATGAATAGAAGACTGCCGGTTAGATTCTTCGAACGAAATCTACTAGCAAATGCAAATACGCCGTGCGCGGGCGAACGCTATTCCTCTGCCCGCAGAATCTTCATGAACGCACAACTAACGCGCCCAAGGAGGCCGAAATGATTCAAGAGGCAATTACTCGCAACGCTGCAAACCGTCGCACCTTTCTTAGAGGCGCCGGACTTACCGGACTGGGCCTGGCTGGCGCAGCCGTGATCGGCACCAACTTCGGATCCATCATGCCGAAGGTAGAAGCGGCTGTGACAATCAACGACGCCGACATACTGAACTTCGCGCTCAACCTTGAATATCTTGAAGCGGAGTTCTACGCCATGGCCACTTATGGCGCAACCCTTGTGCAGCTCGGGGTTATTACTTCAGCCGATGAAAGCGGTCCTACCACGGGCGGAAGCAAGGTGCCTAACTTCGCTTCCTCCCCGATGGCGACGACAGCCACTGCCCTGCGCGAAAACGAGATCGATCACGTGCTCTATCTGCGCGCGGCCCTCGGCTCCAACGCGGTATTGAAGCCGGCAATCGACCTCAACGCCCTGGGCTACGGCTTTTCCAGCGTCGATAACTGGTTGAAACTTGCCCGCCAGTTTGAAGACGTGGGCGTGAGCGCCTATCTTGGCGCGGCGCCGCTGATCAGCAGCAAGACCTATCTGGCTGCGGCGGGCTCCATCCTGAGCACCGAAGCCTTCCATGCCGGCGCCATCCGTTTGGGCTGCATCATGAACGGCGTCACCAGCCCGGCCGTGGACGCGCTTGACGTTCCGCCGACCAGCTCCACCGTCTACTGCGTAGACAAGAATGCGCTGGCCATTCCGCGGACGACCTCGCAGGTTCTGAACATCGTCTACGCCGGCGGCTCTTCCAAGGGCGGCTTCTATCCCGACGGCATGAACGGAGTGATCATCAGCCAGTCTTAAGCGGCGCTTGGCTCGATCTCAACCACCATCCGAGCGGTTCTTCGTTCCCCTGTGCGTTCAGGGAATGGAGAATCGCTCATGCTTTGTGAAGGACATCAAGGCGCATAGCGCTTTTCGCCCGCTTCTATCTCCACCGGCAGCCGGTTCTTTTCCGGCGGCAGCGGGCAGGTGGCATAGGGCGTGTAAGCGCAGGCAGGGTTCTCCAGCCGGTTGAAGTCCAGGATCAGCTTGCCCGGCTTGCCCAGGCCGCGATCGGGAAAAGGCGAATGCAGATAGCGCCCGCCGGGATAGGTGGTCTCCTTGCCGGATTCATCCCCGAGAATGAAAAGCAGCGTTTGGTCTCCGGGGCTTTCGAGCACCGGCTCCAGGGTAAGCTTGTGACCGGCGAGGGTGAATTCGGCAACCCCCGGAGCGGGCAGGTCAAGCGTGGTGCCGATGCCGGTGGGAATCCTTTCAATGTGCGGCGGCGTGAATGGCGTCCATCGCGCTTCCACGCTGAACTGCGGGTCAGGCGCGTACCAGTTGAGCCCGTGGAAGCCAGCGCGCGTGGCAGAATCCGCGTCCTTGATGCGCACGGCGTAGCGCCCGCCCCGATCAAGCACCACCATGGAAAGCCCGTGCCAACCGATGATGGCCGGCTTTGCGCCCGCGGCCAGCGGTCCCTCACGCGCCGGTTGGCCGTCAATCTTGAGATCGGCGGGAAAACCGCCGGCAGGGGAAAGCAATTGCACCGTTTTGCCGCTGACAGTCAGCAGGCCAATGTGATCGGGAGCCTTGGCGCGCACCTGCACCTGGCTGCCCGCGGCCGCGCCCACGGAGTTGGCGCCCGGCTTGAGCCACTCGAGACCCGCGAGCGTGAGCCAACCATCGGCGGCGTCAATCTCCTGCGCCCGCCGCGCGCGCCACGTATTCAGGTCCTGGAGCCACTCGGACTCGGCGGAAGTGACCGCTGTCTGCGCCGCCGCAGGACGTGTTGCGAGCGAGGCTCCACAGGCAGCGGTGAGGCCCAAGACAAGTAACCACAAATATGCAGACCGCCTTCTATCCATCCAGCACTTCGTCATTCCCTGCGGCTCCTCCCTCACAACGTGACCTTGTTTTCCCTAACCGGAGCGCAGGGCTCAAGTCAAATCAGTGGGACATTCAGCCTGCTTTTATTATGAACCTGCATGGTTTGTTGGATAGACTTCCCGAGGAGACACTCTTGCTGGTTCCACGATGATCAATCGCTTCTTCAGGTCCCGCATCTTCTTCCTCGCTTTGCTTCTTTGTTCCCCCGCGTTGTCACGCGCGCAGCAATCATCCGCGCCCCAGGCCTCACAAAGCGAACCGGTCCTCGTCGTTCGCCCACCGTCAAAGCCGGCGGAGAGGCCCAGCGTAGTCACGGCTGAAGGCCGCATTCATCTTGACGTGTTGGTGAGCGATGCAGCCGGCAAGCCGGTGCTCGGCCTGGGGCCGCAAGACTTCACGCTTCTCGACAACAATCAGCCACGCCGGATTCTCTCCTTCCGTTCCTACAACGGAATCAACGTCAAGCCAAATCCTCCGGTCGAAGTGATTCTGCTCTTCGATACTCTGAATCTGCCCTTCCAGGAGGTCTCTTTTACCCGCCAGGAAATCATCAAGTTCTTAAGCCAGAACGGCGGTCACCTGGCGCAGCCGGTTTCTCTCATGCTGCTCACAGATCACGGCCTGCGCATACAGCCGCGGCCATCGGTCGACGGCAATGCGCTGGTTTCAGTGCTCGATTCAATCAAAGGAATGGTGAGCACGATCAATCCGGCCATGGGATCGGAAGGAGCGCTGGAGCGCCTCCAGTTGTCGCTGCGCCAGATGTCGACGATTGCGGAAAATGAGGCGGGCAAACCAGGCAGAAAGCTTCTCATCTGGATTGGGCCGGGGTGGCCGATGTTGGACAGCAACAGCTTTACGTTTTCCGAAAAGGACCAGGTGCACTACTTCGACTCGATCGTCGAGCTGAGGAGTAAATTGCGCGAGGCGCGAATCTCTGTCTACAGCGTGTCTGAGCCTGCTCCCGGATTGGGGGACGGTCCGGACCGCAGGTTTATGTACAAGGACTTTTTGAAAGGGGTGCAATCGCCCAGGCAGGCCGATACCGGCAACCTTGCGCTGAAGGTGCTGGCGCTTCAAAGTGGCGGGCGCATCCTTGGCCCCGACAATGACCTGGCCGGGCAGATCGACATGTGCATCGCCGAGGCCAATGTCTTTTACACTCTCTCCTTCACACCCCCTGCCGCGGAACACGCCAACGAGTATCATGACTTGAAAGTACAACTCAGCCAGCCGGGGCTCGCCGCCCGCACCAGCACCGGCTACTACAATCAGCCATAGCCCGTGCTTGGGAATTCTCATAGGGCAATTCATCCGTGTTCGGAGAAAGCAAGTGTCGATAGTTGGGTTGCTGCGCGTATCTCTCGTTCTTGCCTGTTGTAGCCCATCGCTGGGTCTCTCGCAGCAGAGCGCTGCATCGGCACCTGCCGCTACGACGCCAGCCGCCATGTCCGCGCCAGCCGCCTGGGGCTCCCGCGTCAGCATTGACGTGCTGGTCACCGATAAGGCGGGGAAGCCGGTCCCGGACCTGGAGCCAACGGACTTTGTCCTGCTCGATGATAACCAGCCGCGCAAGGTCCTCAACTTTCGCCGGACGAACGGAACCGTCGGCAACAAGTTCGATCCTCCGGTTGAGGTTATCATCGTCCTGGACTCGGTGAACATGGCCTATCAAGCCGTCACTCTGTTTCGTCTCCAACTGCAAAAATTCCTTCGCCAGAATGGGGGTCATCTCACTCAGCCGGTGTCCCTGTTTGTCTATGCCAGCGATGGCCTGCGGGTGCAGCCTGCGCCCTCAAAAGATGGGAACGCGCTGGCGGCCATGCTGAACACTTCAGTCGGCACAATGCGGTCCAGGGCTACGGCCGCGGGGGACTATGGCCTGGCGGAACAGTTCACCTCCTCGATCGAGACGCTCAAGGGGATCGCGGAGAACGAGGCCCGCAAGCCGGGAAGAAAAATGCTGATCTGGCTGGGTAATGGCTGGCCGCTACTGAACGATCGGGAGTTTCTCAGGACCAACGAGGGCGAGCAACGGCACTTTGAAGACATCGTTGACTTATCGAGGAAGCTCCGCGAGGCCCGCATTGCGGTTTACGGTATCTACTCGCTGAATTCAGCCGCGGATCAGTTTCTCTACGAGGCGTTCTTGAAGCCGGTGCGAGACTTTCACAAGGCGAATGCGGGCAACCTGTCCATGCAGGTGCTGGCGCGGCAAACGGGCGGTCGCGTTATTGACCCCAGCAACGACATGGCCGGACAGATCGAAAGCTGCATCGCGGACATCGGCCCTTACTACACGCTTACCTTCACAGCGGTCGCAGCGGCGCAAGCCAACGAATTCCATGATCTGAAAGTACAGCTTGCGCAGCCGGGCCTGACGGTTCGCACAACCAACGGCTATTACAACCAGCCGCAGCAAGGAACGCACATCCCTGACTGATTTCCAAAGCAGCCGAGGTGCATTGCATGAGCAAGCGAGTTCACCCAGGGTATGCAGCCTTCCTCTTCTTGCCGGTCTTTGCATTCACGCGGCGGTCTCCGGCTCCTCAACAACCCGCGCCCCCGGCGCGGGCGCTCGCACCACGCCCCGACAACGCGCCAGTGCCGGCGCGCGCCGAGGGACGCATCCAACTCGACGTTACGGTTACGGACCGGTCGGGCAAACCTGTCGCCGGTCTTGGTCCTGAAGATTTCACCCTCAAAGATAACAATCTTCCCGCGAAGATTCTTTCCTTTCAAGCCTTCGACCCAGCGGCGCAGCCGGCCGGCCATCCCACCGAGGCGATTCTCCTCATCGATGTCGTCAATCAGGGCTTCCAGACTGTTGCCAGGGCGCGCCAGGACATTGCAAGGTTTCTGCGCGAAAACAGCGGTCATCTTGCTCAGCCGGTCTCTGTCTTCGTCTTAAACAGCGATGGCGTGAAGGTGCTGCTGCAGCCGTCGATGGACGGCAACGAGCTTGCTGCCGAACTGGATCATTCCGAATCGAAGTTGCGCGTGATTGGCCGGTCGGCGGGCATGAGCGGCGCCTTTGAGCGCTATGATCTTTCCATCCGGACCATGGATACGATTGCCAGGAATGAGGTCAAACGGCCGGGCAGGAAACTGCTCATTTGGGCAGGGCCCGGGTGGCCGCTTCTGGAACGGCCGGGTATTGAAATCTCCTCTCATGCGCAGCAGGAGATGTTTAACGAGGTCGTCGATCTTTCCACCACGCTGCGCCAGGCTCGCATGACTGTTTACAGCGTCAGCCTGGGAGAAATGGAGCTCGGCACCTATCTCTACGAGAGTTATCTCAAGGGTGTAAGAACGCCCGACAAAGTCAACCCGGCCAACCTGGCATTGAAGGTGCTTGCCGTTCAGACCGGCGGGCGCGCGGTGCCACCGAACAACGATCTTGTCGGCCAGATTGAGAGTTGCGTTCAGGACGCCGGGGCTTTCTATACCATCTCATTCAACCCGCCCACCGCGGACAAGCCCAACGAGTATCACGACCTGAAGGTAGAGATCGACAAGCCGGGGCTCACCGCCCGCACAGAAACCGGCTACTACAATCAGCCGTAGCCGGGAGTCCCTTCTCATGGAACTGTCGGGAGATGGGCACGAGGGAAGGCCAGCCGAGGTGCATGGAGTGAAACTGTCGCTGCTTGTCTGTCTGGGACTTGTCCTATGCCTGCCGGGTCTAGGGCATGCGCAGCATGGCACCGGCCACCAGTACCCGGAGAGCGCGGTGAGCCCGCATGCATTCTCAGGCAAACCGGTAAACATTGCGGAACTTCAGGAATTATTGAAGCTGGATGAAAAGAAGCGGGATTCCGCGGCAGAGAGAGAACTCTTCGGACTGCGGTTGACGGAACGGCTCGGCAGCGCCAGGCTTGAGTCGCTGAAAGCCGCACTGCCAGGCCACAGATCGAGAGAGGCGCTTGTCGCGCTGGCCGATGCGTCGGCCTTCCTCAGTCTACCCGAAGCAGAGATTCCTGCCGCCCCGCCGCCTGATCCAGCGGAGGAGAAGAGGATCGTTGCGCTCATGGTGGAGTATCTTGGCCAGACCATTCCAAAGCTGCCGAACTTCTATGCCACGCGCACCACCGTTCACTACGAAGACACTACGGAAGATCCAAGCTTGCCGGGAGTGTCCGTCTTCAGCGGAGATCCGATTCATTGGGGAGGTGTTTCCGCCGCAACCGTGATTTACCGCGATGGCAAGGAGATTGTGGACCCTGGCCTATTGAAGAGAAAACAGCCGAATCCTGAGGAGATGGGCCTGGTCACCACGGGCACGTTCGGCCCCATCCTCTTGACGGTCGTCGGCGATGCCTCGCGCAGTCAGATGGCATTCAGTCACTGGGAGCAGGGCACAGGCGGGGCGGTGGCCGTATTCCGCGTCGCGGTGCCAAAGGACAAGTCGCATTACCAGGTGGCGTATCGGAATCCTTCCCAAACCCAGGCGACGGAGCAGCCGGCGGCATACCACGGCGAGGTTTCCATCGACCCCGCCACCGGAACCATCCTTCGCGTGACGGTCGAAGCGGAATTCGAGCCCGGCGTGGATATGGTCCGCGCCGACATCATGGTGGAATACGGACCGGTGGACATTGGCGCCAAGAGCTACATCTGCCCGTTGAAAAGCGTCTCGCTTTCCCAAGGGCTCAGCAAAGTGCAAGCGCGGGTCGCCACTGCAGCAGTCAGCCGCGTGGGCCCGGCGATTACGCGGCTGAATGACGTGACCTTTGCAAACTACCACGTATTTCGCTCCGAGCTGCGGGTGCTGACCGGGGAGGACCCGCCGCCCGACGACAAGCCGTGATGGTTGGCGCTTCTTTCAGCACGACAAGGTTCCTGGGTTCAAAGTCTTGCTCCGGGGGAGTTACTTGCGGGGGTCTTGCATTCGAGCTTGTCTTGACAGAGGAACTCGCCCTCCCTACCATTAGAGAGGACAAAACCACCCATTTTCATTGAAATAAGTCTATGTAGTGTAAGCGGTTAGTGGATTTGGCGGGTCCAAGGCGCGGGGCCAAGCATGCCTCATCGGCGCCGGACCGGCCGCGACGGAGAGCAGAAGCATGGCGGATGTCCGCGTCAGCCCGCGCGAGCGGCTGGTGCTTACGGCCATCATCGAGCTGTATATCGAAACCGGCGAGCCGGTGGCTTCGCAGACGGTCGCCAACTCGTTTGCCGCCCGCGAAGGGATGAGCTCGGCTACCGTCCGCAACGTGATGGCGACGCTGGGCGAGGCGGGACTGCTGGAACAGGCGCACACCTCGGCCGGCCGCGTTCCCACCGCCGCGGCTTTCCGCTATTACGTCGAGCAAATTACGCAGTCGGGCCGCATGGCGGCGGGTGCGCAGCCTGCAAGTGCGACGGCGCAAGGGTCTTCTGCCTTGAACCCGACACATCTGAGCGAGGCGCGCCGGGAACAGATTGAAGACAGCTTCGCCGGCGTGAACAGCTCGAATGAATACCTGGAGCGTACCTCGCACGTGCTGGCGCTTATTTCCAGCGGTCTGGGCGTGGCCCTGGCCAGCGCCACCGCCGGGCAGGTGCTTGAACACATCCACTTTTCCCGTCTCTCCGTGGGGCGCGTGCTGGCGGTGCTGGTTACGCAGACCGGCGCGGTGCTGGACCGCGTGATGTCGCTGGATCGCGAACTGACGCATCTTGAGTTGGAAACCGCCGCGCGCTATCTGAACGAGAACTTCCGCGGCTGGCCGATCGAGCGCATCCGCGCCGAGGTCTCCCGCCGCGTAGAAGTGGAGCGCGAAGCTTACCGCCAAATGCTGGCATCGGTGGAGGAACTTTGCCGCAAGGGCGCCCTGGCCGGCGGCGAATCCGGCCCCACAATTTTTGTTGACGGAATGGCCAACCTGATCACCGCCGACCTGGATCGCGAGCGTCTTCGCCAAATGCTGCTGGCTCTTGAAGCCAAACAGCGCCTGGTGGAGTTGCTGACTGCCTATGTGGACGGCCGCCAGCAGGAGGTGCGCGTGGTCGTCGGACTCGACGAGACTTCGCCGGCCATGCAGGACCTGGTGCTCATTGGAGCGCCGGCGAAGCTGGGTGGCGCCAACCTGGGAACTGTCGCCGTGATCGCGCCCACGCGCATCCAATACCAGGAGATGATTCAAGCAGTTCGCTACATTGCCCGGCTCTCCGAGCGGCTGCTGCAAATCCCGGTGGACTAGGGAATTTCGGCCGATAAATCGCCTTTTCATAGACCAGAAAGCCGCAAACGATAAAATAAACAGGCGACTGCTTTGGCAGGCGCGAATCAACCCCATGGCGAGACATGCGGCCGCCTAAAAATTACAATGGAATCAGGCACAGTTGATTTTTCGGAGAAAACCAAGAAACATGCCAAAACACGAATCGGAATTGACAATTGTGGAACCGAATGAATCCGCGGCCACGGAAGACGCTGCTGCTATGGGATCTTCCAAGGATCAGGCCCCTGCGGAAGCCGAAACCTCGGCAGGCCGCGCTGAACTTGAGCAATTGAAGGGCGAGCGCGACCAGTTGCTCGACCGCCTGGCCCGTTTGCAGGCTGAGTTTGAAAACGCCCGCAAGCGCGCCGAACGCGAGCGGAGTGAATTTCGCGACTACGCCACCGGCAGCGTGGTGGAGCAGTTTCTGCCGGTCGTCGACAACTTCGAATTGGCCCTCAAGTCCACCGGCACCGCCGAGCAGTTGCGCCACGGGGTGGAGCTGATTGTGAAGCAGATGGAAGAGATTTTGCGCCAGTTGCAGGTCAATCCCATCCCCACAGTCGGTGAGCAGTTCGACCCCCGCATCCACGAGGCGCTGGGCTCGGTGGAGCGCGACGACCTGCCTGACCAGCATGTGGCGGAAGAAGTCCGGCGCGGCTACAAGCTGCGCGAGCGGATGCTGCGCCCGGCACTGGTGCGCGTGGCACATAACCCGAAACAGATGGCCGAATGAATCTTCAAATCCCCAGCTAGAGTCTAACGAGCACAAATGAGTTCTAATACAAACGTGAGCAAAGCAGACTACTACGAGGTCCTCGGTGTATCCCGGGACGTGAGCGACCAGGAGTTGAAGAGCGCCTATCGCAAGCAGGCGCTGAAGTACCATCCTGACCGCAACCCCGGCGACAACGCAGCAGAGGAGAAATTCAAGCAGGCCAGCGAGGCCTACCAGGTGCTGAGCGATGCCGACAAGCGCGCCGCCTACGACCGCTACGGTCATGCAGGCCTGGGCGGCCAGGGCGGCTTCAGCAGTGGTCCCTTTGCCGGTGGCGTGGACATTGGCGATATTTTCGGCGACCTTTTCGGCGAGATGTTCAATGTGGGCGGCGGCCAGCAGCGCGGGTCACGCCAGCAGCGCGGCGACGACCTGCGCTTCGACATGACCATCGATTTTGAAGATGCCTGCTTTGGCACCGAACACGAGGTGAAGATTCGCCGCCTTGAAACCTGCACCACCTGCCAGGGGCGCGGCACCGCATCCAGCCGCGGACCCAGCGTCTGCGGCCAGTGTCAGGGGCGCGGCCAGCTCCGCTATCAGCAGGGGTTTTTCTCCGTCGCGCGCACCTGTTCGGCCTGTGGCGGCACTGGCCAGGTGATCGGAGACCCCTGCACCACCTGCCGCGGACAGACGAGGGTCAGCAGCGAGTTCAAGCTCAACGTGAAAGTGCCGCCGGGAGTGGAAGAAGGCACGCGCATCCGCTACACCGGCGAGGGCGACGCGGGCCGCTCTGGAGGCCCCAGGGGCGATCTGTACGTGGTTCTTGCTGTGCGGCCGCACGACTTTTTCGAACGCCAGGGCAACGATCTGCACTGCGTCATTCCCATCAGCTTTCCGCAAGCGGCGCTGGGCGACGAATTCGAAATCGAAGGCATCGACGGCCCGGTGAACCTGAAGATTCCCGAAGGCGCGCAGAGCGGCCGCGAGATTCGCGTTCGCGGGCGCGGCGTCCCCCACCTGAACGACAAGGGCAACGGCGATTTGATTGTGAAGGTGCTGGTGCAGGTGCCGCGCAAGCTTTCGCGTTCGCAGCGGGAGCTGGTCACGAAGCTTGCTGAGTCGCTGACGGTGGACAACAAGCCGACTTCGCCGGGGCTCTTGGACAAGATGAAGGATTTGTTTAACTAAGAAAAGCCTTCGGAACTCTGCATCGGGATTGGATTTTGCCGCCTTGAATCGGCTTGGCTTTACAGGCTCGACGCCCAGATCCCGCCCCTGCAACTCTACCCTTCAACTCTTCCACGGATCAATGACGGGAACGCCTGCCGCGAGGAATGGCGCCGTATCGCGCGTGGCGACAACGAAACCATGGACGGCTGCAATGGCCGCGATTTGGCAATCGCCGACCGAAATGGAATAGCCACGTGCCGAGGCGCGGCTTGCAAGCGAGGCATACGTCACGGCGGCTTGGCGATCAAAGGCGAGAAATCGCTCAGCGAAGAAGTTTGCGAACAACGCCTGGATCGCCATCGCCATACCTCTCTTTCGTCTGCCGCCGGGAAGAAGCGCAACGCCCAGCAGCACCTCCATAAGGACAGGCGCGCACAGATAGAGCGCTTCCTTCGGCTGGCGGTCCAGCCACGCCACCACGAGCGGATCAGGCAGCGGCTTTATCGGCTCCGAAATCACGTTCGTGTCAAGAACGATCACGAGAAATCCGCCGGCTCAGCAGGTCTGGAATCGCGTGTGATGTTGAGCTCAGTGCCGCCAAAGCGACGCCCGAGCGCAGCGAGTTGCGAGCCAAGTCCAGTTGCCGTATCAGGAGACACGGCGTCTTCCAGAATCCGGCGAATCTCAGCCTCCGTGCTGCGTCCGTTGCGCGCGGCGCGCAGTTTGAGGGCGCGATGTGTCCCTTCAGGAAGATTGCGAACGGTGACCGCGGCCATGGAGATTGCTCCCTTTCAATATGATATCAATGATCGCATGTTGCGAGCAGTGATAGCGTCCATCCCGCCCTCTCGCGATAAAACTGCGGGAGGATGGGGCGCCGGGTTCATGGCCCGGCTCATGGCTGGATCAATGGTGGGAGACCCGGCAAACAATGATGAACACCATGCCCGCACTCATCGCGAGATGCCGGCGATCGTCGAAAATAACAAGGGCCGCGTCGAGAGGGCATCGGATGAGCAATTCGACGAGCGCAACGCGGCTACTCGGTGATTGCGCTGTCGAATTTTGTGTAATTGTCGAGGTGATCTTTGATGATCAGATAACACTCGCAGGAGGCCTTCATGAGCCCGGGAACATCGAGGATGTGAATTTCTCCACGGGTGTATTCGATAAGTCCTTTTCGCTTGAGAATCGCGGCTGTCGTAGAAATGGTGGGACGGCGACCCCCAAGCATGTCTGCAAGAAACTCGTGCGAGATTTTGAACGTGTCGA
>Ga0302325_10017479_pt1 | contig 15164 bp, 14 predicted proteins | sample Palsa_T0_2_FD_201948 | JGI IMG/M metagenome (GOLD analysis project Ga0302325, IMG submission 201948) | Peat permafrost microbial communities from Stordalen Mire near Abisko, Sweden - Palsa_T0_2 | ecosystem: Environmental > Terrestrial > Soil > Palsa > Peat permafrost | place: Sweden: Abisko... | reverse complement strand
ATCGCTTTTGAGGTCGGTGGCCTCAAAAGCGATCACCCCCCGAGGATCAGGCAATTGCTGGACGCGGTGGCCACCAGGCGGCCCGCAGCGTCGTGGATCTCCGCGGCGGCGAGGGCCACGCGGCGTCCGGGCTTGACGACGCGGCCGGTGGCCACGAGGGTGCCGCTGGCGAGGGTGACCGGGCGCAGGTAGTTGACGGTGATGTCGATCGAGGCGTAGGCGACCCCGGCCTCGAGCGTGGTGTGCACGGCGCAGCCGGCGACCGTGTCGGCCATCGTGCAGACAAGACCGCCGTGGATGACGCCGAGTGGGTTGTAGACGGAGTCGTCCGGCGTGCAGTCGAAGACCACGCGTCCCCGCTCGACGTGCTGGGCCCCCATGTTCAGCAGGTAGGCGATCGGCGGGGGAGGGAGCCGGCCTTCGATGACCGCTTGCATGAAGGCCAGGCCGGAGAGGCCGGCGGCGCCGTTCAGCGTGGTCGCCGGGTCATACCACGTGACTGTCTTCGAGCGCGGTGGGCCCCAGTCCGCAGCGGGCTCGCCACCGCCGGCGCCGGCGCTCACGCCGCGACCTCCGCCGCCGGCCCGGCCGGCGCGGGAGCCGGCGCCGGGACCGACGACGGAGCCACCGCCGGCACCGCCCGTGCGCTCAGGAAGGCGGCCGAGACCACGCCCGCGGAGGCGAAGAAGGCGATGACGAGCAGGACGCCGTGCCGGTAGGCGGTTAGTGGATCCGCGTGGGAGACGTGGGCGAGGATGGCGACCAGGCCGGCCACACCGAGGACGGTGCCGACCTGGCGGGCCATGTTGAGGATCCCGCTCCCGGTCCCGAAGCGCGCGGCCTCGAGCGACGCGCTGCCCGCACCGAGCAGAGACGGGATGGTCAGGCCCACCCCGGCGCCGCCGAGGAGCTGAGCCGGGAGGAGGTCGGCCACGTAGGCGGGGTGCGCGCCCATGCGGGAGAGCCACAGAAGCTGGGCAGCGGCCCCCACCGCGCAGCCGAGCACGGCGACGCGTCCCGGCCCGCCGAGCCGAGCCGCGAGCCGGGGGGCGACGAGCCGGGCGAAGGGCAGGACCATGAGCGGGCCGGGGCCGATGGCCAGCCCGGCGCGGACTGCCGAGTAGCCCCACACGGCAGTAAGGAACTCGACCGAGCTGAGCACGAAGGCGCCGAAGGCGGCGTAGTAGAGGATCGAGGCGAGGAAGGCGCCCGAGAACGTCCGCGAGCGCAGGAGCTCGAGCTCGATCACCGGTGAGTGGTGCCGGCGCGAGCGGGCCACCATGGCCCAGCCGCACGCCACCGACGCCACGAGCAGACCGAAGAAGCCGGCCGATCCCCAGCCCCAGTCCGGTGCCTTGACCAGGGCGAGGGCGAGGAGGCCGACGGCGGCCGCGAGCAGGGCGGCGCCGGCGAGGTCGGGCCGGCCTGAGGCGCGCGGGTCGCGGCTCTCCGTGACCACCCGCAGCGCCAGGAGCACGGCGACGAGTCCGACGGGGAGGTTGATCCAGAACACAAGTCGCCAGCTGATCTGCACCAGGCTCCCCCCGATCACCGGTCCCAGCGCAGCGCCGAGCGCGGCGACGGCGGACCAGGTCCCGATCGCGCGGGGGCGGGCGGCGGCCGGGACCTCGGCGAGGAGCAGCGACAGCGACGCCGGCACCATCATGCCCGCCCCGCACGCCTGCACCACCCGCGCGGCGATCAGGGGTCCCACCCCCGGCGCCAGGCCACACAACAATGAGCCGGCGCTGAAGGTGACCAGGCCCGCGACGAGCATGCGCCGGCGCCCGATGCGGTCGGCCCAGCGCCCGGCGGGCACGAGCACGGCGGCGAAGACGATCGTGTAGCCGTTGAGCACCCAGGACAGCGAGCTCAGGCTCGTGCCCCGGTACTCGCGCCCGATGTAGGGAAAGGCGAGGTTGACGATGAAGAGGTCGAGGCTCGACATGAACACGGCCAGGGCGAGAACGCCGATCACGGCCGAGACCTGGCGGGGAGTTTTCATGGGGCGACGTCTCCTACTAGGTCGGAAATCTGGATGCACTCCGAGGCCGGGACGATAGCACGATCGGGCGAGGTGCGTCCAGATCTCCGACTAACTCGGCTACACTCCTTGCCGTGACTCCCACCGCAACCGAACCGCGCGTGTGCTCCGTGGCCCGAACGCTCGAGATCCTGGGTGAGAAGTGGGCGATGCTCGCCATCCGCGAGGTCTTCCTCGGCAACCGCCGCTTCGACGAGATGGCCCGGCGCACCGGCGCCCCCCGCGACACCCTCGCCGCCCGCCTGAAGACCCTGGTCGGCGCCGGCGTCCTCGAGCGCCGGCAGTACTCCGAGCGACCGGCCCGGTACGAGTACCGGCTGACCGAGGCCGGCCTCGAGCTCTTTCCGGTGATCATGGCGCTCATGCACTGGGGCGACAAGCACCTGGAGTGGGAGGACGGCCCGCCGCGGGTCTTCGAGCACAGTTGCGGGCACCGGTTCGTTCCTCAGCTCGTGTGCGAGGCGTGCCGGGAGCCCGTCGGTCGGCGCGACGTGACCCCCGTCCCCGGCTACTAGCCACCGCGCGCCCGCGCAGCGCGGGGCGGCGGCAAACTACCGCGTCATGGGACACGCGGAGATCCTCATCGCGGCGCTGCTCTTCGCCGTGGCCGGACTGAGCGCGGTCGCGCGCCGGATCTCGGTCCCCTATCCGATCGTTCTCGTCGTGAGCGGGGCGCTGTTCGGCTTCGTGCCCGGCGTGCCGGCGGTAAGGCTCAACCCCAATGTCGTGCTCGTGGTCTTCCTGCCGCCGCTCGTATACGGAGCGGCGTTCTTCGCGAACTTGGGCGACATGCGCGCCAATCTGCGCGGGCTGACCCTGAGCTCCGTCGGTCTCGTGCTCGTGACCACGGTCGTCGTCGCGGCGGTAGCGCATGGCCTGGTCCAAGGCCTCCCGTGGGGTGCCGCGTTCGCGCTTGGCGCCGTGGTGTCCCCAACCGATCCACTGGCGGCGGCGACGATCATGCGACGCCTGGATTTTCCTCGGCGGCTGGTCAGCGCGATCGAGGGCGAAGGGCTGTTCAACGACGCGACCGCGCTCGTCGCCTACAGAGTGGCGGTGGCGGCGGTGGTGGGCGGCGGTTTCTCGATGCTGAGCGCGGGAGGGAAGTTCATCCTCGCGGCCGCCGGTGGGGTGGCGATCGGTCTCGCGGTGGGCTGGGTGATAGCCGCCATCCGCGCCCGGATCGACGACCCTCAGACCAGCATCACGATTTCTCTGTTCAGCGGCTATGCCGCCTTCATTCCCGCCAATGCCATCGGCGCCTCCGGCGTGCTCGCGGCGGTCACGACCGGGATCTACATGGGGGTGCGCGGTCCGAGCATCATCGACGCGCGCACCCGGCTCCAGGGATTCTTCGTCTGGGACGTGCTCGACTTCATCATCAACGCGAGTCTGTTTGTGCTCGTGGGGCTGGAGCTGCGGACGGTTGTGTCCGGACTCGCGGGCGTGTCCGCGCTCACGCTCGCCCGCTACGGGCTCGCGGTGAGTGGCGTGGTCGTCCTCACGCGGCTGGTGTGGTTCTTCACCGTGCCGTATCTGATTCGATTGCTCGACCGACGGCCCGCTCAGCGCGCGCGCCGGGTCGGAGCAGGGCCACGGCTGGTGATCGCGTGGAGCGGGATGCGCGGCGCCGTCTCGCTCGCCGCCGCGCTGGCGCTACCGCTGAGAACCGGTCACGGTGCGGCCTTTCCCGATCGCGACCTCATCATCTTCCTCACCTTCGCGGTCATCTTCACGACCCTGGTCCTCCAGGGACTCTCGCTCCCGGCGCTGATCCATCGCCTAGGCGTCGTGCGCGACGGCTCCGAAGACGCCGAGGAGCTGAGGGCACGCCTGGCGGCGACCAAGGCCGCACTGGCGCAGATCGACAGGCTGGCCGCAGAGGACTGGACCCGAGACGACACGATCGAGCGGATGCGCGGAATCTACGAGTACCGCAAGCGGCGCTTCGCCGCTCGCGCGGGGAAGATCGAGGACGACGGCTACGAGGATCGCTCGCTCGCCTACCAGCACGTGGTGCAGAGCGTGCTCGGCGCCCAACGCGACGCGCTGATCCAGATGCGCAACGACGGCGAGATCTCCAACGAGGTCATGAACCGGGTGGTCCAGGAGCTCGATCTCGAGGAGTCACGACTCGAGATCTGAGCGCGTCGGCCGTGCGCTCGAGCAGCCACTCGGCGCAGGCCAGGGTGCGGTCGTCGCTCGACGGGGCGCCGATGAGCTGGAGCCCGGCGGGGAGGCCCTCGGCCGTCCAGGCGAGCGGGACCGAGATCGACGGCGCTCCGATCAGCGTCTCGACGCGGCAGAACAACGGGTCGCCGGTGAAGTACAGCCCGACCGGGGGGACCCCGCTCGCGCTCGGGGTGAGGACGCCGTCGTAGCGGTCGAGGAGCGTCGTGAGCGGCGGCGCGTGCTCGGCCGCGGTGCGCTTGGCCTCGGCGTAACGCGCCGCGGGCATAGCAGCGCCCTCGTCGAGGGCGGCGCGCACCTCGTCGCTCAGGAGCTCGGGCGAATCGGAGCGCTCGGGCGCGAGGCTGACGGCGGACTCGGCCCACTGGATCGTGGTCTGGGCCGCCACGAGCTCGGCGAACCCCGGCGGCGGCTCGATTTCCTCGACGTGCGCCCCGGCGTCGGCCGCCGCGCGCGCCACGGCCTCGATGGCGCCGCGGGCGGCGGGCTCGACCTCGCGCCAGTGGGGCGTGCGCATGAGCGCGAGGCGCGGGGCGGCGCCCGCCCCGGGCGCAAGCGTCAAATCGGGGGCCAGCACGCTCGCGGCGAGCCGAAGGTCGGCCACCTCGCGGGCGAAGAGCCCGACGGTGTCGAGCGAGGGCGCGAGGAGCTTGACCCCGTCGCGGGAGAAGGACCCGAAGGTCGGCTTGTAGCCGAGGACGCCGCAGTAGGACGCGGGCCGGTTGATCGAGCCCGCCGTCTGGGTGCCGGTGGCGAGGGAGACGGTGCCGGCGGCGACGGCGGCGGCCGATCCGCTCGAGGAGCCCCCGGGCGTGCGGGCGGGGTCGAGCGGGTTGAGGGTGTCGGTGGCGAACATCCACGCGAACTCCGAGAGCTTGGTCTTCCCGGCGATCATCGCCCCCGCCGCCCGCAGCAGGCGCACGGCGTCCGCGTCGCGGCCGGGGCGGTGCCCGGCGTAGATCGGCGAGCCGTACTCGGTCGGGTAGTCGACGGTGTCGAAGTTGTCTTTGACGCCAATGGGCACGCCGAAGAGGGGGAGCGTCGCGCGCGCGGGCTCGTCGAGGCGGTCGAGCGCCGCGGCGCGCTCGAGGAGGACGCTGTCATCGGTCGCCGCCCAGGCGCGGAGCTCGTCCTCTCCTCGGGCGACGAGGAAGGCCTCGGCGACCGCGACGCAGGTGAGCTCGCCCGCGCGCAGGCGGTCGCGGAGGGCCACAGCGCCGGTAGGCTGGGGCGCGTATGCCGTCAAGCTCGGCTCACTCGAGCTGAGCGCCCGCCGGGTCCAATCCCAGCACGGATCGCATCCCGCGCTCGGCCTCCACGAGGTGCAGGCGCATCGCCTCCCGGGCGCCCTCGCGGTCGCCGGCGGCGATCTGGGCGACGATCCTGTCGTGCATCTGCCGGGCGGTGCGGACGATCTGCGGGTTGGCCAGGGTCGGGCGCTGGACAGTGATCAGGGCGTCGCGGATCGAGTCGAGCAGGAGCTCGAAGAACTCGTTGGCGGTCGCGGTCGCGAGCGTGCGGTGGAACTCGACGTCGGCGAGCGCCGCCGCCTCGGCCGACATGCCCATCTGGAGGCGGGCCGACGCGTCGCGCAGCGCCTGCACCTGCTCGGGCGAGGCCCGCTCGGCAGCGAGGCCGGCGTTCTCGACCTCGACGAGCGTGCGTGCCTCCATGAGCTTGGCGTAGTCGAGACGCTGGCCCCTGAGGTACAGGGTCAGCGATTCGGTCACCGTGTCACGCCCGAGTGCGCTCACCACGTGGCCGCGCCTGGGGTTATCGGCGAGCAGGCCCTTGGCGATGAGCGAGCGCACGGCCTCGCGGACGACGGGCCGCGACACGCCGAACTGCGCGCACAGATCGCGCTCGGAGGGGAGCTTGTCTCCCGGCGCCAGCCGGCCGGAGAGGATCGAGTCGGTGAGCGCAAAGGCGACCTTGTCGGCCAGGCGGACCGAGCGGGCGACGGGCTCGAACTCGGGGGTGTCGCCCAGGATCGGTTCGTTCGCGGCCATCCCAGGAGCGTAGGGTGTGGTCCCGATGTCAGTCAATCGCGCGCAGTCGGCGGCGATCGGGCATGAGCTCGCCGCCATCCTGGGCGGCGCGGCGGTGCGGCCCGGGAGCGAGCGTGCCTACCTGTGCGACGCCACCGAGAGCCGCAGCCTGCGGGGCCGGGCCGACGCGGTGGCGCTGCCCGGGAGCGCCGAGGAGGTCGCGCGCGTGGTGGCCTGGTGCTATGAGCACGACGTGCCCATCGTCCCCCGGGGCGGGGGCACGGGCTTCGCGGGCGGGGCGGTGCCTCTCGACGGCGGTGTGGTGGTCTCGCTCGAGCGCCTGCGCTCGGTGCGCCGCTTCGACCCCGAGCTGTGGCGCATCCGGCTCGACGCCGGCGTCCGGACCGCCGAGCTCAAGCGACGCGCGCGCGAGAACGGGCTCTACTTCCCCCCCGACCCGGGCGCCGCCGAGCAGTCGCAGCTCGGAGGGAACATCGCCACCAACGCCGGCGGCCCCCACGCCTTCAAATACGGCGTCACGGGGGCATGGGTCACCGGCCTCGAGGCGGTGGTGGCGCCGGGCGAGCTGATCGAGATCGGCGGGCCGCTCCGCAAAGACGTCGCCGGCTACGACCTGAAGTCCCTCCTGATCGGGTCCGAGGGGACGCTCGGCATCGTCACCGCCGCGTGGCTGCGCCTCGTCCCCGCACCCGAGGCCGCGCTCCCGGTGGCGGCGTGCTACCCGAGCGCCCCCGAGGGCTGTGCGGCCATCCTCGGCGTGCTGGCCAACGGGCTTGCGGTGGCCGCCCTCGAATACCTCGACGCCGGCGCGCTCGCCGCGACGCGGGGCGCCTTCCCGGTGCCCCTCCCCGAAGGCGCGGCCTTCATGGTCATCGCCGAGGCCGACGGCTCGGCGCCGGAGGCCGAGCGCCTGCACGCAGAGCTCGTCGAAGTGCTCGGCGAGGGCGCGGTGGCGCTCCACGCGCCGCGCGAGCCGCGCCAGGTGGCCGAGCTGTGGCGCTGGCGCGAGGGGACCTCGCCCGGCGTCACCGCCCAGCGCGGTGGCAAAGTCAGCGAGGACATCGTCGTCCCCCTCGACCGCCTGCTCGAGGCGATCGAGGCGACGGTGGAGATCGGGCGCCGCCACGATCTGCCCGCGTGTAGCTGGGGGCACGCGGGCGAGGGGAACCTGCACTCGACCTTCATGATCTCCCCCGAGGACCCGGGCGAGCTCGAGCGCGCCGAGCGGGCGGCCGAGGAGCTCTTCGCGCTCGCCGCCGAGCTCGGGGGCACGGTCTCGGGCGAGCACGGCCTGGGGTGGGTCAAGCGCGGGGCGCTCGAGCGCCAGTGGCCGCCCGCCGCCCTCGCCCTGCACGAGCAGATCAAGGACCTCTTCGACCCCAAGGGCCTGCTCAACCCGGGCAAGAAGCTCGCGCGGACCTGAGCGCGCTACGGAGCGTCCGGCTCCCGTTCCCCCGCGCTGAGCGGCGACGCCGCCGAGCGCCCGGCGGCGGCGACCTCCTCGGACGTGACGTGCTGGGGGTGATGGCAGGCCGCGAGATGACCGCCGGCGTACTCGGTGAGCTGCGGCTCGACGGTCTCGCACACCTCGGTGGCGCGCGGGCAGCGCGACTGGAAGCGGCACCCGGGCGGGGGGTTGACCGGACTCGGGGGCTCGCCGGTGACGAGCGTGCGGGTTCGGGCCCGGTTCTGGCGCGGGTCGGGGAGGGGGATGGCCCCGAGCAGGGCCGAGGTGTAGGGATGGATGGGCTTGGAGTAGAGCTCCTCGGCGGGTGAGATCTCCATGAGCTTGCCCAGGTACATGACCATGATCCGGTCCGAGACGTGGCGCACGACGGAGAGATCGTGGGCGACGAAGATGTAGGAGAGGTGGAGGTCGTCCTGGAGGTCGTCGAGGAGGTTGATGACCTGCGCCTGGATCGAGACGTCGAGGGCCGACACCGGCTCGTCGAGGAGGATGAGGTGCGGGTTCATGGCCAGGGCCCGCGCGATCCCGATGCGCTGGCGCTGCCCGCCCGAGAACTCGTGCGGGAAGCGGTTCAGGTGCTCGGGGCTGAGCCCCACGCGCTCGAGCAGGCGCCGGCTCTCGGGCTCGACCTCGCCCTTGGCCACCCCGCGCTTACGCAGCGGCGTCGCCATGATCTGGCCCACGCGCTTACGGGGGTTGAGCGAGGCCTGGGGGTCCTGGAAGACCATCTGCATCTCGCGGCGGATGGGCGCGAGCTGCTTGGATCCCGCCTTGGTGATGTCGCCGCCGCGGAAGCGGATCGACCCCGCGGTGCTCGGAATCAGGCGCACGAGAGCGCGGATGAGCGTGGTCTTGCCGCACCCCGACTCCCCGACGATCCCGAGGGTCTCGCCCTCCTGGAGCACGAAGGAGACGTCGTCGACGGCGTGGACGTGTCCGACGGCGCGGTTGATGACGACGCCCGACTTGATCGGGAAGAGGACCTTCACGTGCTCGACCTCGAGCAGCGCCTTGGGCTCGTCAGTCATGGGTCACCCGCGAGTTCGCCGCCAGGCGAACTCGCTAAGGAAGACAGGGATGTCTTCCCAGACATGGATGTCTTCCCCAGACCAATCCGGCCGTCCACCACCCTGAGCTTGCGCTTGCGCTCGGGCTCGAGCCAGCAGCGATCGAGGTGGTCGGGCGCCGCGGGGATCCCGGCGCTGAGCGGCGGCACCTCGGTGCACTTCTCGAACGCGTGCGGGCAGCGCGGGCGGAAGTGGCAGCCCTGGGGGGGCCGCAGGAGCGAGGGCGGCGTCCCGGGGATGGCCGGAAGGCGTTTGGAGCGGTCGCTGTCCACGCGGGTGATCGAGCCGAGCAGCCCCCACGTGTACGGGTGCTGGGGATCGTAGAAGAGCTCCTCGAGCGTCCCCTGCTCGACCACGCGCCCGGCGTACATGACCACGACTCGGTCGGCGACGTCGGCCACGACCCCGAGATCGTGGGTGACGAGGATGATCCCGGCCCCGGTCTCGCTGCGCAGCTGGCGCAGCTCCTCGAGGATCTGGGCCTGGATGGTGACGTCGAGGGCCGTGGTCGGCTCGTCGGCGATCAGGAGCTTGGGCGAGCACGACAGGGCCATGGCGATCATCACGCGCTGGCGCATGCCGCCTGAGAACTCGTGCGGATAGGAGCGCAGGCGCGCGCGGGCGTTGGGGACTCCGACCCGCTCCATGAGCTCGACGGCGCGGTCGAGGGCCGCCGCCTTGGAGATCTCCGGGTCGTGAGCGCGGATCTGCTCGACGATCTGGGCTCCGATCCGGTAGACGGGATCGAGCGAGCTCATCGGGTCCTGGAAGACCATCGCGATGTCCCCTCCCCGGATCCGCCGCAGCTCGTCCTCGGGTGCGCTCACCAGGTCGCGCCCCTCGAACGTTGCCGTCCCCTCGAAGCGGGCGTTCGGGCCCCGGGTCAGGCCCATCAGGGTCATCGCCGTCACCGACTTCCCCGAGCCCGATTCGCCGACGATGGCCACCACCTCGCCGGCCCGGACCGAGAAGGACACGCCGTCGACGGCTCTGACCGTACCGTCCTCGGTCTCGAAGGAGACCTTGAGCTCGGAGACCTCGAGCAGCGGCGCGGCAGCGCTCACGAGAGCCGGATCCGGGGATCGAGGAAGGCGTAGAGGATGTCGGTGAGCGCGCTCAGGAACACGACGAAGAACGCCGTGAGGAGGACGATCGCCATCAGGGTGATGATGTCCAGAGACGCGATCGCGGTGGCTGCGAGCTGGCCGATGCCGTGGAGGTTGTAGACCGTCTCGGTGAGGATGGCGCCGCCGCCGATGACCTGCGCGAGGTCGAGCCCCCACAGCGACATGATGGGGATCAAGCTGTTGCGCAGGATGTGCCGGAACAGCACCTGGCGCTCGGACAGGCCTTTGGCGCGTGCGGTGCGGACGTAGTCCTCGTTGATGGTGTCGAGGATGGTCGAGCGCAGGACGCGGGAGTAGAAGCCGATGAAGAGCACCGAGAGCGTGAACCAGGGCATGAGCAGGTGCTTGAACCACTCCCACGGGCTGTGCGAGATGGGCACGAAGTTCCCGATGGGAAGGAAGTTCAGCTTGTAGCCGACGAAGTAGATGAGCACGGCGCCAAGGAAGAACGGGGGCATGGAGACGCCGGTCATCGCGAGCACGGTGAGGACGCGGTCGGTGTACTTGCCCGCCCTGATCGCCGCCAGGGTGCCGACGGCGATCGAGGTCAGCAGCCAGATGATCCCGGCCCCGAGAGCGAGCGAGAAGGTCGCGGGCGCTCCCGCCTCGATCTCGGTGAGGACGTTGAAGCCCTGCTGGTACGAGTAGGCCTGGCCGGTGAAGATGTTCTTCATCGTCTTCACGTACTGGACGTAGATGGGCTTGTCGAAGCCGTACTTGACGTCGATCAGGTGGATCTCCTCGGGGTCGGCCAGGCGGCCGGCGAGCCGGTTGGCCGGGTTGCCGCCCGGAATCGCCGCGAAGAGCAGGAAGGTCACGATCGAGATCGCGATGAGCACGCCGGCCATGGAGAACATCCGGCGGAGGACGAAGCGGCTCATCGACTAACGGGCGATGCGGACCTTGGCCCGCGGGTCGAGCGCGTCGCGGAGTCCGTCGCCGAAGACGTTGACCGAGAGCACCGCGAGCACGAGCATGATGCCGGGCACGAGGGTCTGGCTGAAGGAGGCTGGGATCAGGTTGATCCCTTCGGCGAGCATCGTCCCCCACGACGGATTGGGCGCCTTGACTCCGGCGCCGAGATAGGAGAGCGCGGCCTCGAGGAGGATCGCGTTGGCGAGGATCAGCGGGATGAAGACGACGATGGTCGAGGACAGGTTGGGGAGGATCTCGCCGATCATGATCTGCCAGTGGCTGAGTCCCTGCTGGCGGGCGGCCTCGACGAACTCGCGCTCGCGCAGCTGGAGCACCTGCCCGCGGATGGGCTTGGCCACGTAGGGGATGTAGACGACGCCGATGACCACCGCCGGCACCATCAGCGTCGTCCCGTGCAGAGGTCCGATCCCGCCGGAGGCGAGGATCGTGCCCAGGGAGATCCCCAGGAGCACCGCCGGGTAGGCCCAGATGACGTCGAGCGAGCGGCTGATGATCCCGTCGAAAATGCCGCGGAAGTAGCCCGAGATGAGCCCTAGGAGGGTGGCGATGACCATCGTGATGAGCGTTGCCACGGCGCCGATCTCGAGCGAGTTGCGCCCGCCGTAGAGAAGCCGGACCGCGACGTCGCGCCCGTTCTCGTCGGCCCCGAGGAAGTAGTGGCTGAGCTCCCAGGTCGGCCCGATCGGGATGTCGCTCGAGCTGACGATGGTCTCGGTCTTGCCCCCGACCTTGACCGTCCCGGTGATGTTCTCGATGTCGGGGCCCTGATGGGCGACGTCGTGCGAGTACACGGGCGCGAGCAGGCAGAGCACGACGAGGAGCACGAAGAGCCCGCCGAAGGCGAGCGCGACGCGGTTGCGCCGCAGCCGCCGCCACGCGAGCTTGTAGGGCCCGACCCCCGGCGGCATGTCGCCCGCCTCTTCGAGGAGGGCCTCGGGGATACCTAAGGATAATTCGCTGCGGATAGCAGACATGCTTGGCTTCGTGCCCAGAGTGGGCGGGCCGGGACAGCGTAGCCCCGGCCCGCGACGCTCGCTATCCCAGCTGGAACGACGTCCAGTCCCAGCCGTACTCGGGCTGGAACACGAGGGCGTTGTAATCCATCCGGCTCGAGGTGAACTCGGGGAAGGTCTGATAGCCGAACACGGCCACGTAGGCCTTCTTGGCCACGTACTGATCGAGCGCCTGCCACTTGGCGGCGACCGAGCTGAGCTGCGCGGTGGGCACGTCCGCGAGCTTGGTCACCTGCGCGTTGAGGTACGGGTCGTTGGTGTCCCCGAAGTTCTCGTTGTCGGTCTTCAGGATCGAGTTGCCGTCGAGGAGCACCCCGTAGAAGTCGACTGGGTTGGCGAAGTCCATGTTCCAGTCGGCGAAGCCGGTCTGGGGATGCAGCGTGGCGTTCTCGCCGATCGTGGTGAAGTACGTCGCGTCGGCGATCGGCTTCAGCGTCGCCTTGAACCCGATCTGGTTCAGGAGCGAGGCGTAGTAGGTCATCCACTGGAGCCGCGGAGTGCGCTCCTGGGCCCACACCGTGACCGGTGCGCCCTCCTCGCCCGACGCCTTGAGCAGCGCCTTGGCCTTGGCCAGGTTGCCCGTGCCCGGGGGCGTCGAGCTGTACGGGCAGGTCCCGTTCGAGACGTGCCCGGGCACGTAGGGCGGGAGGAAGAAGCACGCCGGGATCAGCGTCCCCGAGCCCAGCGAGCGCATTGCGTCCTCGTTGAGCCCGGCAACCACCGCTTCGCGGGCGAGCTGGTTATTGAACGGCTTCTCGGTCGAGTTCATGAAGATGTAGTACGTCGACCCACCGAGGTCCTTGAACTGGAACCGATCCGACGCGGTGGCCTTGATCTTGGGCAGCAGGCTGCCGGGGATCACGTCGGCCCAGTCGAACACGTCGGCCGTGTTGTTGAGCACCGACAGCGCGTTGGCGGCCACATTCGAGTCGATCTTGACGTTGACGTTGACGTGGCCGGCGGGGATGCCGGGGATGTTCATCTTCGACCAGTACGGATTGATCTCCCCGGTGAAGGAGACGTTGGGGACGATGTTCGTGGTCCTGTACGGCCCGACGCCGGGCGGCGGGCTGGTGGGCTCGACCTTCATCGGCGTCCCGGCGGGGATGATCCCGAGCGCGGGGAAGGCGAGGACGTTGTCGAACGGACCGTAGGACTCGGTGAGATGGATGACGATCTGTCCCGTCGCGTTGTTGGTCGTGATCCCTGAGATGGTGCTGGCCTTGCCGTTGGCGTAGGCCGTGGCGCCCACGATCACCGGGGTGATGAACTCGCCCGAGCCGCCCCACGGGATCTTGATCGCCCGCTCGACGGTGTAGGTGAAGTCGCTGGCCACCACCGGCGCGCCGTTCGAGAACACGAGGCCCTTGCGCAGGGTGGCCGTGTAGGTCTTGCCGCCGTCCGAGATCGTCGGCAGCGTGGTCGCGAGCCCGGGGATCAGCCCCGTCCCGGCCACGCCTTCGGAGTGCGCGTAGGTCGTCAGGCCCGTGTAGGCGAGCCAGTTGATCTCGGCGCCCTGCGTCGTGTAATCCAGTCCCGGGTCGAGTGACTGGGGCGCGGTTCCCATCACTTCCGTGACGGAGCTGCCGGTCGCGGGTGGCGACGATGTCGACGATTTCTTCGGGGTGGTCGAGCTCGAGGAGCCGCACGCGCCGAGGAGCGCCGCCGAAGCGAGCACGGACAACACTCCGAGGGTCGAAATTCTAAGTTTCTGCACGGATCCTCCTCCGAGGTTCGTTCCCCAAAGAAGGAGTCATACCCACCCATTGGCGCCGTGAGAAGGGTCGCGCGCGTTCCTAATCAACCCGCAACACGGCGGGCGCGCGATGCCTAAGGTTCGAGACCTCGTCGTGGGCCCTTACAGGGGGAGGGCCTGGACGCCGCCTTCGAGCTCGAGCAGCAGGCGCTTGCGCTCGAGACCGCCGCCGTAGCCGGTCAGGCCGCCGTCGGCGCCGATCACCCGGTGGCAGGGGATGATCACGGCGATGGGATTGCGGGCGTTGGCCACGCCCACGGCCCGAGCGGCCCCGGGACGCCCGATCCGGGCCGCGAGCTCGCCGTAGCTGATGGTCTCGCCGTAGGGGATCTCGCACAGCGCCCGCCAGACGGCGAGCTCGAACGGGCTCCCGGCCGGCTCGAGCGCTACGTCGAAGGAGCGCCGGCAACCCTCGAAGTACTCGCCGAGCTGCTCGCGCACGCGCGTGAACGCCTCGTCGCTCCGGATCCACCCGGGTCGTGCGCGGATCGGGCCGCGACCCTCCTGCATGTGCAGAACGTGCAGCGACTCGCCGTCGCCGGCGAGGAGGAGCTCGCCGAGCGGGCTCTCGAGGGTGCAGTAGCGCATGGTTAGCACTAGCGGGCCGCCAGCGTGTGCTCGGGGCCTGGTCGCGGCGCGGTGGCCGCCGCCGCTGCGGCCCACAGGTGCTGGACGCCGTAGGCGCGGTACGGTCGCCACCGCTCGGCGAGCGCGAGGGCGGCGACAGGACGCCCGTCGCGCCCGAGCGCCTCGAGCCCGCGCCGGACCCCGAGGTCGGTGGGGAGAAAGGCGTCGGGATCCTTGAGCGCCCGCATGGCGATGTACGCGGCCGTCCACGGGCCGATCCCGGGGAGCGCGAGCAGAGCTCGCTCGGTGGAGGGGCGGTCGGCGCTCGCGTCCAGCATGAGCTCGCCGCGATCGAGTGCTCCGGCGAGGCTTCGCACTGCCCGTCGGCGGGCGGCGGGCATCGCCAGCGCGTCGGGACCTGCGCAGACCAATGCCGCCGCGGTCGGGAAGAGATGGGTGACGGCGCCGACGGGACGGTCGAGGGGCTCTCCGTAGGCGGCGACGAGCCGTGCGGCCAGCGTGGTCGCCGCAGCGACCGAGACCTGCTGACCGAGCACGGCACGGAGCGCCAGCTCGTGACCGTCGACGTGCCCGGGTACGCGTCGGCCGGGGGCGGCGCGGACGAGGGGGCCGAGTACCGGGTCGGCACCAAGCGCCTCGGTCACCGGTCGGGGGTCGCGGTCGAGGTCGAGCAACGCGCGGCAGCGATGCACGGCATCGGCAAGGTCGCGCTCGTCGTGCAGCCAGAAGCGCGCATGGACACGCTCCCGGCCGGGTCCGAGCTCGATCACCCCGGGACCGCCGGGCAGCCGTAAGCTGCGGCGGTAGCGGCCGTCGCCCCGAACCTCTTCGACGCCGGTTACCGCGCGCCGGGTGAGGAAGGCCAGAAGCCACTCGGCGTCGAGCGGCGGCCGATAGGACAGCCCGATCGTAATCGGGCCCTGATTCATCGTTCGTAAAGGCACTCGCCGACCTTGAACGTCGACG
>Ga0302325_10017478_pt1 | contig 15164 bp, 10 predicted proteins | sample Palsa_T0_2_FD_201948 | JGI IMG/M metagenome (GOLD analysis project Ga0302325, IMG submission 201948) | Peat permafrost microbial communities from Stordalen Mire near Abisko, Sweden - Palsa_T0_2 | ecosystem: Environmental > Terrestrial > Soil > Palsa > Peat permafrost | place: Sweden: Abisko... | reverse complement strand
CGCGCAGCGCCGCCTCGATCTGCGAGGCAATCCGCGAGCTGTCGCTTGCCGCCTCGTAGTGCGCCGACCAGAGAGTCCGGCCTCGTGAGCTGGCAGCGAGCGCCTTGAGCTGCTCTCGCGGATCCTCGAGGCGCGGCAGATAGGGGACCGCGACCCACCATCGTGCTGCGACGGCGGGTTGCTCGGCGCCGGCTGCGGTGAGCACGGTCTGCGTCGTTGCCTCCAGAAGCATCTCGCGCGCGTCTGCGAGTGCGTTACGCCCGACGGCCCGATCGGCGATCGCGGCCGACTGAGCGAGCTCGAAATCGCCAGCGAGCGCTTCCCTCATTGGGACCGGGTCGGTCTGTGCGTACACAACGATCCCTTGGTGGTCGGGGATCGTCCGGCACACGTTCGCGTAGGCGCGCTCGATCGTCGCGAGCGTCGTCGGGTCGGCCGTCACGGTGTTCGGCACCCGCTCGCACTCGATCAGGCGCACATACGCGCCAGCGGTCGTGACAATCAACCCGTCACGCTCGACCAGCGAGACCGGCAGGAGCTGGGCCAGGGAACCGGTCATGCGCGGACGCCATCGAACGCCGGCTCGAGCTCACCCTCGGGCGGCGGCACTGTGGCAAGGACGAGGCCGTGCCTGTCGGGCTCGGTGGGTGGCTCGAGCTGCTTGGGCGTCCGGCGGTAGCGGTAGAGCGCGAGCAGGTAGCGGCCCGGGCCGATGGTCTGGCCCTGCAGCGCGAGCAGGACGCTCGCGAGAAACGCGAGCGCCAGCACGACGACGGTCACGGTCGGGCGCAGCCCGAACGGCGAGATCCGTACCGCCCCGTACAGGATCGCCCCGGCGACCGCGAGCGCGACCCATCCGGGCCAGGTCAGCCCGTAGTAGCGCTCGCGGTCGTTCAGCCGCCGGAGCGTCGGGGTCATCGCTTGCCCCGTCCGGGACGGTTCTCGGTTCGCGGCAGCGGAGCCGGTTGTGCGACGGTGCGGTCCGGCGGGTTGGGTGAGATGGCCGCTTGCTGCGGTCGCTTGTCGGCGGAGCGCGGGGTGGGCGCGCCCGGACGTGTGGCTGAAGGCTTAGCGTCACGCTGCACCGCCGGGCGCGGCTGTCCGGCACTCGGCTGCGAGCCACTCGCTGCGCCCGCAGCGGACGGAGCCAAGGCGCCGCCGCTCCTCGCCGTCGGCGCCGCGGGCCCGCGGTCTGATCCGACGCCAGCCTGCGCCCGCCCGCCCTGTTGGCGGGTGGGGCTGTGCACGGTGGGTCCTGACGCCGCTGCCTTGCTGCCTGGCGGTGCGTACCAGCCCGCGGTTCCTGCCTTCGCCATTTGCACGGCGACGGCTCCGGCTCGGGAGCGGCCCACGAGCGCCGAGGCATGTGGAGCAGCCGATCCCGCGGCCGCGCGGACGCCGGCCGCCGCGGTACCGAGCGCCCCGTGGCGGGCGACATAGCCGACTGCCCGACCGCCGCGCATGACAGCGGCCCCGCCGGCGCCGGCAACCGCCAACTCACCGCCGGCGCCACCGGCTGCCTGCGCGATCCGCGTGCCGAAGCGCCGGAGGGAGCTCGAGGCGGTCGACTGCGGTGCCGGCGTGCGGACGCTGCCGCCAGATCCGCGGTGGCTGAGCGCGAGCAGCCCGCCGAGCTGCATTCGGAGCAGTCCCATCGCCTCGCGTGCGGCGCGCAGGCAGATCCAGAGCGAGGCGGCGCCGGCGACCGCGAGCAGCACGCCGCCGAGCAGTGATCCGACCGAGCTGTTCCCGGCGATCAGCGGTCCGGCCGTGCCGGCATCGCCGACGAGTAGGGCCCCGACTGCGAACAGGGTTGCCCAGACCACCGGCACCGCGACGAGCAGCGCGACGGCCGATGCCCACGCCCGCGCGATTGCCGCGCCGGAGTCGGTCGCGACCAGCCCGATCGTGATCGGTCCGGTGGCGTAGAGGAGCGCACCGAGCAGGATCAGCACGACCTTCAGAAAGATCAGCGACAGCAGCTCGATCGCGACCAGTGCCATCAGCGCCAGGTCGACGAGCTGCCAGCCGCCCAGCGCTACGCCGTCGACGGCGTAGAGCATCAGCTGGTGCAAGCCGGTCACGACGGCAGGCAGGGTGAGCACCATGTGCGTGACGGTGTCCGTCATCGCGGCCGCCTCGGTCCACCAATATGGGTAGGAGACCAGCAGCGCCGCGATCGCGACCACCCGTGCGATCGGGACCGCGACGTGGCCGCGCTCGCCGAGCATCGCGCGCGTCGTGCCGTAGACCAGCGTGAGCGGCAGCAGACCGACGCCGATCCAGGTGAACAGGTCGCGTAGCCCGTTGATCCCGGCGAACCCGTAGATCGTGTTGCCCGTCGGGCTGGTGACCGTGCCGGCGTAGTTCGGGATCGCGACGATCCACTCCATGATCTGAACCCCCTCGTCGGCCCAGGAGCGCGGGATCAGCATCCGCACCAAGGCCCCGATGGTGGTCAGGATGAACTTGCTGGCCAGCCCGATCGTCCAGCTAAACGCGCCCAGCACCGCGTGGCCGATCGTGCCGAAGATGCTCCCGAGGATTCCCGCCGTGACCAGCGGCACGTGGGAGCCAGTCGCTGCGGCCGCCGGGGCGGCGCCGGCGAGCGACCCGGCCACAGCGAGCGCCGCGGCCGCCGCGATCCTTCTGCTCGGACGCATCGACCTGTCTCTCGATCGCGCCCGTTAGGCGAGGATCGCCGGGATCACGATGAGGATCAGCATGATCCCGCCGATCACGCGGAACAGATGATCAGGAGCGCGCTGCGAGCCGGCGATCATCAGTCCAGCGATCAGGACCAGCACCAGACCGACGCCGGTCCCGATCAGCCACTCCCAGTTGCTCGTCAGCGTCGAGATCAGCGTCTTGAACGCGCTGGCTCCTGTCGGTGCGGTGCCGTTCAGCCCGGCCGCGCGCAGCGCGGCCATCTGAGCACCGGCGCCCGCGAGCGCGACCGCCGCGGCGATGACGAGCGTGGAACAACGGAACCTACTAGCCATCGAATCCTCCTCTATCAGTAGCGGTTAGACAAAGATAACATCAGTCAGTATTAGGCATAAGCTACCATGTCCTAGGTCAACAGTGGTTAATCGATATTAGGCCACCGCGGCACCGAGCGATGCGCCCGGCATCCGCGCACATCCCGCGTGATCTCCTAACGCGCCCCCCCCCAAGATTCGGCGCATGTAGTCCTCTCCGCACAGCAGCGTCCGCCTCCAGGGACTTGCCGACGAGCGGGCCTTACGCGCCGCCGTAGTGCTGATTGCGTGGCTTCCGTCCCGACGTTGGGTCGGCTCCGTTTACCGCTTCATCGCGGCCGAGGTGGTATCCGAGATCTCGTCGCCGCCCGACACAGGCATCCGGCCAACCCCGGGCTACGATGCCGAGTTCATGGCCATCGACGTCGCTACGCCCCTGACGCTGCGCATGCTCGAGGACCATCTCGGGGCCACCGCGGACCTCTTTCGGGGGCTGACTGACGTCGAGGTCCAGCGCGACTACGTGCTCGCGCTGCTCTTCTTCAAACGCGCGAGCGACATTTACAACGAGGAGACCGCTTCCGCGATTGACGAGCTGGGCGGCATCGAGGACGCCGAGGGCATCATCAGCGCGAACCTGGACGCCTACCACGTGCTCCGCATCCCCGAAGGCGCGTTCTGGGATGAAGTCCGACAAACTGACCGTGCCCAGCTCGGGACGGCCCTCAACGATGCGCTCCGGGCGGTCGCGGTCGCGAACGCCCGCCAGCTCGCGGGAGTCTTCGACTACACCGACTTCAACAACCGGAAGGCCCTCCCGCCGGACAATCTCGCGGACGTCGTTCGGCACTTCAACGAGCTCGGGCCGCTCACGCGAGAGCGCGTACCGCCAGATATGCTCGGCTCGGCGTATGAATGGCTAATCGCCAAGTTCGCAGCGGACGCCGGGAAGGCCGGCGGCGAGTTTTACACACCCGCGCCTGTCGGTGTCCTCGGCTCCCGCCTCCTCGCGCCGGATGCGCGAGCCACGGGATACGACCCCACGTGCGGGTCCGGCGGGCTGCTACTGCACCTCCGCGATGAAGCGTTCCGGCTCCACGGCGACGATGCTCGCGCCTTCAGCCTCTTCGGGCAGGAGCTAAAGCCCACCACCTGGGCCATCGGCCGGATGAACATGCTGCTTCACGGAGCAGGAGGCGCCGCCACCGTCGAGCAGGGAGACACTCTGTTCAGCCCCGCCTTCCTGGAGAACGGCGGCGTCCGGCAGTTCGACATCGTTATCGCCAACCCCCCATTCTCATCGAAGAACTGGGGCCACGAGAAGTTTCGCGCCGGGGGCGACCCTTTCGGACGCATCGCCCATCTTCCGCCTAAGAGCCACGGCGAGATGGCGTTCGTCCAGCATATGGTGGCGTCCCTCACGCCCGGTGGCCGAATGGCCGTTGTCCTGCCGAACGGAGCACTGTTCCGCGGTCGCAACGAGCAGGCCGTCCGCCGCGACCTCGTCGATAGCGACCTCGTTGAAGCTGTCATCCAGCTCCCGAAGGACATGTTCTACGGCGCCGGCATCCCCGCCTGCTACCTGATGATCAATACCTCCAAGCCGGAGAATCGCCAGGGACGAGTGCTGTTCATCGACGGCTCCCAAGGTTTCGAGCGCGTCGAGACCAAGAACACTCTCCGCGACATAGATATCGCCGCCATCGTCGACGCCTTCACGGACGACGAAGACCGTGAAGGCTTGTCCGCGTGGGTCGACACGGGCGATGTCCGCGAACGTCGGTACAGCCTGTCGGTCCGCCGATATGTGCGCGGCGCCGGCGAGGACGAGGACGTCCTCGGCCTTGAGGACGCCCTCGCGCAGTTGCAGGCGGCACGCGCGGAGGCCCGTGCCGCTGACGCTGACCTCGATGAGCTGCTCACAGAGCTCGACAAGGCTGGCTCATGAACGGTGCCTGGCGCACCATCCAACTACGGGAGGCGCTGACCCCGGTGGCGCGGCCGGTCGAGTTACGGGGCGGACAGCTGTATCAGACCCTTGGGGTTCGCTGGTACGGGAACGGAGCCTTTGCGAAGCCGCTACTTGGCGCGAAAATAGCGGCACGGACCCTCAATCAAGTTCGCGCGGGGGACATTGTCTATTCGAAGCTGTTCGCGTGGAAAGGCTCTTTTGGGGTCATTCCTGATGAGCTTGACGGTGCCGTCGCCTCGTCCGAGTTTCCGACGTATCGCGTCGACGCGGATGTCCTCCTCCCCGACTTCTTCGAGCTCTGGTCAAGCCGGCCGGAGCTCTGGGACGAGGCAGCCGACCTATCTACCGGTACGACGGCCAACTCGCGCAACCGGCTTGCGTCTGACCAATTCCAGGATTTGGAAGTAGAGGCTCCCCCGGTAGACGAGCAGCGCCGTATCGTCGCCGCGGCAAGGAGAGTGACTCGCGCCGAACGCGCGCATCAGAGGCAATCCGACGCGGCATTCGCGGCGTTGCGAGCTTACCGAGAAGAACTGCTCGTAACGGAAGATGCCTGGGATGAGGCCCCCGACGGCTGGTCGCTTCTGGAACTTGCTCAAATCGCCGATATCCGTTCGGGTGTCACTAAGGGACGCAAGACGAAGGACACCCTCAGGGAGACCCCGTTCATTCGCGCAGCGAATGTCCAGGACGGCTTTCTCGACTTACGCGAGATCAAGACGCTCCCCGTTTCCGACGGCGAGCGCGAACGGTTCGCCTTACGTCCTGGAGATGTCCTCATGACCGAGGGCGGGAACGCTGAGCATGTCGGTCGCGGCTGGCTCTGGGAGGGACAGTTGGAGGCGGCGGTCGGGCAGAACCATGTTTTTCGCGTCAGACCCGACGCAGACAGGGTTCATTCGCGCTTCCTCGCCTACGCTATCGGCGCGTCACCAGCGCGCGCGTATTGCCTTGAATCCTCGAAGAAGACGACCAACCTCGCGAGCATCAACAAAACCCAGGTGAGCGCGTTGGTGCTGCCGATCCCTCCCCTGGCCGTTCAGATCGACATCGTCGGGCGACTCGACCGCCTGCGCGCCGTCGGCGTACATGAGATGGAGGTCGCGTCACGGCTAAGAGCCGTCGCCAGCGCGCTGATCGACGACATGCTGACGGGCGCGCAACCCGCACCCGCCACTCCGCCAACCGGGTCGGGAGAGAAATGACGATTGCGGCCTCCAACTTCCACACCAGCGAGGCCGAAATTCAGGGCGAAGTTCTCGATGCTCTTCGGTCTGAGGGCTGGTCGTTCATGTCCCGTAAAGAGATGAACGAGCTGCGCGGACCCGCGCGGATGAACGAGGCCATCGTCGAGCCACTGCTCGTCGACGCGATCCTCGAGCTCAACCCGGGCAAAGGCATCGACGCGGACATTGCGCGGGAGATAGCCGCTCGGGTCCGTCGACTCAGTGACGAGCGCGCGATGCTCGACATTCTGCGCGACGGCCTGCAGTACAAGCCCGCGCCCGATCAGCCGACGATCGACATCACTGTCGTTGACACCGCGGATCCATCAAAGAACTCGTATGTCGTGACGGAGGAGCTCGCTCTGAAAACCGGCGGGCATCGAGAGCCCCGGCTGGATGTCGTCTGCCTGGTGAACGGATTGCCGCTTGGAGCTATTGAGAACAAGGACGTAAACGAACCCCTAGACGCCGCCGCCCGCGACTGGGCCGGCTACTGGGGGGACGCCCCGCAGCTCGTGGCTCAGACGAGCGTCGTCGGGTGCTGCAACGGCCTGCGGTTCCGACTAGGCCCATCCGGCCTTGACGACATCGATGGCTACTCCGAGTGGAGCGACCCGTGGCCCCATCAGGTCGCTGACACCGCCGACGAGGTGCTTGTCGGCCTCAGCGCGTTTCATCCGCACACGCTCGTCGATCTGGCCACGAACTTCGTGGTGTTCGAGACCCGTGAGGGCGTGACGACGAAGAAGCTTGCTCGCGCCCACCAGTTCCGCGCCGCGAACAAGCTCGTCCGGCGCGTCCTTGACGGGAAGCTGAACCGCGGCATTGTCTGGCATGCGACCGGCTCCGGCAAGTCCCTGACGATGGTGTTCGCCGCCCGCAAGCTGCAGCGAATCGGCCTTGGGAACCCGACCGTCGTGCTCGTCATCGACCGGCGCGAACTCGACGAGCAGATAAACGAGACTCTCTCGGCTTGCGAGTTCGACGGCGTCCACCAGCCGCAGAACCGGAAAGCCTTGCATGCGCTCTTCGCAGCTGGAGGGGGCGGCGTCATCGTGACGACCGCGCAGAAATTCGACGAGTCCATGGCTGGGCTCCTGGCGGGCAAGAGGGTGATCGCGTTCGTTGACGAGGCGCACCGTACCCAGTTCGGCGACTTCGGGATGTTCATGCGCAACGCGCTCCCGGACGCGTTCCTGTTCGGCTTCACTGGCACGCCCATCGAACAGGGGGGTTCGCACTCAACCCGGCGGTGGTTCAGCGTCCAATACGACGACGGCAGTTACGAGCCGTATCTTGACCGCTACGGCTTCGCCGAGGCTATAGCCGACAAGGCCACGGTCCCGGTCGTCTACGAGCCGCGGCTCGCCGGCTGGAAGATGAGTCGGACAGATCTCGACGCCCGCTTCGACGAACTCACAGACGGGCTCGCGGACGAGGTCCGTGAGCGTCTGCGCGAACATTCGACGCGCGAGAAGGTGGTCGCGAAAGCGCCGGAGCGAGTCACGGCCATCGCCGCGGACATCGCCGAGCAGCTCCGCGACCGAATCACTCCATTCGCGGCATTGGCCGTGGCCGTGGACCGCGAGGCTTGCGCCTTGCTTGCCGCAGCCCTCGCGGGGTATTTGAACGCGGACGAGTACGCGGTCGTGATGTCGCGCTCGAAGAAGGACAGCGCTCCTCACCCGGGATCGGTCGATCTTCGCGACTGGTATCCGGCCTCGCAATGGGAGCGCATCCACGGCGGGGCGGCTCCCGCCCCCGCTCCGGACGCGGACCCCGACGACACTGATTTCGTGGACGACGACGCTGAGAGTGATGAGAACTTCCTGTCCACAACGGACCGGAATGCCATCAAGGACTTCATCAAACGGCTGAAGAGCGAGAACGACCCATTGAAGCTGGTCATCGTGAACTCGATGCTGCTCACAGGGTTCGACGCTCCGCCGATCCAGGCGATGTTCCTCGACCGCGGCCTGCGCGATCACACGCTGATGCAGGCAATCGCGCGAACCAACCGGCGGTATCCGGGTAAGGACCGCGGAATCGTCCTCGACTACTGGGGCGTGTTCGACGACCTCCGGGGAGCGCTCAAGGAATTTGCGGCCGACGACCTCGACGGACTGGTCGAAGACACGCAAACTCTCATCGCCCGCTTTCCCCAGATCCTCGACGACGCGCTGGCCGTCGTGTCCGCGGCGCCGTCCGGATCCGGTCGCCGTCGCATGCTCTGGGTCGTGCGGCACTTCACGGACAACCCCAGCGAGGCTGAGCGGTTCCAGGTCCTCGTCGAGGAAGCGCAGGGCGCATGGGAAACGCTGTCCCCCGACCCACGGCTGCTGCCCTACAAGAACCGGTACCGCGAGCTTCTCGACGTGTGGCTGGCCTGGCATCGCGGAACTCGGAGCGACTTGCGGCGCGGCGGCGATGTGCTACGTCGGAAGACTGAGCAGCTCGTGCACGAGTCAATTGGCTTCGACCAGCTCTACACCGACCTTCCAGCGCACACCATCGACGCCGAATTCCTGAACAAGCTCCAAGAGGACGTCTCGCTCACGCCGGCGGAGAAGGCGACCGACATCGAGGCTGCTGTCGTCCACGAAATCAAGGTCCGCGGCGACGACGACCCGCGGGCTCGAGCCCTCATCGAGCGGCTTGCGGCGCTCCGCCGAAAACAGCAACGCGAAACACAGATGACGCTCGACGGGCTGAAGGAATGGGAGGATCTGGTGCGGACCCACGTCGCCGAGGAAGAGGAGGTCGAGAGCCTCGGGCTTGACGAGGCGGGTGCGCTCACGCACGCGTCATTGCGTCGCTTTGCGCCCGGGATCGCAGACGAGCAACTCGTTGAGGTTGCACGAGCGATGAGTGCCCGTTACAGGGAGACCGCTGGTTTCACCGGTTGGAGTGAGCGACCGGATGTTCTCCAAGGCCTCCGGCGGGCGGCCGTCGCGGAGTTGGTCGCGCGGACGGACACTCGGCGGTTGGCGCGAGACCCAGAGGTCATCAACGACTTGTTGGCCGCGCTCGGCACTATCGATCGTCGAAGAAGATGAGAGCCGCCGCCATCGACGTATCCGTCGTGTCAATCGAGTTTCCAACAGGAGAAATCGTTCTCGCCGAGGTGAAGCGTTCCGAGCGAGCGCGCGGCACGCGAATTCAAGTGGGCGCGGGGCGTCCCCTGCGCGTGATCGTGCCCGAGGGCGCCACAGACGAATACGCAGTTGAGGCGGTGCTCACGAAGAGCGATTGGGTCAGGCGCAAGCTGCGCGCCGTCGAGCAATCGCTCGCCTCCACAAATGAGCTCGGCCTCGCCGAGGACGGCGTCGCCTGGCATGCCGGTCGACAGCTGCGCATCCGCACGGCGCCCGTTTGGTTCGCTCGCGCAGGCGGGGACACACTGGAAGTTCCCGCATGCGACGCAGAGGGAGCGCTCCAGCGGTGGTATCGGCGAGAGGCAAGGCGCTGGCTTGCGGCTCTCGTCGCCCAAGAGGCCAAGCGTCTCGGCTGCCGCCCGGCGCGCGTGTCGGTCCGCGACCAGCGCACCCGCTGGGGTTCTTGCTCAGCCGGCGGCGCCATCTCCCTCAATTGGCGACTACTGCTCGTCCCCGAGGACATCGCCCGATACGTCGTCATCCACGAGCTCGTGCATCTCAACATTCCGAACCACTCGAAGGCGTTCTGGAGAGCGCTGGCGACCGCGCGGCCGAGCTGGCGAGCCGAGGCAGAGTGGCTGCGCAAGCACGAAGGTGAACTGCGCCAATTCGAGCCCACCGCGCAACAGGCGTCGAGCGAGTAGCCTTCCAAAGCACAGCAACGCGACCGGCTGAGACCTAGCGCTTGGCCGAAGGTGGAGATAGATCCATGAACCAGCAGGCTGGTATTGCACCGAGCGCGCCGCCGGAGACGAAGAGTGGCGTGCCGTACCGAATCGAGCGCCGGACGAAGAAGAAGGGCAGTGGGGAGAAGCTCAGTGGCTACGCCGTCGACATCACGATCCGTGTCAACGGCCAAGGTGCCTACTTCCTCGAGGACCACAACAGCGCCAGGAACGTGATGCCGCACAACAACCGGGCCGAGCTCGTCGACACGCTCATGGCCGAGCTCGAGCGCAACCACACCGAACACTTCGGGCACCAGTAGTCGGGACAGGTCTCGCCGGTGCGATTACCCGGTGTCGGCCCAGGCGCACTCCCGGCCCGAGAGTGGTGCCATCACTGTCAATGGCGGCTCGGCGCCACGCAACCAGCCGGAGTGAATCTGGGCGGTCCGGGGCTATGAAGAGTCGGCGGCCGTGCCTATGGTGCGGAAGACGTCTTGGAACCAGCCGATTGCGGCTTCGCCGTCATTTCGCAGGACTGGCGTGACCGGCCGGCTATGGCGGATCGCGTTACGGAGCTCGGCGAGCTGCCCGAATCGCATTAGCAACATCTCTTTGGTGCCGAAGACGTCGGCGAACTCCGACCACAGCGTCTTGGTCGTGATCGTGTCCTGGAGTTCGCGCAGATCGAAGTACTGCAGCTGCAGCTGCAGATCCGCTGGGCCGTGCCGCCCAACCGCGGGCTGCTTTCGTGTCGCAGTCTCAATGCGCTCACGGACTTTCTGTGCGACGTGAGGCGGAAGGCGAAAGGCGTCGCCATTGAGGCGGTCATTGACGCATTGGCGAAGAACGAGCTCGACGTGCTCGATGCGGGCGTCGAGCGCCCGCAGGTGTGGGGCGATACCGAGAGCCAGCGGCTCGCGTCTGCCGGTTTTCTCTGCGAGCAGCTCGTCGAGATGCTCGAGTCGCCAGGTGAGGAACGAGTCGAAGTCGTCCTCCATCAGCGGGCTGTCGGACCCGGGCGGTAGCCGGTGGCTTGCAAGGACGGTGCCGATGCCATCGCCAAGTGCCGCGCGGATCTCTGTGAGATACGTTGACGGCGGGCTCTTGCCGATTCGGATGTTGGTTGCTCGGTCGATCAGGACGTGGTTGAGGACCGAGTCCGTCTCAGCGCCTCGTCCTAAATCGCGTAAGAAGGCGCGTGGGAAGACGTGGTGGTCGTCGATCCTCTCGGCTTCGATGAGCTCCGGCGTCAGAGGGGCGGCTGTGTGGAAGTCGCGGGGTGCTTGGCTGAGCGTGAGGGCGATCGTTGCGCGATATAGCCCTTGTTGGCGTGCAGTGATTGCGCGCCAACGCTCGGGGTCCCAGGCGAAATCCCGCACGACTGGTGGGGCGTCGCCCCCGGTGAGCCAGTGGCGCAGCACTGGACTGTCGCGCTCGGCGAGTGTGGCGGAGGAGCTCTCGTACTCGCCGGTGAAGCAGGCGCACCAGAACCAACTGATCAGTTTCGCGCGCATGGCGCCCTGATCGGGGCCAGTGGAGTTAGCGATCTCACGCCATGCGACGGTCAGCGGGATCAGCATGGGGCGATACGGCAGCCATTTGCTGACGAGAACGCCGCACTCGCTGCGCAGCAGCGCCAGTGCGGCCGCCATGTCGCTGACAGCCAGTCGCCAGTCACGCTCGATCTCGTCGGCGGACAGCCGGAGAACGACGCTGCGTTTGCAGGTCGGGCCGAGGCGCAGGGCGATCACCTGAAGCACGTAGTACGGCTCGATCTCAAAGTCGTCGAGAATCGGATGCTCGGCTTGCGCGCCCGACCAGTAGTCGTGCAGGCTGAGGCCTCCAGCAAACGCCCGGGCGCTGATCAGCTCAAACGGAGTGAGCGGCTTACCGGTCCGGTTAAGCGTTTCAAAGATCGTGCAAACCGCCTCGAGCTCGGTCGACTCCGGGAGGACGGTCACTGGGAAGGCGTAACGCACGAGCGGCTCGACGTAGGCCTGTTGTACGTCGTAGAGAAGCGACCGCACGTGGTCGGGATCCTCGTCTGAGCGTGCGCGGACCACGCTGTCGATCCATCGGATGGAGTCTCCGTTGCGGACGCCGAAGAGGGGCATCATGAGGGCGTTAGCCTGCGCCTCAACTGTTGACAGCCCAGCGGCGCGATCGGCAGGCAGGACTCGGACGGCGTCATCGACCTCGGCCCCGGAGATAAGCGCTCCGAGATCGAGGAAGAATCGCGACTGGCCGACGCCGAAGAGCGCCTGGTAGAGCGAGGTGAGACGCTGCTGCCCGTCGAGGACGAGGTGTGAGGGCTGCAAGAGCGACTCGGGCGCCGCCTCAGCGGGTCTCGCTTTGAACCGCGCGCTCCCGCCCTGCAGGAAGAGGAGATTGCCCGCAGGGAAGCCCCTGATGATCGAGACGATCAGCTCACGGGTGGCGTCAGGCGCCCAGACGAAGCTGCGTTGGAAATCTGGGAGCGCGAGCTCGCCAGTGTGCAGCTGGTCGACCATGTGCATGAGCTGCCGCGGGAAGGTCTGAAAGTCACCGAGCACAACTCGTGTGGGCACAGATGCGCTTGGGGAGATGGTGACCGGCTGCCAGACTGGTTCCGGCTCCGATGATGCCCGTCGTGTCTGCTCCAGAGGTTCGGGCGGCTGGTCGTCGGCATGGGTCTCAGCGAGCCGGAGAAGCTCGCCCTGGTGTCCGGGTCGGCTGAAGGTGAGCAGACTCCCGAGACTGTTCCGTGCGCCATACGAGAGCTCGTCTCGCGATACGCGTGCGAACCACCGAACTTCACGCGCGTGGCTGTAGGTCGGCGCGATCGGGTCGTCCAAAGAACGGTAGGGCCCCGAGACCCGTCCCAGCAAGAGGGTCCTCGTGGCAGGTTCTGGCGTGACGACGAGATCGCCGTCTCGCATGCTGTAGATGAGGTGATACAGCGTGTTCGTCGCCTGGCCTCGCTGCCGGGTGGTGTCTGCCGCAAATGCCTGATTGACGCGATCAGCGATCTCATCTCGTTGCAAGCCGGTCACGTCACCAGTCTCCCCCCATCCAACGATGGCGGCCGAGCGTCCGATGAACTGCGGTGCGTAGACGCCGCCGCGTCCGGCGCGCACCATCCACACGGCCGCCCCGGCCTCCACCTCCGAAGCGGCCTTCGGCTCCTTGATCCCCATATCGACGTGCCACGCCGCATACGTCGGACGCGTCTGGAGGAGGAAATCGCGGTCGATTTGCTCGTCTGTACGTAGGACGGCCTGGCCATCCTGCGTGATGCGTACCGTCGACGGGCCGACGAGGTCGACCAGTTCTGCCTTGAGGAGGCTCGTAACAGCCCACCTCACCCTGTTCAGGAAGAGCAGGCCGCCCGACGCGAGCGTAATGGCTCGCGCTTCGTCGTCCAGCCCAAGGCGATCTGCCACCAACTCGGACGCCGCCGGCACATTCCAGTCGGCGCCGTCTGCGAGAACCTCCAATAGCGGCCTGAACAGCTTGAAGAACTGAGGCACGCGTGCGGCGACGGCCGGCTCTGCCCCGGTTTCATCCAGCTCGTCGGATTCGACCGCAAGTTCTGTCTCGCCCTCGGATAAGCTCATAGACCGATTATCGACGCCACGGCGACTGCGTCACCGGCGAATCGGCACCAGTGCCGCCGCGAAGTCGTCGTGCCGGTCGCCTGTCGAGGCGCGGGCGCCTCGCGCCGAAGGTTCAGATGGTGGTTTGGCCAGCCGGTCAACGGGCGCGAACTGACCCGCCCGGCACGACGTCGATCGCTTGCCAGCCGCCCCGGACGAGGCTGAGCAGCACTGTGAAGTAGCCCTGCTTGCGCCTGGCGCCGACCTCTTGGGCCTCGACGGCTGCGCTGGGGCCGTCCTCGAGCACATGGCGGATCCGAAAGGAGGTGCTCTTGACCGAGGTGTAGTACGAGGCGCAGCTGTGGCCCGTGTCGCCCTTGAATGCGCGTGAGAGAGCCGGCGCATACAGGTGGTCGCAGACTTCGGCCGGGCTCTGAAGCGTCGCGGCGGTCCAGCGGGACACCCATTGCTGGGGTGTGGAGGGCAGGCGCGGGGCGGTTGGCACGGATCCGGTGTGCTGCTGGCCGGCGATGACCGCGACCGCGACGATGGTGGCGAGAGCGATCAGCGCGCCCGGCTTGCGGTGACTGGGCCGTCTCGGCTCCAGCTCGTGCTGCCCGCTCAGGAGATCGTCGGGTTGCTGGCTGAGGAGGGCATCGTCCTCGGTCGCGGACGGCGGCGGGGGAGCAGCCGGGGTCGACGGACGCCAACGGCTGTGCACCCGTGAATCGCCGCGGTGGCGGGCGATCATCGCTTCCTGCCCTTCGCCTTGTGGCGTTTGCCCCTGTGGCGCTTGGCCTTGCGGTGGTGCGCGGAAACCGGCGTCCGCTTGCCCAGGGTGACGACCATGTGCTTCGAAGTTCCTGGCGCGTAGGGGAATGCCGCCTCCTTCAGCGTCCCCACAGAGAACCATGGGTGGATCACCCCGTGGCCCGCGACGAACTTCCAGACGATCAGGAAGTGCCCGTTGGGGCGGATGTCGGGGAGGCCCTCGATCTGGCCAATCCGACCGATGCCGACGTTCAGGCGCAGGAGGCTCGAGTTGGTCGGAACGTAGCCGCCGAGCACTTGACCGGTGACCCGAATCTCAGAGCCCCACGGAACGATTCGTGGGTGGATCGCGATACGGACCACCGCCGGCACGACCTCGCGCACCTGACCCGAGGACGAGGATTCAGTCGTGGGCGCTCCGTTGTAGACCGCCTCGACAATGCGGGACGGCCCGGCCGGCAGGGTCGCCGTCCAGGTGCCGTTGGCGGCCGTGGTCACGGCGGCGACCTGGACGAAAGCGTTGCTCCCGTTGGCCGGGGCGGCGATCACGTCCACGACCTGGCCGCCCAGCGCCGTTCCGGTCGATGTGCCGAGCCAGCCATTTACCGTCGTGGAGTGGCCGAAACGGACGCGTCGCGCCGTCTTGGCGACGACGTGTGGCGGGATGACGACGCGGACGTGTCTGACTCGCTTGACCTTGACGAGGTGGCCGTGGCGGCGAACGCGGACGATTACGACGGTCCGTCGACGGACCGTCCGCGGATGACAGCGCTCGACGCGCTTAACCTTGGTGCGTGTGCGGGTCTTGACCCTCAC
>Ga0302325_10017476_pt1 | contig 15165 bp, 15 predicted proteins | sample Palsa_T0_2_FD_201948 | JGI IMG/M metagenome (GOLD analysis project Ga0302325, IMG submission 201948) | Peat permafrost microbial communities from Stordalen Mire near Abisko, Sweden - Palsa_T0_2 | ecosystem: Environmental > Terrestrial > Soil > Palsa > Peat permafrost | place: Sweden: Abisko... | reverse complement strand
GCGGGGCGCGGGTAGACGGCGAGTTGCGGATAGCCGCACTGAGCAGCGAGGGCGATGTGCGCGGCGGCGAGGCCGGTACCGGCGGGGACGATGAGATCGCCGGCGCGAGCTTCGGAGCCTGCGGGGACGATGTTTTCGCCGGAAACGATCGTCCGCAGGGCAGTCAGCCGGACGAATTCGGTGTCGGAGGCATAAATCTCTTGGTGAATGGGTGCCGATTCGGGGTTTGAGGAGAATTCCGCGTGTTCGACCATGAAGACGGCGTCGGCGCAGGATGGGGCGGGCGCGCCGGTCATGATTTCCCAGACTTCGCCGGAACCGACCTGGCCGGAGCCGATGGCGGCGGGATCTTCTCCGGCGCGGAGGCGGGCTGCCAGGCGCAAGAAGCTATGAGTATTTGCCTCGGCGGCGCGGCAGGCGAAGCCGTCGCGGGTGGAGCGGGGAAACGGCGGCTGGTCGCGGTCGGCGCGGATGGGCTGGGCAAGGATGCGGCCGGCTGCGGAGGTGAGTGGGACAATTTCCGGCGGGGTGGCCGTTCCGGAGTGGATGGCGGCGATGGTCTGCCGGAGAATCTCAACGGCGTCGGAGTAACGGATTGGCGGCGTGGCCATGGTTTTGATTGTATCGAGGCCGGGAAAGCGAAGATCTGCCAGAAAAAGCGAACTCCCCGGTTTCGCGGCGGAAACCGGGGAGTTCGCTTGCTTGAGAGTTACTACTTGGCTTTGTACTTGGTTTGGATCTTTTCATTGCTCTGCGCCAGGATGCTCTTGACGTCGTTGGCGAACTGGCCATCGGGCGCCAGATCGAGGTACTTCTCATAGGCTTCGGCGCAGCCGGGGGGCAGCACGATTTTCTGGGTCTTGGGATCGACCGTGGCCTTGGGGATCAGAGCCTGGCCCTTCAGGTAGTAAGGGATGGGGTTCTTGGGATCGGCGGCGATGGCCTTGTCGGCGGCTGCGCCCTGGGCGTCCGTGTTTCCGATCTGAGAAAAGATGATCGCTTCATTGCCGTAGTAAAAGCCGGCCTTGGGCGGATTGGCCTTTACGGCTTCGTCGAAGGCGGCAGCCGCATCGTCGACTTTGCCGGTGCGCGCGTCCACTTCGCCGATGCCGGCATAGGATCCGCCGATGAGTTCAGGAATGGGCTTCTTGTCGGCTTTGGCCAGGTCTAGGGTCTTCTGCATGTCGTTTCCGGCGTCGGGATATTTCTTGAGGCCGAGTTGAGCGATGGCAAGTTCGTACCACAGGAGTTCGCCGTCGGGCTTGGCCGCGGTGTCCTTGAGCATCAGAGTTTCGGCTTCGTCGTACTTCTTATCGTGATTGGCCGTGCGGGCCTCTGCCAGGTCGGCATTCAGGCTCTTGATGACTGTGTTGGTCTTCATGATCTCGGCATTCTTCTTCTTGAACTCCTCGACCGCCTTTTTCTGCTCCGGCGTCATTTTGTCGATGTAGGCCTGGCGGGACATGTCGACGTCCTGTTTGACGTCGTCGCCGGCGGTGATCTTGACGTTGTCGTACTCGTCGATGAACTTGCCCTCTGGCGTCTCAGGCAGGCGGAAGATCACGGAATAACTTCCGGGAGCGATGCCGTCCCCGGTGAAGTCGCCGGTGGCGTTGACCGGGAAGGTGTATTTCATGGTGTGGCCAAGGTCGGTGGAGAGGCCGATAGTGCCGGGGCCTTTGGGAACGCCGGTAGGGTCGGTAACGTGGCCGTGAATTTTGCCGGTGGGGGCAGCAGGGGTCTGGGCCATGCCGGCGATCGAAACGGAAAGCAGCGCCGTTGCGGCCAGTGAGAGGTACGTCCTGAGCTTCATATTCTTCTCCTTAAAAATCGCGGGGTGTTAGCGCTATCGTGACGGGCCGAGCGCATCTCGACGGTAGATCGTGGCGGTGAATTTCGCGCCTGGGTACATTTCAGTCCTTAGAAGGCTCTGCATTTTGAGCATAGGGGATGGGGTCCGGCACGCCCGCAGCCTGAAATGCGCGTAGCCGCAAAGCGCAACTTTCGCAGGTTCCGCAGGCTTGCTGCTCTTCCCTGTAGCAGGACCACGTTAAATCCAAAGGCGCTTTGTATTCAAGGCCGACTTGCACAATCTCGGCTTTGTTCCTGGCGATCAACGGAGTGAGGATCTTGATATCTCCGTCACGGGTGCCGGTGTGGATGACCTGCTGGAAGGCTTCGTAGTAGGCAGGGCGGCAATCGGGATAGCCGGAGCTGTCCTGTTCGACTGCGCCGATGTAGATGCGTTTTGCGCCCAGTACCTCGGCCCAACTCACGGCCGCGGAGAGAAAATGCGCGTTGCGGAAGGGTACGTAGGTGACGGGAATGGCGCTGCCGGTGGCGTTGGGTGAGCCAGCGAATTCGGGCTGCGCGTCGGGAACGGAGATGGCGGAATCGGTAAGGGCCGAGCCGCCGATCTGGCGGAAGACGTCCATGCGCAGATGGAGGAAGTCGGTCATCTTGAGGTTGGCGGCGACGGCGCGGGCGGCGGTGAGTTCGCGCCCCTCGGTGCGCTGGCCGTAGCTGAAGTGCAGGGCGAAGGCTTCGCTGTCGCGCGCGGCGATGGCCGCGGTGACGCAGCTATCCATGCCGCCGGAAAGGCAGACGACGGAGCGCGGGCGAGGGGTTGAGTTGCTATCCATGTCCACACTTCTATGGTACTGCTGAGTTTGCGGAAAATCGGTGATAAACGGCACGGTTGGACGGCGCTCCTTGCTTCATGCTCGAAGTTGCCTGCGCAGGAATGCGTCGAATAAAGGTACGGTAAATGCGTTGTCCCCGTAAGCTGGACTGTAGATCATACCCTTGCCAATGAGAGAACTGCGAAGCGGTCCGATAGAATTCGGCTTGACTCCCAGCTTTTCCGCGATTTCACCCGATTTCTGAAATTCGCCGCCCACCGAGACCATGGCGAAGAGAAAGTCCTTTTCACGCTTGGTAAGGCGATCGAAGCGGACTCGAAAGAAGCTTTCATCCAGTTGGCGAATGGCGTTCGAGGTAGCGATTTCCACGTCGGCGACGGAAATCGGGGAAGACGCTGCGGTATTCCACGTTTCGTATCCCCATTGCTGGAGGAAATAGGGGTAACGTCCTGTCTTTTCCAAAATGGCGGCCACGGCATCGGGCGCGAACTGCACCCCCTGGACATGAGCGGGGCGCTCTAGAGCCTGTCTTGCCGCCGATGCCTCCAGTACGCCGAGGCGAGGAAACGCGAAGAGGCGCTCCGCGTAGGACTTCGATTTGCCCGCGAGACCGAGAATGAGAGGAAGTCCCGCCGCGTAGAGGACCATTGGAAGCCCCTTTTGAGCAATCTGATGCAAAGCCATAATAAGAGCGCTCAGTTCAGGCTCTTTCAGGTACTGAATTTCGTCGATCATCAGGCAAACGGCCATGCGCCGGGATTTGGCTGCTTCGGCGACTGCCATCAAAAGCTCGGTGAGATCGTGCTCAAGGTCGCCGCTGTCCGCAACCCCAAGCTCCGGATCGATGCCCAATTCCAGGTCGAAGGCATCGCTCAGTTTGAGTTTTGCCTTGAATCCCGCCGCGAAGCTTTTGAAAATTCTGAGTCCGCGGCGGGCAATCTCGCCGGCCTGTTCCAAAGAATTGAGGCGTACCAAGATTCTTCTCAGGTGTGGCAGTAGCAGCAAGGGCATGGTCTTCTGCTCGTGCGCTTCGATAAATGCGGTCAGGAAGCCCTTTTCTTCCGCCGATTCACGAACTTTGTTGAGAAGAACCGTCTTGCCAACCCCTCTCAGGCCGACGAATATCGAGCTGCGGCTGAAAGCTCCTTGCCGGGTGCGTTCCAGGCTGGTTTCGACATCGTCAAGGATACTTTGACGACCGGCAAGTTCCGGCGGTTGGGTACCCGCGCCAGGGGAATACGGATTGAGGATCGGGTCCACTGCTAGGAAGTTTATCAAGAACTAGGAATAATTCCCAAGTTCTGCGTAAACTTTGTAGAGTTCTGCTTCGGGCGATTTCCCGATTGCTCTGGGCGAGTGGCCCGTGGGCGGGAGTCCGGCTGACTTCACTCCAGATCGTAACCACCTAGAATGGAGGTATGTCTACGACGATTCGACCTGCGGTCTCGGCGGATGTGCCGCTGATTCTGGAGTTTATTCGCGGCCTTGCGACCTTTGAGCGTGAGCCGGATGCAGTGACGGCTACGGAGGCCGATCTGCTGCGGGATGGGTTTGGCGAAAGCCCGTATTACCAGTGCCTGATTGCCGAATCCGACGGCAAGCCTGCGGGATTTGCGTTCTACTTCTTCAATTACTCGACATGGACGGGACGGCCGGGATTGTATCTGGAGGATTTGTTTGTGAATCCGGAGTTTCGCGGTCTCGGAATTGGCAAGGCGCTGCTGGCGCGCGTGGCGGCGATTGCCGTCGAAAAGGGCTGCCCGCGCTTGCAGTGGGAGGTGCTGGACTGGAACACGCCGGCGATTGAGTTTTACCAGGCGCTGGGAGCGGAGTTCCTGGATGAATGGCGCAATGTGCGGATGACGACGGAGGCGATTGCGCGGCTGGCTGCGCTGGATGGGGAGGTTTCTTGACGCGTGAGGCGCTACGCGCTACCATTCAGGCATGATCCAGTCCTTTCGGCATGCGGGGCTTGAGAGGTTCTTCCTCACGGGAAGTAAGGCGCGAATTCAGCCGGCACACGCGGTCAAACTACGCCTGCAACTCACCCTGCTGAACACTGCTAAGAACGAACAACGCATGAATGTTCCCGGCTGGGATCTGCATCCGCTGAAGGGCAAGTTCGCGGGGCATTGGTCGGTGAAGGTCAACGGAAATTGGAGAATGACCTTCACATTTGAAAACGAGCAAGCGATTTTGGTGGACTACCAGGATTACCACTGATCTCTGAGGAGGTGTGCGATGGCGATGACGATGTACAACCCGGCCCATCCGGGCGAGATTCTTCGTGAATACCTCGGTTCCGTGCAGGTCGGCGAAGCGGCGCGACGATTGCGTGTGGCGAGGTCGACGCTGTCGCGCCTGCTGAACGGACGGGCGTCGTTTACCGCTCCAATGGCGCTGCGGCTGGCGGCGGCCTTTGGAACGGAGCCGGGGATGTGGCTCGATTTGCAGCAGCAGTACGATCTTTGGCATGCCTCACGGCGTAAACAGCCAAAGGTGGAGAGATTCTTCGAGGCCGCTTGAGGTCGCCGGTTAAGAACCGCAGCCATAGTACGGGAATAGGAATCAAAAATTTTGTGTAGTTCCAAGAAGATCAGAGTGATTGGCGGTGGGCTGGCTGGGCCTGAGGCGGCGCTTACGGCGGCTTCGCTGGGCTGCGAGGTTGAACTCTACGAAATGCGCCGCGAGGGACCGGATGGCGCGCCGATTTTGACGCCGGCGCACCAGACGACGGAGTTTGGCGAGTTGGTTTGCTCGAACTCGTTGAAGAGCGAGTCGCCGAATACCGCTCCGTGGCTGCTGAAGCAGGAAATGCGGCGGGCGGGGTCGCGGCTGTTGGCGCTGGCTGATCGGACAGCGGTTCCGGCGGGCCATGCGCTGGCTGTGGACCGCGTGGAGTTTTCGCGACTGATTGCCGAGGCGATTGCGGCTGAGCCGCGGATTACGGTCATCCGCGACGAGGTGAAGACGCTGGATTTCGGCGACGATTGTTTAACAATCGTTGCTTCCGGGCCGCTGACTTCCGATGCTTTGAGCGGGGAGATTGCGCGGCTGACGGGAGCGGAGCATCTGGCGTTTTACGACTCGATTTCGCCGATTGTGGATGCGGAGACGATCGACATGGACCGCGTCTATTTCGCGGCGCGCTGGGACAAGGGGACGGCGGATTACATCAACTGCCCGATGAATCGGGAGGAGTACGCGACGTTTCTCAGCGCGCTGACGACGGCTGAGGCGACCGAGGCCAAGGAGTGGGAGAAAGCCGAGTATTTCGAGGGGTGTTTGCCGATCGAGATACTGGCGCGGCGCGGTCCGGATACGCTGCGGTTTGGGCCGATGAAGCCGGTGGGTCTGCGCGATCCACGCACCGGCCAGACGCCGTATGCGGTGGTGCAACTGCGGCAGGAGAATCTGCGCGCGGACAGCTACAACCTGGTGGGATTTCAGAATCACCTGAAATTTGGCGAGCAGGCGAAGGTTCTGCGGCTGATTCCGGGGCTTGAGAACGCGAAATTCCTGCGTTACGGGCAGATTCATCGCAACACGTATATCTGCTCGCCCAAGGTGCTGGACGACCGGCTGCGCATGAAGGAGCATCCTTCGATCTTCTTTGCCGGGCAAATCTCCGGCGTGGAGGGGTATACGGAGTCGATTGCTTCGGGGCTGCTGGCGGGGATTTACGCGGCGGCTTTTGCGCATGGCGACGATCCGGCTCCGGCGCCGCGCCAGACCGCGCTGGGGTCTCTGGTGCATTACATTACCGGAGCCGACGTGAAGCACTTTCAGCCGGCGAATATCACCTTCGACCTGCTGGTGCCGCTTGAAGAGGAGACGCGGAAAAAGGTTCGCGACAAAAAGGAACGGCATCGGATGGTATGCGAGCGGGCTCTTGCGGCCTTCGACGGCTGGTGGGCTGAGCAAGTGGAAAAACGCGGGAGAAATTTTTTCGAGGCCGGTGTCTAAAGGACTAAGTGCTGTTGTCGGGAGGCGGCTTGGCGATTGCGGGCGCGGCGGACGTGTTATCGAACCCCGTGGTGGCCTTTAGCCTGCGCGCTGCGCTTGGTCTCTATGTGATTTATATGGCGCGTGGCTTCTACGCCGATCCGCTGGCTTATTTTCGTAGATGGATGCCGAGGATGCCGGAGTATGCCTGGATGCGGCCGGCGATTCGCGGAGCGGCCTGTTTTTGCGTCTGGGGCGGGTGCTTCATTGTGGCTACGGCGATTGCCACGCAGATCTTTGGGCTTCACGGCTGGCCGCTGGCCTATGCGCTGATACTGCTGGCGGCGATTGCGACGTATTTCCTGCTGCCGAAGCAGTCTGAGCCCTCGCCGGGCGAAGAGGGCGACAGCATGGGTAGGCTTAAGTAGCCGGTTCTCAGTTTTCCCCGGCAATGGCCAGCTTTGCTTGTGGTAGGCTTTTCGCCAGACGCTATGAGCAATTATTCCGCTACCGCCGTGATCAGCCCCGCTATTGAGCGGACCAGGGATTATCTCTTCCGGCCATTCAATCTGGGGCGATTTCTCAAGCTTACGCTGGTGGCCTTGCTCACCGAGGGCGGCATGGCGAGCTGTAACTTCCATTCCAGCGTCCCGTCGGGGCATAGCGGAGGCCATACCGGCGGTTTGGATACTCCGTTTCATCTGCCGATATTGCATTGGCAGGCTTTGGCGCTGGTTGGAGTGATTCTTGCCGTGTCGCTGATTACGATCCCGATCGGGATCTTTATCAGCTACCTGCTGATCCGGCTGCGATTCAGTTTCTTCGATTGCGTTCTGTATGGCGAGGATAAGATCGGGACGGGCTGGCGGAAGTATCATCGCCAGGCGCTGCGTTTTCTGGGAATGAAGCTTTGCGTGACCGCGGCGTGGTGGTTGCTGTTGATTCCGGTGGGGTATCAGGTTTATCAGCACTTTAAGCCGTTTTTCGACAAGATGTTTTCCGGGGCCGAACTGACGTTCTGGGATTTTCTGCCGCTCATCGGAACGATCCTTCCGATCATGATGATCTGGGCGCTGGGCGCGTATCTGGTGGATACGACGTTGGGCTGCTTTGCCCTGCCGCGCATGGCTCTGGAAGACGCGACGATTCTCGAAGCCCTGGAAGATGTCTGGAGCGATATGCGGGCGGAGCCGGGGCAGTTTGCGCTGTTCTTTCTGTTTCGCGTGCTGCTGTCAGTCGCGGCAACGATCATCGCGTTTCTTGTGCTCCTGATCCCCTTTGTGGTCGTGGCGCTGCTGTCCGTAGCGATCGGGCTGCTGCTGAAGGCGATTTCGACGACGGCGCTGGTGGCGCTGGGGATTCCGGCGCTGATTGTCGTCATCATCCTGTCGGTTGCCGCGGTGATTGGACTGAGCGGGACGATTGGGACTTTCCGGCGGAATTACGCGCTGCTGTTCTACGGCGGCCGCTATCCGGAGCTGGCGCGGATGCTTTGGCCGCCTCCTGCGCCGATGCCTGCGCCTGTGGCATGGCAGCCCGGGTTTCCGCCGAATCCGGTGGCAGGCGCGTAACGGTGGCCTCGCTGCGCCGCAACGTCATCGTTTCTGTCCTGTTTACGCTCTTCGGCGGGCCGGGAGTCATTCTCGTTTACCTGCCGCTGGCGATTACGCGGTTTCGCGTGCCGGCGGATGAGCCGCCGTGGCTTCGGCCCTTGGCCTGGGCGCTGATCGCGCTCGGCCTCATCCCGTTGTTCGAGTCGATTGTGCGCTTTGTACGCGTGGGACGTGGGACGCTGATGCCCAATGTGCCGACCGAGCACTTGGTGGCGACGGGACTTTACCGGCATGTGCGCAACCCGATGTACGTGGGCGACGTGGTGGTGCTGATCGGCGAAGCCGTCTTGTTCTGGAGCGCCGATATGGCGCTTTACACTTTGGTGGTGTGGCTGGGGCTGGATCTATTCATTCGGCTGTATGAGGAGCCTACGCTGCGCAGGCGGCACGGCGATGAGTATGTGCGGTATTGCGCGCGGGTGCGGCGGTGGTGGCCGGGGATTCCGCCAAAAGAATCGCGGCTCTCGTTGGGGGAATCTGATTACCATTGACACTCGAGTCAAGTCTCCTGTATCCAAGGGAACACGAGAATTTCGACAATTTGCGCTATTCTGGAATGCGGACGTAGCGGGGAGTTCGTATGAAAACAACGACATTTCGTCGAGTGACGATTACGCCATTGGATGAAGAAATCCGCCGAACGGTGCGCATTGTTCACGAACGATTCGGTGGGGATATTGCTGCGTTCATCAAGCATGCTCGGGAGAAGAAAGAGAGCGAGCGACCACCGGCCAATTCGGCGCCACAGGAATTTGAAGCGGCTCTGAGCGAGAATTAGTTGTGTCTGGATCGAATTCCGACTTCCGCCCTAACCCGGATCGTGGCGTGTTCCTAAACGATTTAGTCGGCCCTGAAATGCTCAGGAAGTTGGTTCCCGAGATTTTAGCGCTGAAGGCGGCGAACAGCGAGCCAATCACACTCTACATCGATAGCTTCGGCGGCAACACCTTTTATGCAAGGTCGCTTCGTGAGCTTCTCAGGTCGCCTGACCAAGACGGTTCGGTTCGTCCATTGATCACCGTGGTAACGGGGTTTGCAGCAAGCTCAGCCGCCGATCTTTTGGCAGCAGGAAACTACTCTCTTGCCTACCAGCATGCGCGGATCATCTGTCATGGGAATAGACAGGAAGACCGAGAAATCACGCAAGAGCGGGCTTGGAGTCTCGCGAAGTCTCTGGCCACATCTAACGAGGAATTCGCCCTTCAATATGCTAACGATTGTATCGGGAGGTTCATATTTCGATACTGTAACCAGAAATCCAGCTTTGGGGACAATCGGAAAGTTGAGGGACGCGAAGGCGCCGCAGACATCGACTGCTTTGTTGAGGTTTTAAAGAATAAGGTTGCACCACACCTCGGAAGGCTCTTGGATCGAGCTTATAACCAAAGCAGGGCAAGCGAGTCGCTTGACGCGTTTGTGAGCAAGAAAGTGCAAGATGCTTCCGCGCCGGCCCGGTTTGCAGAATTCGAGATCAATCTACTGAAGGGCATCCTCGATTTCGAATTAGAGAGCAACCCCGGGCAAGGTTGGTCATTTTTACAGTCCGGGATGGAGCAGCTCGAAGAGAAATTTCGACTCTTAATTGACAGGTATCTGGCGCACCATCAAGACGCGGTCATAAATCAATGCCTCCGTTGGAGCGAATACTTTCTTGAAGAGGAAGAGCAGAAAGTCTTTGAAAGTTTTCCCGATGAAGAATCCGTCAAAAAGCTGATCGAGAAGATTAGCGAACACGTCCGACCAATTTGGTTTCTCTTGGTTTCGATTGGACGGCTGCTTCAAAAAGGAGAATATGAGCTGAGCGCCGAAGATGCCTATTGGTTCGGCATCGTCGACGAAGTTTACGGACGCGATGATTTACTGAGTCTCAGGGAGTTCCTGGAGTCGGGCCAAGAAGAAGACGATTCGGATTCTTCTTCAGAGCCAGAGTGTGCGGAAGTTCCCTCCTAGACGTGTGTGCGACACAGGAGCGACGGTGATTCTAAGCCTATGATCGTCGGCTACTTCTTATCCGCGTTTCGAGCACGAATCTTGAACCAGATTGGCGTCCCTTCGAAGCCGAAGGCCTGGCGGATCTGGTTTTCCAGGAAGCGCTGGAAAGCGAAGTGGAGCTGGATGTTGCGATCCGTAAACAGCACAAACGTGGGCGGCGCTACGGCTGCCTGCGTCATGTAGAAGATGCGGATGCGCTTGGCCATGGGCACCGGGGCGCGCTGGAAGTCGATTTTGTCGAGGAAGCGGTTCATCTGGCCGGTGGTGACGCGCTTGCGGCGCTCTTTGGCGATGTGTTTGATTTCCTGCATCACCTTCTTGAGATTGGTGCCGTCGGCGGCTGAGATGAAGAGGACAGGCGCGTAGTTGAGGTACTTGAGCGCGTGGCGTACCTGCTCCTCGTAGATGGCGCGGTCGGCGGGGGCTTTGCCGTCGGTGCGGGCGGTGGTGAGCAGGTCCCACTTGTTGACCACGATGATGACGGAGCGGCCGCTCTCATGCGCGTAGCCGCCGATGTGGGCGTCGTTGGCGGTGACGCCTTCGGTGGCATCGATCATGAGCAGGGCAACGTCGCAGGACTCGAGATGGCGGCGGGCCATGACGACGGAGAGTTTCTCGGCCATCAGGTGAGTCTTGCCTTTGCGCCGGATGCCGGCGGTGTCGATGAGGCGCAGGCGTTGGCCTTCGTGCTCAATGACTTCGTCGACGGCGTCGCGGGTGGTCCCGGCGATGGGCGAGACAATGGCGCGCGATGTGCCGGTAAGGGCGTTGAGCAGCGTGGACTTGCCGACATTGGGGCGGCCGATGATGGCCACCGAGGTTTCGTGCTGCTCGAAGGCGCCGTGCGTCCGGTGAACGGGCTGGCCGTCCGTGTCTCCGCCGTTGACGATCTCAGCTTCCTCGTCGTCTTCGCTGATCACGTCTTCTTCAGGGCCGAATTCGGATGGATCGTAGGGTAGGTCAAGTTCGCCGTCTTCTGTCTCTTCTTCTGAATCGACTTCGGAGCCCATGTCTTCTTCGATTTCGTCTTCCGCGTCTTCATCGAAGACTGGCTCATCTTCAATATCCGGCTCGTTGGGGTCGAGAGGCGTGTCGTAGATGGACGGGGTCAGGTCTTCGGCTTGCGCATTGGCCTCGGGCGCCGGGAGATGGTCGAAGATGGCGTCGAGCAGGTCTCCGATGCCGAGGCCGTGTTCGGAGCTGACGCAGAAGAGTTCCGGAATGCCGAGCTGGCGCAGGTTTTCAGCGGCGGCGGCGATGGTGGGGTTCTCGACCTTGTTGGCTACGAGATAGACAGGCTTTCCGCCGCGGATGAGCATCTTGGCGAGGGTAAAGTCGGGCGAGGCCAGCTCGGTGCGGGCGTCTACGACCATCAGGAGCAGGTCGGCTTCTTCAATGCCGACGCGGGCCTGGGTGTAGATTTCGCTGGGAATGTATTCTTTGTCGTCGGTGACGATGCCGCCAGTGTCGACCAGGCGGACGATGCGGCCGTCCCACTCGATGTCGCCGTAGATGCGGTCGCGGGTGATGCCGGGCTCGTCGCCCACGATGGAGCGGCGGGAGTGGGTGAGCCGGTTGAACAACGTGGATTTGCCGACATTGGGGCGGCCGACGATGGCCACCAGCGGCAGCCGCGAGCTGGCCGGGGTGGAGGGGACTACGGATTTGTGATATTTCGACACGATGAAAGCTCCTGTTGCCGCTCATTCAGGCTTTGGAGTTTCTTGAGCCCTGGGGAAATCGACCACCCTCGTACTTCTATTGTCTCTTAGTCCCAGATGCGCTGCACGCCGTAAGCGTCGAAGACGCTGTCGTTGCCAAGAATGGGTATGTTGAGATGGATGCACTGAGCGATGAGCAGACGGTCAAATGGGTCGCGGTGATGACGCGGCAGTAGGCCGGCGGCGATGGCTTGGGGAATGGTGATGCCCGCGATCGAAAATCCGACGGCGGTCTCTCGTTTTTCAAAGTCATTGAGCAACGGGGCGCCGTTGAGTTTTCCAGCTCCTGTCTTGATGGCGATTTCGCAGGGCGTGACGAGCGAGATCAGACATTGCTGGGTTGTGTCCGATAGAACCTTAAGCACCTTTTCCGGAAGCCGGGTGGGGGAATGGCGCAGCCAGAGATAGGTGTGCGTGTCTAACAGGTAAGGCATCGGAGGTGGTTTATCGGGCTTTCTTTGTCGAATTGATAGCAGATCCCACTGCGGCCAAGAGCCGAGCGTCTTTTTCCGGGTTATCGAAGCCGTACTCAATCATCTGTTCGTCGGTGAGCGGGGCGAAGACACTGTCGTCGAACTGGATGAGGTTCTCGAATCCGCCGATTCTGCTGAAATGAGGTCTTGCGACGGGCTCGACGAGAGGGACGATTTTGGCGACGGGTTTGCTGCCGCGCATGACGATGACCTCCTGGCCGGCTTCGGCTTCTTTAAGCAGGCGGGAGAAGTGCGTCTTTGCCTGATGAACGGTGTAGGCCATGGACTAAGTATGGTTAGTCCACTTTGAAAAGTCAAACAAAGGACGGCGCAACGAAGGGATTGCCCCTCGCCTGCGCGGGGTGACAGAATCGGGAAGCGCGCATTTCCATCCAGCCTGGGAAAAATTGTTCGCGTGGAGAACCCTATCTTGAAATCTGCCCGCATTCTGCTGCTTTCTTTGACTCTGTTCGGCTCCCATCTAGCCCTGGCGCAGACTGAGGTGTCCGCTCCGTTGCCGATCATGCCGCTGCCTGCAAATGTGACTGCGGGCCAGGGGGAATTCACGATCGATGGCCAGTTCACCGTCGGTTTCAAGGCATTCACGGAGCCGCGGATGGACCGGGCGCGCAATCGCTTCCTGAATGTGCTGTTTGCCGAGACTGGAATTCCATTCAGCCGCGAAGCTGCGCCGGCGGGGCCGAAGTTTGCGATTGAAGTGAAGGGGCCGAGCGAGACGATCGAGAAGCTGGGCGAGGATGAGTCGTATCAACTGACGATTACGCCCGACAGCGTGAAGCTGGCGGCGGCCAATCCGCTGGGCGCGATGCATGGGTTGCAGACATTTCTCCAACTGGTGCGGATTACGCCGCATGGGTTTACGGCGCCGGCGGTGACCATCGACGATAAGCCGCGTTTTCCATGGCGCGGGCTGATGATCGACGCCGGCCGTCACTTCATCCCCATTCCGGTCATCGAACGCAATCTGGACGCGATGGAAGCGGTGAAGCTGAATGTCTTCCACTGGCATCTGTCGGACGATCAGGGTTTTCGAGCGGAAAGCAAGGTCTTTCCGCTGTTGCAGGGTAAGGGCTCGGGCGGCCAGTTCTACACGCAGGAGGAGATTCGGCATATCGTGACCTATGCACGGGACCGTGGCATTCGCGTGGTGCCGGAGTTCGACATGCCGGCTCATGCGCAGTCTTGGTTTGCGGGCTATCCGAACCTGGCCAGCGGCAAGGGGCCGTATCAGCCAACGAAGCAGTGGGGCGTGCTGGACCCGGCGATAGATCCGACGCGGGAGAGTACCTACCAGTTCATAAATCTGCTGATTGGCGAGATGACGACGTTGTTTCCCGATGCGTACTTTCACGTTGGCGGGGACGAGTGCAACGGCAAGGAGTGGGACGCGAATCCGGTCATTCAGGAGTTCAAGCAGAAGCATGGTTTGAAGGACAATGCTGCGTTGCAGGCGTACTTTTCCGCGCGGGTGCAGAAGCTGGTGACCAGCCATCACCGCATCATGGAGGGTTGGGACGAGGTGTTGCAGCCGGATACGCCGAAGGATGTGGTGATCCAGTCGTGGCGCGGGCGCGCTTCGCTGTTGGATGCGGCCCAGCGCGGGTATCGCGGGCTGCTCTCGAATGGCTACTACATCGATCTGAACCACCCGGCTTCCGAACACTATCTGGTCGATCCGCTGGAGGGGATTGCGGATAAGCTGACGCCGGAGCAGCAGGCGAGCATCCTGGGCGGCGAAGCGACGATCTGGTCGGAGTTCGTGACCGGAACAACCATCGACAGCCGGGTGTGGCCGCGAACGGCAGCGATTGCCGAGCGCTATTGGTCGCCCGCGAACGTGCGCGATGTGGATTCCATGTATGAGCGCATGGGCGAAGAGGCGCAGCGGCTCCAGCATTACGGCATTACGCCGAAGGCAACGGAAGAAGAGATGCTGGAGCAGATGAGCGGAGGAACGAATCCTGAGGCGCTGCGCGTGCTGGCCTCGGTGGTTGAGCCGCCGAAGGGCTATGCGCGCGGGCAGATGCGCTCCTTCACGACCGATTCGCCGCTGAACCGGTTGGTCGATGCAGTCCCGCCGGAGAGCGAAACGGCGCGAGTATTCCGCCAGATCTGCGAGCGCATCGCCGCCGGCAAAGGCGCGCCGGAAGACTGGCAGACGGCGCACGACTGGCTGGTGCTGTGGCGGGATAACGACGCGAAGCTGGAGCCTTCTCTGAGCAAATCGGATCTGACCGCCGAGTTGGCGCCGGTCTCGCAATCGCTGAAACAAACTGCGGAGATCGGTCTCGCGGCGTTGGCGACGCTTCAAGCCAAACAGCCTGCAAACGCCGCGCAGCAGAAGCAGGATCTGGAGTTGCTGCAAAATGCTGAGAAGCCACAGGCTGTGCTGCTGCTCAAAGTTGTCGCGCCGGTCGAGTTACTGATCAAGTCGGTTCGGGCAGAATAGTCCGGTACATGTATATCCTCGCGTCGATCCTTTGTCTCGTCGTAGCCGCAGCGGCCATTGGGTTTCTTTACCAATGGACCGGCGCGAAGCGCGACCGAGAGCGCTTCGCCGGCAGCGGACGATGGGTCGAGATTGAGTCTGGAAGCAGCTTGTACCTGCTGGAAAAGGGATCGGGTGGCCCCGCGGTAGTGTTTGAGTCGGGAATTGCGGCCACCAATCTGAACTGGCGCCATCTTCAGGACGCTATCTCGGGATTTTCGCACACCATTTCTTATGACCGCGCCGGACTGGGTTGGAGCAGCCCTGCCA
>Ga0302325_10017474_pt1 | contig 15165 bp, 18 predicted proteins | sample Palsa_T0_2_FD_201948 | JGI IMG/M metagenome (GOLD analysis project Ga0302325, IMG submission 201948) | Peat permafrost microbial communities from Stordalen Mire near Abisko, Sweden - Palsa_T0_2 | ecosystem: Environmental > Terrestrial > Soil > Palsa > Peat permafrost | place: Sweden: Abisko... | reverse complement strand
GGCAGCCCCCCGCTGACCGAGGGCTTTCACGGCATTGCGTGGGAGCGGCCACTCGTGCGGTTGCGCGAGACGTTGACGGCGGTTCGAGCGCTTCTGAGCGGGGATCGGCTCCCCAATCCCGCGTCGGATGCCCGACCGCTGCGCCTGGGCGTGCTCCCTGATGTGTCGGTGCCAATCACGTTGGCGGCGCTGTCACCGGGCTCGATCAGGCTCGCCGGTGAGCTGGCCGACGGGTGGGCGCCGTTCCTGTGGGCACGAACGCGCGTGCAGGAAGGGCGGGCTCTTCTGCAGGAAGGCGAGTCTCGTGTCGAGATGCCTGCGCCGACGCGTGTCTCCCTCGCCGTCCCGGTAGCGCTCGGGTCTGACCAAGAGAGCGCCCGGCGGCTCGCGGCGTGGTGGCTGTCGGCCTACACGACGCGCATGGGACCCCTGTATCCACGGATGCTTGCAGAGCGCTTCGAGATGGCCGCCGGCGTCAATGCGGTCATCGAGGCTGCGAACGGCAACCCCTGGCCCGACCTCCCCGCGGTCGCGGAGGATCTCGCACGCGAGGTCACGCTCATGGGGACCTACGATCAGGCCAAAGAATCGATCGCTGCATGGTTTGCTGCCGGCGCCGACAGCGTGCAGCTCGTTCTTCCGCCCGATCGCCCAGAGGATGAGCTCTCCGAGATCGTGAAGGTCGCGGCCGGCGCTGCTTCGACCGCGCACCAGCCCCGCCTGTAGCGGCGACGAGCGCGAAAGCGACGTGACCTAGGTGTAGGACCCGAGCAGCGTCAGTTTGGGTTGACAAACGTGTGTTGTCAATCTAGACTGACGGCCGTGAACGCCGAAGACATCGCCTCCGCGATCGCGTCCAACGACCCGTCGCTGGGGCTCCGCGCCGCTCTAGCTCTGCACCGGCTCGCGGAACGGGTCGAGGAGGACCACGTCGCGTCGGCCCGGGAAAAGGGCTGGTCGTGGCAGCAGATCGGAGACGCCTTGGGCGTCACCCGCCAATCCGTGCACACCAAATACAACAAGGAGTCGTCATGACCACCGAATCCGTTGCGCCAGAGGCACTTCACGCCTGGGCCATCTATCTGCAGGCCAGTGAGGAGGCTCGTCGCCGAGGTGATCGCCGAACTGGTACCGATCACATCCTGCTCGCCTTGCTCGAGGATCCCTCGGTCGAAGCCGTGTTGGGCGTGAGCCTGCAGCAAGCTCGCGAGGCCCTCGAGTCGCTCGATCGCGAAGCCCTGGGTGCCCTGGGCCTGGGGTCCGGCGCCGACGCTCCGCCACTGGCCATGCGGGCCGTGCCGAAGAAGCCGAGGATCAGAGACGTCGCGAAAAAAGATCGCTTCCGCATGACGCCTGCGGCAAAGAAAGTGCTTGAGGAAGCGTACAAGCCCAAGGGTCATCGGAAGCTCCAGGTCACCGGCCCCGAGGTTCTGGCCCAGATCCTCACGCTCCAACCACCAGATCCTGCGGCAGTGCTGCTGGGCGCTCTCGGCGTGAACACGTCAGACGCGCTGCACGAGCTCGCATCCGCGCTCGCTCAATCTGACCAGACACGGGGCCTCAGGTGACAGCGGTCGTCAAGGCCGAGTCGCTGACCAAGCGCTTCGGCGAGGTTATGGCGGTCACGGATCTGTCGTTCGTGCTGAAAGCGGGAACGATCACGGGCTTCCTCGGGCCCAACGGGGCCGGGAAGACGACAACGCTGCGGATGGTCCTGGGCTTGGCGACGCCGACCAGCGGGCGGGCGCTCGTGTTCGATGGCGCCTACGCCGAGCTTGAGCATCCTGCGCTGCGGATCGGCGCTGTGTTGGAGGCGACCGATTTTCACCCCGGTCGCTCAGGCCGCGACCACCTGCGGATGCTTGGACGCGCTGTTGATGCTCCTGACTCGCGCGTCGATGAGGTGCTGAGCTTGGTGGAGCTCACCGAGGCGGCCCACCGGCGCGTGAAGGGGTACTCGCTGGCGCCACCTCGGAGGCACCGGCATGATCGCGCAAATCAGGGCAGAGCTTTTGAAGATCGGCTCAACCCGCACAACGGTCGGGCTGATCCTCGGGATGGTCGCACTGATCCTTCCCTTCACGCTGCTTACCGGGCTGCTCACCCATCCAAGCGGGCTTGCGAGCAAGGAGGACCAGTGTCGGCTGCTGAGCCTGAGCAGCACCGCAGGCGTATTCTCCGCACTTGCTGGGGTGTTGCTTGTGACCAGCGAGTACCGCTACGGCACGATCCGTCCGACGTTCCTATTCAACCCCGCCCGCTCAAACGTCCTGACCGCCAAGGTCGTCGTCGGCGCGCTTGTCGGACTCGCACGCGAACGTCCGGACCCCCACGGCGAGTACTTCGCGGTTGGGATCCTCGGCGAGGCGATCGGCGAGGCGATCGGCTACGTAATCCTCGACGGGCGTGGCATCACGATCGTGCTCACCAGCAGCGACGTCCTGCTACTCACCCTTGGGGGGCTCGCCGGCGTCGCGCTGTGGGGCGCGATCGGCGTCGGGGTCGGCGCGATCATCCACAACCAAGTCGGCGCAGTCATCACCCTGTCGCGTGGGGGTGCTAGTCGTCGACAACCTCCTATTCGGCCTCGTGCCTTCCGTGGGACGCTTCATGCCGACACGCGCGGCAGACGGGCTGATGGGCCTCAGGGTCCATCATCTCCTCTCACCAGGCGCCGGGGCCATCGTTCTCATCGCCTGGGCCGCCGCGCTCGTCGCCATCGGTGTTGCCCTCATCGCACGGCGCGATATCAACTAACGTCGGGCCGCGCGTCAGTTTGGGTTGACAAACGTTTGTTGTCAATCTAGACTGACGGCCGTGAACGCCGAAGACATCGCCTCCGCGATCGCGTCCAACGACCCGTCGCTGGGGCTCCGCGCCGCTCTAGCTCTGCACCGGCTCGCGGAACGGGTCGTGGCGGACCACGTCGCGACCGCCCGCCAGCAGGGGTGGTCTTGGCAGCGGATCGGTGACGCGCTCGGCGTTACCCGCCAATCAGTCCACGCGAAATACGGAAAGCGACTCCGATGACCAAGCATTCGAAACCAGCCGACGCGTATCACCCCTGGAGCACGTACATCGACGCTCGCGAGGAAGCACGGCGCGGCGGTGACCGTAAGGTTGGCACCGAGCACCTGATACTCGGGCTGCTCAGGGAACCAGTCCTGGCGCGGGCCCTCGGGTGCGACCTACAGACAGCCCGCGACGCGCTCGACGCGATGGATCACGATGCGCTCGCCGCAGTCGGCATCGGCGCTGCGTTCAACGCACCACCGATACCGATCGACGAGCCGATCAACGTCCGTCGAGGCCGACGCTCAAAGCCGTCGTGCGGGACCGTTTGCCAATGACACCCGCAGCCAAGACAGAACCACGCCGATCTCGTCCAAGCTGCTTCGCGTACGTTCCAGCTTCATTACTACCGAGAGGCCTCATAGCGGCGTGCCCGCTCCGCCGCTCAGGCGGTGCTGACGGACTGTCGCTGCTTCGAGGCCCGTGCCGGCCAGAGCGGCCACCTAGCCGGTCGACCGCACCCGGCGGCGAAGGAGCGGTATCGGCCCGCGTGTGCCAGGATCGCGCTGTGGGCGTTGAGCCTTGGGCGGCGTGGGCAGAGAACGCAACCGAAGCCACGGTGGCGCTGGTCGCTGCGCAGGTCGACACGGCCGCGGAGACCTATCCGCGCTCGGAGCGGTCACGAGCTGTGAGCCGATGTCGTTCATCGAAGCGCTCGAGCTCCAGGGGAGCTTCTACGACGATGGCACGGACGCTCAGCAGGGCCTGTTCCAAGTCGATCGGTTGTCGGGAGACGGGCGGGACTGGTGGGCGATCGTTGAGCCGAACGGCTTCAGGTTGTCGCTCGCAAGCAACCTTCTGACCGTCACGGCAGATCTCGGGGTGGCGTTCTTCTGGAACATCAACGCAGTAATGCGGGTCGTCAAGGTCGATCATGAGGCTGTGATTGCGGATTTTGACCCGCTGATCGACGTCGACCAGATCCCCGACGAGGGGCAGGACCTCCCGTTCGAGTCGACGCCGCGCTCAGCCTCAATGTCACTGCTTGAGCGCTGGACGGGCGTCAAGATCACGCAGAGCTGGTTCGAGGCCTCGAAACCGACGCTGATCGTCCGGGCACCAACCGAGTAATCACGACGTTCCCGGACCATCGCGATGCCCGTAGCCGGACGGGCAACTGGTCATCGCAACGTTATGGACCGCCAAGACGGGAGATCGCACGTCGCTTCTTCGCCGCTGGACGGGCCGCATGACGAGATGGCTCCTTCGGTGGTCGGAGCCTCCAAGAGCAGGCACGTTGCGTGGCGGCTCAAACAGCGGCAGAGCGGCCACGTGCGGCAACTCTTACCTCGAGGAGCGAGGGTCTGAGCGGACTAGTGCCCAGACTTCGCGGACACCTCGATTCGCTCCAAGCCCGTCGGGACGCGCCTGACCGAGTTCAGGCGGCTAAGCGCGGTGATGAGTGGTGGGTGAGGAGTTCGTCGACGGTCCATTGGTCGTAGGCGTGCTGGCCGTACTTCGCTGCGACGACGTGCCCGTCGCTGGCGATGAGGAAGTCGGCCGGAACGCCGAGCTGACCGCCCGTCGGAAGCATTGGCGGGATTCGGTGTGGCGGTGAGACGATTCCCCGGATCGCGCTCAGGAATATCTTGGGCAGCCGGATCAGCAGGCGCGGGTCGAGCACTGCTCGTGCGGTGCTCTCGACGCCGAGCGCGCGGTAGATCTGCTTGGTCGGGTCGGCGACGATCGTGAACGGCAGTTCTGGTTCGTAGACGCGCAGCGATTCGGGAGTGGAGTGAAAGACAATGACCTCCCTGACGCCGGCCGTGGTGAGCTCATCCGCCCGCCGGACGAAGGACCGCAGATGGAGATTGCAGACCGGACAGCCGGCAAAGCGTCGCAACTGCAGGTGGACAGTCTCGCCAGCATCAGGGATTGCGATCGTGGCTCCGTCGAGCCCGGAAAGCTGGAGAGAAGGAAAGGCACTACCGGCGCTGATCTTCAACTTGTCAGGGTGGATGGGCATGGGCGGCTCCTCGATCGGTGTGCACGCGCGCCTGGTGGTCGCGCCTGTCGGGCAGCATCGGGAACCTAAAATGGATTGGCAAGACCAAAAGCCATATGCTGGTTTCGATGGCCGCGAAGCTGACGCCGAAAGGGAGCCGGACCCGACAACGCATCGTTGACGCCGCCGCCGAACTGATGTTCGAGCGGGGCGTGGTTGGCACCACGCTTGATGAGGTCAAGGCTGCGGCGGGAGTCAGCAGCTCGCAGCTGTACCACTACTTCGAGGACAAACCGGCTCTCGTCCGGGCGGTCATCGAGCAGCAGACCGATGCTGTCGTCGGCACTCAAGAGCCGCTCCTGGCAGGAATCGACGGCATCGAGGGGCTACGAGCATGGCGAGACTTCGTCGTCGACCTTGAGCGCCAGTTGGAGTGTCGCGGTGGTTGTCCGATCGGATCGCTGGGAAGCCAGCTTGCGGAAGTCGATCCGTCCTCGCGCTCTCAGGTATCTGCAAGTTTCGTCCGCTGGGAGTCCGCGTTGCAGGGTGCTCTGCGCTCGATGCACGAGCGTGGGCGCTTGGACCGTGAAGCGGATCCCGACGCTCTTTCCCTCGCACTGCTCGCAGCCGTCCAAGGCGGTCTCCTGCTTGCCCAGATCCACCGCAGCACCCGCCCACTCGAGACGGCCCTAGATACGGTGCTCGATCACATCGCGACGCACGCCACCGGAGCATCGTCGACGAAGCTCGCGGACTCGTTCCAGGTCCTGCCAACCGGCGCAAAAGAGCATCGGAGGAGGGATAGGTGAACCGCTGCTCAGTAAGCAAACGCGTGGTCGACTCGCGAAGCCCTTTCGACGGATGAACTGCCGCTCGGCCGGTCGTGATGCGACATGTCTCCTTCGGCTCCGGCACCGGCAAGGGCGACCACGTGGTCGCGCGGCCCCTCAAGCGGCAAAGCAGTGGCCGGGCGCAGCACTCGACCGGCTGAGAGCCGGTCAGGCATGCGGATTGCCGGCTCGCTTCTGCGCACGGTCTTGGGCAGGCCAAAGGCGTCGCTGCTCGGCGGCGCTAGCCGCGAAGGACGGACACCCGGAGATCCTAGTCGTTCACGCACTCGCCACCGTCGTTCACTTTGGCGCAGTAGGCGGCTGACGGCGACTGCCGCAGTACAACTTCGGCCCAGATCGACGCGATGGCCGCGGCGACCAAGAGAAGCGCCCCTGCTCTTACAACGGACGGCCGCCGGACCGCACGGACGCCCACCAGCCCGAGAAAGCTCACAAGCGCTACCAGCCCACTGATCGCTCCGGCCCCACCGGCGAGCACGTTGCCAAGCCAATAGCCAGGCGCCGCCGGATTGCCGTTGTTCGGGCCGTAGCACGCGACCTTGACGCCCCCGATGCAGCCCAACTTGGTCAACGCCCACGCAATCAGCTCCGCACCCCCCAACAGCACAGCGACCAGCAGCAGCGCGCCGAAGGTGCCTCGACGGACCGGCGAAAGTCTGGCGCCCCTCACGCCCTCGCATTATGCGGGCGACTTGCGCTACACGCCACCCTGCAGCCATCTCCGCCTGGCTCCAGGTCTCAATGGCTCCAGGTCGCAATGGCTCGCAAAATCAAAGCCGGTCCGGGTCGATGTCCGATCAAATACGCCCTCGCGACCCGGCCGGCTAGAGATGGCTCATTCGCCGCTAACGGGGCCACGCTGGCGCGGGCAGCGAGGGTCCGTGAAGAGCACACGGACCCTCGCCACATTGCCGGAGGCTGATCAGGGATGGCTGAGGATCAGCCCCTGGTCGGAGCTACTGACGCCGACCGCCCACTCCGTGTTGGCGCCCGGGAACGTCGCTGCCGCCATCGGAAAGCCGCCGATCGTGCCGTCGCTGTCCTTGGACCACGCCGTGCCGTTCCACCGGAGGATCAGCGCCTGCTCAGGGCCGCCGTTGTCGTTGGAGAAGTCGGTCCCCACTGCGTAGGCGTCGGTGGCCGAGCGGCCCGCGACGCCGGTGAGCGTGGGATCGAATCCGGGGGTAGGACTCGGGACGATGCTCCAGGCGGTGCCGTTGTAGTGCTCGATCAACGGACTGCCGTTGGCCGCGGTGCTGCTCGGGCGCACCTGACCTACCGCCCAGATGTCCGTGGCGGAAATGGCGCTCAGCGAGTTGAGGCCGAAGTTGGTCGCGTTTGGCTGCTGCAGCGGCACTGCTGTCCACGACGTTCCGTTGAAATTCAGGGTCTCCGATGTGAAAACTCCTGTCGATCTGTTGAGCGCGTGCCCGAGGATCCAGATATCGTTGGCTGACACTGCCGAGATCGCGTTCCCCAAGGCCGCTGGGATGAAGGTGGGGCCGGGGAGGGTAACGACGCTCCAGGTCGTGCCGTTCCAGTGCTCGACCACGCCACTGGGGCCGACCGCCCAAGCGTCGTGCAGGCTCAGATCGACGACGCCGTTCAGTTCTCCCCCACCGGGTACCCCATTTTTCTGGGCAACGGACCACGTGGACCCGTTCCAGTGCTCGATCAGCGTTTTTTTCTCCCGGGGGGCGACATCGATGGCCCCAACTGCCCAAGCGTCGGTTGGGCTGCTCGCACTAACCGCCTCGAGCTGCGGAGCGCCAACGTTCTCCCCCAGGGTTGGCGTTGGGGTCAGCGACCAAGCCGTGCCGTTCCAGTGATAGGCGACCGCCGCGTCTCCGACCTGAAAGCCGACCGCCCAAGCGTCGGAGTTATTGAGCGCGGAGGCTCCCTGCAGCAGCACGCCGCCCGGGAGTGGCGGGACACTCGCTGCCGTCCAGCCGCCGGTAGCGAACGCGGATTGAGCGGTCACGGCAGCAGCAGCCAGCGACAGCGCGAGGATGATGGTGAGTCTTCTCATTACCTGCTCCTTGGTGGAGGTTGTTGTCCTAAGAGAAGACGTCGATCCGGGCCTGATCCTTCCCGCCTCCTACGCGCTACGTACGACCTCCTGTAGGACTCCTGCCGTGCGGCCCCGGCCCTCTAGGCCGAAACGAGCTTGGAAAGCACCGCCAGATCCACGCGACGGGCCGGGGTGACTTTGGAGATGTCGATCGGCTCACCGCAGTGCTGACAGGTCAGTCGGGGGTCGGCGATCTCGCCGCAGGTGTTGTGGCGCAGCACGATCGGGGGGCCTTCGGGGCCAGCGAGGTGCTGGTCGCCCCAGCGCATCAGCGTGACGATGGCAGGGAACAGGTCGCCTCCGGCGTCGGTCATCCGGTACTCGTGGCGGTTGGGGTCGTGGGCGTATCGGACGCGCTCGAACGAGCCGCCGCCGACAAGATGCTAGGCCACCTGCACCGAACCACCGACGTCGCCTTCGTCCGCGAGCCCCGACTAGCAGGCTTCGCCGTCAGCGAGCGCCATCGTCCCAGCTCAGGCAGTCGGCGAGGCGGCCGACTCCTCGACGGCACCAGTGGCGGGCATGGCGACCGGCGCGGGGCACCGCGGGGCAGCCGTGGGGACCACCACGGGGCGCGGCGCGGCGGCGCCTTCGCCACTGAGCGACTCTTTGGATCCGCGGAGGCCGGTGCCGAGCGTCAGCCCGTGGCCGTCCTAGAGCTGCCGCGTAGACGCTGAACGCGAAGGCGACCATGGTCAGCGAGTAGCCGGCGAGCAGTGCCCGCTCGCCACGTAAACGCAGCGACACGAAGACCAAAAGGCAGCTGATCAGGCCGATGAGGGCGACCGGTGCGCCGACGAGGCGAGAGTAGCGCGAGCTCTGCACGGTCTCGCAGATTGGATGCAGGCCCGCGTAGTGGACGTACGTGAGGTAGCCGGCGATCCCGACTCCGGCCAGTCAGAGCGCTTCGCTGGCGCGGCGCAGAGTGGTGTCGGTCATCGGGATGTCCTCGTCAGCAGGGCGTTGAACGCCGTCTCGAACGGCGCCGCGGTCAGGGACTTGGGCTGGAACTGGTGCAAGGGCGCGTGCGCCCTGCCGATCAGGAACGACGGTGTGGCATTGACCCCGGCCTGGGTCGCCGACGCATTGGCGTGCGCGAGCGCGGCATCGGCCGATGGCGCGACGCTTGCGCTTAAGGCCGCGCGCCCGTTCAGGCCCGGCACAGCTCCGAGGAGTCGCCGAAGGTAACTCGCCGTGACATAGCCGGAGTTCTCCTCGCCCTGGTTCAGGTACATCAGGTTGATGAAGTTCCACAGCTTGTTTTGCCGTGCTGCCGCCGCTGCCGTGCGCCCTGCGGCGACGGAATCCGGGCCGATGAATGACAGGTTCTCGAACTGCATGCTTACCTTGCCTGCGCGGACGTAGTCTTGCACCAGAGTCGGCAGCGCCTGGAGGCTGTACGCGTCGCAATAGGGGCACTGAAGGTCGGCGTACTCGACCATCCGCACGGGCGCGCTCGGCCTACCGAGGAGCGTTCCGTGCTGGGGAATGCCAGCAAACAGCTTAGAGTGGGGACAATGAGGCCCGTCAGCTCGGCCAAGGCCCCCGTTAGCAGCGCTTGCGACTCGAATCGCCGAACCGGGCGGTTAGCGACGAGCTCAGAAGAGCGGAGAACGTACGGTCAGGCTTTGCGCGCCAGGCGCTGCAGCGCCCGCCGTCGGGCGGGGTCCAGCTCGGCCATCTGGTGCGCGAAGTTGCTCAGCGCGACGTCCCCGTACTGAGCGACAAGGCCCTCAACCTCCGCGCGCGCGCGCAACGCCATGTACTCATCGCGCCCGTTGCTTGGGACATAGAAATCGGTCTTGCCCTCGCGACGGCGAACGAGCATTCCCTTCTTGTGCAGCCGCGCCATGATCGTCATATACGTCGTGTACGCGCGCTTCTTGCGGGTGCGCTTGTTCAGCGCCTCCATAACGGCCCGCACCGGAGCCTCGCCCGAGCTCCAGAGCTCCTCCATAACCTCGGCCTCCAGCTCATGCAATGGCGGCGGGACCGCGTCTGCGGGCGCCATCTTGGCTTTCCGGGAGGGCATCTACGACAAAGTGTAGCAATCAATGCGAGAACTGGCTGGCGAGGCTGCGCGATCCTGCGTCAAGGGTACTACAGTGCGTCGTAGAACTCCTCCTCGACCCGAGGTTCTGACTGTCCCGTGATCACCAAGAACGACGCTCAGCGGTGGCTCTCCCGGCTGGCGCGTCAGCGGAGCTCGCCCCCGCGACATTGGCGGGGTGACAAAGCGCCGCTCCTCCTGGGCGAGCTCCTTCCCACCGCGTGCTTCGGCACGGTCGGCGAGGCCGAGCAGATCGCCTTGGAAGCGTTCGTTGCTGGGCGACGGCGACCGCCGCAGGGAGCGCCGTGCGACCCGCCCGATCACCTAGGCAGCTAGCTCGGCTGTCGTGGCGCCAGCCGAAGCCCCGCCCCCTTGTCCGTTGGTCTACGATTTCGAGTAGGAGATGGCTATTACCACCCTCTCACACCAACCGACGAGTCCGGCCGCGACGCGCGGCGATGGGTCCAGTGATGCTCGCGGCGAGCCCGCCGCGACCGCCGCGACGCGAGTCTCACGCGCCAGTCTCGTGCTCGGAGGGCTCGGCCTCGCGACGGCCATCTTCCTCCTCGCCCGGCTGTTCGAAACCTGGCGTGTCTCCTCGCACGTCGTGCATCACGTCTCGATCTTCGGCCAGGAGCTGAGCTACCCGGCCGCGAACGTGGGTGCGATTCTGATCCTTGTCCTTGCTGCGCTTGGATCGGCAGTGGCCGCCCGTGCCGTAGCTGGGGCGCTCCGCGAGCTCCGAGCATCCAGACGCTTCCACCGACACGTCGCCGGCCAAGCCCCGCAGCCCGTCCACGGGGCGTGGCTGATCGCTGACCCCCAGCCGCGGGCGTTCTGCGCAGGACTGATGCGGCCGCGGGTATATATCTCGACCGGCGCAGTGGCGATTCTCGATGAAGCGGCTCTGGAAGCCGTCCTGGCTCATGAACAGCACCACGCCCGCCGCCACGACCCGCTGCGACTCGCGGCCGGCCGCGTCCTCGCAAGCGCGCTGTTCTTCCTTCCCGGGCTCGATGACCTCGTAGCGCGTCAGCAAGCACTCGCCGAGCTGAGCGCCGACGAGAGTGCGGTGATCGCCGCGCCAGTCAATCGCTCGGCCCTCGCCCGCGCGATGCTCAGCTTCTCTGAGACCTCGCCTCACGCGAGCGGTGTCGACCCGGCCCGCGTCGACTACCTGCTCGGTGACCCACCGAGCTGGCGATTCCCCGCGCTCCTCTGCGCAGCTCTTGCCGGGATCATCACCCTGCTTGCCGCGGTCGCGGTGCTAATCGGACAGGTGGCCAGCGGCTCCGCCACGCTTGCGCTTCCGTTCCTGTCCAGGCAGCCCTGCATCGTCCTTTTGGCGGCGATTCCCACCGTGCTGGGAATCCTCGTCCTCAGCTCTCGCCGTCGACTCACCCACGCCTAACTCTGGCTCCGCGCGATCGCAGCGCGTGCAGATCGCTTCAAGCGTTGGCGAGGCGCCTCCGACGCTGCTAGGTAAGAACATGCTGCTACGCGCGACGCGGTCACTGGGCGTGACTGGCTCGTCGTTCGCGCGTACCATTCGTTGACGGCCTGGACGTGCTCGAGGACGCGTTGGGGTCGAAGCGTGGGTCGTCCGGTTCGAAGAACCCGAGCGCGGCCCGGTCGGGAGAGCCTTGCTGGGCTCACTCATCGCGGCAGACGCTTGCGCGAGCTAGGTAGGGCTCACGGACCGACATACTACTAGGCATTGTAGTACGATGTCACGTAGCACTTATGGCACGACGTCACTACTACACGGGAGCACGAACATGAGCAGCTGTGAGATGAGCTTTCCGGACTATGACGCTCGCTCCAATCGGGGGGAGATTCGCTGGGAGCTGTTCTTGCACCGCGAGGTGAAAGACGTGCTGCTCACCCCGCACGACGACACTCTCTGGGTCGTCTATAGCGGCGACCCCGACCCTATCGAATGGGCCGCGACACTGAACCAGGCTGGCTTCCCCACGCCACAGTTCGAATGGCGCCCAAGAGATGCGGGTACCCAAGGTTCCAGCCGTGCCGCGGCCTGAGCGCAGGCCGCCACCGCCAACGAAGCCTATGCCTGGCCTCGGCAAGACGGTGTCGGAACACGGCAGAACGCCCGACGCCCTCATCGGTCGCGGCTCAGGGAAGGCTTCCCACCGTGAAAGCGTCCTCTGTTGTGACGGGCCGCCAGCCAAGGTCGATGCGAACTCATCTCGGCGACCATTCATGCCCATGACGCTTGATCCGCTCGCGAACGAACCGCCGCCCGTGCTCTCCGCCGCCGCGGTCTCCGCCACGTCCGCCACGGCGGCCCCGGACAAGAACCAGGGACTACTCAGCACCGGATTCGCGCAGTTCAAGCGGCTGACGCAGATCGGATTGCCTCGGCGCTTTCCGATCGTGCAGTTCCCCAACGCTCCGCTGATACTCGCTTTCCTCGCAGGAGTCCTCGCCACCCACATCCACGTCGCGACCCGCAGCTACGCGACGGCAGCGTCGTACCTGGCGATGACCGTATGGGCGTATGAGGAGCTCGCGCGAGGCGTCAACTGGTTTCGTCGCCTACTGGGACTGGCGTACATCATCATCCTGATCACGCGCGTCGCACACGGGCTCCAGGGCTGACACTCAGGGCCCTCGCGATCATGAAAGTCGCATGGCGAGCAGACCGACGGCCAGCAGTGTGATTGCGGCCGACATTGCGTGAAGCGCGCCGTCGAGCGGTGCCAGCAGAAGCGAGCGGGACGACGACCTCCGAGCTCGGAACAGCTCGCCGCTCGACGGCTGCGCGGCGGCGTGTGAGGCACCGCACCCTTACATCCTCGCGCTCCAACCGCTGCAGAAGGCGTCCGCCGACGTAGCCGGTTGCGCCGGTGAGCAGGACCGTCCTTTTCATGACTCCACGGGTGCGGTCGCGACCTCGGGGGCAGCGCGGCGTGTCATGCGCGCGGCGCCGAATCTCCGGCGCGGCCGCCCACCGACACGGAGCGAGCGGTCAGTCCCGCTCCGCATCCAGCCGAGGGTGCCGAGGGCGGCAGCTAGGGCGAGGCTGATGCCGCGGTAGAGGAGCACGGCTGCTGCTGCTGGCGCGATCGGAGCTCCGTAGAGCGCGAGGGCGCCGATCAGGCCACCGTCGACGGCTCCGAGGCCGGCGGGTATGGGCAGTGCTCCGGCGAGGGAGCCTATGAGGTACCCCATCGCGATGACGGGGATCGGGGGCGTGTGGCCATAGGCGTGGAACGCAGCCCACAGCACGGCGCTGTCGAAGGCGAAGTAGGCGACCGCTCCGGTGAGTTTCCAATTTCGTGCGCCGACGAGGGCTCTGGCCTCGGAGACGCCGTCGCCTACAGCGCTGGTGGACTTGGTGAGCGTCTGCCGCAGCGTGCCGGGGGCGCGTGCGGGATGTGGTGTCGCGGAGCGTGCCGCGAGCCAGCTCGCGGCGAGGAACGCGGCGGCCAGACTCGCGGGCAGGAGCGTGAGCGCTGGGTCGTGAGGCCCGCCCGGAAGTCCGAGCCAGAGCAGCGTGCCCAGCATCGCGAGCGCGATCGCGGCTGGTGCGTTGGTGATGATGACGAAGGTGACGGTCGAGCGGGTGAGCTGGGCGACGGAGGGTTTCTCAGTGCTGGCTGACCATGCCCCCACCGTTGGTCCGATCAGGCCTCCGGCGGGGAGGATGGTGCTCGCGCCGAGGGCGCGGAGCGCGGCCGGCATGGATCGCCGCCAGCTGATAGGTGCGGCGAACACGAGCTTGAAGAAGACGACGAACCCGACCGCGGAGAGGAGCTCCAGGATGATGGCACCAGCGATCCACACGCCGCAGCCTCGGACGAGGCGTGCGGGGACACCGGCGAGAGCAGGCGCGCCGAGGAACGCGAGGACCGCTGCGATCGCGGCCATCGCCCCCCGGCGCGCCCATCTCCGGGACTGCCGGTCCGCCGCTGGGTTGGGGGTTTCGTCGGGCATCGTGGTTCGTTACGAGCGAGAGCCAGCGGTTTCCACGAGCCGGGCGGAGGCTGCCGACTTGAGGTTCCTTCGCGTGAGCGTCGATACGCGGATCCCGGCCGCGTGGGCGGCGAAGATCGCGATCGCCTCGATGAAGAACGCCGCCCCCCCCCAACGAGAAGGGCACACCGATGGTCCCTCCGGCGAAGGCCAGGTGAAAGCTGAGCGAAGTGCCAATCTGGCCGCGACCAGCCGTCAAGTGACTGATCGCACCGAACGGAAGCAAACCGAGGGGTTCGACGTGGTTCATTTCGCTGTTTCTCCGATTCGGTGCGGGACTGAGAGCTTGTCGACCTCGGCGTAGCAACGCGTTGCCTTACTGCAGCGAGTCTGCTTCTACTACATAGCGTAGCAGTCTACGCTGACAATCTACTACGTGCGTTCGGAGAAGACGGTCTGCCTGCGACCGTCGGCACGCGGCACGGCATTGCTGGCCCCGACTGGAGCGCGACTGGGAGCGGCAGCCGCGTCCAGCCGGGGGCTTTGTCAGCGTGCGGAGGTGGTGGTGGGGCGGGCCACCGAGTGAACGACGAGTCCGGCGGCGGTCACGCCACCGGTTCCGCAGGCGACGCCACAGGCGGCCCCGGTCGCCGAAGCGAGGCGAGACCATGAGCGGCGTCTGTCGTCCATGCGATCATTCTACTACATCGCGTAGTTCTTCTTCGTCCGGAGTGCGTTGAGGTGGGGCATTCGAGCGGAGGTTACGCTCGACCATCGCAGTGCTTGGGCAGGCTTGAAGCAGAACTTTCGCGCGGCCGCGCCAGGCGCATTTGGGATCCTGAACTGAGTCGCGCTCGAGACTCGTTCCGCCAGACAGCGCGGGTGATTTAAGGGGCTGTGCGCCGCTGGCTGGCTGCCGGCCGAGGTGGTCAGACACTGCGCCGATGCTTGCCGCGCCTCTTGTATTTCGCCAGGCTGACGAATTAGTCTCGCAAGCGATGCTGGACCAACCGCCAGATGATCTAGACGAGTGCCTGCGGGCGCTGGCGCACCACACGCGGCGAGCAATCCTGCGACTAACGATGGCGGATTCGACCCAGCCATGAGCCTCGCCGAGGAACTCGGCATCGCACCGGCGACCGCATCTGAGCACCTCAAGGTCTTGCGGAAGACCGGGCTCGTCGATCTGACCGCATCAGGGACCAGCGGCTTTATCACGCCAACCCGAACCGGATCAAGA
>Ga0302325_10017473_pt1 | contig 15166 bp, 12 predicted proteins | sample Palsa_T0_2_FD_201948 | JGI IMG/M metagenome (GOLD analysis project Ga0302325, IMG submission 201948) | Peat permafrost microbial communities from Stordalen Mire near Abisko, Sweden - Palsa_T0_2 | ecosystem: Environmental > Terrestrial > Soil > Palsa > Peat permafrost | place: Sweden: Abisko... | reverse complement strand
TTGGACTGAAAAAACAATATGGATTTACAGAAAAAATGTATTGCAAAAATCGGACACCGCAAGCGATGCGTTCAGGGCGCGGCATGCCTCGACTGATGCGTGTCGGAAGAAGGCTTCCGGAGGTTCTCCGACCATGCTGCTAAAGGCATTGGTCAAATGCGCCTGATCGGTGAACCCGCACGCGCCGGCAATCTCGGCCCAGCTGGCGCCGTGCCGCCTTGCTGCGATGGCCCTGCCGATACGGACGACATTGGCGAATTGCTTGGGACCCGCTCCGACGGCGGCTCCGAACCGCCGCAACAGCTGGCGCTCGTGCAGTTCGAGGCGGGAAGCGAGGCGAGCTACAGGGAGCATCGGGTCGCGGCGCAGCCATTGCACAGCCTGTTTCACTACCGGGTCGGGTGACCGCATGTTCAAGTGGCGAAGTAGGAAGGCCTGAACCCGCGCAATTCGCTCAGCGGGACCCATTGCCTCTGCAAGCATTTCCTCCAACAACGATACGTCGGTTGCGCTCAAAATATCACCGATCGCGATGTAGGCGTCGGTGAATTCATGCATTCCGCCTCCCAGGAGCTGACATGCCGCCTCCGGCTTGAGGTGCACCACAACGGCGCCGATCGGTCCTCCCGGACGCAGCCTAGCCGCGCGGGTCTGGACGCCGGTTACGGTTTGCAGGTGATGCCCCGAATTCGCGCGCGCCTGGGATGATGTCGGGCCACGAAAATGAAAGCGCGGGACAGGAGACACGGCGGGCAAGACCATGATCGAGACTGAATTGGCGAAATGTGCGTCAGGAATGTCGATGTCCCAAATCGAGTTGACGACGGCGGCCAGCCCTGGATGAGGGTCGAAAAAGGTAAATTCGGGCATGGAAAAGCCTCGGCCGGCATGCTCTTGCCCAATACTAAAGAGCTACAATCGAAAAATCATCTGTTCGCCGCGGTGCGTGAGGCGGGTTGACCCTAACCAGGTCGCGGGGCTGGCGGCATTCGCCAAACTGAAATTTTATGGAATTCCCGCCGGTTTGGATCACTCAGCCTTAATACCCGCTGCCTTGATTACCGGCCACCACTTCTCAATCTCCGCCTTGTGAAAAGCGCGGAGGGCCTCCGGCGTCTGTTGATCGGGCGGGAAGATTTCTTGGCCGATATCCGCCAACCGTCGGCGTACCGATGTATCAGCCAAGGCTTCCATGACTGCGGTGTTGAGCTTGACGATGATGTTCTTCGGGGTGCCCTTGGGCACCCAAAACGCCTGCCAGAAGGAAAGATAGAACCCCGGTAATCCGGCCTCGTCAACGGTGGGTACTTCGGGCGCCAGAGCTAAGCGGCTTTTCGCCGTGACGGCAAATGCCTTGACGCTCCCCGAACGTACCTGCGGCAGCGACGTGACCGGGGAGTCAAATTCCAAATCGATTTGCCCGGCCATCAAATCCTGCATGATCGGAGCAGCACCGCGGTAGAACACGAACTGATAGTGGGTGTGGGTGGCGTTCTGAAACAAAATGCCAGCTATTTGCCCCGCCCCGCCCACGCCTGTGGTGCCCTGAGACGCCTTGTCTGGGTTTGCCTTCAACCACGCGATCAATTGGGACAAATCGTTCGCCGGCAAAGTTTTCCTTGCAACGATGAGAAACGGATTGCTCGAAAGAAGGCCAACCGGCTCGAAATCCTTCAGTAGGTCATACGGTAGCGCGTAGACTGCCCCGTTCACGACATGCGTGCCCCATTGGCCGATGCCCAGCGTGTAACCGTCGGGAGGTGCATGCGCGACCCGGCCAACTCCGATGTTACCATTGGCGCCTCCCACGTTTTCAATGACGACCGGTTGGCCGAGCGACCCCCGCATGCGCTCGGCCACAATCCGCGCTATGACATCCGTCGATCCACCCGCGGAGAACGGCACCACAATTGTGATGGGGCGCGACGGATAGGTCTGCGCCTTTGCGATGTGCGGCAAGGCCAAAAGCGCGGTTTCGCCCGCGGCCAGATGAAGAAATTGACGGCGCCCAAATTTTGTTGCTTTCACCCGGGCGGCACGCCCCCGCAACATGACCGGAGAATAATCCAAGCGTCGGGATTGCGATGTCGTAAGGGTTTTGGCTTTGGCGCTCACGAGTCCCTCCTTCGTGCCACTGGCGAAGTTGAAACTACACCGATGCCGGAGTGCCCGAAAGGGGGCCAATGGCAGCTCACGGCCATCTCGGACCTCGCGTGATGTCCGACTTGAGTCGGGAATGCGATTCAAAGCGGACGTTCGCCAACGCCTCTGATTTTATGGGTTCACGCTCTAATTTACTCGTCGACTACTGGCGCACGATCGCGGGCGGCTTCCAACTCCCGTTGAGCGCTTCGGGCTTGGGCCAATAGAGCCGCATCACCATGTAGATCGGCCCGTCGGGCGCCGGCAGCCAGTTCGATTCCTTGTCGGCGCCGGGCGAATCCTTCTGGATATAGAGCGTCAGCGAGCCGTCGGGATTCTTCTTGAGGTCCGGCAGCATCGGCGAGTTGATGAGGTAGCGGTTGATCGGATTCTCGATCAGAAGCTGGCTCTTGCCGTCATACATCGTCACCGACCAGAACGCATTGACGGGGGGATAGCCGTCCGCCGGGAACGTGAGCGTGTAGTTGCGCTTGGCGCCATCGAGCTTCTGGCCGTTGGCGTCGGTGATGGCGAGCGGATAGAGCGCCTCGTCGGGGTTATTGCCGAAGATGCCGGCAAGGGCCGCACCCGCGCGCTCCAGCCAGTTGCCGTTGTAGTCGGCACGGTCGCCGAAGCCCGTATAGGTCACCCGCCAGCCGTTGACGCTGGTGCCGAAGGTGTCCTTCTCCTGCTCGATCCGTTCAAACCCGCGCTTGATGCCGAGCCCCACGGCCAGGCGGTCCTGCAGCGACAGCTTCGCGTAGTTGTAGGGCTTGCCCGGGCCGATCCCGATCTCGGCGAACTTCGCCGGCAGCGCCACCTCTTCCGGCACGGGCGGCGTGTAGGTCATCATGGCGTTGAGATAGGCGAAGGCATCGGTCTTGAAGGCGTTGTCGGTGAATTTGGGCCAGTTCGGCTGGGGCAGCGCGGGCGGCGGCGGCTTGCCCAGAAACCGCGACAGCGGCTGCGCCTTGTAGCCGGCCTGGACCTTCTTGACGTTGTCCATGTCGCCCGGGCCGAACAGCTGGGTGCGGAATATCGCGACGTCGTAGTCGGTCTCGCTGTTGAAGATCTTGGCGATGCCGGCGGGCTTTTCACCCTTCCAGGACGGTCCCGTGACCATGTAGCAGCCGGCGCCGTTGCCGGTCGCGCGGCTGCCGATATAGCCGAAATTGAAGGTGTACATGCTGGTGAGCTGGATCGAGTAGTATCGCGATCTCTCGATCTCCGGCACGCAGATGACCATCGGCTCGGCGCGCAGGTCCATGCCGACGAAGGAATACGGCGTGTCGCTGTTCGGGGTGACGACGGCGGTGTCCTTGGGCGTGAACACCCGCGCCTCGTTGTAGAGCTCGTTCATCGATCCCTTGTACTGCGACGACTTCCTATCGATGAAGAACTCGTACATCGCCTTGTAGTAGCCGATCATCGGGAACGCGTAGATATAGGCGTCCTCCGCGATGTCGTAGGTCTCGATCAGGCCAGCGGACTGCGCCGCCGTCGCCAGCACCGGACCGGCGAGAAGTCCCAGGGAAATCGCAACCGCCTTGTTGTTCATCGCGATCCCTCCTGTCGACACCGCGAACGCTATCGGGAGTTGCAACTTCGAACTCGTCACGGTTGTAACGCTGGCATTTCGACCCGTAAACCCGGGGTCACAGACATTCCTGCCCGATCTTTCCAGGATACTTCCGTTCCGTGCCGAACCGCTTCCACCAATCCCCGGTCCGCGCGGCGGCGATTTGCCTCATCATTGCTTCGAGCTCGCCCGGATCGACACCGTCGGCCTTCATCAGCGACTTGACGATGGTGTCGGAGAGCATCTCCGCGAGCGTAGGTTCGCGATAGCACCAGTTCATGGCAGCTCCTTGTTCCAGTCTTCTCATCACGTCCCCCTCTCGACCGCTACTCTGCGGCAATTGCGACGGGGACAGAGTCCCTGCCCCGCGGCACCGTCGGTTCGAAAATCCCACGCGCATCCAATTCCTCGTCGGCTCGCACCCTGAACCACAGCGCGTAGAGCGCCGGCACGACGACGAGCGTCAGCACCGTCGCCACGAACAGGCCGCCCATGATTGTGATGGCCATCGGGCCCCAGAAAACACTGCCCGCCAGCGGGATCATGCCGAGGATGGCGGCCAATGCGGTCAGCGCCACCGGCCGGGCCCGGCGTATGGTGGCATCGACGACGGCGCGATGCCGGCCGTGGCCGGCGGCGATGTCGCGGTCGATCTGGTCGACGAGAATCACGGTATTGCGCATGATCATGCCCGCGAGCGCGATCAGGCCGAGCAGCGCAACGAAGCCGAACGGCCGGTTGGAGACGAGCAAGGCCCCGGTCGCGCCGATCAGCCCAAGCGGCGCCGTCACGAACACCAGTGCGAGCCGTGAAAAGCTCTGCAGCTGAACCATCAGCAGCGCCAGCATCGCGATCGCCATCACCGGAAACACCGCTGCAAGCGCAACATTCGCCTTGGCGCTTTCCTCGATCGATCCGCCGGTCTCGATGCGATACCCGTAAGGGAGCCCGGCCTTGATCTGCCGCAGCTTCGGCAGAACCTCGTTGGTGACGTCGGGCGGCTGCACGCTGTCGACGACGTCGCCGCGCACGGTCAGCACGATGTCGCGATTTCTCCGCCACAGGATCGGCTCCTCGAAATCGTAATCGAGCCGCGCGATCTGCGACAGCGGCACGGCGATGCCGTTGCGCGTGACGATGGTCAACGACGGCAGGCGGCCGAGCTCGAGGCGCTCCGAGGGAACCGCACGGGCGACCACGTCGATGTGCTCGATACCCTCGCGGTACTGCGTCACCACGTAGCCCGAGAGCAGCGTCTGCAGCATCTGCGAAACGTCCTGCGGGGTGACGCCGAGGGCGCGGGCGCGGTCCTGGTCGACCTCGAGGCGGATCGACTTGACCTGTTCGCCCCAATTCAGGTGCGGGTCGACGATCTTCGGGTTTTCCGCCATGACGGCCCGCACCTGGTCGGCGATGGCGCGCACCTTCATCGGGTCGGGGCCGACGATGCGAAACTGCACGGGGAAGCCCACCGGCGGGCCGAACGTGAAGCGGTCGACGCGCGCGCGCGCCTGCGGCATCGCGCCTTCGGCAAGGCCGCGTTCCAGCCGCGCCTTCACGCGCTCGCGGGCATCGATGTCCCTGGTCACGATGACGATCTGGGCGAAGTTCGGGTTCGGCAGCACCGGATTGAGTCCGAGCCAGAAGCGCGGCGAGCCCTGCCCCACATAGGTGGTGTAGGTGACGATATCGGGGTCGCCGGCGAGCATATGCTCGGCCTGCTTGGCGGCCGCGTCGGTGACGCCGATGGCGGTGCCTTCGGGCAACCGCATCTCGAAGAACAGCTCGGTACGCGTCGAGGTCGGAAAGAACTGCTGCTGGACGAAGCCGAAGCCCGCGAGCGCCGCGACGAACATCGACACCGTCACGGCGGCAACGGTCTTGCGCCGGCGCAGCGCGAGTTCAATCACCCGGCGCAGCCCGCGGTAGATGCGCGTGTCGTAGATGGCGTCGGGATCGCCGTGCGCGCCCCGCTTGGCCAGATCGGGCAGCAGCATGAGGCCCAGATAGGGCGTGAACAGCACCGCCACGACCCACGAGGCGAGCAAGGCGAGGCCGACGATCCAGAAAATGCTGCCGGCATATTCCCCGGCACTCGACTTGGCAAAGCCGACCGGCAGAAAGCCGGTGGCGGTGACGAGGGTGCCGGTCAGCATCGGAAAGGCCGTCGAGGTCCAGGCGAAGGTCGCCGCACGGGCGCGGTCCCAGCCCTGCTCCATCTTCACCACCATCATCTCGATGGCGATGATGGCATCGTCGACCAGAAGCCCGAGCGCGATGATCAGCGCGCCCAGCGTAATGCGGTGAAGGTCGATGCCGGCGGCGTACATGATCGTGAACACGATCGCCAGCACCAGCGGAACGCACAGCGCGACGACGATGCCGGCGCGCCAGCCGAGCGAAACGAAGCTCACCAGGAGCACGATGGCGAGCGCCTCGACGAACGTTTCGAGGAACTCCGCCACCGAATGCTCCACGATGCCCGACTGGTCGGCGATCTGGGTCACATCGAGGCCGACCGGAAGCTCCGCCGTGATCGCTTCCATGGCGGCTTTGAGATCCTCGCCGAGGGTGAGGATGTTGGCGCCGTCCTGCATCGAGACGCCGAGGCCGAGCGCCGGCTTGCCGCCTTCCCGCACGATGAAGGTCGCCGGATCCTCGTAGCCGCGGCTGACCGACGCGATGTCGCCGAGCCGGAAAGTCCGGCCGCCGGTCTCTACCGGGACCGCCGCGATGGCGTCGGCGCCCGAGAACGCGCCGGTGACCCGCAGGTTGATGCGATCCGCCGCGGTGTCCACGGAGCCGCCGGAGGTGACCGCGTTCTGCCGGGCGACGCTGTCGAAGATCTGCTGCGGCGTGACGCCGAGCGTCGCGAGCTTGGCGTGGTTGAGCTCGATGAATATCTTCTGCGGCCGTTCGCCGATGAGATCGACCTTGTTGACATTGGGAACGCGCAGCAGCCGCTGGCGGATGTCTTCGGCGCGCGTCTTGAGTTCCGCGAGGCTCAGGCCGTCCGCGGTCAGCATGTAGATCGCGGAATAGACGTCGCCATATTCGTCGTTGAAGGCGGGCCCGATGACGCCGGCCGGCAGATCGCCTTTGATGTCGCCGACTTTCTTGCGGACCTGATACCAGAGCTCCTTCACCAGGGAAGGCGGTGTCCGGTCGATCAGGTAGACCTGGATGAAGGAGACGCCCGGCTGGGAATAGGTCTCGACCCGGTCGAGATAGGGCAGCGCCTGCAGCTTCTTCTCGATCACGTCGGCGACCTGGGTCTGCATCTCGGTGGCGGTCGCGCCCGGCCACGTCACGTTCACCACCATGGTCTTGATGGTGAAGGACGGGTCTTCGGCGCGCCCCAGATTGAAGTAGGAATAGGTCCCTGCCCCGGCGAGGACCAGGATCATGAACAGGACCAGCGCGCGGTGCGTGATCGCCCATTCAGAGAGATTGAAGCGCTTCATGGTGCGGGCCCCGTCAATGCTCTTGGATGTCAGTGATCTTCGATGGCACGGACCTTCTGACCCGCGGCGAGCGTCTGCACGCCGAGCGTGACGATGCGTTCGCCGGCGTTCACGCCCGCGGTCAAGAGCGCGGCGTCCGCGGTGAAGGACGCGACCGTGACCGGGCGCAGTTCGAGGATGCCCGACTTGTCGATCACGTAGACCGACGCGCCGGTGCCGCGGTTGAGGACCGCCGCCAGCGGGAGCTTTGCGACCGCCGCCGCGCCGTCATGGGACAGCGTGACCGTGGCGGTCATGCCGAGCGCGACCGTCTCGTCGGGATGCTCGATCGTGAAGCGCGCCGCGTAGGTTCGGGTCATGGTGTCAGCCTGGGGCGACAGTTCGCGCAGGCGTGCCGTGAAACGTCGCTTCGGGCCCGACCACAGCCGCACGCTCGCTTGCGACGTCCGCGCCTCGCCGAGCCAGTTCTCGGGCAGCGCGACCGCCGCTTCCATTTCACCGTGTTGCGCCAATCGCGCCACCGCCTGGCCGATGGCGACGACCTGCCCGGGCTCGGCGAGGGTGGCGGTGATGACGCCGTCGGCATTCGCCCTGAGCTCGGAATAGGCGAGTTGGTTGCGGGCGAGATCGAGGGTACGCCGGGCGCGTTCGAGCCGGCCCTCGGCCTCGTCTTCGGCAGCCTTCTTGCGTTCGTAGTCTGCGACCGCCGCGAAGCCACGGGTCTTCAAGCTGGCAAAGCGCACTTCATCGGATGAGGCCTGGGCGAAATTCGAGGTGGCTGCGGATATCTCCGCCTCCGCGCTCGCGACCTGAAGCTGAAGGTCTTTCGGATCGAGGCGCGCGATTACGTCGCCGGCGCGCACGGTATCGCCGGCATTGACGATACGGTCGGTGATCTTGCCCGCGACCCGGAATCCGAGATCGGTCTCGTATCGCGCGCGCACCACCCCTACGAATTCGCCGCTCGCCTTTTCCGGCCGGAATGCGACCCGCTGGACCTGTACCGGGCGCTCGGGTTTTGCGACGGCGGAGACCGCCTGGTCCTGGCAGGCCGCGAGCAGGGGCAACAGGGCGACGGCAGTAAGCGCTTTCAACGAGGACATCGAAGCAGGCATGACGGCGCTCCTTACTGACTTATGTTACCTGACGAAATTCGTATTTCGTCACATTCTGGACAAGCTTGGGCGTCGCCTGGGTTCGACATGGGATTATCGGCGGGGGGTGATGGCGCGCAGGATGAAGCGGATGGAAGCGCGGGCCTCGGCCTCCACATCATGGCCCTGTTCGAGGGCTTCGCTCACCAGCATCGGGTGGCAGGAGCCGACCATCAAGCGGAAGATCGCGTCCGCGGTCTCCCGCGGGTTGATCGGCTCGAACTCGCCTGTCTCGACGCCGTCGCGCAAGATCAATTCGATGATGTTGCGCTCGACATCCTTGTGGGCACGAATGGTGTCCCACATGTGCTCGATCGCAAAGACGACGATTTCGTTGACGCGATGCTCGATGAGCAGGTTTTCCTTGTGATAGGCCAGGATCTCGAGGAACAGCCGCTCCATCCGCTGCGCCGCCGGGCCCTTCGCGCGCGCCACAGCCCAGGACTTCTCCTCGACCTCGGACAGGCATTGCCGGCAGATTTCTTCGACGATGGCGTTCTTGGACGGGAAAAAGCGATAGAAATTGGCCGGCGACATCTTGAGCTCGGCGGCGATGTCGGCGACCGTCGTCTTGGCAAATCCGAGCCGGCGGAACAGCGCCTCCGCGGTCTCCATGATCCGCGCGCGGGTATCGTCCGGCTTGCTTCTGACCTGCGGGTTCACTGCTGCGGACTCATGTATTCAGTCGATGGTGAATGGTGATGAATTTAATAATTCGTCACTAGCCGGATGTCAACCCCTCCTCGCCGGATTCGATCACGCCGGCGTGTGCATGGAGAAAGCACTGACGATACGGCAGACTTCCTCCGTCGGCGTCCTCGGTCGGCACCTACCGCGGGGTCGTCGAAGCCGGCTGGCGCGGGGAGGCCTGGGTCGCGCGCCGGGCGGCGGGAGTTGGCGCCGGTGCAGGAGCGGGAGCCGCCGCCACCGGGTCGGCCGCGGCGGCCGCCGTGCCGTCGCGTTGCTGTTCCAGCGCACGCAGCCGCGCTACGCCCTTCTGATGCTGATCGAGGGTCTCGGAGAAGGTATGCCCGCCAGTGCCGTCGGCGACGAAATAGAGTTCCTTGGTGCGGGCCGGATTGGCCACCGCCTCGAGCGCCGCGCGGCCGGGATTGGCGATCGGGCCCGGCGGCAGTCCCTCGATGACGTAGGTGTTGTAGGGCGTCGGCTGCTCGATTTCGCCGCGCTGGATCGGCCGGCCGAGGGTGCCCTTGCCGCCGACCAGCCCGTAGATGATGGTCGGATCGGACTGCAGCTTCATGTGCTGTTTCAGGCGATTGACGAACACGGCGGCGACCCTGGTGCGCTCGTCGGAGCGGCCGGTCTCCTTCTCGACGATCGAGGCGAGCGTCACCAGCTGGTCCGGCGTGCGCAGCGGCAGATCGGGGGCGCGGTGCTCCCAAACCTCCTGGACGACGCGCTTTTGGGATTGCTGCATGCGCTGGACCACCTGGTCCCGCGGGGTGCCGCGCGGGAAGCGATAACTCTCCGGCAGCATCGTTCCCTCGTGCGGGATCTCGCGGATGTTGCCGGCGAGCATGTCGGATTCCAGGAGACGCTGTACGATCTGCTCGGACGTGAGTCCTTCCGCGACGGTGATCTGATGCTGCACCACCTTGTTGCTGACGAGGGTGTTGAGGACGTCGTGCAGGCTCGCCTGCTTGCTGAATTGATATTCGCCGAACCGCAGTTCCTCGTGCGTCTTGGCGAGAAGCGATCCGACGATGAAGGTCAGGGGATGCTCGATGACGCCTTCCTTGGTGAGGAGGTCGGCGATGTCGCGGATGCCCGAGCGGGGCGGGATGTTGACGATCTTGTCCTCCGTCAGCGGGCCGGGCGCATCGAAGCGGTGCTTGCCCACCGCGAAGCCGACGCCGATCAGAATCGTCAGTAGGATCAGGATGGTGAAAACGGCATTGCCCGCGATCACCATCGGATGCCGCGCGCTCTTCGACCACTTGGTCGGCATCGGAACCCGATCGGGTTCGAGCGCGGCACGCGGGCTGCGCGGCGTGATTCGCCGGGAGTCGCCGCCGAACCGGCCGGAGGGGTCCGCCGCGAACGACGATCCCCGCGCCAACGGATCGGAAATCTGGTCAGTGCTGTCGGCCATGCGTCCAACTCGTTGCAATTTCGGTCAATCTACCCACGCTACCATATTAACCTCCGCAGCATTGTGGCGTTTTATCGGTCGCTGCGTGATTTCAGGGCACCGCCGCCGCCCTGCCCACGAGGCGGTCAATCGGCATAGCGGCGGAACACCAGCGAGGCATTGGTGCCGCCGAATCCGAACGAGTTCGACAGCACCACGTCGACGTGGCGCGGCTTGGCGGCATGGGGCACCAGGTCGATTGCGGTCTCGACCGAGGGGTTGTCGAGGTTGAGCGTCGGCGGCACGACGCCGTCCCGCATCGCCAGGATCGAGAAGATCGCCTCGACCGCCCCGGCGGCGCCGAGCAGATGCCCGATCGAGGATTTGGTCGAGGACATGGCGATGCGGCCGGCCGCATTGCCGACCAGGCGGTGCACCGCGCCGAGCTCGATCTCGTCGCCGAGCGGGGTCGAGGTGCCGTGCGCATTGATGTAGTCGATCTCGGCGGGGCTGATGCCCGCGCGCTTGATCGCCGCATTCATGCAGCGGTAGGCGCCGTCGCCGTCCAAGGCGGGCGCCGTGATGTGATAGGCGTCGCCGGAGAGGCCATAGCCGATCAGCTCGGCATAGATTTTCGCCCCCCGCGCGCGGGCACGGGCGAGGTCTTCCAGGACCACCACGCCGGCGCCCTCCCCCATGACGAAGCCGTCGCGATCCCGGTCGTAGGGCCGCGAGCCTCGCGCCGGGTCTTCGTTGAAGCCGGTGGACAGCGCCCGGCACGCCGAAAAGCCCGCGATCGAGAGCCGGTTGATCGGGGACTCCGCACCGCCCGCCACCATCACGTCGGCGTCGCCGAGCGCGATCAGCCGGCCCGCATCACCGATCGCATGGGCGCCGGTGGAACAGGCGGTGACGACCGCATGATTGGGACCCTTGAGGCCGTGGGCGATCGACACATAGCCGGAGGCGAGGTTGATCAGCCGGCCCGGGATGAAGAACGGCGACACCCGGCGCGGGCCCTTTTCCTTCAGGATGATCGCGGTCTCGGCGATGCCCTCGATGCCGCCGATGCCGGAGCCGATCATCACTCCGGTGGTGATCTGCTCGTCATAGGTCTTCGGGGCGCAGCCGGCATCCGCGATCGCCTGGGTCGCCGCACACATGGCGAAGGTGATGAATTCATCGACCTTGCGCTGCTCCTTCGGCTCCTGCCACTGGTCGGGATCATAGGTGCCGTCGGTGCCGTCGCCGCGCGGGATGTTGCAGGCGATCTTGCACGGCAGATCGGATACGTCGAAGGTGTCGACCCGGCGCGCTCCGCTCTCGCCGGCCAGGAGCCGCCGCCATGTCGTCTCGACGCCGCAGCCGAGCGGCGTGACCATCCCCATCCCGGTTACGACCACACGTCTCATTTCATGCCTGCATGCTGACCCACCCGGTTACATTTAGCCGGGCGGGCCGCTTTCGCAAAGCCCGCGGAATGGGATAGCCGCAATGCCCGCGCGCCGCCGCGCGCGACGGGCCCGCGCCGGCGCGATCGGCGGCTAGCCGTCCGCACGCCCGTCAGCGCACCATCAGCCCGTCGTCAGCTCTTGGCATTCTTTTCGAGAAATTTCACCGCGTCGCCCACGGTGAGAATCGTTTCGGCGGCGTCGTCGGGAATCTCGCAGCCGAATTCCTCCTCGAACGCCATGACGAGTTCGACCGTATCGAGGCTGTCGGCGCCGAGATCATCGATGAAGCTCGCGGCTTCCGTGACCTTGTCGGGCTCCACACCCAGATGTTCCACGACGATCTTCTTCACCCGCTCGCCAATGTCACTCATCGTTCAAACCTCGTGCGCCTCTCGAATTGGCTCAACCCGCCAAGCGACCTCGTGATCAAGCGACCTCGCGATCATCATGGTGCGGCCGATCATGGCTCGGCCGATCGGCCCCGTCGTCGTCGACGGCATAAGGACAATTCCAGATACGGGGTTATGCAACGAACCCAGCCCCCTACACCAGCGTGTCGTCCAGCCACTCGGGGGGTTACCATACTTCAATTGGCTTGACTAGCATGCCGGCACCGCCGTCCAAAACGTCTTCGCCGGATGTCGGCGGCGCTCAAATCATTGCCATTCCGCCGTTGATATGGAGGGTTTGCCCGGTCACATAGGCCCCCTCATTGGAGGCGAGATAGAGCGCCCCCGCGGCGATGTCGTCGGGATCGCCGAGCCGGCCGGCCGGCACCCGGGCGAGGATCGATTCTTTCTGCTTGTCGGTCAGCGCGTCGGTCATGGCAGTTTCGATGAAGCCGGGCGCGATCGCGTTGACGGTGACGCCGCGCGAGGCGACCTCCTGGGCGAGCGACTTCGTCATGGCGATCATGCCGGCCTTGGCGGCGGCGTAGTTGGCCTGGCCGGCATTCCCGGTGACGCCGACCACCGAGGCGATGCCGATGATGCGGCCGAACCGGCGGCGCATCATGCCGCGCACCGCCGCACGGGCGAGCCGAAAGGCGGCGGTGAGGTCGACGGCGAGCACGTGATCCCAGTCCTCGTCCTTCATGCGCATGAAAATCTGGTCTCGGGTGACACCGGCATTGTTGACGAGAATATCGACATGCCCCATCGCCTTCTCGGCGGCCGGGACCAGGCCCTCGACGTCTTCCTTGACGGCGATGTCGCAGGGCAACACGTGGACACGGCCGCCCAGCTGTCCCGCCAGCGCGTCGAGCATGTCGCCGCGCCGCCCGGAGATCGCGACCACCGCGCCCTTGGCGTGCATCGCGCGGGCGATGGCGGCGCCGATCCCCCCGGTCGCACCGGTGACGAGGGCGGTCCTGTCGGTAAGGTCGAACATGCGTGTTCTCTCGTTTGCGGCAACCGGAGCGCTGCCAAGAGCCTGTGGCTTGCAGCGCATCCGCAATCCAAAGGCCGGAGTCAAGCGCTGCGGGCGCGGGGGTCGCGGAGGGTGTGTGCCGGATTGAATTTAAGCCGCGGCATTTTCGCTGCATTGCAGCGAAACGACGATTTGCGCCAAGGTCAAATTGACCGCATCTACTGCGGCTCCAGCCCCGCCGCCTTGACGATGCGCCCCGCACGCGCCCGATCCTCCCGCAGGAAGCGGGCAAACTCCGCGGGCGTGTCGAACACCGGCTCCAGGCCGACCTCGACCAGGCGCTTGCGGCGGAACTCGGGATCGCGGCCGATTTCGGCGAACTGCTCGTAGAGCTGCGCGATGACGGGCTGCGGCGTGCCGGGCGGCGCCAACAGGCCAAAATAAGTCCGGGTCATGTCGGCGTCATAGCCGAGTTCGCGGATGGTCGGCACGTCCGGCACCAGCGGCGAACGACGGTCGCCGTCGACCATGAGCGGAAGCACGGTGCCGGCGGCAATGTGCGGCAGCCAGTTGCCGATGCCGAAGATCGCGACGGGCGTCGTGCCCGACAACATGGCGTTGACGGAATCCCCGCCGCCCTTGAACGGCACCCGCACCATGTCGGCGCCGGTCATGGCCTTCCACCGATCCATGAACACCGAGAGCGGGTCGGACGGCACTGCGTAGTTCAAGGTGCCGGGCTTCGCCTTCGACAGCGCCGCGAGCTCGTCGAGCGACTTCACGCCCAGCGCGGTGCTGACCACCATGAGCTGGGTGTTGAAGAACGGATTGGTGATCGGCTCGAAGCGCTCGGGATCGTAGGGCAGCTTCTTGAAGAGGAACTGGTTGTACGTCAACGCCGCATTGGGCAAGTTGCAGATGGTCGAGCCGTCGTTGGGCGCCTCGGCGCAGGCGCGCCCGCCGATGTTCATGTTGCCGCCGGCGCGGGTCTCGATCACGAACGGCCGGCCGAACCGCCGGTGATATTCGTCGCCGAGAACCCGCATGAACACGTCGGCGGTACCGCCGATGCCGGTCGCGACGATGACCCGGATCGGCTTGCCTCGGTCCTGGGCGGGCGCGACCGCCGGCAGCACCGCGACGAGAATGGCGGCGGCGAGAATGGCGACAACTTGGATGGCAGCAAAGCGGCGCGTCATGGGCCTTCCCCTCATCATCTTCCCTTTCACCGGCCTTTCACGGGCGTTTCCTCCTCACGCCGCCTTCTCGCCGGCGATCGGCAGCTTCAGCAGCCTCGCCGCGTTGCGCCAGAACACCGCGTCGCGTTCATGCGGCGGCAGGCCGAGATCCTCGATGAGCTTGATGGCGCGCGGCTTGAGCGAGGTGAGCGGCGGCGCGTCGCTGCCGTAGAGCACGTGGCCGGCGCCGACGGTGTCGAGCACGAGGCGCGCCGCCGGAGCGTGATAGGTCACGCTGTCGAAATGCATCATCTTGAGATAGTGGCTGGGCGGATGCCTGATCTTCATCGGGGCATAGGGCCCGAGGAAGAACGCCTCGTCCTGCAGCTCATAGGCATAGTCGAGCCGGCCGATCACCTCGCAGATGCCTCCGCCGCCGTGGGAGCCGACGATCGTCACCCGCGGAAAATCCTCCAGGACGCCGCGCACGATCAGCCGCGACAACGCCAGGCAGAGATCGGCCGGACGGCCGACGCTGGAGGCGAGGCGATACTCCTTCATGCGCTCCTCGCCGAACCCCACATGGGGCGGATGGATCATCACGGGGATGTCGAGGTCCTGCACCAGCTCCCAGAAACCGCGCGCCTCGTCGTCGTCGGGATAGTGGCCCTTGTGGCTCGAATTGATCAGCACGCCCTTGAGCCCGAGCTGCGTGATGGCGCGCTCCAGCTCCTT
>Ga0302325_10017472_pt1 | contig 15166 bp, 13 predicted proteins | sample Palsa_T0_2_FD_201948 | JGI IMG/M metagenome (GOLD analysis project Ga0302325, IMG submission 201948) | Peat permafrost microbial communities from Stordalen Mire near Abisko, Sweden - Palsa_T0_2 | ecosystem: Environmental > Terrestrial > Soil > Palsa > Peat permafrost | place: Sweden: Abisko... | reverse complement strand
CGGATAGCCCAGCGCAGAACCCAAAATCTGAAGAAACCGGTCGCGGTAGGGATAGCGGTCGCCCGCTACCCCCCGCACAGATCCGTACGAGCGGATTTCCCGCATACGGCTCCTACCTTGGATGGATGGCGTCAAAGCGAACATTCGGATATGGGTGCAAGATGCGGACGCTGGGAATCCACCGGCGCACCAGTCGCTCCATGCGCTCCCAGTCGATACGGCTTCGCTGGCTCCGCCGGCGCAACGCCTGCCGCCAGTACCGGCTAACCGCATCACGGAACGCTAGTAGTCGTTTCCCGTTTCCGGGAACCGCGTGATAGTTGAAGTAGCCTTGCACGACCGACCGCAGCCACTTCCCCGTCTCCGGAACCGCATCGTGCCTGCGTTGCCGCAACTTCTGCCGGATTTCCTGCAGTTTCGCGCGCATCCGCTTGCCTATCGTCTTCCGCCTCACGGTGAAGTGCCCGGTTGTCCGGGTCCGCCCACACCTATGGGTGAATCCCAGAAAATCGAACGTCTCAGGCTTCCCTCCCCCTCTCCGCTTCCGGTTGCTGTCTGCGAACCGCCCGAACTCAATCATTCGGGTCTTCTCCGGGTGGAGTTCCAGTCCGACCTTCCGCAGTTGCTCTTGCAGTTCCCTGCGCAAGCTTTCCGCTTCATCCCGGTTTCGAACCCCAGGACCGCATCATCGGCATACCGCACCATGATCACGTCCCCGCGTGCCCGCCTCCGCCAGGCCACCACCCAGAGATCCAGCGCGTAATGCAAGTAGACGTTGGCTAGCAGCGGCGAGATCGACGATCCCTGTGGCGTGCCCACCTCCGTCGCCTTCCATTCCCCTTCCTCCATCACTCCCGCCTTCAGCCATTTGCGGATCAGGCGTAGGATGCGAGGATCGGCGATGCGCTGCTCCACATACTGGACCAGTTGTTCGTGATTGATATTATCGAAAAATCCACGAATGTCCAGATCCAATATCCAGTTCACCTTCTTCCTCTCGATTCCCACCGACAACGCATCCAGCGCTTGATGCTGGCTGCGCCTTGGCCGGAACCCGTAGGAGAATCCCTGAAAGTCCTCCTCGTAAATCTGATTCAGAATGCGCGTCACGGCTTGCTGGACGATTTTGTCCTCCAGTACCGCCACGCCCAACGGGCGCTGCCGCCCGTCGCCTTTCAAGATATACACCCGCCTGGAGGGTTGCGCGCGATACGCCCCCCGAGGCACTCGGTCGTGTAGGTCCCGTAACCGGTCCTCCACTCCCTGCTCATACATTTTCCAGGTCACCTGATCCACGCCTGCCGCCGCGCTCCGTTTGATGTTGTAGAAGCATTCTCGCAACAGGTCGATGCTCAGATGATGCAGTAGTGCAGTGAACTTTTCTTGCTTCCTTTCCTTTGCCGCTCGACGCACGCCCTCCAGCCCCTGGGACATGCTTAGGTCGCCCTGTGTCGGTCGCATGTGTGGCTTTCGGACGTTCTCCTTGGTCTCAGGCCTTCCCTCCAGGCTCTCCGCGGTTGGTTGCCCTTCCTTGTTCGAACCCTTCATCGGTACTACGCCCAAGTCCGACTCCTGGCCCGCGTGCCCGTGGGTCTTCTGGCCTTGGCCTTCTCCCACCGGACTGCGCCGCAGATGCGGACCAGGTATCCCGGTTCTCGTACATGATGTTTCCGGACGTGCGCGGGGTCTCCGACTGCGCAGGGTCGCGCGAGGACTTCGTATTGGCGCCCCCGTTCGTGTGGTCTTCGCCGTTCGTTATCGGATCGACACCCTGGACTTTTTCTTTCACAGCTCCATACCCGGCCTGTCCGTGCCCCTGTCTACGCTTCGCCCCCAGCCTCTCGACTGACGGTGCAAGACTCGGGGTCAGGATGGGTCACTACTCCTTTCCCGTAAGACTCTTTCATTCTCTACACCATGCCGGTTTATCCCGGCGCACAACGAACCCAATTCCCCCGGTCGAGCGGCGTTCCAAACGGAGGCATCGCGCCCAATCCGCCCCAAAATCCCAATCCGCATCCGTCTCCTGCGGAATCGGAGGCCGCCTAACGAATAAACTCGGCCTTTGAGGATCGCTAAGTGAACGGTATTGCCGCTGACTAAAGCCGTAGTGTCCCTAATCGTCAAAGACCACGATGCGCCGCGCTACTTCGTTGAACGCCTGTTCGCCGTCATCCGGTCGCGCGGCGCGGCCTGGAACGATGCGTTGCCGCTGGAGGAGCAAGAGGATTGGCGGCCCCATGGCGATTTCATGGATGCCCTGCTCCGTCTGGGGCAGATCGCGCCAAAAGCTCCGTAAGTGGGCCATGCTCTCAGCAATGCTCTCGGCCGGGGTGCCCGGCCGGGCCCGGCCTCCCAGGCTGCCGGTGTTCTACTATGAAAAGATACCGCACCGAAGAGGCTCTCTTATGTTCCTACCCGCGGATAAATCCGACGAAGTCGATCTCGCCAAAACCTACGACGCCATCGTAGTGGGCTCCGGTGCAGGCGGCGGCATGGCCGCCCATGTGCTCACCTCCCACGGCATGCAAGTCCTGCTCCTCGAAGCCGGCAAGAAACTGAACATCAACCAGGAGCTCAAATCCATGGAGTGGCCCTACGACCACCCCCGCCGTGGCGACATGCCGCCCGATTCGCATGCCCTCTCCGGCCGTGAATACACCATCCGCCAACCGCCCTACGCCCAAGCGTCGCCTTACAAGCACGTCTACTCCTACATCGAGGACGGCAACGGATCGGACTACGCCAAAGATATCGTGGTCGACGAGAAAGACCATCCCTACACCGGCACGCCCTACGCCTGGGTGCGCGCGCGCTGCCTGGGCGGCAAAACCAACATCTGGGGCCGCCTCGCTCTGCGCCTGTCCGACTGCGATTTCAAGGCCGCATCGCGCGACGGCTTCGGCGAAGACTGGCCCATATCCTACGCCGATATCTCGCCCTACTACGACAAGGTGGATCTCTACCTCGGCATTTCGGGCCACAAGGAAAACCTGCCCTACCTGCCCGACAGCCTCTTCCAGCGCGCCGTCCGCCTGAATCCCGCCGAGGTCAAGCTCCGCGAGAGCCTCGCCAAAACAGGGCGCGTGCTCACCCCCTATCGCGCCGGCGTCACCACCGATGGCCTCAAGCACAATAAGTATCGCGTCCATTGTTACGGACGAGGCGCCTGCGACCGGCGCGTGGGCGGCTGCGATATCCACGCCGCCTTCGATTCGCCCACCGGCCTGATTTACCCCGCGCTCGAGACCGGCAACCTCACACTCAGGACCAATGCCACAGTCGCCGAAGTCACTGTCGATAAGGACACCGGCAAGGCCAGCGGCGTCTCCTTCATCGATACCGATACGGGCAAGAGCTACACGGCCAAGGGCCGCTCGGTCCTCCTGGCCGCCTCCACACTCGAGTCCGCCCGCCTGCTGCTGCTTTCGAAATCGAGCCTGTATCCAAATGGCATAGGCAACTCCAGCGGCCATGTCGGGCACAATTTCTGCGAACACCTGATGGGGCCGGGCGTTTACGGCCTGAATAAAGAGTTGGTGGGCAAACCGCGCACGCTCGACGACGGGCGCCCCGGCTCCTTCTACGTGCCGCGCTACCGCAATCTGACGGACCGCAGCTCGAAATTTCTTCGCGGCTACGGGTTCGAGGGCGGCAGCGGCGCCGGCATGTTCCCCGATAACGCCTACAGCACGCCCGGGTTCGGTTCGTCCTACAAGAAAACCGTGCGCGATTATGGGGGCGCGTTCATCGGTATGGGCGGATTCGGCGAGGTGCTGCCGCGCTACGAGAACTATGTGGAACTTGATCCGGATGTCAAGGACCGCTGGGGCGTGCCGGTGCTGCGCTTCCATATCAAGTTCGGCGACAACGAAAAGAAGATGGCTGCGGATATGGCCGATTCCGCTCGCGAGATGTTTGAAGATGCCGGCATCCAGGTGCTCAGCGTGACGCGCGAGATCCTCACCGAAGGCTATTCCATCCACGAACTGGGCACCGCGCGCATGGGCTCGGACCCGAAGAAATCGGTGGTGAATCAGTTTCAGCAGTCGCATGATGTGAAGAACCTGCTGGTGGTGGATGGGAGCACGCACGTGAGCGCGTCTTGCCAGAATCCGACCTGGACCATCATGGCGCTCTGCTGGCGCTCCTGCGATCACCTCGCCGAAGAATTGAAAAAGGGGAATGTTTGATGTCTGACCAAATCAACCGCCGCGATTTGATCCGCATCGGCGCGGGCGCCGCGCTGGCCCTTCCGGCGGCATCCGCCGTTGTCGCGCAGCCCAAGTTTTTCACGCCCGCCGAATTCGCCATGCTCGATGAGCTGACCGAGACCATCATTCCGTCCGACAGCCATTCGCCCGGCGCGCGCGCCGCGCAAGTGGCGGCGTATATTGACGCGCGCGTCGCCGAAGCCTTTGATGCCAAAGTCCGGGACGACTGGCGCAATGGCCTGCAGTCGGTGGACGAGCTATCCCGAAAAATGCACGGCCACTCCTTTATGGAAATCAGTCCGGAGCAGCGTGTCGCCGTGCTCACCCGCATGGCCAGGAACGAGACGAAACCCAAGACCCCGGAAGAAGTCTTCTTTGGCGATTTGAAGCACGCCACCGCCCAAGCCTACTACACCTCGAAAATCGGCATCCATCAAGAGATGGAGTACAAAGGCAATGTCATGCTGCAGGAGTTCGTAGGCTACGAAGTGAAGTGAGCAAATTATGAGAACATCCGAACAAGTTCTGGCCGCGGCGGCCATCCTCACACTGATGGCAAGCCTGCCGGCTGCATCCAAGACTGCCTCATTTGCGCCCCTCGATGAGTGGAAGAAAGCCGTGATGGCGGGCGATGCGGCCGCGCTGGCCCATCTTTACAGGGCCAAACCTCCCGCCGTGGTGCAAGAGGGCAACGCCACACTCCCCCTCGATGGCGAGTTGCGGTTTTGGGCGGGTTTGCGATCGGCGGGCGTGACGCAGTTCAACCCCAAAGTGCTGCAGATCTCGGCCGTCCCCGGTGAAACGCGGCTGCGGTTGCGCATCGAGGCCGTGACACCGGCTGGATCGGCAACGACTCCCAGCCAGAACGTCGTCGTTTCCATGGTGCAGGTGTGGACGCAGGAGGCGGATGGATGGCGCATCACTTCCACGCGGCGTAGCGGATTCTCCGCGAACGCCGAGCGGCGCCTGCCGCAGCCTGCTACGCCGAATACCAGCTTATATTCGGATCCCAGCGAGGCCGAGGCGGAGTTGAAGGCCGCATCGACCACCGCAGCCAGGGAGCACAAGCGCGTGCTCGTGGTTTTCGGCGCCAACTGGTGCTACGACTGCCACGTGCTGGACACCACCTTCCACTCGTTGGAGTTCGCTCCGCTGGTAAATGCCAACTATGTGGTCGTGCACATCAGCGTCGGCGACGAGGGTAAGGATAATAACGACCTGGCCGCGCGCCTGGGCGTGGCCCTGGACCACGGAATTCCGAGCCTCGCCGTTCTCGATCCGGACGGAAAAGTCGTGGTCGCCCAGAAAAGTGGCGAATTCGAATCGACCGTGAAGATAGGTCCGGAAGACGTCCGCGCTTTCCTCGAACAATGGAAGCCGGCCCGCACGTAGGAAGTCTTCCGGACTTCCCCGCCCCCTCTCGCGCGGCGCGAGCCGGCAATATTTAACGAGTAGGTTAAATTTCCTTGACGGGAGCCCGCGCCTGCCCTTACAATTAACGTAATAGTTAACAGGATGGTTAACAATCAGACAAGGATCACAGCCGTCTTCGCGGCCCTCGCCGATCCCACCCGCCGCCGCATTCTGGTGCGCCTGGCGAACGGCGGTGAAGGTCCGGTGACCGCGCTGGCCAAACCATTTCGCATCTCGCTGCCGGCCATCTCCAGACACCTTCGCGTGCTCGAGAAAGCCCGGCTTATCGATCGCCGTCGCCAGGGTCGGGCCCACCTGATCCGCGCCCGCGCCGCGGGATTCAAGCAGGCTCAGGATTGGATCGCGCAATGCGTGGCGGGCTGGGATTATAGCTTCGACGCACTGGACGAGTTATTGAAAAACGAACAAAGAAATAAACAAAGAAAGGAGAACAAAGGATGAATCCGAGGTCAAAATCAGCGGCAATCGCCTCCAAATCACGCGGGTCTTCGACGCTCCCCGGCATCTCGTGTTCGGCTGGTGGACCCAGGCCGAAAAGTTACAGCAATGGTCCGGATGCAATGAGGCCACCAGGTGTGAAATCGAAATGGATTTTCGTGCCGGCGGTTCGTTCACCCAGAAAATGCAAATCGCCGCGAACGGGGGAACCTGCGAGTTTTTGTTCACCGGCACATACGACGAAATCGTGGAGCCGGAAAGAATCGTCTACCGCGCGAATTTCGGCCCCGTCGTCACCCGCGTCATCGTGGAGTTCTTCGAGCAAGGCGAAGGCACTAAGGTAGTGCTAACACACGAGGGATGCCCGGACGATTTCTTCCGCCAGAGCGTCTCCCAAGGCACCTGTGAATCGCTCGACAAACTCGACTCTTTGTTGGTTTTGGAGGGATTGCCAATATGAACTTCCCACGTATCGCTTTCGCGGCCGTGGGCGCCTTCGTTGCTTACTTCGTCCTCGGTGGCTCAGTTTCGCCCTGGTGCCGTCGCTGCGCAATGAGTTCCTCAAGTACCCCGCAGTGTACCGCTCCAAGGAGGGAATGAAGAGCGTTATGCCGGCCGGAATGGCGGCCATGTTTCTGTCGATGCTGGCGCTTGCCGCGATTTACGCAATGCTATACCAGGGCGGCTCCGGCGTCGCCGAAGGTGCCCGTTTCGGTGCATTAATCGGAATCTTCGCCATCGGCGCCTTTGTGGTCCACAACTATGTCAACCTCAACATCGGGCTGAGACTGACCCTGGAACAAGCGGCCGCCTACTTCGTCGAATGGACTGTCACCGGCATAGCGATCGGCCTGATTTACCGGCCCCCGGCGCCCCACTGACCGGCGCGCAGCCTTTCGATCCACAAACGGCGTCAAGCGGTATAGACCAGATACCCGGCGTCTTCAAACACCGGGGCGCGGCCGGGCAGGCGGTTGCGGGGCGACAGCACGATGTAGTCGATTCCCAGTGGACCGTAGCGCGCAACATTCCGCGGGTCGAACGGGGCGGCCATCGCCTGCTGCCAGCGCTCCCACCACTGCTGCCCCAGATCCGTCAAATAGTTGACCTGGCCGCCGCCTTTCCAATCCACGTAAACGGCGCGCAGGGCCTCGCTGCGGAAGATACCCGGCTGCAGTTGCTTGCCCCCATCGGCGAACAGAAACACCGCGTCGGCCGACGTGGATGCGCGCGCCCATGCAGAAAGCTGCGCTAACTCGCGCGTGTGCAATTGTGGATGGGTGCTTGCGCCTCCCAGAGTGGGGACCAGAAAGAAGCCGGTCATCGCCACGCCCCCCAGGGCGGCAGCGCTCCACCGGAATTTGCGCGTCTCGGCGAATGCGGCCAAGCCGGCGCCGGCGGCCAGGAGCGCCACCGCCAAAGCGCGGCGCCAGTTAGGCGTTACGATAACGCTCGTATTCAATGGGACCAGGTACGCCAGCGCGAACCAGGCGAAGGCTTCCAGATAGCGCCGGCGTTGCACGGCCACGATTCCTGCCGCGGCTGCCGAGAACTCTGCGATGACCGTGACGAACAGCAACGCGCGCATGGGCTGCACCTGCGGCATCAGCACCCACTTCATCTTCTCCAGTAGGATGTACGAGGCCGGCACGCTCAGGATACCCACCAGCGGCAAGCCGATCAGGAAGAATCGCAGATCGCCAGGCGCCCTTTTGCGCAGCCGCACAAACGCCGCGAGCGAGGCGGCGAACAAGATAAGATAGTGCGGCAACCACTCGCGCCACCATTCGGAGATCCAGGAATAGGGCGCGCGCAGGCGTTGCAGATATTCAATCGACGGAGCAATCCGCGAGAAGAAAACCTGCGCTTCCCCAGCACCCTCCTGGAAGCGCGCGGCGGCGGCAAGCAGGATGCACGCGGCCGCTAGCGGCACGAACGCCCGGGACCGGCGGCGGGCAACCGCCAGAAACAGGTACACGGCCCAGAACGGAATCACCGTCGGCGGATGCATCAGAAATGCCGCCGAGCCGGCGATCCCGGCCGCTAAGTCCCAGCCGTGCGCGGCCAGCCCGATAGCCAGAAACAGCAAGGGCACGGCGAAGCCGCGCGGGTCCGGCTCCAGCTCGAACGAGAGCACCGCCGGGCCGCCAATGGCCGCGCCCAGCGAAATGATGGCCGACACCAGCAGCGCAGCCGGGGCCGAAAGCCCCAGCGCAGCGGCCATCAGGTACAAGCCCCAAATTCCCAGCGCGCGCGTGGCGATCTGCTGCCCTTCGAGCACCTCGCGAAACCCCAGGCCGGTAACGTGGGCGAGGCCCCGCGCGACTTCGTCGTACAACGTGAACGTTACGTGCGGACGCGCGGCCAGTATGTCGCGGCGCAGTACGGATGGGTCGCGCAGATGCTCCAGAATGGGGACGTAGATCTGCGTATCCTGCTGCAGCCAGGTATGGCCTGGAAACTGAAACCAGGTCAGCGCGGCGATGGCCAGGATGCCCGCCGCCACCGCGAGGTCCTTCATTGGGCGGGAGTCTTATCCAACTGCTGTTTGATCCAAATGCGCGCGGCGTCCAGGCGTGCGGCCTTCTCGAACGCCTGGCGGGCCTCGGCATTATGATGCTCCTTGCGCAAGGCCAGCCCCAGCCACAAGTAAGGCTCCGCGGAGGTCGGGTCCAGGTCCGCGGCCTTCCGAAAATCCGGGATGGCCAGCGACGCGCCGCCGCCCAGCGCATCCGGCAGGTAGTAGTTCCCGACACCCCTGGCCAGGTACGCCTGCGGCGATTTCGGATCGAGTTGCAACGCTTTATCGATGGCCTCGCGGGCGCGCTTGCCGTAGGAGAACGCCGAAAGCACATTGGCCGGAATCACTTGCCCGCAGAGGGTGCCCAGCACGCGATAGTATTCCGCGTTCCTGGAGTTGATGGCGATGGCCCGCTCGGCTGCCTGAATGCCGGATTCCGCCACGTGCTCCGCCCGGCTCTTGTCGTGCAATTCCAGCGAGACTTCGGCCAGATACGACGAGGCCAGCGCCACCCGATACTGCGCATCGCCATCGTGGGGCGCCTTTTGGGCGGCCGCCGAAAGCTCGGAGATCTGTTTTTCCAGCGCGGCGCGGTCCTGGCGGTCGCGGGCGTTCTCCAGCGCGCCGGGCGGTGCCAGCAGGGCAGCTATGAGGAAGATTGAAACCATCATTTCTATTACAGCGCATCTTTATACCGCGCAGCCAGTATGAGTCCCGGTACCACAAGCAGCCCGCCAGTATGTTAGGTTGTGAGCAATGCTACGCTTCCCCGCGTTCGGAACGGTTGTCCTCATCACGGCCCTGCGCCTCTGTGCGCAAGAGCAAAGCGCCCCGACCAAGGAACTACCAGCCGGCGAGGCGAAGGGCATTCCGCCAAGAGCGACGCCTGCCGATTATCAAGCGCACGCTCCTGCCGGTACAGTCACGGTGGCGGCCGAATTCATCGGGCACTCGGTCCCCACTCAGGACGGGTCGACCTACACTACGGAAGACTATGTGGCGGTGGAGACCGGGCTGTACGGTCCGTCGGGCGCGCGCCTCAAGATATCGGTCGAAGACTTTACGCTCCGCGTGCTTGCCAAGAAGACAACTTCTCTACCCAGCCAGCCTTTCGGGGCGGTGTTCAGGTCGCTCAAAGATCCCGTATGGGAGGATAGTGTGGCAGTCGAAGCGAAGTCGAAATCGAGTACCAGCATCAACACTGGCGGGAAGGGTGGGGAGAAGGAGCCGGCCGCTCCGGTACATATGCCGCTAGAGCTACAGCGGGCCATGCAGCAGCGCGTTCAAAAAACCGCACTGCCCGAAGGAGACCGCGCGCTCCCGCAGGCAGGCCTGATTTTCTTCCCATATCGCGGCAAGGTCGACAAAATACGTTCGATCGAGTTGGTTTACGCAGGGCCCGCGGGAACGGCCACATTGGCGTTGCAGCCTTAGCCTATGGGCGAGGCGCCTTTTTTGTCTATCCTTATAAGGATGATCTCCCGTCTGTTCGCCTTCGCCTTGGCCGCCGCGTTCGCCGCCGCGCAAGGTCCGCCGCCCAGCCCTGTGCATCCCGTTACCGACTCTTTGCATGGCGTCGCCATCACCGATCCCTATCGCTGGCTGGAAGACCAGAACAGTCCCGAAACGCGCGCCTGGCTGGATGCCCAGATAGAATACACGCAGTCGTTTCTAAGACGAATTCCTGAGCGCGAGAAGGTCAGGCAGCGCCTCGCGCAGCTCAGCCGCATCGATTCCTATGGCTTTCCCACCGAACGCCAGGGGCGCTACTTCTTCAGCCGCCGCCTGGCGAATGAGAATCGCGGCTCCATCTGCATGCGCACCGGCCTCGATGGCAAGGACGAAGTGCTGGTCAACCCCGCCGATGTCGGCAACGACGAAACCACGACCGTCTTCATTGCCGGCATCACTCGCGACGGGAAGCTGCTCACCTACGGTATCCGCCACGGCGGCGAGGACGAGGAAGAGTACCGCATCCTCAACCTGGAAACGCGCCAGTTGCTGCCCGACAGCCTGCCCCGCGCACGCTACTTCGGCATGTCCATCAAGGAGGACCACAGCGGATTCTTTTATTCGCGGTTCACCAACACCATCGGCAGCCGCGTCTACTACCATGCCATGGGCAAGCCCGCCGCGGAGGATCGCGAAATCTTCGGCGAAGGACACGGTCCGGATACCATAATCGGCGCGGAGCTTTCCGAGGACGGCCGCTATCTGCTGGTCACGGTAGACATCGGCGTTCCGCCCAGGAAGACCGAAGTCTGGACCGAGGACGTGCAAGCGGGCGATCCTCTGCGCCCGATCGTCAACGATGTGGATGCGGAATTCCGCCCCTTCATCCGCGGCGGCCAGATCTATCTGTGGACGAACTGGAACTCCCCCAACTGGCGTATCCTGGCCGTGGATCTGCGCGATCCCGCACGCGCGAAATGGAAAGAGATTGTGCCCGAGTCCAAGTGGCCCATCGATAGCGCCACGGGCGTGGCCGGCCGCCTGTTCGTGAAATATCTGGAAGACGTCAATTCGCGCGTCAAGCAGTACGATCCCGCCGGCAAGTATCTGGGAGATATGCCCCTGCCGGGGATCGGCAGCGTATTCGGACCGGAGGGCCGCTGGGAAAGCGGCGAAGCGTTCTTCTTATACACTTCGTTTGCGGATCCCGGCGCCATCTATCGCTACACACCGTCGGACGCCCGCGAACAGGTGTGGTTCCGCGCCCCAGTCCCCATTCGTCCCGAGGATTTCGAGGTCAAACAGGTGTGGTACGAATCCAAAGACAAGACTCGCGTGCCTATGTTTCTGGTTTATCGCAAAGGCCTCCAGTTGGACGGCAAACGGCCCATCTTGATGACTGGTTATGGCGGGTTCGCATCGAGCGAGGTGCCGGCCTTTTCGCGGCCCGCCGCCGTTTGGACCGAAATGGGCGGCGTGTTCGCGGAACCTAACCTGCGCGGGGGCGGCGAATTCGGCGAGAAGTGGCATCGCGCCGGCATGTTCGAAAAAAAGCAGAACGTGTTCGACGATTTCATCGCAGCCGCCGAATGGCTGGTGGCCAACCACTATACCGAGCCTGGTAAGATCGCCATCGAAGGCGTTTCCAACGGCGGCCTGCTGGTGGGGGCGGCCATCACCCAGCGCCCCGATCTGTTCGGCGCGGCGGTGTGCGGCTATCCGCTGCTCGATATGCTGCGCTATCAAAAGTTCAAGGTGGGCAGTTACTGGGTCACCGAGTACGGCTCGGCGGACGACCCCAACCCGTTCGCCTATCTGCGGCTCTATTCGCCCTATCAGAACGTGCACAAGGGTACCAAGTATCCGGCGGTGCTGTTCATGTCGGGCGACTTCGATACGCGCGTCGACCCGCTGCACGCGCGTAAGATGACGGCGCTGATGCAAGCGTCTACCGCTGGTGACAAGCCCATCCTGTTGAAGTACGACACCAAGTCCGGACACTCCGGAGGCAAGCCGGTGAATCAGCAGATCGACGACGACGCGGATTGGATTAGTTTCTTGTGGCAGGAAGTGGGTGGGGCGGCCCCCGCTCCCTAACGGTTGCAAGCCGGTAACGGCCGTTAATCTGGCAAGCCTGAGTGCGCGGGTATAGTATTCTGTAACAGACTGTGTTCCAGCTCAAAGATTCATCCGTGCACAGCAGCGTCTTCGCGCTGGCGCTCACCACCTTCGCGGTGCTCGTCTCCCTGCTGTTGCGCCCGTTGCTTGAGCCGAACTTCTTCCTCCCTTTCGCGCTCGCCGTATTCGCCAGCGCCTGGTATTATGGGCTCGCCGGCGGATTTTCGGCCACCGCGCTTTCCACGGCGGCGCTGGCCGCACTGATGTTTCTGTTGCACGAGCCCTGGTATCCCGGCAGCCCAAATCTGGCCGCGTCGCTGCTATCTTTTGTAGCCATCTCGGTTGCGTTCACCGCATTGGTCTCGGGATTCCACAGTAGCCGAAGCATGCTGTCCGCTACTTTGTCGAGCATCGCCGAAGGCGTGGTAGCCACCGACCGCGAAGAGCGCGTCACATTCCTCAATCCGGTGGCGGAGGCCCTCACCGGATGGCGGCGCGCCGATGCCCTCGGCCGGCCCTTGGGCGACGTCCTGCATGTAATCGAAGAAGGCAGCCGCGAACGCGCGGGCAACCCCGCCCGCGATGCCATCCGCGCCCGCGCCGCCGCCCACAATGTGGGCCATGTTCTGCTAATCGCCCGCGATAAAACCGAGATCGCCATCGAGCAGAGCGCCGCCCCGCTTTGCGACGAGTACGGCCGCCTGCGCGGTGCCATCCTGGTGTTTCGCGACATCACCGGCCGGCGGCAGCTTGAGGAGCAGCTCAGCCACGCAAGCAAGATGGATGCGGTGGGACGCCTGGCGGGCGGCGTGGCGGGCGATTTCAACAACGTCCTCACGGTCATCACCGGCTACAGCGATCTGCTGCGCGCGCAGATTCCCGGCGTCAGCCCGATGCGGCGCTTCGCCGATGAGATCCTGTACGCCGGGGAGCGCGCGGCCGCGCTCACGCGCCAGCTCCTGACGTTCAGCAGCGGCCAGCAGGCGCAGCCCAAGGTGACCGAGCTGAACAGCGCGATCGCCGCTATGGAACCCATGCTGCGCCGGTTGCTGGGCGATTCGGTGGAGTTGATCGTCCTGCCCGGTCCGGCGCTCGGCCACGTGCACATTGACGGCGCGCAGTTGCAGCAGGCTATCGTAAACCTGGCCACCAACGCGCGCGAGGCCATGCCCAACGGCGGCAAACTGGTGCTCGAAACCTCCAATCTGGAGCTGGATGAGGCTGCCGCCAAAAAGGCCGGCGTGAAGTCCGGCGCGTACGTGATGCTGGCCGTAAGCGATACGGGATCGGGCATGGACGCCGAGACCCGCTTGCGATTGTTCGAGCCTTTCTTCACCACTAAAGAGCATGGTCAAGGCAGCGGGCTGGGGCTCTCCATGGTTTACGGAACCGTGAAGCAAAACGACGGCTACATCACGGTCTACAGCCAGGTGGACTGCGGTACCATATTCGAGATCTGCCTGCCCCGCGTCGAGCCGGCCACTTCGGTGCCCCCGGGCCGCAGGCTGGCCGCGCCCAAGGGGTCTGAGACCATCCTGCTGGTGGATGACGAAGAAGGCGTCCGGAAACTGGTTTCCGCGGTGCTCGGCAATGGCGGCTACACCGTGATCGAAGCCGCCAATGGCAGTGCGGCGCTGGCGGTCTACGAGAAGAACGCGCACAAGATCGACCTGGTGCTGACCGATGTGGTGATGCCGCAGATGAATGGCTTCGAGCTCGGCCACCAGCTTGGCTGGAGGAACCCGGATCTGCAAATCCTGTACATGTCCGGCTACCGCGACACTCCCCTCAACAGCCAGCCGGGCGACCCTCCCAAGGCATTCCTGAACAAGCCGTTCACGCCGGATATGTTGCTGGCCAAGGTGCGCGAGGTGCTGGATGAAGGCGGGGGCGTTCGACCGGCGGGGTGATTGCGGGAGGCCGGCGTCGAAGCGAATCCCGACACGGCCTTGACACACGGCCGCGCATGCGTGCGTGCGCTGCCAAAATAGTGTTACAGTGCAGCCATATGGGTTCCGTCAACAAAGTGATCTTGGTCGGCAATCTCGGCAAAGATGCCGAGACGAAATTTATTCCTTCGGGCAGCTCCGTCACGACCTTCAACCTGGCCACCGCCCGGCGTTGGAAGGACCAGGCTTCCGGAGAGTGGAAAGAACAGACCGACTGGCACCGCGTGAAATACTGGCGAGCGGAAAACGTCGCCAACTACCTGCTTAAGGGCAAGCAGGTCTACGTGGAAGGCCGGCTGGAAACCCGAAGTTACGACGACAAGGACGGCAAGAAGGTATACACCACCGAAGTCGTTTGCGAGCATCTCGTGCTACTCGGCAGCCGTCAGGACGGCGGTGGTTCGGCGCCCGACGAATATAGCCAGCCGCCTGTATCCATGCCGCGTAGCGCCGCGCGGCCGGCGGCAGCTCCCAGCCAGTCCGCCGCGTCTGCGCCGGCCGAAGATCCATCTTTCAACCAGGGTATCACCGACGACGACGTGCCGTTTTAGGATACGGCCTTCGTTTTCGTGTCCATTTATTCGTAGCGACTCTCCTCTCAGGAGTGGGGCAGGCTCTCAGCCAGGCTCTCAGCCTGCGGGCAGCCTCGCAGGCCGCCCAACGCGCGCAGCCCATCTTTGTCATACCCCGTTGTAGCCGCAGGCCATGGCCGTGGCACACGCAGGCTCGTCGCGGAACAGTCGTCGATAGTGCATTCTGATACTCTCAGGTCATGGTTCGCACCAGGTATGCGACGTGGTCGGTTGTTCTGAGTCTGCTGATCGCCGGCGCGTCCGGAGCGCAGGAATCGGCTCTGGAAAGAGCGAAAAGCGAGGCGGCACGGCTGCGCCAAGCCTTCCCGCCATCTGAAGCGAATATCTGGAAAGAGACCGGCGCGTGTCAAGCACTTTGAGACACCCAGCATAAAAATTTACTGACTATCTTCCTTTGTCTTTTGGCCGGGCGGAGTCGGCTTGTTGATCCAAACCTCCGAGGGCAAA